>Ga0207646_10008195_pt1 | contig 10502 bp, 9 predicted proteins | sample KBSK5502metaG_FD_184343 | JGI IMG/M metagenome (GOLD analysis project Ga0207646, IMG submission 184343) | Corn, switchgrass and miscanthus rhizosphere microbial communities from Kellogg Biological Station, Michigan, USA - KBS K5-50-2 metaG... | ecosystem: Host-associated > Plants > Roots >...
CGATCCTGTGCGACTCGAGCAGATCGTCAACAACCTCTTGACCAATGCGCTCAAGTACACGCCTTCGGGCGGCCACGTCGAGGTGACGCTCGCCGCCGACGGACCGGACGCAGAGATACGAGTGAAGGACACGGGCGTCGGAATCGATTCGGAGGTCCTTCCCCGTGTCTTCGATCTCTTCACGCAAGCGGAGAGCACGCTCGACCGCGCTCAGGGAGGATTGGGGATCGGGTTGACGCTAGTGCGAAGTCTCGTTTCGTTGCACGGTGGCACCGTGCGGGCGGAGAGCTCTGGGCGCGGGGAGGGAAGCACGTTCATCGTGCGGCTCCCACTGGCGGAGCGCGCCGTTTCGCGCGACCTCCAGGAGGCTCCGCACACCACCGGCCCGCCGGCGAGGCGAATTCTGCTGGTGGAAGACAACGCGGACGTGCGCGAAGGATTGAAGATCCTTCTCGAAGACGCCGGGCACGAAGTGCGGACGGCGCAAGACGGTCTCGAGGGAGTCGAGTTGGCCCTCGCGCATCAACCGGAAGTCGCGTTGGTGGATATCGGGCTTCCGAGGCTGGACGGATATGCGGTCGCCCGCAGCCTGCGAGAGTCGCTCGGCCACGAAGTTCTCCTCATCGCCTTGACGGGATACGGGCTCCCGGAAGATCGTCGCCGCGCGTTCGAGTCGGGGTTCGACGCGCACTTGACCAAGCCCGTTACCCTGAACGCGATTCTCGAGCTGCTGGCGAGCGAGCGCCGCCAGCCGAAAGCGCCTCTTGAGGATGGCGGTCCGGGTCACGGAGACGACTCGCCGCCACAGCGAGAGCGCCGGCAAGACGGGAAAAACCGCAGGCTGCGGCGCTCTTCTGTCTGACTTCCCCGCGGGGACGAAGCGCGGGCGTCGAACCTGTGCGAAAAGCGAGAGTGGCGGAGAGGGCCGGATTCGAACCGGCGGTAGGGTTATTAGCCCTACGGCGGTTTAGCAAACCGCTGGTTTAAGCCACTCACCCACCTCTCCGCTCAAAACAGAGAGGCAGATGTTAAGGGAGTGGCGACTCAGTCGCAAACCAGCGGTTCCGCGCTTCGCGCGGCCGCTGGGGAAGCGCCGGAGTACCGGCGCTGTCTACGGTCGGCTACGCCGATCTCCGGCTCAAGCCACTCACCCACCTCTCCGATGATCGGCTTGGGTGGTGGATGTTAAGGGAGTGGTGACTTAGGGGCAAACCAGCGGTTCGCCGCTTCGCGGCGCTACTGGGTTAGCGCCGGCGTACCGGCGCTGTCTACGGCCGGCTTCGCCGGCCTCCGGCTCTAGCCTGAGCGGCTGATGTCAGTGGATGCGCTTCGAGAAGCGAGTTAAAGATCAGGGCTGGGCACCCGCCCCAATGAATCCCCTCTCCCCCGAGGGGAGGGGCAGGGTGAGGGGTTCGGTCGGTGACTTGTGAGAATCAAAGCGTGCAGCGCGCATCTCAGCCCGTAGTCGTTTCGTTCCGAGGAGCGACGTGACGAGGAATATGCCTGGTCAAGCCCTGAGGCCCACGAAAGCAGATCCCTCACGTAGCCTGCCCCGAGAAAGGCCTCGGCCGCGAAAGAAGTCACCAGAGCAGATCCCTCGCTTCGCTCGGGATGACAATTGGAAGTGGAGGGGCTCGGGATGACACGCGACCGCAGAGATTCTCAGGGGCACGCCTTGTCCCCACCCGTCCCGGTTGCGGGAAGTAGACTAGCCCGCGCATGGGTCCTGCCGCTCTCGTCACGGGCGCCTCGAGCGGGATCGGCTGGGAAATCGCAAAGCTCTTCGCCGAGGACCGGAAGGACCTCGTCTTAGTCGCCCGCAACCGAAAGAAGCTCGAGCAGCTCGCACGCGATCTGACGGCCGCCTTCGGCGTCTCCGTGCGCGTGGTCGTCAAGGATCTTTCGGACCCCAAGGCACCCCAGCAGATCGTCGCGGAGCTATCGCAGGTCAAGATCACGATCGACACGCTCGTCAACGACGCCGGCTTCGGCGTATACGGTCCCTTCGCACAGACCGACGGAACCAAGGAGCTCGAGATGATCGAGGTCAACGTCAAGGCAGTCACGCACCTGACCAAACTGTGCCTCCCCGGAATGCTCGAGCGCAAGACCGGTCGCATTTTGAATGTCGCCTCGACTGCCGCATTCCAGCCAGGACCGCTCATGGCCGTCTACTACGCAACCAAGGCCTACGTGCTCTCTTTCTCCGAGGCGATCGCTAATGAGCTCGAGGGTTCTGGCGTGACCGTGACTGCGCTCTGTCCCGGTCCGACCGAGACGCAATTCCAGAAGGACGCCGGTTTGGAGGAGACCCGTCTCTTTACGGGCCCTCTGGTTACGGACGCGCGGTCGGTCGCGCGCGCGGGGTACGACGGAATGAAGCGGGGCCACCGCATCGTGATCCCCGGCATCGGCAACAAGCTTCTGGTTCAGACGGTGCGGTTCACACCGCGGCGCCTTGTCACGGCGGTCGCTCGCCGCATCCAGGGAAGGCGGAAAGGAGCCTGAAGCAGATGTCTCGAGGGGAATCTTCAGGCAAGGAGAAGCCATGAAGGAGAAGGGCACAACGCGGCGGGCGATACTTCTGGAAGGAGCTCCCCTGCTGGGCGCCGCGACCCTGATCGGTTCGCGACACGTGTTCGCGGCGCGATCCCCGGAGCAGGAGAAAGAGCAGGAGGAGGGCGAGGTCACTCCGGCCGAAGATCTCATGCGCGAGCACGGCGCGTTGAATCGCATCCTCTTGATCTACGACGAGGCGATCATGCGCATCGATGGGAAGAAGGAGTTCCCCCCGGAAGTCCTCCGCGGCGCAGCCGGCATCGTGCGCCGGTTCATCGAGGAATACCACGAGAAGCTCGAAGAGGAGAATCTCTTCCCGCTCTTCGAGAAGGCGGGAAAGCTCGTCGATCTGGTTGGAGTCCTGAAACAACAGCACAAGGCGGGCCGCGGCCTGACCGCCGTCATCGAGAGGACCGGACAGCTCTCCGGCCAACGCGCAGCCTCCGACCGCGAGAAGCTCCTGCGCGCCCTGCGCCTCTTCGTCCGGATGTACCGGCCGCACGAGGCACGGGAAGACACCGTTCTCTTCCCCGCCCTCCACGAGATCGTGTCTCCCCCGGAGTACGAGGAGCTCGGAGAACGATTCGAGACCCGTGAGCACCAGCTCTTCGGCGAAGACGGGTTTGAGAAGATCGTCGACGAGATCGCGGGCCTCGAGAAGAAGGTCGGCCTCTACGACCTCGCCCGCTTCACGCCGCCGGGTTAGGTCCCGGCCTTATGTCAGTTCTGATATATCCGCGGCAGACTACCGAGATCCGCTGTGCCGACCACCAGAGGCAGACCCCCGGCAGTAGGCAGCGCCGGGTCCGCCGGCGGTAACTCGATGCGACTCGCGCGGGCGCAGTCAAACGAGAGCAGATAGCTGGAAGGCGTTCCTCCGCTACACTGAGGCTCCGGAGGAGTGGCCGAGTGGTTTAAGGCGGTGGTCTTGAAAACCACTGTACCTAACGGTACCGGGGGTTCGAATCCCTCCTCCTCCGCCACTCGAAGCCGCCAGCCGGGGGTTCGAGTCGTCCACCAGAGGCAGACCCACGGCAGTAGACAACGTCGTCCGCAGGACGGCGGTCATCCCTCCTCCTCCGCCACTCGAAGCCGCCAGCCGGGGGTTCGAGTCGTCCACCAGAGGCAGACCCACGGCAGTAGACAACGTCGTCCGCAGGACGGCGCTCATCCCTCCTCCTCCGCCACTCGAAGCCGCCAGCCGGGGGTTCGAGTCGTCCACCAGAGGCAGACCCACGGCAGTAGACAACGTCGTCCGCAGGACGGCGCTCATCTCTCCTCCTCCGCCAGCTTTCCCGTTTTTCATTACCCCCTCGTCGGGCCGCAGTGCTCGCGAATGAGGGCGAGAAGGCGGACGACGTCGAGCGGCTTGAAGAGAACCTCAACAGGTCGAACCCACTCGAGCTCGTCGCGTTCATAGTTCCCGCCGGTGATCAAGACAACGGGGATCGAGGCGAGCCGCGGGTCGCGCTGCTGGAAGAGACGGAATTCCCATCCGTTGACGATGGGCATGGTCAGGTCGAGCAAGATGAGCCGGGGGCGCAGACCCTTGCGGAGAAGCTCGATGGCCTCGAGACCGTTGCAGGCTCGCTCGAGAGAGAACCCTTCCTCGTCGAGCAGGGAGGCCAGACCCTCGCGCAGCTCCGGGTCGTCCTCCACGATGAGAACTTGCAGCTGATCCCCCGAGCCGTGAGATTCCGTCAGGATTCCTTGCTCCTTTTCGCTCCGCCTCTGCGGACATCATCTTAGACGAGCATAGAATCGCGCCGGCAGTCACATGGAAGAGACCGAGGCGCTTCCGCGCGCCGCCGCACCTCCGGACGTCCGGCCCGTAGTGCCCAAGCACCACGCGCTCGTGCGGCTGACGCACTGGGTCAATGTGCCCTTGCTTGCCGCGTTGATCGCGAGCGGTCTTTCGATCTATTGGGCCTCACCAGTCTTTGAGCACTCGCGGGATCCCAAGACCGGAAATACCGACTTCCTCGCCGATACCAGCATCTGGATTGTCCGGCACGTCCCGGGGCTGCGCGGCTCTCCCCACGCCGAGGCCTGGATCTACGATCACCTCGGGCTCGGCACGTTTCGCCTTGCACAGGCTCTCAACCTCCACTGGGTCTTTGCCTACCTCTTCATGGCCAACGGCGCGCTCTACCTGATCGGACTGCTCGCCGGGGGCGGATACCGCGCCCTCCTGCCTCGGCGCTCCGATCCGCGGGAGGCGCTCGCGATGATCCGTTACTACGCCGGCGTCGTGCCGGCTAAGCTCTTGCGCCGCCCGTGGCCGCATCCTCCCGTGCGGAGCAAATACAACGCGCTGCAGCGGGCCGCCTACTTTTCGATGCCCGTGCTGGGCCTGCTCGTCATCCTTTCCGGATGGGCCATGCACAAGCCCACTCAACTTCCGTGGCTCGAGAAAATGTTCATCAACTACGAAGGGGCGCGGATCGTGCACTTCGCCGTGATGGTCGCCTTCGCCGCCTTCGTCATTCCGCACGTCGTGCTCGTCGCCGCCGACGGCTGGGACACGTTTCGCTCCATGATCGTGGGTTGGTCGAGTCGAGTCCGGGAGGAGGACCATGGAGAGCGATGAGACTCCTTGCCCACCGGGCGAGAAACCGAGGGAGGAGAGCGCTCCGGAGCCGGTCCAAGTCGTGGCCGAGCCCGAGCCGAGCGCGGCCCCTGTCGGCGAGGGGGACCCGCGCGAAAGCCCGGAAGCTGCTGCGGAGGCGGCGCCGGCCGAGACGGAGGCGGAGCCGGCCGAGGGGAAAGCGGAGCCGCCTCCCCCCCGTCCGCGCTTGGGTCTTCTGGAAGAGCCTCCGGAAGAGCCGGTCGAAGTTCCCTCACGCGTGCTCGTCCGACAGAGCCGACGCGACTTTGTTCTCTTCGGCGCGGGGACGTTGGCTGCCGCGGCGGGTCTTTGGTGGCTTCTCCCCGACGAGACGCGCTCGCTCCATCTGACGCCGCGGCTGCGGGACTGGCTCGACTCTCTGGAAGCGCGGGCGGGCGCCACCCGCTCGCGCCGCGACGCCTTCCTCGGCCGCGTGCTGACCTTCGACGACGACGTGGCCGAAGCCCTCTACTCGCCGGACCGCTCGGTCCGCTCGTACCGGAAATCGCAGGTCACCGAGTTGCGCAACAACTACAACGGACAGACGCCGGACTCGGGGTACGTGCGCGACTGGTCGCTGACGGTCTCGGGCCTCGCCTCTGGAAAGGTCGAGCGTCTCGGAGTCGCGGACCTCCTCGCCCGATTCCCCCGGCGCGAGCAGGTCACGCGCCTCTGCTGTGTCGAAGGATGGAGCGCCATCGCCTGGTGGGGTGGATTGCGCTTCGCCGACTTCCTTCAGGCCTTTCCGCCGCCGCCGGAAGCGCGCTGGGCGAGTCTCACCTCCTCCGTCAACCTGGACAACTCGGGCAACTCCGACCCTTACTATGTCTCGATCGATCTGCCGACCGCGCGGCACCCGCAGACCCTGCTGGCGACCCATTGGAGCGGAGCGCCGCTGCCCGTCGAGCACGGCGCTCCTCTACGCCTGGTCGCCCCGATGAAGCTCGGTTTGAAGAACATCAAGGCGATCACCGCGATCGCCTACTCGCGCGAAGAGTCGCCGGACTACTGGGCCGAGCGAGGCTACTCGAAATACGACGGTCTCTAGCCGTCGCTTCGCGCTGCGCGACCGACGCGGCTGCGCCGCCGGCGGGCGGCTCGCCGAAACGGGCTCGACCGCCGGCCTCGTCGGTCGCTACGCACTCCGCTCCCGCGGCGCGAGCCTCCTCCCTCGATTACCTCGGGAGACTACTCGCGCCGCGAAGGGGCACGGTAGCCCGCGACTAGCGTTTCTCCTTTGCTCTGGTCCGCGGCGCGAGGAGTCTCCCAGAGGGGAGGAGCCTCGCGCCGCGGGAGCGAGAGCGCGCGAGGGAACAGGCCCGCGGTCGAGGCCCTTTGGCCGAGCCGCGAGCCGGTGCGCCAGCAGGCGCAGGTCCCGAGCAAGCGGGAGCGACGAGGCACCAGCGCGACGCGCGAGGGCGACGCGCGGCTCCTAGGCCGTTCGATCGCCCGGCGGCGTGGTCCGCTCGCGGTGGATAAGAATCACGGCGATCGCCCGGCCGTAGTCGTCGTTGTGGGCGACAGCGACCGCATCGCAGATTCCTTCCGACCCGTCCCGTCGCAGGAACGGCACCTCGCCCGCCCATCGCCCCTGGCGGCGCACGGCGTCCAAGATCTGCCCCGTCCGGGTGGCTGCGTCCGCGGACCGATGCAGGATGGCCGGAGTCTTTCCGAGCATCGCCTCCTTGGAGTAGCCGAACAGGCGCTCGGCGCCAGGGTTCCAGTCGATGATTCGGCCCGTCAAATCTGTCACGACCACGGCGTCGAACACGTGCTCGACCGTCCGGGCGTGCCGGCGCAGGATCTCCTCCAGGCGCGCGCGATCGGTCACATCCCGAAAACTCCAGACTCGTCCGACGATCGTGCCGCCGAGCCGGTGCGGCTGCGAGTAGCGTTCGAAGACGCGTCCATCCTTGAACTCGAGCCAGTCGTAGCTTTGGGACTCCGGATGGCCATAGAGGTCTCGCACCTTTTTGACGAACCGGTCCGGGTCCTTCAACTGGTCGAGAACGAAAGCGAGGGCCTGGTTGTCGTCCCGCGACGCCAGAATCCGGTCGGGGATGCGCCACATCTCGATGAACTTGCGGTTGTAGCTGACGATCTTTTCCTGGCGGTCCACGACGAGAATGCCGTCGGCCGTCGACTCGAGCGTGGCGCGCAGCAGGGCGAGGGTCCGATCCACCTGTTCCTCGACGCGCGCGCGCTGCGTCACGTCGCGGAAACTCCAGACCCTGCCGGGCGAGCCCGCCACCGCGGTTTGAGCCGGCGAGTACCGCTCGAAGACGCGCCCGTCCTTGAACTCCAGTACGTCGTAGCTCTCCTCCCCCGGTTGGGCGTAGATCCCCATCGTCCGCGTCACGAAGCGGCCCGGATCCTTCAACTGATCGAGCACGAAGGCGAGGGCCTTGTTGTCGTCACCGGAGGCGACGATCTCGTCGGGAATACGCCACATCTCTACGAAACATCGGTTGTAGGTGACGATGCGCCCTCCGTCGTCCACGACGAGAATGCCGTCGGCGGTGGAGTCGAGCGTTGCGCGCAGAAGGGCGAGCGAGCGTTGCAACTCCCCTTCGGCGTGCTTGCGCTCGGTGATGTCGAGCCCCACGCCAATGACGCCGGCGATGGCGCCCGCGGCGTCGCGCAACGGTTCCACATGAGTTGCCAGCGTGCGGCCCATCCAATCCCCCTCATACGAAACCGACTCTCCCTGGAGCGCCCGGCGGTGGGCGGCGATCGGGCGCAGCGTCTCGTCCTCCGTGTGGAAAAACTCGAAGAGGGTCATTCCCACGGCGCGGTAGGCTTCCGGCGCGAGCTTCGCGAGGCCTCCGACCCAGCTCGTCAGCTTGAGCTCGACGTCGGTCGACCAAAGCAGCGCCGGCATCTGTTCGACCAGCAGGCGCAGAAGGGCTTCCCCTTCCCGTGCCGGTCCCGCCGGGTCCGGTGCGGCATGGCTCATCCCACGTATTCCGATCGGGAAATCTTACTCCCGGCTGGCCGGACGCGAGAGGGGACGCTACATCTTGATCGAGGGTCCGTGTCTCCCTCCTCTTCGACGGCATAGCGATCGCGTCGGCCAGATTTTCAGATTGTTGGGGCGGACAGGGAGCCTTTCCCGAGTCAATATGGATCAATGACTCAATGAATCAATTTCTCCCGAATAGGCTTGGCCAGCGCGATCAAGTTCTTGTTCTTTTGCGACGCCCGATCATAGGCCGCAAAGAACGCTCGCGGCCCCTGCTCGAGCGCCGCCCGAAGGGCGCCGACCCCTTCCTCCTGCGCGATGGCATCGGCGAGAAACGCGCCGATGGGGCCGGCGATACGCCGGCCGAATTCCGGCCGCCGTACCTCGGACATGAGCTCCATCCTCGCGTCCAAACTTTCCTGCGAGGAGGCGAAGCGCTCCGCACGCCGATTGAGCTCTTCGACGGCGCGTCTATTGGGGTCTTTCAGCCACACCGCGAGGGGAAAGAAGTTCTCGTCGACGGTGAAGAGCCCGACCGGCCCGGCGGCAGCGACGATCTTGAGCAAAGGCTCGAGCTGGCCCAACTGGGGATCGGGACGCTTCCAGGCGGGACTCTCCTCGCGGTAGTGATTCCAGGCCTGGCGGAAGGCCTCACCGGCGATCAGGCGCGAGAGGCGCGAAACGCGTCCCTCCGCAGTCTCCCCTTCCGCATCGCCGAGCGCCCGTGCGAAATCGATCACCATTCTCTCGGGCCCCTGGGCCGAGCGAATGACGAGATGGTCTTCGAGCCCGGGCAGCCCGAAGGAGAAATTGACCTCGAGACGCGCAGCGGACGGACGATCCGCCGGAAGGAACGCCGCCGCACGTCGCTGGCTCAACCGCACGAGATCCGCCTGCCGCACGAAGACCGCTTCGAGCAGGGCCTCCCAACGCTCCCGTTTCTCGCGGATCGAGCGGAAGTCGAAGACTGCCGCGCCGGTGTCGCTCTGAAAAGCGGCCGCGAAATCGCGTTCGAAGACGGCGGCATCGCGCGTCGAGTCCTGGATGGCCAGGCGCACGGCCGGAAGATCTTCGAGGACCTTGACGTCGGACGTCTCGAGTTTCGGGCGCGCGAGCAAAGAAAGGATCGCCCGAGCGGCCCGTGCATCGACCGCGATGTCGATCGGAGATGTCGTGACCGGCGCCGTGTCGTAAGGCGCCTTGCCCGCCGCCGGCCCGGGAGGCGCCGCAGTGCCAGGTCCGCGTGTGGCCGCCGCGCAGCCGCAGCAGAGGAGCAATGCGAGGGTCGGGATTGCGCGGCTCAAGAGAGAATCGCCTCGAGCCCGTGCTCCACATCGGCGAAGCTCTCCAGAAGCACGTCCGGTTTCTCCGCCGCCAGCCGCTCCGGCTTGGTCGGGCCGGTCGAGACCGCCACGGCCTTCACACCGAGGTCCCGCCCGCAGAGGACGTCGTGGATCGAATCGCCCACGATGACGATGGATTTGCCGCGGTACGTCCGCCCAGTGTGGGACACCGCCCGCTCGAGAGCGATACCCGGGAGCCGATAGCGGTCGGCGCAATCGCTGCCGAAGGCGCCGAAGGGGAAGTAGCGGTTGAAGTCGGGAAAGGCGAGCTTCATCCGGGCTCCGCGCTCGAGATTACCGGTCAAGAGCGCGAGCGTCACATCGCGCTCGGCGGAGAGGCGCGCGAGAAGCTCGCCGATTCCTGGTTTCGGGACGACCAGCTCCGGAAGCAGCCGGCGGTCGAGCTCCGCCAGATAGGCCTCGAGCGCTCGCTCGAGTTCGGTCTCGCAGCGTTCCGGGCCGATCGCCTCCGAGACCAGCTCGCGAACGATCTGGGGATCGGTCTTGCCCGAGAAATCGTGGCCCTCGCCCGAGCCGCTCCAGCCGTAAATGCCCTTCAACGCGAAGAGGATCGATTCGCGCGCCGCCCGACCCGCCGAGAGCAGGGTGCCGTCGATGTCGAAGAGAACGAGTTTGTGACCGTTGGGGGTTTCCACCTTTGGAGCTTTCAGCTATCAGCTTTCAGCTATTAGCCAAACGGAGTCTCGCATCTCGGTGATCTGAGCTGAAAGCTGAGAGCTGACAGCTGACAGCTCCTGCACCTCAATGTCCATCATACGAAAACTGCCTCCCATGCCATTCCGCGATCTCGACCAGGCCCCGCCACCAGTAAGCCCAGTCGTGTCGGCCCGGCTCGAGGACGACCGTGGCGTCGACGCCGTGCTCGTTCAGATTGCTTCCGAACTGAACCGCCACTCGATCGAGCCCATAAACGTCTTGGCGCCCTGCCCGCAGGTGGGCTCGAAAGGGACTCTTCTCGAACCGACTCGCGCGCAGGATCTCCCAAACATCGTTTTGGGCGAGGCTGTTG
>Ga0207646_10008196_pt1 | contig 10501 bp, 11 predicted proteins | sample KBSK5502metaG_FD_184343 | JGI IMG/M metagenome (GOLD analysis project Ga0207646, IMG submission 184343) | Corn, switchgrass and miscanthus rhizosphere microbial communities from Kellogg Biological Station, Michigan, USA - KBS K5-50-2 metaG... | ecosystem: Host-associated > Plants > Roots >...
GACGCCAGTCGACGCTTGAGATCGTCCAGCGCTGCCTGCGGTACATGGACCTTGAAGGGTGTTACATCCTTCGTCGCCGCCGGAAGCACGATCTGCGCAGCCGTGTCGGCGTTCCCGCGAGCACTCAGTACGCCTAGCTCCGCCGACAACATACCGGCCCCACCGGTTGCGATGGCCGCTCGGATGAACTTACGCCGCGAGGTGAGGGGCACCGCTACTTCCGCTCTGTGTTCGAAATCGTTCTTCATGAGTTGCTCCGGACCGTAGATCGTCCATTGATTACGGCAGCGCCGTGCCGCCGGGATCGCTGTGTCTTCCTTATCTCAAGGGAACGGCGTAGATTCGAAACGGCGATGAAGGCGATGCGTCCTTCGTCGAACGATCAAAAAAGAAGGCCAGTTGGCCCTCGCTGACCCATGCTGTCGTGCCAATCCGGGCCACCGACGTCGGGGTCGCGAAACCGCCATGAATCGGCGCGACGACGAACGCGTCGCCTCGGATGACCACGCGGTCTAAACTTCCTGAACCCTCGATGAGAAGGAAACGGTTGTTACCGAGGGTTCGAAGCGCATCGGGAAATTGCAGGTGACGGGTACCGGAGAGTGTCGTGATGCGCCCAGGCCTTCCATCCTTGACTTCCACACGAACGAGCTCGCCAACCGTGTAGGTCGTCACGTAAAGGTTGCCGTCGCTGCCGACGGCGATCCCGTCGAGCCCGAATCCGCCTTGAGGCGGAGAAAAGGCGGGATCCTGTGCGAAGACCTCGAACGTCGTGGCGCCCGGGGAGAGTTTTAGAATAGTGGGGTTCGCGCTGTCGGTGACGTATGCGGAGCCTTTGCCGTCGACCGTGATGTCATTGCAGAAAGCGTGAGAGCCGGGCAACGAGACGCTGCGTTTTCCAAGGCCCGTCTTGAGGTCAAAACCCTTCAACGCGCTCCCTGTCTCGGGGCCGGTTGCAGGTCCGCCCAACGCACTCAGGTCGTTCGAGCAAGCCCAGAGCGTGTTCGATGCCTCATCCGCGAAGACTCCCAAGATCGAGCGCGAGCCCAATGCGCCCGGTTGGACGAACACGGTGCTCTCGGCTGTGCGCGGTTTGACGCGCACGATTCCACCATCCCCCAGGCGCCCGACAAACAGCACACCATCCGAGGTCGACGTGATGCTTTCTGGAAAGGGTTGCGTCCCAGGGATGGGAATCGATTTGAGCTTCGGGGTCGCCGCCTGAACTGTGAAAGTCAGCCCCAAGGCGAGAGTGACAACCTGGCCTGAACACCGAACCCAACTGGAGATGGTCGCCCTGCGGGTCTCACCCATGCGATTTTCGACCGCTGAAGGTCCCGAGCACTCGGATCTTGTCGCCTTCAAACATCGCGAAATCAACGCCCTGCACAACAGGTGCGAGCTCATTCCGTCCTTCTCCCCGTCCTTCTCCGCGCAATCCAAGTCGCCACGGTCAGCGTCACCATGAATCCTGATGCCATCACACAGGCAATTACCGGGCCAGCGTAAGATGCTGAATCTACAGAGACCTCGTCGTTACCATCCTGGCAAGATCTGGTCAGTGGTGGAATATTGGACAACTCAGGGAAGGCTATCCCGGCCTCGCATCCGCCTACGCACGTGACACTTCGGTCGCTTTCATTGGACCGGTAGTTGCATCACGTGCGAGCGTGGCGTTGCTGAAGATTCAGCGCACGATGGACCGGACCGTCGTGTTCACGGTCAGCGGTCGACTCGACGCTGAGAACGTAAGCGAGCTGTGCCAATTGATAGACGCAGAACCGGCCGGTGCCGTCGTGGTGCTGGACTTCACGGATCTGGTCCTCGCCGATCGTGACGCCATTTGCTACCTGCGAGACTGCAAAACCGGTGATCGCATTGTCCTCCGCAACTGTCCAGCGTACATCCGCGTCTGGATGACCGCAGAGGAGAATCATTGAGCCATGGTCGACAGAGTATCGACTCCGGCTGAGCAGCACTCTTGACGACCGCTTCGGCCAAAGCTACCGCATACGCCGGCCCAAGGTACTCTGAGCAGCACACTGCCCGGCGTCAGACTCCGTCGGTGCTGAAGGCGCGCGATGCCGCAAGGGTGTCGAGCGCTTCGTGCAGCAACTTGATCTTTCCGTGCTCCGCGACGAGGAGACCCGCGTAGGTCTGCTTGTAGAGTTTGCCCGTCGACACGACGTGTGCCTGGGCATCGTACTCACCGAAGACCCGGTCGGGCGTCTCGATCCAAATCCGGACGTTCTCGAACCGGAAGTCCGGCACTTTCGCCAGAAGGCCGGCCAGGAAGCGCTAAATGGCCACGGGCCCCTGAGCGCGCGCGTTGACGGTTGGCAACTCGATGATGCCGTCGTCGGCAAAAAGGGCCGCGGCGGCCTCAGGGCTCTGGATCGATGAGAGATACGTTTGAAGCAGTTCTTTCGCGTTCATGGTCGTCGTCCCCCGGGTCAGATTTGAGCTACCCCCCCGTCCACAAAGAGTTCGGCCCCGTTTATGAAGCTCGCGTCCTCAGACGCGAGGAAAGCGACGGCCTTCGCCACCTCCGCGGCGTCGCCAAGACGGCCCATCGGGACTGCGCTGGCGAGTTGCTGAAACTGCGGCTTTGGTCGCGCTGTATACGCTGAAGCTCGCGGTTCCCTTCCGCCTAGCGGTCGATCCCTTCACGTTCGTTCCGAAGATCCGGTCGACGTGCTCCGCGGTGATAGCCTCGAGCGGGAGCATGTCTCCGCCGCCAGCGTTCGCGAACACCACGTCGAGGCGACCCGCGTCCCGCGAGATCTGTTCGTAAAGCCTGTCGAGATCCCTGAGGTTCGACACGTCGGCCTGGACACCAATGGTGCCGCGCCCAATCGCACCTGCGGCGTCCGCGATCTCGGGCCCGCGTCGTCCAGTGATGAAGAGTCGTACACCCCGAGCGGCCAGCTCGTGCGCTGAGGCAAGACCAATCCCCGTCGATGCGCCTGTGATGAGGGCGACCTTTCCGTTCAGCGAGTTTCTCATACAGGCAGATCGCGAACTGCATGCTGCTCGCCAACCCGCCTTCGCCGTCGTCGCAGGCTAGCCCCGTCCTTTGGGAGCATCGGCGAACGCTGAAAGAACTCTTGCGATATGTGTACTTTGGCGCATCTTTGGATCCAGTGAGAGTGAGGAGGTGTCAGCGGCACCTGGTGTGAGGTCCGTTTGTCCAATGTGTCACCAATGGCAAGATTTCGCCAGTCGCGCCATCCATCAACATCTGCAGAGGCACGTAGCGAGTGTGCGACGACATGCCGACGACCATCCTTTGGCCCTTCAGATCTAACGTTGCTCTGAAAAGATGGCCGGGCGGACGAGGCCTGACTGCACCAATCCTCGCCGGTCGTTTACGTACGCGCGGCGCGAGCTACGAGATCGAATCGGCGCCGCTGTTCGCGGTAGGTGTAAGCGCCCGCGTTTCGACGAGTTGCCGCACGTCCGCCACGAATCTGGCCAGCAGTGGCGACCCATTGCCCTTCCTCCAGATGAGGGAGACCGTCATCGGCAGATGCAGGTCGACGACTCTCCGCAGCACGACGTCCTTGGGACAGCGCCAGCGCGTCGCGTCGGTAACGAACGCGACGCCCAGCCCGCAGGCGACGAGGCTCAGCATCGTGGCCTGATCCACGGCCTCCTGCAAGATCCGCGGGTTGGCCAGACCGCCGCGAGAACACGCTTGCAGGAGGCGGTCGTAGTTCGCCGGGTGCTGACGCCGTGGAAACCAGACGAAGTCGGTTTCGGCCAGGTCGCGCAGGCGGAGACGCTTCAACCGAGACAAGGGGTGCCGTCTTGGCATAGCCAGCACGACCTGGTGCGAGGCGACATGGACGTGGGCCATGTCCGGGTCGGATGTCGGCACGTAGACGAAGCCCGCATCCAGCCGGCCCGCGCGGACGGCTTCGACCTGGTCCAGCGAGATCAGCGAACTGAGCTGCAGCTCTGCCTCCGGGTGCCTTCGGCGGAACTCCCGGAGGGAGTCGGGAACCAAGCCGTGCCACGACGCACTCTCCGTGAAACCCACCCGCAGCGTCCCGATCAGTCCGCGCGCCGCACGCTCGGCGCGGACCGCCGCGTCGTCCACTTCCTGGAGGATCCGACGGCAGTCCTCCAGGAAGACCTTCCCGCCTGCGCTCAGGCGAACGCCCCTCGGCAGGCGGTCGAACAGTTGGAATCCGATCTCACGCTCCAAGTCCTGGATCTGACTGGATAGCGCAGGTTGGGCCACACGCAGCCGCTTTGCCGCGCGTCCGTAGTGCTCGTCCTCTCCGACGGCCACGAAGTAGCGCAGGTGCCTCAGTTCCATATCGATAGGCTCCGTATATTGATTCGATAACAACGGTGTGTTGGACACACGGGCAGCAGAAACATGAACCTCTCGGAGTGCGAGAGCAACTGGGAAGGAGGTCACGCATGGGTCCCCACCGAGGACTCCAGGCAACCTCGCTGGCTCTGATCGCATGCGGGGCGTGGGGCGCTTCGACCGCCCTCGGCTCGGCACGCGACGGCGTTGCCCGCGAATCGGCCGGCCCGAGATCCGCCGAGGGTCTCGCGGCGTGGCGGGAGGTCTACTCCGTGCTGACCTCTCCGCGTTGCATCAACTGCCACACCGCCACGAACCACCCGCAGCAAGGCGACGATCGGCATCGCCATTTCGCGAACGTGGTACGCGGGCCCGAGGGCAAGGGTGTTCCCGCGCTGCAATGCGTGACCTGTCATCAGGGGTCCAACGCCGACAGCACCGGCGTCCCGGGCGGCCGTGGCTGGCACCTGGCGCCGTTGTCGATGAAGTGGCAGGACCCGAGCGAGAAGATCCTGTCCAGCGCCGAGGTCTGCCGGGCCATCACCGATCGCTCGAAGAACCACGATCTCGACGGACGGGGTCTTTTGAGGCATCACGAAGAAGAGCCCCTCGTCCGTTGGGCGTTCCAGCCCGGCCGGCGGATCGACGGCACCGCGCGCACGCTGCCCCCGCTGACGCATGAGCAGTTCGTCGCCGCCACGCGCAGATGGGTCGAGGCGGGAACGCCCTGTCCCCCGAGACGCTGATCCGGAGGTCGCCATGGAAACCTACAAGCTCACCGTAAACGGCCAGCCGAAGGAAGTCACCGTCGATCCCGGCACTCCACTGCTCTGGGTCCTGCGCGAGGACCTGAGGATCACGGGCACCAAGTACGGATGCGGGATCGGCGCCTGCGGCGCCTGCACGGTGCATCTCGGCGGCATCGCCACGCGTTCCTGCGTGGTGCCGGTTTCCCTGGTCGGCGATCGCCCGATCGTCACCATCGAGGCCATGGCCGAGGATCCGGTCGGCCGCGTCGTGCAGGACGCCTGGGTCGCGCACGATGTCGTCCAGTGCGGGTATTGCCAGAGCGGCCAGATCATGAGCGCGGTCGCGCTGCTCAAGACGGCGCCTCGACCAACCGACACCAACATCGAGGAGTCGATGGGCGGGAATCTCTGCCGCTGCGCGACCTATGTCCGCATTCGCGAGGCGATCCAGGCGGCTTCGCAGCAGCTCGGGTAGGAGGCATCGCATGAGAGCCACGACCAGTGCCGACGACGACTTCCTCCTCGGCCGGCGGAGCTTCCTCCGTGTCTCCGCGACGATCGCCGGCGGCCTGATCGTTTCCCTCCATCTCGATCTCCCGCTGCATGCGCAAGAGGCCGATGAGGCGGCGCCCGCACCGAAGGTCTACCCGCCGGACGCCTTCGTCCAGATCAGACCCGACGGCAAGATCCTCATCAAGGTGAACCGGCTGGAGTTCGGGCAGGGAGTCCAGACTTCCCTCCCCATGATCCTGGCCGACGAGATGGACGCCGACTGGTCGCAGGTGATCGCGGAGCTGGCGCCCGCCGCGGAGGTCTACAAGGACCCAATCTATGGCTTCCAGATGGTGGGAAGCTCCAGCTCCATCACACACTCGTTCCAACAGTACCGGGAGCTGGGCGCCCGGACGCGCGCCATGCTCGTGGCGGCCGCCGCCCAGCAGTGGGACGTCTCCCCCGCACGATGCCGCACTGAAGCCAGTGTCGTGCACGGTCCGGGCGGCCAGTCGGCCAGGTACGCCGAGCTGGCGGAAGCGGCGGCAAAGCAAGCGGTGCCCGCCTCGGTGTCGCTCAAGGATCCTCCACAGTTCCGTCTCGTCGGCCGAAGGGTCCGGCGCCTCGACGGTCGTTCCAAGTGCGATGGCTCGCTCCGGTTCGGCCTCGACCTCGACCTCCCCGGGATGAAGACGGCCGTGGTCGCACGGCCGCCCGTCTTCGGGGCGCGCGTCAAGAGTTTCGACGACAAGGACGCTCGCCGCATTGCCGGCGTGGGGGACGTATTCGAGATCCCACTCGCGCGAGGCACCGGCATCGCGGTCGTTGCCGACAGGTTCTGGGCCGCCAAGCAAGGACGCGACACGTTGAAGGTCGAATGGGACCTCTCGGCGGTCGAACGACCCGACAGCGCCCAGCTCTGGTCGAAGTACAAGACCCTGGCGCGCGCGCCCGGCAACGTCGCCGCGAGCCGTGGGGACCAGACGAAGATCGACACGTTCGCCGCTTCAGACCGGATCGTCGCCGAATACGAGTTCCCCTATCTCGCGCACACGCCCATGGAGCCGTTGAATACGACGATCCGCTTTGACGGCGACCTTGCGGAAACCTGGGCCGGGTCGCAGTTCCAGACCGCCGACCAGGCCGCGATCGCCGAAGTCCTGGGCCTCAAGCCCGAGCAGGTCACGTTCCACACCGAAATGGCCGGTGGCGGCTTCGGACGGCGCGCCACTCCCGACAGCCACGTGGCGCGCGAGGCCGCGACCATCGCCAAGCGCGTTCGCGGCACTCCGGTCAAGCTCGTGTGGACGCGCGAAGACGACGTCCAGGGCGGGTACTACCGCCCGATGCACGTGCACCGAGTCGACATCGGCGTCGGCCCGGACGGGATGCCGCTCGCGTGGCGGCACGTGATCGTCGGCCAGTCGATCACCGCGGGCACGCCGTTCGAGCCCCTCATCGTCAAGGACGGCGTCGACAGTACGGCCGTCGAAGGCACGGCCGACACTCGATACGACATCCCCGCCTTCCACGTCTCCGCCCACCACCCGACGGTGAACGTGCCCGTGCTCTGGTGGCGCTCGGTAGGGCACGCGCACAGCGCTTTCGTGATGGAGACGCTCATCGACGAGCTGGCGACGCGCGCCAAGGCCGATCCCGTCGCCTACCGGCGCAAGCTCCTCAAGCCGGACGCCAGAAAGCTCCGCGGGGCCCTGGATCTCATGGACCAGAAGAGCGCGCCGTGGCGCACCACGCTGCCCGCGGGCCACGCCGCCGGCATCGCGTGTCACGAATGCTTCGGGACGGCCGTCGCCTGCGCCGTGGATGTCTCCATCGAGAACGAGCGGCCCCGCATCCACCGGGTGACCGTCGCGGTCGACCTGGGACTCGCCGTCAATCCGCTCGGCGTGGAAAGCCAGTTCCAAGCGGGAGTCGCGTTCGGACTCTCGCAGCTCATGGCCAAGGGGGCGATCACGCTCAGGGACGGGCGCGTGGAGCAGCGGAACTTCGACGGCTACACGCCGCCGTATATCGTGGATGCACCTGTGGCCGTGGACGTGCATATCGTGCCGAGCGGCGAGGCACCCTCCGGAAGCGGCGAGCCGCCGGTCCCGGTGATCTCACCGGCCGTCGTGAACGCATTGGCCAGGCTGACGGGCAGACGCTACCGCAGCCTCCCGCTGGTTGCCGTGTGACGAATCGCGCGAACAGGAGACCATCTCATGAGCAAGCACGTCGCCATTAGCCCCAACGAAGCCGCCGATCGTCTCGCCATCCGCGAGCTCGTCGAGGCGTACGCGCACTGCGCCGACCGGCGCGATGCCAAAGGCCAGATGTCTCTCTTCACGCCGGACACCCACTTCGTGGTGTACATGGACGCCAAGGATCCCAAGCCCTCCCAGGAGCTGCGCACGCGGGAAGCGCTCGCTCCCGTATTCGCGGAGCTGAACAAATACGAAGCCACCACGCACTTCGTCGGCCAGAGCACGATCTTCACGCTGACGAGCGACCGAGGCACGGGGGAAGCCTACTGCCTGGCGCATCACGTCACCCTCGACGGTGGAAAGCGGCGCCTGATGGTCGCCTCGCTGCGCTACCTCGACACCTTCGTGAAGGGGGACGGCGCGTGGCTCTTCTCGGAGCGCCTCCTCTACGTCGACTGGGTGGACGAGCGCGCACTCTCGTAACACGGCGGCGAGCGGTCTGACGGTGGCGCTAGGATTCCCTGGTGTCGCGAAGAGCAGGATGAACAGCCATGACTACCTTTCTAGGAGCGCGCCGAGCACCGCGGGCCACCTCTTCTCGAACTCGCCATCTCGTTGCAGTCCGAGCTTCAGCACAGCCTGAATTCGCTGCAGCGCTTCCGGCCACGTCAGCGCGGTCTGAAAGGAGTTGAGGGCGTCGAGGAGCCGGTCGGCAGATGGCAGCGAGACCTGGTTGATGAGGTTCTTCGCCGCCGCGATCGGACGCCGATCGAAGGAGGCGATCCGGCGCGCGAGCGCATCGACGAAGCCGTCCAACTCCGCGTCCGGAAGTGCCCGGTTGACGTAGCCGTATCGCTCCGCGGTGTCGCCGTCGAAGTCGTTGGCGCCGAGAACGATCTCGAGCGCGCGGCCGCGGCCGACCAGCGGAGGGAGGCGCTCCGTACCGCCCCCGCCGGGATGTACTCCCACCCCGACTTCGGGTTGGCCGAGTCGCGTGTTCTCGCGCGACGCGAAGCGCATGTCACAGGCGAGGACGAACTCGCTGCTCGCGCCCCGGACGCAGCCTCGGATCTTCGCGATGCTGACCACCGGGGATCTGGTGAGACGGACGAACGTATCCATCAGGATCGGGAGGCCGGAAGGCCCGACCGCCGTGGTGATGTTGCCCGTCTTGCCGGTGAGATCGAAGTGGGCAAGGTAGAACTCTGGATTCGCGCTTTCAAAGACGACGACACGCAGGCTCGGGCTGACGTCCATTCGAGCGAGCAGACCCTGGAGTCCGTCGAATATGGTGGCGTCGACGATGTTGAAAGGCGGATTCTCGAAGAGAACCCTCCAGTACGCAGGCGTTTCCTCGATGACCCGCACGGACGTCGCTGATTCAGTCATGATTGACGCTCACTTTGCTTCGACCACAGAGTTTCGCGCACCGGCTCATTCCGGGAAACTCGTCCCGAACATCGGTGCTTTGCTCCTGGACTGTTCCTCGGTGGCCTCGTCCTGAAGCACATCGCAGTGTTCTTGAAGGACTCCGTTTTCGATGCGCAGGATGTCGGCCGCAATCCAATTCACGGGCGAACCACGACCGCTGAATCGCCCGTGAACGATGACATAGTCGCCTCCAATCGGTGAGCGCGTCGCCCATCTCCGCGTCGAAATAGATGGGCCTCGCGCTGCCCGGCGTGATGACCGCAATCCCCTCCGCCATTCTTGTCGTCAGAACATCGGCGTTCATCAGCGGCTCCGCTTGGCCGCCTCCGCCAACGCGGCGAACTCCGCCCTGCCGAACGCCGTCCCGGCGAGACCCCACCCGCCTTCGGCTGCTTCGGTCAGGAGGACCCAGGTACGCTGACTCTGCGAAGGATCGCCACAGGTCTCGGCCACGATATCGGTGACTTCCCTGACGAGCTGTTTCTGACCGTCCCTGGTCAGGACCCCTGGCGGAGTGATGATCTGAACTCGGACCGCTCTCGCGCTCGCGCTGGCGGCCGTCTGGAGCGCCACTGGATCCATCCGGTGGATGAACGCGGCCGTGTTCTCCAGATGGAAGCGGCCGGGAGCCTTCACGCCTTCTGCCTTCAGGACCGCGAGAGTGAGCTTCTCCCCGAGCTGGCGGTCCGTTCCTGGGGGAAGCAGGTCGCTCGGCGCGTAGACGTCGATCATTGGCATGTTCGTTCCTCGCGTCTAGTTGCGAGCAGCCGCCGCAGCCTCTTCGATCGCCTTCGCGACTGCCGTCGGGTGCGACAGCATCACGACGTGGCTGGCGGGCACGAGGGTCGTCTTGGCCTTGATCTGCGCGGCCATGGCCTTTTCCTGTTCGGGCGCGATCATTCGATCGTTGGTAGAGACGACGTACCACGACGGCTTGCTGCGCCAGGCCGCCGCGGTGGGCTTGGCCTCGAAGATCGCGCCCGCGGTCTGAGGTTGAACCGCGACCAGCCGCGCCTTCTCCGAAGCGGCCAGGTCCTGCGCGAAGTCTTCCTGTATGCCCTTGGGCGAGAGCAGCAGGAAGCCGTCCGCCTGTGGTCTCAGCTCGTCCGAGCCAGCCGGCTTCGGGAAGGCCTTGCTGATTTCGCCGATGGACTGGCCCGCGTCCGGCGCAAACGCGGCGACATACACCAGGCTCGCGACCTTCGGATCGTTGCCGGCTTCCGTGATCACGACCCCGCCATACGAGTGACCGACCAAGACGGTCGGGCCGTCCTGGGCCGCGATGGCCCGCCGAGTCGCGGCCA
>Ga0207646_10008197_pt1 | contig 10499 bp, 12 predicted proteins | sample KBSK5502metaG_FD_184343 | JGI IMG/M metagenome (GOLD analysis project Ga0207646, IMG submission 184343) | Corn, switchgrass and miscanthus rhizosphere microbial communities from Kellogg Biological Station, Michigan, USA - KBS K5-50-2 metaG... | ecosystem: Host-associated > Plants > Roots >...
GCTACCTTGCGGCAAACCCGGATCAGCCGGCGAGCGAGAAGGCGCGCGAGGCGGGACGGGCCTGGGACCGTGAGATCCAGGAGCGCGAGCGAAAGCGCGACTCAGGGGAGGACGAGTGACGACGGCGAGCTGGCCCGCGCGACTCTTCGAGCTTCCCACCCGCGGCGTTCTCGGCGTCGTCGCGGGTCTGAATCTGCTCGCGATCGTGTTCGCCGCGCTCACCGGCAATCTCCCCAATTGGCCGCCCTCTCAAGCCGATATCCACGTCGCCGACCAGACCGGTACCCCCATCTTCACTTTGAGCGGCGCCGACAGCATCTCGGCCGGCGGTCCAATCACGATCTGGAACGACATCTCGATCTCCAACTCGGTGTTCACAGCGTGGATCGTGATGGCCGTTCTGGTCGTCCTCTCCATCGTCGCGACCGCCCGGCTGAGCGAAACGCCGGGGCGTCTCCAGAGCCTCTTCGAGCTCATCGTCCAGGGTTTGAGCGACTTCATGCGTGAGGCCGGCGGCCCCGGGGTGGTTCGCTTCCTCCCGCTTTTCGGAAGCCTCTTTCTCTTCGCTCTTCTCAGCAACTGGTTGTTCATCGTGCCCCTGATGGGGCAGATCGAGCTCCTTCACCCGCCGACCGCGGACTACCACACGAACCTCGGCCTCGCCCTGACGGGCTTCGTTTGGTACCAGGCGGCCGGGATCCGTCAGAACGGGATCGGCTATTTCACCCGCTGGGTCAACATCCCCGCCTTCAAGGAGGGTCCACTCGTCGGAGTCGTCATGCTGATCTTCGTCGGCCCGATCGAGTTCGCGAGCGAGCTCTTTCGGATCCTCACGCTCACGCTTCGACTTTGGGGCAACATCTGGGGTGGGGAGATCGTCCTCTCGGTTCTTTCTGCCCTGCTTTTCGTACCGAGCTTTGTCCTGCCCTTCGTGGGCCTCGAGCTCTTCATCGGCTTCATTCAAGCTTTCGTGTTCGCATTCCTCGTGCTCTTGTACATCATCCTTGCGCTCGAATCGCATGGCGGGGAGGAGCACGAAGCGCACGAGGGCGAAGCGCATCTCGAAGCAGTACCTACGGCGGCCTAATTCGCGAGGAGGTAGCAACGCATGAGTCTTGCCTGGCTTGGCGCTGGCATCGCGATCGGTTTTGGCGCGCTCGGCGCGGGTCTCGGGATCGGCATCGCCGGCTCGAAGGTCGCCGAGGCGACCGGGCGTAACCCTGACGCGGCGAACGCGATCCGCACGAACGGCATCATCATCGTGGTCTTCGCCGAATCACTCGGTATCTTCTCGTTCGTCATCGCGTTCTTGCTCCAGGGCAAGGCTCTGTAGATGACGTTCGGCGTCCTATTGGCGGCGGAAGGGCCGACCGGGCTCGTCGTTCACCCCTTCTGGGTGCTCGTCTCGATCGTGAACTTCCTCGTCATCCTTTATCTACTGCGTCGGTACCTCTGGGCGCCGATCCTCACCGTGCTCGCCAACCGTGCGGAGAAGATTCGCGAAGGCCTGGCGATGGCCGAAGCCGCCAAAGTCGAGCGCGAGCGGATGAAGGCGGAGGTCGAGCGTCTCCTCGCGGACGCGCGACGCGACGCCCAGGCCATCGCGGAGCGGATGACCAAAGCCGCCGAGGCGGCGGCGGCCGACATCCGCGCGCAGGCGAAGACCGAGGCCGATCGCATCCGGGAACGCGGCCGCGAGGATGCGCAGCAGTTTCACGATCAGGCGCTCGCGCAGCTGCGTTCCGAGCTGGCGGGGATGGTCGTTCTCGCGGCGAGCCGCGTACTTGGCCGAGAGCTGGACGCCGAGAAGCACCGCGTGTTGATCGAGACGTCTCTCGACGAAGCGGCCCCTCAGCTCACGGAACAGAGCTAGTTGGCGCTCTCCGGATCAGCTGCGCGCCGCTACGCGGAAGCGCTCCTTGCGCTCTCGCCGAATGGAAGCGCCGTCGGCGAGCTTCGCACCTCACTCGAGAAGATCGGGCCGATCTTCGACCGGGTCACCGTCGCTGGGCTGCGGGATCCGTCCGTGCCGATGAAGCAGCGCGTCGAGGCTCTGACCTCCGCCCTTCGGGGCGAGCCCGACGTGGTCCGCTCGCTCTTGATCCTGCTGCTCGAGAGCGACCGGATCGCGCTCGTGCCGCAGATCGCTCTCGCATTCGGCGACCTCGTCGACCGGCGTGAGGGCGTCGCGAAGGCACGCATCACCACGGCAGTTCCGCTCAAGGAGGCGGAGCAGCGCGATCTCGTGAGCCGCCTCGAGCGCGAGTCCGGAAGGAAGCTCCGCGCGACATTCGCGGTCGACCCAACGCTCATCGGCGGCGCAAAGGTGCAGATTGGCGACCACCTAATCGATTCGTCCGTCCACGCAAAGCTCGTCGCGCTCGGGCGACAGCTCGCTTCATAGGAGGGGATCACCATGGCCACGACGTCGTCAGAGATCACCGACATCATCAAAGCGAAGATCAAGGGCTTCAAAGGGGGCGCCGAGTCGGTCGACGTCGGCACCGTGGTCGAGATCGGCGACGGCATCGCACGCGTGTACGGACTCGCGAATTGCATGGCGTCCGAGCTGTTGGACTTCGGCCACGATGTCTTCGGCCTGGCGTTCAACCTCGAGGAAGACACCGTGAGCGCGATCATCCTGGGCGACTACACGGGCATCACCGAGGGCGGCGAGGTGCGCACCACCGGACGCATCGTGCAGACCCCGGTCGGCGACGCGCTCGTCGGCCGCGTGGTGGACCCGCTCGGTCGACCACTCGATGGCAAGGGGCCGATCAACAGCAAAGACGCGCGACCAGTCGACGTCGTCGCGCCGGGCGTGATCATGCGGCAGAACGTCGATACACCGGTCCAGACCGGCATCAAGGTGATCGACTCGATCACGCCGATCGGGCGAGGACAGCGTGAGCTGATCATCGGCGACCGCCAGACCGGCAAGACCGCCATCGCGATCGACACGATCATCAATCAGAAAGGCAAAGACCTTACGTGCATCTACGTCGCGATCGGCCAGAAGGAATCGTCGGTCGCGAAGATCGTCGCGACGCTCGAGGAGAAGGGCGCGATGGAGCACACCATCGTCGTCGTCGCGGGCGCATCGGATCCGGCGACCGTCCAGTACCTCGCGCCGTTCGCGGCGTGCGCGATGGGGGAGTTCTTCCGCGACAGTGGCAAAGACGCGCTCATCGTCTACGACGACCTCACCAAGCATGCCTGGGCCTATCGCCAGGTCTCTCTTCTCACCCGGCGCCCCCCCGGCCGCGAGGCATACCCGGGTGACGTCTTCTACCTGCACTCGCGGCTGCTCGAGCGTGCCGCTCGCCTGAACAAGGACGAGGGCGGTGGCTCCCTCACCGCGCTGCCGATCATCGAGACGCAGGCAAACGACATCTCCGCGTACATCCCGACGAACGTCATCTCGATCACCGACGGGCAGATGTACCTCGAGACGGACCTCTTCAACCAGGGTCAGCGCCCGGCCATGAACACCGGCCTCTCCGTCTCGCGGGTGGGCGGCGACGCGCAGACGAAAGCGATGAAGGCGGTGGTGCGCAGCCTGAAGCTCGAGCTCGCGCAGTACCGTGAGCTCGCGGCGTTCGCGCAATTCGGATCGGACCTCGACAAGGCGACCCAGCAGCAGCTCCGCCGTGGCGAGAAGGTCACAGAGATCATGAAACAGCCCCAGTACGAGCCTCTGCCGCTCGAAAAACAGGTCGTGATCATCTTCGCGGCTACGAACGGGTACATCGACGACGTTCCGAAGGAGCGCGTCGCCGATTACGAGCGTGACCTGTACCGCTTCATGGACTCAATGGGCAAGAGCGTCACCTCCAAGATCGCGAGGGACAAGACGTGGAGCGCAGACATCGAAAAGGAGGTCCGCGCGATGCTGGACGAGTTCAAGAAGACGAACTCGTACACCGATGACAAAGCGTCCGCCGTCGTGCCGACTGAGAAGAAGGACACCGCTAAGAAGGAAGAGTCAGCGAAGCCCGCCGCGAAGACGCCGGCGGCCACGAAGGCCTAGCGCGTGCCCTCAGAGCGCGAGCTCCGGCGACGTGTCCGGAGCATCAAGAACATTCAGCAAGTCACGCGCGCGATGCAGCTCGTCGCCGCGTCGAAGATGCGCCGCGCGCAGGCCTCGGTTCTCGCCTCACGCCCATATGAGGAGCGGCTCCGCACGGTGTTGAACGAGCTCGCACCGTATGCGGACCCCGAGACCAGCCCGCTCCTCGCGAAGCGGGAGGTCCGCCGCGTGGGGATCGTTCTCGTGACCACGGACCGCGGGCTCGTCGGGCCGATGAACGTGAACCTGATCCGTGCCACGCTGCGCTTCTCGCAGCAGCAGCCCGCGACGTCGTTCATCGCGGTGGGACGCAAAGGCATCAACCAGCTGCGCCGACTGCGGGCCCCGCTAAGCGCGGAGTTTCCCGGGATACCGGACCGGCCGAGCAGCACGGACACGAACGTCATCGCCCGCGTCGCGGTCGAGGAGTTCGTGACGGGCAAGGTCGACGAGATCTACCTGGCCTTCACCAGGTTCGTGAACACGCTGCGCCAGGAGCCGACGATCCGACGGCTCCTGCCGTTCGTCCCGGAGGAGGAGGACCTGGATAACCAGCCGATCCTCCAATACCTGTTCGAGCCTGATCCCGAAACGGTGCTGAACGAGGTCATCCCGCGACTGATCGAGGTCGCGGTATTCCAGACCATCCTCGAGTCGAAGGCGTCCGCGTTCTCGGCGCAGATGGTCGCCATGCGCAACGCGACCGACGCGGCCGGCGACCTGATCGACGACCTGACGCTCGCCGCGAACAAGGCGCGCCAGTCACGCATCACCAAAGAGATGCTCGAGATCGCGTCGGGGGCCGAGGCCCTCGGTAAGGGGTAGGAAACATGGCCGTAGCCACGAAAGAAACCACCAAGAAGAACGCAGGGAAGGACGCGGGAAAGATCGTGCAGATCATCGGCCCCGTCCTCGACGTTCAGTTCGAAGAAGGCCACCTGCCCCAGATCTACGACGCCCTCGTGGTGAAGCGTGACGACGGCAGCGACGTGGTCGCCGAAGTCCAGCAGCACCTCGGCAATAACTGGGTGCGGGCGGTCTCCATGGCGGCGACGGATGGCCTCCGCCGCGGGATGGAGGCCGCCGCGACGGGCGGCCCGATCACCGTTCCTGTCGGCGAAGCGACGCTCGGTCGCCTCTTCAACGTGATCGGCGAGCCGATCGATGGCAAAGGCGAGGTGAAGGGCGATCGGCGCGATCCCATCCATCGCGCACCACCGTCGTTCACCGACCAGTCGACCCAGGCCGAGATCTTCGAGACGGGCATGAAGGTCATCGACCTGATCTGCCCGTTCCTCAAAGGCGGAAAGTCGGCGGTGTTCGGTGGAGCCGGTACCGGCAAGACCATCGTCATCCAGGAGCTGATCCGCAACGTCGCGTCCGAGCACGGTGGCTACTCCGTGTTCTGCGGCGTCGGCGAGCGGTCGCGCGAGGGAACGCAGCTGCTCGGCGAGATGAAGGAGTCGGGAGTCATCGACAAGATGTCGATGGTCTTCGGTCAAATGAACGAGCCGCCCGGCGCGCGCCTGCGAGTGGCGCTCACCGGTCTCACGATCGCGGAGTACTTCCGCGACGAGCAGGGCCGAGACCTCCTCATCTTCATCGACAACATCTTCCGCTTCACGCAGGCGGGCTCTGAGGTGTCGGCGCTCCTCGGCCGCATGCCGAGCGCCGTGGGCTACCAGCCGACGCTGGCCACAGAAATGGGCGAGCTGCAGGAACGCATCACCTCGACGAAGAAGGGTTCGATCACGTCGCTCCAGGCCGTGTTCGTGCCGGCCGACGACTACACCGACCCTGCGCCGGCGACGACGTTCGCGCACCTCGACGCGTCGATTCGGCTCGAGCGCTACCTGACAGAGCTCGGCCTCTACCCGGCTGTGGATCCGCTGACCTCGACGAGTCGGGCGCTCGACCCGAACATCGTCGGGCAGGAGCACTACGAGACCGCGCGCGAGGTGCAGCGCGTGCTCCAGCGATACAAAGACCTTCAAGACATCATCGCCATCCTCGGGATCGACGAGCTCTCGGATGAAGACAAGCTGCTCGTCGCACGCGCACGCAAACTCCAGCGATTCCTCGCGCAGCCGATGTTCGTAGCCGAGCAGTTCACGGGCGTGCCCGGCCAGTACGTGAAGGTCGCGGACACCGTTCGCAGCTTCCGCGAGGTCCTCGAAGGAAAGCACGACGATCTGTCGGAGCAAGCCTTCTACAACGTCGGAACGATCGAGCAGGCGCGCGAAAAGGGCGAGCGCATGACGACGGAAGCCGGGTCCTAATGCCGCTGCACCTCGAGGTGATCACACCGGAGCGCAAGGTCTACGAGGACGACGTCGACATGGTCGTTGCGCCCGCGAGCGAGGGCTACGTCGGCATCCTCCCGCATCACGTCCCGCTTTTTACGACCCTTGGACCGGGTGAGTTCAAGGTGAAGAAGGGTGGTGTGGAGGAAGTCCTCGCCGTGTTCGGCGGCTTCATGGACGTGCGCAGCGATCGGGTGGTGGTGTTGACCGATGCAGCCGAACACGCCGAGGAGATCGACGCGAGCCGAGCCCAGGAGGCGCGGGAGCGCGCTCAGCAGGTCCTCGCCGCGGGTCCGGCCTCCGCCGCCGACGAGCAACGCGCCAGAGCCGAGCTCCAGCGCGCCCTGGTGCGTTTGCGCGTGAGCGAATCCCGCAGGCGTCGTAGGTAAGAGTACTGAGTCGCAACCGCTCGCCGAACCGCTAGTCTCTAGGTCGCGTTGGGGCGGTGGGTGGAGTGGCGGTAAGGCTGGTTCGATTCTTCGCGTTAACGATCATCGGCACGATCGTCGTCGCAGCGTGCGGCTCGACGGTCGTCGATGCGCCTGTGGTCGACGAGAGCGCCGCCCAATCCGAGCCGGTGGCAATCCCGACCGCCACGCCGACGCCGGTCCCCGCGCCGTCGCCGACGCCGCTCTACTCGAAGCTGCGAGTTTTCGTGGCCTCCGAAAGCACCGATCAGGTCTGGGTGCTGGACGGGAAACCCGGCGAGCCCTATGCGCTCGTCGGAAAGATCGCCGTCGGCAAGCTGCCGCACCAGGTGGGCGTGTCGCCCGACGGGAAGTGGGTCGCGGTCAATAACCGAATGGGCGACAGCACGTCGATCATCGATCCGTTCTCCATGAAAGAGGTCGTGCGCCTGAGGGTCGGGAAACAGCCGCACGGGATCACGTGGTCACCCGACGCGAAGACGCTCTTCGTCGGCCACGAGCACGACATGTACATCGCGCGCTTCGAAGCCGGGACGTGGAAGCCGCTCCCGCCGCTCATGGTCGGCGTGCCACAGCACGTGCTCACGATCGCACCGAGCCGGCCGAACGAGCTCTGGTTCACCCTCACGAACACGTCGCAGCCCGACGTCCTCCGCGTGTACGACCTCGATACGAACAAGATCACTCCGATCAAGGTCAGCGACGTGCACGACGCGTACTTCACGCCTGATGAAAGCGAGGTCTGGTCGAGCTCCTCAGGCTTCCTCGACAAGCCCTCGGATCGGATGATCATTTATGACCCGTCGACGAAGACCGTGAAGAGCGAGATCCACCTTCCCGGGACGTACCCGTTTCACACGGAGAAGGTGGATCAGGACGGCGTCTTCTTCATGGCCGACCGATCGCTCATGGTCCTCTCCGACCATCTCGGCCCCGGGCTCCTGTGGGTCGATTGGAAGGAGCGCCGCGTGCTCTCGGAGACCAAGCTCGGCAAGCAGCCCTTTCATACGACCTACGACCCTGAGGGCGATCGTCTACTAACGACGACGAACGTCGACGGCATGGTGAACGTCATCGACGTGAAGACACGCGCCGTGGTGCAGAAGCTATCTGTGCCCAAGGCGCACGGAATAGGAGCAGTGCCGATCGCTGGGCCCTAACGAGAGCAAGCGACCGGGCGTCTAACGCTCCGCGTTCCGCGCCATAGACACATACGCTTTGTACCTGTGCTTTTTCGACTTCTCGCGTATGTGTTCAACGCCGTTCCCGTCCGCTGGCAGCGGCGCATCCTCGATCGCACCCAGTCGCGTTTCCTCGTCGGTGTCGTCGGACTCGGCGTCGATCAGGACGGCCGCGTGATCCTGGCACGCCATCGTTTCGGCGCTCCACAGTGGCGCTTCCTCGGCGGCTTTCTCTCGCCCCGTGAGCGCCTCGAGGACGCCCTCGCCCGCGAGGTTCGCGAGGAGACGGGGATCGAGATCGAGGTCGGTCCGATCCTCGAGGCGAATCAGGGATACCGCTGGCAACGCATCGAGCTGGTCTACGCGTACCGACCGCTCGGAGGGACCGAGCGGCTTTCCGAGGAGCTCGTCGAGGTCCGCGCGTTCGAGCCGACTGATCTCCCGGACGTACGCGCCGACCAGCGCGGAATCATCGAGCGCCGCGCGCGCGAGGCCGCGGAGTGGGCATCAAGACGGCAGAGGCCATGAGGCGCGCAGGAGCGGCGGTGCTCATCGTCCTCATCGTCGCGTGGCTGGTCGCGCCGATCGGCCGCGCATTCGAGCTCGTCGCGGGGCACTCGAGCGATCCACTGGCACCCCGGGATCTCGTGGTGGAAGAGGTCCGCTTCAAGAATGGTCCAAACGCCCCGACCAATGCGGACGTGGAGCTCGCTGGTTGGACCATCCACAGCGTCCACGGCGCGCCGGCGGTCGTCCTCGTGCATGGATTCAAAAGCTCGCGCCAGGAGATGCTGCCGTGGGCCCGCTTCATCCACGACGCCGGCTACAACGTCCTGCTGTTCGATACCCGCGGCTGCGGCCGAAGCGGAGGAACGATCGTCGGTCTGGGCGCGACCGAGCCTCGGGACATCTCGCTTGCCGTGGAAGCGGCTCGCGATCAGTTCGGAACGACCAAGGTTGCTGTACTCGGGATCTCGTTGGGAGCCGGCGCCGCGATTCTGTCGGCGGCCGACGACCCGCGGGTTAGCGCGGTGATCGCCGACAGCGCGTGGACCGATCAGGACCTCCAGGTTTCACGACTGACCTTCCTTCCGCTCGGCGCAGTTCGCGTTCCGCTCCCGCCCTACGGGATCGCCGCGGTGAACGCCATGGTCGGCACCGACGTCGCGGAGGCGCGGCCGATCGATGCGATCGCGCGGATCTCGCCTCGGCCGATCCTTCTCATTCACTCCGCGGACGACGACAACGCGACGACGCCGATCGAGGGAGCGCGCAAGCTCTTCGCGGCCGCGGGCGACCCGAAGGAGCTCTGGGTCGCCCCGCGTGGCGGCCATGTCGGCGCGATCAACGCGTTCCCCGACGAGTACCGCGCGCGCGTGCTTGCGTTCCTGGCCGGCGCGCTCCGCTAACGCACTCGGGCGGGCGGTTCGCTCCGGAGCGCGGCGACGATCTCCTGGATGTGTCCGAGATGCTCGAACTCGTGCTCGAGGATCCGGCGCATGACCTTGCGCGTCGTCCATCGCCGCCCCATGACGACATGGTCGAGCCCGGTGTCAGCGGGCTCCAGCACTGTGAATCGCTGGAACGCCATGCGATGGATCGCCTGCAGAGTGTTGTACGGGTCTGCCGGCCACTTCTCGAGTCGCGATAAAAGGGACGCTTCGGTGAGCATCACGTGCTCGAGCGCTTCACGAACGCTCCACATCGTCTCCGTCGGTTTTCGCTCGAGCTCCTCGGACGGGATGTCGCGGACGAGTGACAGGAGCGCCGCGCGCGAGGCCTCGAACTGATGCAGGAAGTCGCGGAGCTCGTGCTCCTCCATTGGTCCGATGTCTTCGGGCACGACCCGATCCGCCGGCAGATCGCGCACCTCGAACGTGTCGGGGTCGAGGTCCTTCCAGTGTTCGATCGAGACGCCGCGCGCGTCGAGCAGCTCGAGATATGCGCGAAAGGCGCGGCGCGCGTTTGCGATCGCCTCGTCGTGCGTCGTCCCCGAGGCGATGCATCCGCGCAGCACCGGTACGTGTGCGAGCCAGTAGCTGCCCTCGCCCTGAACGTATATCGCGGGTCCGTCGGTCAAGCTCTAACCCATACCTTCTGCCCGCAGTCGGCGCGGATGGTTCGCTCGGTACCGTCGACCATGACACGGATCGGCTCTCCGTGCCGGAGGTCGACGACCAAAACGTCCACGCCGGGCTGCAGACCCTGCGAGTCGAGGTACTCCAGGAAGCCGGGCTCGTGCTCGAACTGATCGGGGATGCGCTCCACCGTCGCCATGGTGCCCGGGGTCACGCGGTCGAGCGGCTTCGTCGGTCGCGGCGTTACGCCTGGCATCGGGTTTCCATGCGGGCACGTCTGCGGGTCACCGAGGACGCTTTGCATGCGCTGCTCCATCTCGGGAGACATCGCGTGCTCGAGCCGCTCGGCCTCCTCGTGCGTCTTCCACCACTCGAACCCCAGCACCTCGACAAGGAACCGCTCGGCGAGGCGGTGGCGGCGGACGATCGAGTCGGCGTGA
>Ga0207646_10008198_pt1 | contig 10499 bp, 18 predicted proteins | sample KBSK5502metaG_FD_184343 | JGI IMG/M metagenome (GOLD analysis project Ga0207646, IMG submission 184343) | Corn, switchgrass and miscanthus rhizosphere microbial communities from Kellogg Biological Station, Michigan, USA - KBS K5-50-2 metaG... | ecosystem: Host-associated > Plants > Roots >...
ACCGCCGCTCGACGTGGAACAGCCGGTGCACTTCCCGCCAGCAGTCCTCTCGGACCATTCGCCCCTCCCCGAGTGGTGTGACCTCGGGGCCAGTCTCGGGCGCCGCTGGTCTCGCTCCCTCCAACAATGTGTCGCTCATGACGATGCCCTCCTGGCTCAGGAGGGGTGGGGAAAATTCAATGACCACAGCTGGGGATTATTGGATGACCGCTGACACTATTGGCAGCCGGTCTACGCGTTGCTCGAGGACGCTTTCGAGCTGATCGTCGGCAACGCGCATCACATCAAGAATGTTCCGGGGCGCAAGACCGATGTCAAGACAGCGAGTGGCTCGCGAACCTGGCCCGCCACGGGCTGATCGCCAAGAGCTTCGTCCCGCCGAAGCCGGTACGGCAACTCCGCGACCTCCTCCGCTATCGCCGCAAGCTCGTGGAGAGCCGGACGGCCGAGCGCAATCGGCTCCTGAAGCTGCTGGAGACGGGCAACATCAAGCTCGCCAGCATGATGTCGGACGTGTTCGGCGTATCGGGCCGGCTGATGCTTCGCGCGCTGCTGGAAGGGCGCGCGCAGCCCAGCGAGATGGCCCACCTCGCGAAGGGGCAGCTGCGCCAGAAGGTGGAGGAGCTCGAACTCGCCTTGGACGGGCGCCTGGAGAATCACCACCGGTTTCTCTTGAGCCTCCAACTGCACCGGCTGGATCGCGTCGAGAGCGACCTCGCGCAATTGGACGCCCGGATTGACGAAGCGCTCGCCCCGTATCAGGAGCAGTGCCAACGACTGCAACAGATCCCCGGGGTGGGCCGCGTTCAGGCCGCGGTGCTCGTGGCCGAGCTGGGGACGGACATGCGCGTCTTCCACAGCGCCAAGCACGCCGCCGCCTGGGCGGGCGTCTGTCCCGGCAACAATGAGAGCGCCGGCAAACAACGGGGCACGCCTGTGCGGAAAGGCAACATGCATCTCCGCACCGCCCTCGTCGAAGCGGCCGTCGCGGCCTCGCGGAAGAAGGGCAGCTATCTGCGCGACAAGTTCCACCGACTCCGGGCCAGACGGGGACCCAAACGCGCCGCGATGGCGATCGTGCACAAGATTCTGATCGCGGCCTACCACATTCTGTCGGATAACGCGGCCTATCGGGATCTCGGCGATACCTATCTCGATCGGCTCGAGAAGCGACGGATCACGCACGGGCTCGTGCGTCGCCTCGAACGGCTCGGATACGAGGTCACGATCGGGCCGAAGGTGGCGTAGGCATTTTCATAGCAGCGACGCTGTTGATTCCGCCAACGCCCCATTCGTTCACGGCCGCCGTAGACCAGCTCAGGGCGTTGCCGAGGCGCGGGCGGGTGGGCGGCGCGGCGAGCGGGGCGCCCCGCGGCGCACAGCGCACCGCGAGCGACTCGCGAGGCTGGCGCGCGAACGACCTCGCGCGATGATCGCCAGCACCCGCGCGGGAGCGAGCACCGTGGGGCTGCTCGCGGCGGCAGGACCCGCTGGCCCGCGCCGAGCCGCGTGCGGCGGGGTGAAAGTCGGCGGGGGACAAGCCCCCGCCCTACGGGGGAGACGACAAAGGGTGGCAGGCCTTGACGGCTGCCGCCCTCTGGAACTCAGAACGAGCTGACTAGCCGGCCGCCGCGGCGGCCTTTTCCTTCTTCTTGCGCTTGCCGGAGGCGCCGGCCTCGCCGCGCGTCCGCTTCTTCTTCTCGCCCTTCCCCTTGCCCTTGTCCTTCTCGGCGGGGGCCTCGGCGCGGTCGACGAGCTCGAGCAGCACGGTCGGGGCGCCGTCGCCGGGGCGGACTCCGGCGTGGATAATGCGGGTGTAGCCGCCGTTGCGGTCGGCGAAGCGGGCGGCGACGGTGTCGAACATCTTCCGCACGACCTCCGTGTCGGGCACCATCGCCAGCACCTGTCGCCGGGCGTGAAGGTTTTCGCGCTTTGCCAGCGTGATCATGTGATCGGCCAGGCCGCGGATCGCTTTGGCCTTGGCCTCCGTCGTCGTGATCCGCTCGTGCCGGAAGAGATCGGTGAGCAGGTTGCGGAACAGCGCCCAGCGGTGGTTGGTGCGCCGCCCCAGCTTGAACCCATCCTTGCGATGCCTCATCGGCCCGCTCCTATTTCACCGGACTCGCGCCCGTGCCGGTGCGGTTGAGCGCGCCCAGCACGTTCGGGTCGATGCGCATGCCGAGCGATAGCCCGAGGGAGGCCAGCGCGGCCTTGATCTCGTCGATCGACTTCTCGCCGAGGTTCTTCAGATGCTCGAGGTCGGCCTCGGTCTTCTGCGCGAGGTCGGCGACCAGGTGGACATCGGCGTTCTTGAGCGCGTTGATGGCCCGCGCCGGGAGGGGCAGCTCCTCGACGGTCTTGCCGAGCGCTTCGCGGAGGTACTCTTCCCCCGCGGCCTCGTCGGCCTCGGTCTCCATCTCGCTGGCCCCGACCGACAGCGGGCTGAAATGGCCCTTGAGGTATTCCGCCGCGCGGGCCATCGCCTCCTCGGGGCCGACGGAGCCGTTGGTCCACACCTCGACCACGAGCTTTTCGTAGTCGGTGATCTTGCCCAGCCGCGACATCTCCACGTTGTAGGAGACGCGCGTGATGGGCGAGTAGGCGGCGTCGAGCGGCAGGGCGCCCGCCGGCACGTTCGTGGACTTGCGGTCCACCGCCTCGTAGCCGCGACCGATCTCGATCCCCAGCTCGAGGGAGACCTGCCCGCCGGCCTCGAGCGTCATGAGGTGAACGCTCGGGTTCACGATCTCGACGTCGGTCTCGGGTACGTCGGCGCCGGTCACTGTCTTCGGTCCCGTGACCGACAGCCGGACCGTCCGCGGCTCTCCGGAGGGCACCTGGATGGCGAGCTTCTTGAGGTTGAGCAGGACGTCGACGGTGCTCTCCGTCACCCCGGGAATCTTGGCGTCGGCGCTGCGTAGCCCGTCGATCTTCACCCACGACACGGCGGCGCCGGGGACGATGGCCAGGAGGGTCCGTCGCAGGGAGTTGCCGACGGTCAGCGCGTACCCTTTCTCGAACGGCTCCGCCACCAGCCGTCCGTACTGCTCGGTCAGGATCTCCCACTCGACCTTGCGGGGCTTCTGGAACGCGATTCGCGGCATAGTCGATCCGTTCTCCCCGGCTACTTGCTGTACAGCTCGACGATGAGCTGCTCGGAGACCGGGATCTGGATGTCCTCGCGCAGGGGCAAGCTGCGCACCACGCCCTTCTTCTCGTTCGGGTCGAGCTCCAGCCACTGCGGGACCTGTCCACGGCCCGCGTTGAGGTTGTCGTCGACCCGAGCCTGGTGCTTCGAGGTCGTCCGCAGCTGCACGGTGTCGCCGACCTTCACGAGGAACGACGGCACCGACACCTTGCGACCGTTCACGGCGAAGTGACCGTGGGCCACCATCTGTCGGCTCTCCCGGCGCGAGGCCGCGAAGCCCAGACGGTGGACGACGTTGTCGAGCCGCAGCTCGAGCAGCTTGAGGAGATTCTCACCGGTCACGCCCTTCTCGCGCTCGGCCCAGTGGAAGTACCTGCGGAACTGTCCCTCCAGCACGCCGTAGATCCGCTTGGCCTTCTGTTTCTCGCGAAGCTGGATGCCGTACGCCGTGGGCTTGCTCCGGTTGAGGCCGTGCTGCCCCGGAGGATAGTTGCGTCGCTCGATGGCGCACTTGTCGGTGAAGCAGCGGGCGCCCTTGAGGAAGAGCTTCTGCCCTTCGCGGCGGCACAGCCGGCACTTCGCGTCGCGGTAACGTGCCATGGGCGCCTCCTACACCCGCCGCCGCTTCGGCGGGCGGCAGCCGTCGTGCGGGATCGGGGTGACGTCTCGAATGGCGGTGATCTCGAGCCCCACGGCTTGCAGGGAGCGGATGGCGGCCTCGCGGCCGGCGCCCGGGCCCTTGACGAAGACCTCGACCTGCTTCAGGCCGTACTCCATCGCCTTCCGCGCCGCCTGCTCGGCCGCCGTCTGGGCGGCGAAGGGCGTGCTCTTGCGCGAGCCCTTGAAACCGGCACTGCCGGCGCTCGACCACGACACGACGTTGCCCATCTTGTCGGTGAGCGTGACGATCGTGTTGTTGAACGTGGCCTGCACGTGGGCCACGCCGGTCCGCACTTCGCGCCGCTCGCGCTTCTTGCCGCCCTTTTTCCTGGGGGCGGGCTTCGCTTGCTGTTCGGCCATGTCTTAGGCTCCTGCCTTCCTGGGTGCCGGCGTGGGGGCCGCCGCCGAGGGCTTCTTCTTGACCATGACGCCGCGCCGCGGACCTTTCCGCGTTCGCGCGTTCGTGTGGGTGCGCTGGCCACGGACGGGCAGTCCCCGGCGGTGTCGCATGCCGCGATAGGCGCCGATGTCCATGAGGCGCTTGACGTTCATCGAGATTTCTCGGCGCAGATCGCCTTCCACCCTGACGTCGCGCTCGAGGATCTCGCGGACGCGTCCCGTCTCTTCTTCGCTCCAGGCGCTCACGCGCTTGTTGGCATCCACACGCGCGTCCTGGAGCACGCGGATCGCCGTCGGGCGCCCCACGCCATAGATGTAGGTGAGGGCGACTTGGCCCCGCTTCTCCCGAGGGAGATCGATTCCCGCTATTCTCGCCATCGTTCGGTCCTCCGACCTTACCCTTGCCGCTGCTTGTGGCGGGGGTTCTTGCAGATGATCCGCACGACTCCCTGGCGTCGCACGATCTTGCAGTGCTCGCATCGCGTCTTGACGCTCGGCCTGACCTTCATCCTCGCCGTTCCTCTATTTGAACCGGTAAGTGATCCGCCCGCGTGACAGGTCATAGGGCGACAGCTCGACCTTCACCCGGTCGCCCGGCAGGATCCGGATGAAGTTCATCCGCATCTTGCCGCTCACGTGGGCCAGCACCCGGTGGCCGTTGTCGAGCTCCACCCGAAACATCGCGTTCGGCAACGGCTCCACCACCGTGCCCTCGACCTCGATCGCATCTTCCTTGGCCACGGCCGTCACGCCGCCCGAACGGATCGCCCGTTCTTGCTGGTCAGGACGTCGGGACCGCCCTCCGTCACGGCGATCGTGTGCTCGAAATGCGCGGCCAGGCTGCCGTCCTTGGTCACGGCCGTCCAGCCGTCGTCGAGCACCCGGACCTCCCAGCTCCCCATCGTGACCATCGGCTCGATGGCGAGCACCATGCCCGCCTTGAGCAGCGGCCCTTTGCCCGGATCCCCGAAATTCGGGATCTGGGGCTCTTCGTGGAGCGCGCGGCCGATGCCGTGGCCCACGAAGGCACGCACGATCCCGAAGCCGTGCGGCTCGACATGAGCCTGGACCGCGTGCGACACGTCGGACAGCCTCCGGCCGGGCCAGCACTGCTCGATGGCCAGCTCGAGGCTTTCGCGCGTGACGTCGAGGAGCTTCCGGACGGGCGCGGGGACGTCGCCGAGCGCCATCGTGAAGGCACAATCGGCGTAATACCCCTCCACGATACACCCGAGATCAAGGCCCACGATGTCGCCGGAGCGCAGGCGGCGCTGGGGCGACGGGATCCCGTGCACGACCTCCTCGTTGATGGAGATGCACACGGTGGCCGGAAACCCCCGGTAACCCTTGAACGCGGGCCGCGCGCCGCGGTCGACGATGAACCGCTCGACCTCGGCGTCCACCTCGAGCGTCGTCAGCCCCGGCTTGACGAACGCGCGCAATCGCTCCATCACGTCGGCCAGGATGTGACCGGCTCGGCGCATGAGCTCGATCTCCCGTGGCGACTTGCACTCGATGCCTCGCATGGCGGCGGTCGTCACCGCCCGAGCGCCCGACGGACGGCCTCGCCGATGGCCTCGACCGTACCGATGCCAGGCACCGTGACCAGGAGCGAGTGGTTCCGGTAATAGTCGAGCAGCGGGGCGGTCTGCGCGGCGTAAACGCGCAGGCGGTTCTTGATCGCCTCGTCGGTGTCGTCGGCGCGTCGCTCGACCTGCCGACGGGCCGCGAGGCGACGGTGCAGCTCCGCCTCGGGGACGTCGAAGAAGATGACCCGGTCCAGGTCCTGTCCCAGGTCCTTCAGCAGGCGCTCCAGCGCCTCGGCCTGGGCCAGCGTCCTCGGAAAGCCGTCGAGGATGAACCCCCTGCCGGTATCGCCCTGCTGCAGGCGCTCCCCGAGCATGCCGGTGACGAGATCGTCGGGGACCAGCTCACCGCGGTCGTAATAGGCCTGGGCCTGGCGGCCGAGGGCCGTGCCGGCCGCGATGGCGCCGCGCAGCATGTCGCCGGTGGCGACGTGGGCGGCGCCCGTGTCGTGGGCCAGCGTCCGGGCCTGGGTGCCCTTTCCCGCGCCCGGCGGGCCGAGGAAGACGACGCGCAGACTCATACCTTGCGCACGAAGCCGCCGGAGCGCGAGCGGGAGCGCTTGAGAAAACCCTCGTAGTTCCGCATCAGCAGGTGGGATTCCATCTGCCGCACGGTGTCGAGGGCGACGCCGACGACGATCAGCAGGCTCGTGCCGCCGAAGTAGAAGGGGACGTTGAACCACCGGATCAAGAAGTCCGGGAGCACGGAGATGAGCGCCAGGAACATGGCGCCGGGCAGCGTGATCCGCGTCAGGACCCGGTCGATGTATTCCGCGGTCTTCTTGCCGGGCCGGACCCCGGGGATGAAACCCCCGTACTTCTTCATGTTGTCGGCGAGGTCGACGGGGTTGAAGACGATCGCCGTGTAGAAGTACGTGAAGAAGATGATCAGGCCCATGTACAGCACGGTGTAGCTGAAGCGGCCCGGCGACAGCGCGTCGGCGATGGCCTGCATCCAGGGGTGGGGCACGAACCGGGTCAGCGTCGCCGGGAACAGGATCAGGGACGACGCGAAGATCACCGGGATGACGCCGGCCGTGTTGATACGCAGCGGGATGTGCGTGGACTGGCCACCGTAGACGCGCCGCCCCACCACGCGCCGCGCGTACTGGACGGGGATCTTGCGCTGGCCCTCCTGCATGAGCACGACGGCCGCGGTCACCGCGACCATGAGCGCGACGAGCGCCACGAACACGAAGAGCTTCAGCTCGCCCGTCGTCATGAGCGTGTAGGACGCGGTGATCGCCGAGGGCAGCCGCACCGCGATGCCGGCGAAGATGATCAGCGAGATACCGTTGCCGATCCCCTTCTCGGAGATCTGCTCGCCGAGCCACATGATCAGCGCCGTGCCCGCGGTGAGCGTGATCATGGTGAGCAGACGGAAGCCCCAGCCCGGGGTGGGCACGATGGCGATGCCGGTGGGGCTACGCATGCTCTCGAGGCCGACGGCGATGCCCAGGGCCTGCACGGCGGACAGCACGATGGTGCCGTAGCGGGTGTACTGGGTGATCTTCTTGCGTCCGGCTTCGCCCTCCTTGGCCAGCCGCTCCAGCGTGGGAACGACGACGGTGAGGAGCTGGAGGATGATGGACGCCGAGATGTACGGCATGATCCCCAGCGCGAAGATCGAGAGCCGCCGCAGATTACCCCCGGAGAAGAGATCGACCATGCCGAGCAGCGTGCCCTGTACCTGGTCGAAGAACTGGCTGAGCGCGTGGCCGTCGATGCCGGGGGTGGGGACGTGGGCGCCCAGCCGGTACGCCACGAGGAGCCCGGCGGTGATCAGGACCCGGCGCTTCAGCTCCGGGATCTTGAAGACGTTCTGAAAGCTCTGAAGACTCTCGATCACGAAGCGGCAGCCCTCGTGGACAGCAGCTCGACGCGTCCGCCGGCCGCCTCGATCTTGCCGCGGGCCGAGCCGCTCACCGCGTGCACCTTGACGGTGAGGGCGTGCGGCAGATCCCCGCTGCCGAGGACCTTCACGCGCGTGCGCTCGCCGTTCTTGACGAGCCCGGCCTGCACCAGGCCGTCGGGATCGACCGTGCTCCCCGCCCCGAAGGCGGCGAGCGACTTGAGGTTCACGACGGCGTATTCCGTCTTGCCGCCAGGGGGCAAGAAGCCCCGCTTGGGCAGTCGGCGATAGAGCGGCATCTGGCCGCCCTCGAAGCCACCGGTTTTGCCGCCGCCCGAGCGGGCCTTGTGCCCCTTGTGACCCTTCGTCGAGGTCTTGCCGTGCCCCGACGCCGGCCCACGCCCGACCCGCTTGCGTCGCTTCTTGGCGCCCGCCGCCGGGCGCAGCTCGTCAAGCCTCATCGCTGACCTCGAGCACGTGCGGTGCCTTGGCGATCATGCCGCGAACCGTCGCCGTGTCGTCGTGCACGACCTCGCGGTGCATCCGTCGGAGGCCGAGGGCCTTGACGGTCGCCTCTTGCCGCGGCGAGAGCCCGATGAGGCTCCGCATGAGCTTAATGCGCAGCTTCTTGCCGGCCACTCGCTGCCTCCTCCGCCACACCGACCCCGTCGCCGCTGCGCTTGCGCGCGGAATGCAGATCTTGAAGACGCTTGATCCGTCGCAGCGCGTCGATGGTCGCCTTGAGGACGTTGTGGGGGTTGTTGGTCCCGAGCGTCTTGGTCAGGATGTCTTGCACCCCGGCGGCCTCCAGCACCGGACGCACCGCGCCACCGGCGATGACGCCGGTGCCCGGGACGGCGGGCTTGAGGAAGACACGCCCGGCACCGAAGTGCCCCGTGATCTCGCACGGGATCGTGGTCTCCCGAAGGGGGACGAAGATCAGATCCTTCTTGGCATGCTCGACCGCCTTCCGGATGGACTCCGGCACCTCCTTGGCCTTGCCGAGACCGACGCCGACGTGGCCCCGGCCGTCGCCGACGACGACGAGCGCCGTGAACGAGAACCGCCGGCCGCCCTTGACGACCTTGGCCACACGGTTGATCGAGACCACCCGGTCATTCAACTCGAGCACGTTGGGATCGATTCGCGCTTCCGCCACTCAGTGTCTCCTTAGCTCAGAAGACGAGCCCGCCGCTTCTTGCGGCGTCTGCCAGTGCCTTCACCCGGCCGTGATACATGTAGCCCCCACGGTCGAAGACCACGCGTTCGATGCCCTGGGCCCGGGCCCGCTCCGCGAGCAGCGTGCCCACCGCCTTGGCGGCGGCCACGTTGCCTCCGTGCGTGTGCTGGGTCCGGAACTCCTTGCTCCGGCTGTCCGCGGCCACCAGCGTGCGCGCGGCATCGTCATCGACCAGCTGCGCGTAGATGTGGCTGAGGCTGCGGAACACGGCCAGGCGAGGCCGGCCGGCCGAGCCGCGGACGCGCCGCCGGATTCGCGTCTTGCGGATGTCACGGGAGGCACGGCGGTCCAGAGTGATCATTTCGCCCCCGCTCCCGCCTTCTTGCCGACCTTGCGACGGATGACCTCGTCGGAGTACTTGATGCCCTTGCCCTTGTAGGGGTCGGGCTTCCGGAGAGAGCGCAGCTTCGCCGCCGTCTCACCGAGCAGCGCCTTGTCCGGCCCGCGCAGCGTGATGGAGACCTGCCGCTCGATGTCGGCCGTGATGGTCTCGGGCAGCGGGAAGATGATGGGATGGGAATAGCCGAGCGCGAGCTGGATGTTGCGTCCCTGGAGCTGGGCGCGGTAGCCGATCCCCACGATCTCGAGCTTCCGCTCGAAGCCATCCTTGACGCCGTGGACCATGTTGGCCACCAGCGCGCGCGTGAGTCCGTGGATCGCGCGCACCGTCCGGTCATCGCCCTCGCGGGCGATCACGAGATGGCCGTTGTCGAGCTTGGCCGTCAGGCCCGCGGGCACCGGCTGGCTCAGCTTGCCCTTGGGCCCCTCGGCGCGGATCGTGCGGTCATCGATCTGCACCTTGACGCCCTGGGGAACGACGATGGGTTGCTTACCGATGCGTGACATGGCTCGTCCTCACCACACGTAGGCGAGCACTTCGCCGCCCACGCGCTCCTTGCGGGCGTCGCGGTCCGTCAGCACGCCGCGGGACGTGGACACCAGGGCCACGCCCATCCCGCCGAGGATCGACGGGATCTTGTCGTGGGTGACGTAGACCCGGCGCCCGGGGGTCGAGACCCGGACCAGCCCGGAGATGACCTTCTCGTTGCCGGGGCCGTACTTGAGGTAGACGCGCAGCGTCCCCTGCTTGGTATCGTCCAGCACGCGGAAGTTCTTGATGAAGCCCTCGTCCTTGAGGACCTCCGCCACCCGCACCTTGAGCTTCGAGGACGGGATGTCGACCTTCTCGTGCTCGGCCCGGCTGGCGTTGCGGATGCGGGTCAGGAGATCGGCGATCGGATCGCTTCTCATCGCCGGATCACCAGCTCGCCTTCACGATGCCCGGCACTTCCCCCTTGAGCGCGAGCTCGCGGAAGCACAGCCGGCACATCTCGAACTTCCGCAGATACGCGCGCGGCCGACCGCAGAGCTTGCAGCGGTGGTAGGCCCGCGAGGAGAACTTCGCCGGCCGCTGCGACTTCATGATGAGCGAGGTCTTCGCCATACGCGTGCTACTCCCTGAACGGCATGCCGAGATGCGTGAGAAGGGCGCGGGCCTCCTCGTCGGTCTGGGCCGTGGTCACGATGTTGATGTCCATGCCGCGGACCTTGTCGACCTTGTCATAGACGATCTCGGGAAAGATCAGCTGCTCGCGCAGGCCCATCGCGTAGTTG
>Ga0207646_10008199_pt1 | contig 10498 bp, 5 predicted proteins | sample KBSK5502metaG_FD_184343 | JGI IMG/M metagenome (GOLD analysis project Ga0207646, IMG submission 184343) | Corn, switchgrass and miscanthus rhizosphere microbial communities from Kellogg Biological Station, Michigan, USA - KBS K5-50-2 metaG... | ecosystem: Host-associated > Plants > Roots >...
GGCAGCCCCTCGGTCCTCGCGGTAGCTTGAAAACGCCGACGGTCGCTTCCGCGGAGGTGGGATGCGCCGATACAGTTCGCACATTCTTGTGCTCTCCGCTGCCTTGCTCGGCGCCTGCGTGAGTCCCTCACGCACCCCTCGGGAACTGGCAACCAATAGCACGGAGACGTTCACCGCCGAGCAGATCGCTCGCTCCGGATTCACCAACGCCTGGGATTTTCTACGCGCTCGGGCCCGGCGCTACGACTTCTACGAAGATCGGTACGGGCGGCCCCGCGGCATAAAGACACGGCGCGGCCGCAGCACCATCAACATGGCGGGCTCCGACATGCCGATGATTCTGATAGACGGCGCACGCCTGAGCGATTTCACCGCCCTGCGTGATCTCCCAGCCGATGCGATCTCTAGCATCGAGTTGATGAGTGGTATAACTGGCACCGCCGCCCAGGGGACGAACGCAGCAGCCGGCGTCATCTATATCCATACCTGGGAAGCGTCCGGAGGGTAGCTAGCGCACCTCACGGCGCCGCCACTAACGCCACAGCCCGCAGCAAAGTGCAAGAAAAAAATCCCGCCGCGATGCATCGCGGCGGGATTTTAGTCAGCGTTCGCCCTTATGCTACGTTCTGCTTGCAGGAGCCTGGCGTGTATTTCGGATTGTTCTGCTCCTGCTGCGGAACCGGCACGTTGACGTCGGTCCCATACGTGCCGCCCTTGAAGTACAGCCCGTTCGGGAACACCGTGTTCACCGCGCGGTTGTACTGTCTGATCAGGCGCCGCAGGTCTCCCAGTCGGTGAGACGTCAGGAACATCCAGTACGCTCGCTCGTGGAATAGTTGATCGACCTGTCCGGCCGTAGTCGGCTGCAGCGTTAGTAGTGCCAGCGAATTCGCAGGATAACCGCGTAGAGCTAACAGCGACGCGTTGCTGCGAAGCGCGTTGAGAGTGGTGAGCGCTCCGACCGGATCGCCCCCATTTAACGCGGCTTCCGCTTCGATCAGCCGAGCCTCGACGCCGTCCGCTATTGTGATCGGCGACGAACGCAGTGGGTACTTCGCCTGGACCATTTGGTTGGTGGCGCCGTCAAAGCCTTTCGGATTGCGACTCGCGCCACGTGCGGCGAGACTGTCTGGAACGCGCGGATCCAACGGTCCCCCAGTGCGTTTCAGATCACCATCCGAAGCGAATGGCAGCCCGATCCCGGCTTCGGCGTCGGCTTCACCGAAACGCCCCACACTCTGCGTGAGCGACCAGGTGCCATTGTTCTGGCGGGCGCTCGTCTCCGAATGCAGGTAGTTGTATTGGAAGGTTGTCGGGACACCAGCGACAGCTGCGGCTGCTGCTGCGAAGTTGCCACTATCCAGGAGAGCCCTGGCCTTGCCGACCGCCGCAAGATTCTTGAAGGTCGCGGTCAACGGGCCGGCAGGTGCGGCTGGCATGGCGAGCGCCTGATTGAATTTTAAGATCGCGCTGTCGAGCAGTGTATTTGTCGACTCCGGCGCGCCGAATGTGAACGATCCATCTGCTTCCTGGGTGCTTACAGGCACGGCGCCGCAATAGTTCTCGGCAAACAGGATATAGGCGAAGCCGTTAAGCGCCAGTATCTCAGGGAAGCCCGTACTGTCAGAAGCCTTTGTCGCGAATTGTTTGTACGCGTTGATCGCCAGCTCCGACGACGCACGTGCACGGGTCAGATCAAAAAAGGTCCCGATCAAACTCGTGTTCGAAAGACTCATTGCCCGCTGGTCAATCTCGATACGAGTAGGGAACGTTTCGGTGTTGATGAATTCATCGGTCAGGAGCCCTGACAAATGAACCTGCTCGACGTCGGCGGCACCGCCGTTGTAGGCGACGCCGAAGTTGCCGATCGCACCAGCACGTAGTGTCGGTATTGCGGCGACTCCTTGCAGCGCCGAGGGTCTGGCAACGTCAGGATCGCTGACCTGAAGTATCCTGTCGGTATTGCACGCCAGAGCGGTCGCCAGGCCGACGAAGCTGGCAAGCCTTATCGGACCGAACCGCCCGGTGGTAATGAAGTTTATGTATCGCATTTGGGTTTTCTCGTTATTTGGGGTCGGAATCAGAAGTTGGTCGTCAGGCGAATCGTCCAGTTGCGAGTGGGCGGCAGAGTCAGGAAGTCGGACGTACTGAAGTTCGCGCCGGGAGTCGAGTTGATCTCCGGATCGAACCCAGTGTACTTCGTCCACGTATGAAGATTTCTGCCCGCCACCGTCAACTCCATGTTGTGGCCGCCAAACGCGCTCACCCACGAGTCCGGCGCCTTCACGCTGAACGCCAACTCGCGCAGTTTGGTGAACGACGCATCCTCGATGTAACCAGCATCCGTCCCCAGCGAGATGCCGATCGATGCAGCCTGATCGGCGAGCGGCGCCTTCGGGTCGTACGCCTCTTGACAGTTGCCGAAGCTGCAACGGAACCTGCGTGTGTTGTTGAACAGCTTGTACTTACCCTTGTGATCGAAAAGCGCCGAAACGCGGAAGATTTTCATCAGCGTCAGCTCCGGCGTGATCGAGTACTGCACCTTCGGCAGCGGATTACCAAGGAAAACCGCGGTATCGGTCAGAGTGATTTCCGACCGCGCGATGATTCCATCCCCGTTAGCGTCGCTGAACGTGAGGCCACGCTGGAAATAGCTTCCCAATGGCAGCCCTTCGCGATGCTGCTGCTGAGTGTTCACGATGATAGGCGGAACAGGTGCACCGGTCGATAGTTTACCGAGCGACAGCAGCTTGTTGTCGTTGGTAGAGCCGGCGAAAGTCAGGTCGAAGCCCGCTCTATCCAGATCGAGAACCTTGGCTGTAATCACATACTCGTTGCCCTTGTTGTTGACCGTGCCGAGGTTCTGGAATTGTGTCGCCGTCAGTCCGAGCGATGGCGGCAGCGGAACCGCGATCAAGAGGTCGTCTGTGCGCTTGTTGTAGTGCGTCAGCTCGAGCCCGATACGCTCGCCGAAGAAGCCGGCGTCAAACCCGATCTCGGTTTCCCGCGAACGCTCCGGTCGCAGGTTGGGGTTGCCGGTTCCTCCGACCACAATACCAGCCTGGTCAGTTCCACCGACCGTGACTGTCTGGGCGTTGAAGAAGGTGATCGCGTCACGGAAGTTGGGCTTCTGGCCGGACCTTCCGTTCGCGGCGCGGAGACGCAGCGAATTGAAGAAGTTGGTCTTCGGGAAGAACGGCTCTTCGTTCACCACCCAGGACAGAGTGACCGATGGATAGTTGATGCTGCCGAAATTCTGCCCGAAGGCGCTGTTCTTGTCGTTACGAACGGCGCCACTCAGGAAAACGCGATCTCTGAACGAGAGATCTTCTCTGAGTAGCCGACTGGCGGTCTTGTTGTCCGTGTTCGTCTCCGCGACCGCAAACCGCGCTGTGGTTCCGCTCAACGATGTCGTGCCGGAGAGCAGCTTGGCGCCGAACGCCTGGGTGCCGCGAATCAGCTCCTTATTGAACAGTCCGCTCACTTTCGTCGTGGACTTGATACCGCTGAAGGGCGTAAACGCTGCCGACAGCGTGGCGTTCGCGCTGTAGTTGTAAATCGAGTAAGGGTTGGATGTCCGCTGGCCGTCAGGCAGCGATCCAAAAAATACCTTGTTAGGTGGAACTACTTCGTTGTCGTAACGATTCAGGTAGTCCAGTCCGGCGACAGCGGTGGCGGTCAGCCACGAGAGCGGCTGATAGGAAGTGTTCACCGTGTTTTCGAACCGATTCACATCCTGGTGCGTGTTGATCGCGTAGATCGCCTGCGGGATCTGGCCACTCAGGTATCCGTGGGCGACTGAATCGTCGAACGCGTTGCCGAGCAGGCCCGAGGATACGATGCCGAGGACGTTGTTGTCGTTCTGCGGGAGCCGCGTGTGTGCAGCCAGATAGCTCGTTCCGAGCTGCACGTTCCAGTTGTCACGCAGCTGCACCGACAGGTTCGCCCGCCCCGACGCGCGCTGGTCCTGACTGATCTCAAAAACTCCCTGCTCACGATCGAAATTGCCCGAGACGTAGTAGGTAATCTGGTCGCTGCCGCCGGCAACACTGGCACCGTAGGCTCCGCGATGTCCGTTGATGAACGGGCTGTACGAAACCAGCGGATTGAAAATGAGCAGAGAGTCCGGGTTCGGCGTGCAGAGCGCGCGCGTCTGACTGTCGAGCGTGCAGGCCCGCCGCGAGCCGTTCGCGTTTCTTTGGTTCGCGACTCGCAAGTAGTTCGCTGGATAATCGGTGACATCCCTGATTGTTCCGCCCTCGACGTATGTCGTCCAGCGGGGACGACCCGAGCGTCCGCGCTTGGTGGTGATTTGAATCACTCCATTGGCCGCTGCCGTCCCGTACTGGGCCGCCGCCGCAGGACCCTTCAGAACTTCGAATGTCTCTACGTCTTCGGGGTTGATGTCATTGAACCGCGACGGCACCTGGCCACCAACTCCGATCGTCGTCGACCCGGTAGTGCCGCTATTGCCGACGTTGTTGTTGAAACGAATTCCGTCGATCACGATCAGCGGCTCATTGGTAAGGGAGATGGACGCCGCTCCACGGATGCGGATTCTGGACGCTGTGCCTACAGTTCCGCCGGCCTGTTGCACGTCGACGCCCGGTACTTTGCCCGAGAGCAGTTGACTCACGTTTTGCGCGCTGGCGACCTGCTCCGCTTGGGGCTGCAGCGTCGAGACCGCGGATCCGATCTCGCGCTTTCGCTCCTGCTCACCGGTCGCAGTAGTCACCACCTGTTCGAGGCTGATGGCGGCCTGGGCCAGGGAGAAGTTGGCTTCAGCCGTTCCGCCCGACGCTACATCTACTGTCTGACTCGAGGCCTGGTAGCCGAGTCGCAGCGCACGCACCTGGTATTGCCCGGGGCGTATCGCTGCAATTCGATATCGACCGTCGTCACCAGTGATGGCACCGCGCGTGGTGCCGACAACCTGGATTTGCGCCGATGCGACGGGAGCGTTCGAAGCGGCGTCGATGACCCGCCCGCTAATTGTCCCCGCGTCTTGGGCACGAACAGTAGAGACGATGCCCGTAAGCAACGCCGCCACCGCCGCGCAGGAATGGAACAACCTTCGTACATGTTGGTTCATACCGCCTCCGATTCAGTTCCCCGGGTGAGGAATAGCGACGCGGCGGGTTGCCGCGTCGCACTTTCAACGACAACGCAAGCGCGCAGTCGTGCAAGGTCGGACGGATGTGCGGGAGAAGGAGTGGATGTAATGTCGAGCCGAATCGGACGGTTGATGCCGGCATCACGTGGATCCCCCTAGCTTTGTGGAACTACTGCTAGCGGGCGGCGACTCGAAGTCGCTCTGCCACTCTGCGATCAGTGACCGCCATCAGCCGACGGTCCTGAACTGCAGGCGTCTGGTCCCAACCCTCGATCAAATAAAACGACGGAGGAGGTAGCAGTCCCGCCTATCAGGTGCGTAGTCTAGCCATGTGCTCGGACAGGTCAAGGGTCTGGCGTGCCACTCCTCGGCGAGTGACCACTTTTTGTCGGCTACTCGCCGGCAAGACGGCGTGAGATTACGGGCCGCTTGCGCCAACCCATTGCCTCAGCGCCACGAACGGCTGCTTCGGATTCGACTTCGCCAGCCCAATGATGCGCCCAATCGCCCGTTTCAAATCCCGCCCCTCTTTCTCATAAACGAGATCGAACACGTCGAGATCAGTGGCATAGACTCGACGGGCGAGCAGTGCCGCGTTGTTCAATTGCACTCTCTGCGCATAAATCGGATTGATCGTCTTGAGCTGCGGCGCAACCTCATTCACCAACGCGACCCGCGTGTGTGCATAAACGGTATCACGAGCGGCGATTCTTGCCGCCTTGTCCGACGGATGCATTCGGTACGCAGAGTCGAGCGATGAAATCACCCGCGTCCAGAACCTCGCCAGCAGCTTGTCGTCTTCCCACTCCGCATCGGCCTTGGCCGCCGCCGCTTCCTGTCCGCGAGATCTGAAAAAAGCCGCGGAGCCGCGCGCTCCGACGAACATCGCAAAGGACTCGTTGAACGGCACTTGACCGGACGCGTAAAACGTGTTGTGCGTCAGTTCGTGGATCACCGTGTTGGCGAGGTCGATCGAATCACCCTTCAAGGTCGTGTTCAGCAACGGATCGTTGAAGAAACCGAGTGTGCTGAAAGCGTCGGACGGCCGGAGGTAGACATCGAGGCTGTCGTCGTAGAGATCCTTGGCCGCTTTTTTCGCCGCCGCGAAGTCGAAATACCCTTTGTATGGAACCCTGCCGACGATGGGAAACCACCAGGTGTAAGGCTTCAGGGTGTCTCGATAGGCCGCCGATACGACTAACACTAAAGTGTCATGATCTAGGCGCGAATATGTCGTGAAACTGTCCTTAGTCCGGAGCTTAAGGCTGTCTTTTGCGTACTGACGGGCCGCCAAAACCACTTTTAGCTTCGCCCGGGCGTCCTTCGGTGTCCTCGGATCGGCTATGATCTCCGAAATTGGTTGTCGCCGACTCAGAATCTTAGCCTCTTCCCACGCCCCTCGACTGAGGTAACAGGCTGTGGGAGCAGAGATTAGGACCAAAACCGCCAGACAAACCGCTATCGCGAGGATACCGCGTCGCATATTCTTATCATGTGTCTTTCGTCCATCTCCATTGCCACTCAGAATACTCCCTCCTTGACGGCGCCAACCGGATCGACGATCTCATCAGCAGAGCTCTCGAATTCGAGCAACCTGCCCTCGCCATAACCGACCACGGTAACCTTCACGGGGCGTGGGAGTTCCAGGAGAAAGCAAAAAAGGCTGGTCTCAAGCCGATCATCGGCATGGAGGCTTATGTTGCTCCCGGTGACAGGCGAGCTCGCGACCGCGTCGGCGGCGACCGGGGCAAGCCCTATTTCCATCTCGTCCTGCTCGCCCAGAACTCGATCGGGTACAAGAATCTAGTCAAGCTGTCATCCCTCGCCTACACGGAAGGGTTCTACGCGAAGCCGCGCATGGATCGCGAGCTGCTCGCCAAATACAACGAGGGAATCGTCGTCTCATCCGCCTGCATGGCCGGCGAGATCGCGCATCACTTGCTCGTCGACGAATACGACCAGGCACGAGCCGCAGCTTCATGGTACGCCGATGTATTCAAGGATCGATACTACCTGGAGGTCCAGGCCCACGATTCGGAGAACCAGGGGGCGCTCAATCGCCGCGTCTTCCAGCTCGCGCAGGAGCTGAACCTCCCCGTCCTGGCGACGAACGACGCGCACTTCCTGAATCGCAGCGATCACGACGCCCACGACATCCTCCTTTGCATCGGACTCGGCAAGGATTTCTCCGACAATAACCGGATGCGTTACGACGAAGGCCTCTACTTCAAGAGCGCACCGGAGATCGCCGAGTCCTTCCCTGGCCGCAGCGACGTCCTCGAGAACACGCTGAAGATCGCCGACGAGTCCGGGATCCAGTTCTCGAAGCAGTACAAGGTTCCGTCATTCCCTCTGCCACCCGAAGTCGAGAGCGAAAACGAGCTTCTCATCCGTCTGGCAGAGGAAGGCGCGAGAGTGAGGTACGGCGCGGAGCTGCCGCCGAATGTGCGTGAGCGCCTCGACTACGAGCTCGGCGTCATCACCAAGACCGGCTACGCCGGTTACTTCCTCATCGTCGCCGACTTCATCAAAGCCGCGCGCGAAAGAGGAATCCCAGTTGGTCCCGGCCGAGGCTCGAGTGCCGGCTCGATCGTCGCCTATTCGCTCCAGATCACCAACATCGATCCGCTCAAGTTCGATCTGCTGTTCGAGCGCTTCCTGAATCCGGAGCGCGTTTCGATGCCCGACATCGACGTCGACTTCTGCTTCGAGCGCCGAGGCGAGGTCATCGAGTACGTGCGCCAGAAGTATGGACGCGATTCGGTCGGCCAGATCATCACCTTCGGCACCTTAAAATCAAGGGCAGCCATCAAAGACGTGGGCAGAACGCTCGGCTTCACCCCGTCCGAGACTGACTACCTCGCCAAGCTGGTTCCCAACCATCCGAATTTCTCGCTCACCGTCAAGGAAGCGATCGAGCGCATTCCGGAGATCCGCGAGTTCTACACGACGCGCAAGGACGACGGTCGCGAAGTGAAAGAGCGCAAGGAGCGCTATCGCCAGCTTCTCGACTACGCTATGAAGCTCGAGGGACTCTCACGACACGCCGGAGTGCACGCGGCCGGCGTCGTCATCGCACCGGGTCCGCTCGACGAATACGTCCCCGTCTGCACCCAGCCATCGAAGGGCGCCGGCACCAACGGCAACGAGGATTCCGTCGTCGTCACCCAGTACGACATGAACGCGCTCGAGCACGCGGGCATGCTCAAGATGGATTTCCTCGGCCTGACCACCCTTACCGTCATCAGCGACACCCTCCGCTCCATCAAGGAGCGCACTGGATCGGCGCCCGACCTCGACTCGCTCGATCTCAGCGACGTCGAGACCTACCGGATGCTGCGCGCCGGCAGAACCATTGGCGTGTTCCAGTTCGAATCGCCGCTCGCCACCGACTTGCTCAAGGGGATGCGCGCCGATCGCTTTGACGATCTCGTGGCGTCGAACGCGCTGATGCGCCCCGGTCCACTCGACGCCGGTATGCATCGCGTCTACATGAGGCGCAAGCGCGGCGAGGAGCCGGTCAGGTACATCCTGCCCGAGCTCGAGCCAATCCTCGAGAGCACCTACGGCGTCATCACTTACCAGGAGCAGGTGATGAGAGTGGCGCAGGCGCTGGCGGGCATATCGCTCTCCGAAGCAGACGTGCTGCGCAAAGCCGTCGGTAAGAAAGACGCGGAGCTGATTCGCATCGAGCTCGGCAAGTTCATCGAGAAGTCTGTCGCCCGCGGCCACGATCGCGAGGCGATCGAGGAGATTGCCAGCCAGATAGAGACCTTCGGCCGTTACGGCTTTGTGAAGTCGCACTCGGTCGCCTACTCGATCATCTCGTATCACACGGCGTGGCTCAAGACTCACCACCCCGCCGATTTCATGGCGGCGCTGCTGTCGTCGCAGATCGGTGACACCGACAACGTCGTCAAGTACATCAACGAGGCGCGGCAGCTCCACGTTCCCGGAGCAAAGGAGTCGGGTCTGGAGATTCTGCCGCCCGATGTCAACGAGTCCGGCTACAAGTTCACCGTCGTCGGCGAGACGAAAATTCGTTTCGGTCTTGGCGGAATCCGCAACGTCGGCCGCAGTGCGATCGATTCAATCATCGCTGCCCGGAAGAAGGATGGACCATTCCGCTCGCTCTTCGAATTCTGCGACCGCATCGATTTGCGCATCTGCAACAAGCGCGTGCTCGAAGCGCTGGTTCACGCTGGTGCGATGGATTCGCTCGCCGGCCATCGCGCTCAGTTGGCTGCCGCGCTCGACCTGGCAATCCGCGAGGCGTCGCTGAAGCAGGAAGACTTGCTGACCGGACAGGCGTCTCTCTTTGGCGCGCCGTCGGGCGAAGCTGAACGGCTGGAGACCACACACACGCTGCCCAACGTCCAGCCGTGGACCGAATCAGAGCGACTGGCGAAGGAAAAGGAAATTCTCGGCTTCTACATCTCCGGGCATCCGCTGGAGCGGTTTCGCACCGAGGCCGAGATCTTCGCCACCCACACCGTCGCCGACCTGGGCCGCTGGCGTTCCGAGCCGATGACGCTATCCGTCGTCGTCACCAGCATCAAGCGGCAGATCAGCAAGAGGAGCGGCTCCGAGTTCGCGCGCCTCACCATCGAGGATTTCTCGGGATCGGCCGAAGTGTTGATCTTCCCCGAGAAGTGGGCGTCGCTCAATGATCAGATCAGGACCGACGTCCCGATGCTGCTCAGGGGTGCCTACCCGCGCCGTGACGAGAGCGCGGACAATCCGTCGTTCATTGTCGAGTCGGCAACGAAGCTGGCGGAGATGCGTACTAATGGACAGGTGACGGTTGCAATCGAGTTGGCGAAGGGCGCATACTCGGGCGATGTGATGTCCGACGTGCGCGCGATTGCGGAGACCTACCCGGGCTCCGCACCTTTGGAGTTCAGATGGAGCGACGGCACGGGCACGCAGGCGCGCTTGCGCTCCCGGTCCCTGACTTTGGCGGCGGATGGTGCGGCGCTGAACGCCCTGCGTAATATTCTTGGCGAGTCTTCCGTTCGACTACAACGGGGGAGTTGACCAGTGGCATCAGCAACACAGCTTGAATTCGAGAAGCCGATCGCCGAGCTGGAGCGGCAGATCGACGAAATCAAGAAGACCGCCGGCGACAGTCAGCTAAGCGTTGCGGAGGCGATCGAGCCGCTGGAGCGCAAGCTCAACGACCTGCGCGAGGAAGTCTACAAGAACCTCACTCCCTTCCAGCGCGTGCAGGTCGCGCGCAACCCGAAGCGACCCTTCACCGCCGATTACATCAAGCTCGCCTTCACCGATTTCATCGAGCTCCATGGCGATCGGGCGTTTCGCGATGACGCCGCGATCATTGGCGGTTGGGCGCGGCTCGACGACGACACAGTGATGGTGATCGGG
>Ga0207646_10008201_pt1 | contig 10497 bp, 11 predicted proteins | sample KBSK5502metaG_FD_184343 | JGI IMG/M metagenome (GOLD analysis project Ga0207646, IMG submission 184343) | Corn, switchgrass and miscanthus rhizosphere microbial communities from Kellogg Biological Station, Michigan, USA - KBS K5-50-2 metaG... | ecosystem: Host-associated > Plants > Roots >...
GGCTTCTGATCGCCTCCAACGGCGGCGCTCAGGCGCACCCCCACTGGTTCATCAACATCGCCAAGAACCCGGACAAGGTCTGGCTGCACGTCGCCGGGAAGCGCTTTCGCGTCAATGTGGAATCGCTGGAGGGCAAGGAGCGCGACGACGCCTACGCAGCCGTGGCGGCGGTGGGTCGGTCGTATGGGGGTTATCCCAAGAAGACCGACCGCGTGATCCCGGTCCTCCGCGTGACGCCCGCCGCCCAATAACCTCCACGTCCGTGGACGTGTGCGAGGGCTGCGGCCTGCACATCGCGGGCGGCACCGCAGGCTGCCAGGCGATGTTCGATGCGTTCCGGGCGCGCGAGATGTCCGAGCTCGCGCCGTCCTACGCCTCGACCCGGCTGACCGTCGACGTCTACTGCCTGCAGCATCCGGATCGGTACTGCATATCGGCCAAGTCGCTTGCGGCGCACCTCACGGGCGTCGGCTGGGCGGTAGAGCGCGCCGGCGGTGAGTGGGGCCTGCGGAAGCTGCAGCGCTGGCTGGACACGGGCCCGAAGCTCGAGAAGCCCGCGCTGCCTGCCGGCCACGGCGCGTTGACCATCGCCGACGTCGCGAGCACCGCGGACACGGACGCGTACATCGGTGCCCTCGACAGATGGGCTCGCTCGACGTGGGCGGCTTACTCCGAGCTCCACGACGTCGCCGCCCGCTGGATCGAGGCGGCGGTGGCCTAACCCCTTCCGGGGTTGTTCGGAGTCGCGGTCACGACCGCCGCGTTGGGCGCCGGGCCGTTCAACGGGATCGTGCACGACGCGGTGGTCGTGGCGTTGAAGCCGACGTCAGGTGAGACCGTCGCCGTGCATGTACCGGCCACGGTCTTGGTCGCGGGATCCGTGATCGTGAACGTGACGGTCGATGCCGCGCGCGCGCCGGTCGGCCCTCCCAGGTTCTTGAGCAGCGCCGACACCACGCACGGCGAGCCGCATCGCGAGGTGTCCACCGAAAGCACGCTGTAGATCGGCGGCAGCGTGGAAAGGTTCGAGAAGTCGATCACGTCGCCCGGCGCGGCGAGGTTGAAATCCTTGTCGTAGTTCGAGTAGTGCAGGTCGCTCTCACCGATGCCGTCGATGGTGACCCGCTTGTGGATGACAAGTCGCAGCAGGCGATTGGGCGAAGCCGAAGCGATGTACACGTCCGCGCGGGGACCTGAAAGCTCCACCGCGTCAGAGCCGTCGATCGAGAGGTGATCCTTGCGCGAGGAGATCGCCGAGCCCAGGAACGTGTTGCGAAAGTTCACGCCGCTGGTGAAGTCGACCAGCTGCGGCACCAGGCCCGCGGGCCCCTTCCACCAGGCGTTGCCTGCCGCGCGGGCCAGGTCCGCCGATCGGGGATCGCCGCCGAGGAACTGCAGCAGGAACGCCTGCCCGCTGAAGTACGCGGCCGACGGCAGCACGATCGCGTCGAGCTTCACGCTGCCGTTGCTCACCGACATCCGCCTGGCCGGCGGCTGGTTGCTGACCTGGAGGTCGATGCTCCACCGGGTCCCGACAGCGGGCGCCGACACCCGGGCGCCGCTGACAATCGGTGGCGGCGGCGCCACCACCGTCTGCGTGTAGACGCCGGTGATTTCGAAGGTCCGCTGCTGCAGCGAGGCCGCCACGCCGTTCTCGAGAGCCCGCGTGGTTGGCGAACCGATGCCGAAGGGCAGATCGCATGCTGAAAGCGCCAGGACAGCCCCCGAAAGCAGCAGAAAGTGGACTTTCGACATGACCGTTCGCCCTTGTAACGGCATGCATAACATGGCCGTTACCAGATCGTGGCGACCAAGCCCAAGCCAAGCGTGCGCCTGTTCGGCCGCCTCTACCCGGTGCTGCTGCCCAGCCTGCGCGACCCGCGACTGCACGTCGCCGCCGTGCTCCTCACCCTGCAAGCGCTGGGCCAGACGGTCCTCAACTTCCGGCTCTCGATCGCCCAGATCCTCGTCTGCCTCGCGGTCGGCGCGCTGATCGAGTTCGGCGTCGCCTTCCTCAAGGACAAGGTGATCATGTGGCCGGCCAGCGGCTTGCTGACCGGCAACAGCACGGCCTTCATCTTCCGCGTGCCCGGGACGCTGCACGGCCAGTGGTGGAGCACGCACGGGATCTGGATCTTCGTCGGCGTCGTCGCCATCTCGATGGCGTCCAAGTACCTGATCCGCTGGAAGGGCCGGCACATCTTCAACCCGTCCAACCTCGGCCTGGTGCTCGCGTTCGTCGCGCTGGGCCCGCAGTACACGGAGCCGCAGGACCTGTGGTGGATCCCGCTCGGCCCATGGATGATCGTGACCTACGCGATCCTGATCGGCGGCGGCCTCCTGATCGGCTGGGAGCTGAAGCTGCTCGGCCTCGAGCTCGGCTACATGGCGGCTTTTGCCGTGTTCGTCGCGCTCGCGCTCGCGCCTGTGCCCGACCACTGCATGATCGCGAGCTGGCACGCCACGCCAATGTGCGGCTCAGAGCTGTGGACGATCCTCGTCACCTCGCCCGAGGTCCTGATCTTCGCGTTCTTCATGGTCCCAGACCCACGCACGGTGCCCGATGGCCAGGCGTCGAGGTTTGTCTTCGGCGTGATCGTGGCCCTGCTGTCGGTGCTGCTTCTCGGTCCGACGACTCTCGAGTTCTGGACCAAGACCGCGATCCTCGCCAGCCTCGTCATCGCGTGCGCGGGCCGTTTCGGCCTGGCGCGGCTGATGGCGCCGTTCGACGAGGGATTCCGCTTCACGAGCTCGGTGCGCCAGATGGGCTGGCGAGCGCCCGCGGCGTTCTTCGTGGCGGCGATTTGCGTGGGCTGCGTTCCGATCTCTTCAGACATCGCGACCCACAACCCGACGCCGGCAGCCGAGCTGGCCGACGGCACACTCCCCACCGTGACCCTGACGGTCGGCTCCGGCACCGACCCGGGCGTGTGGGCTTTTTCGGTAGGGGCGGTCTCGCTTCCCACCACCGGGGCCGCCGGCCCACAGTCCGGCTCCTCACGCGTGTGGATCCTGCCCAACATCCCGTCGGTGCAGATTCCTGACAACGTCAGAAACTTCGACCCGACCATCACTCAGCAGGTGGCCGACAAGATGGCCCACGACGCGGTGCTCGACCTGATGATCGAGTCCGAGGCGCGCCGCGCCCACGATTTCAACCTGGCGACCGACGGCGCCGTGCCGGATGCGCTGAGCGAGTTCACGGATGTGATCAAGTCCGACGGCAGCAAGATCGTCAAGAAGTCCTACAGCTTCACCTCGGTCAGCCTCGCGCTGTTCCTGCCCAAATTCAGCACGCAGGCGGCCAGATTGGTGGGAGTCACGCTGGTTGGAACGACGACCCTGGCCACCTTGGACAGCAGCGGCCATGTGCTGTCGCAGGTCTCGCAGTCCTACAACAAGAGCTGGGGCCTTGGCGGCGGGGCATTGGATGGCACCACAAACGACCGGATCGCGCAGGACTACACCGACCTGGCTAAGGCTTAGTCACCGCCTTCGGAATCCCATGCGGTTCGTACACTGCGGGAGGCTCGATCCCGAAGGTATCCGCCAGCCGCACGAAAAGGTTGAACAACGCGGCGTCATAAGCCGCCTCGGCGATCTGCTCGTCACTCCACCCCACGTCCCGCAGCGCCTGCACCTGCTCGTCCGTCACCCGGTACGCGCCAGTCGTTATGGTCCCGACGAAATCGAGCAGCATCCTCTCCGGCCGCTCCAGCCCCGCGGCGTCCAGGTCGCCGTCGCGGAGCGCGTCAGCGACCCGCCGGAACCTCTCGTCCTGCAACTGCAGGAACCACGCGTGTGAGCTGAGTCAATAGCGGCATCGGTTCAGCGCGGAGACATACGAGGCGATCATCTCGTGCTGGGCGCGGGTCAGCGCGCCGTCGGAAAAGTGCATGCGTGACGCCGCGTCGATCGCGGTAAGGAAATCGGGCCGCAGGCTCATCGTCCGCAGGATCTCGGGCACGACCTTCGCCACGCTCCGGGCCTTCGAGGTCGCGTAGATCTCGGCGAGCGGCCCCGTGGCCTCCGCCTCGGTGACCATCTTGATGCGAGCCATCAGCGCGATAACGCCTTCTTGGGCATGGCCGTTACGAGTCCGTTCCAGCTCCACTTCGGCAGCGGCAGACTGTCCGGAACCTTTGCGCCTGGCGGTGCATAGGAGTCGACGATTCGCGTCGCCCACTCCATGTACGCACGCAGCGCCGTGCGGAGCTTCTTGTCAGCGGGCAGGCCCGCGTCGTCGACGCCCTGCATGAAGCACGCGGTGAAGCGCTGCGGGAAATCCGGCGCGCTTCCGTGGCCCGCGTGGACGGCGAGCATCGCCGACTGGCCACCGAGCGACTCGCTGTAGCGCGCCGGGCCGCCGAACGCCTCCGCCCAGTAAGCCGCGAGGTGCTCGAGGTGATTCGGGTCCGATGTCTGCGAGAACGGGTGGTTGAGCTCAGGATCCTGCAGGCAGCGTTCATGCGTCGCCGCCGCCAGCGCCAGGAATGCATCGGAACCGCCCGCGAAGTCGTAAATCGACGGTCGACGTTTCGCCATGGCGCCGATGTTAGCCGCGCAGGAAGCGTTCCAGCCCGGCGCTGAGCGCTGCCACTCGTTCGGCCCGCAGCCCGTAGAGCTTGCGCCGCTCGCCGCGCACGCTCACCAGGCCCGCCTCGCGCAGCACGGCGAGGTGGTGCAGCAGTGTGGTGAGGCCCATCGCCAGCCGCAGGGCAAGCTCCTGCGCGGGCAGCTCGCCGTCAGAAAGCAGCCGGAGGATGCGCAGCCGCCGGTCGTCGGCGAGGGCCTGTCCGAATGCGAGCAGCTCCTGCGGCGGTCGGGTCGGATCGACCACGCGACCCGCGCGAATCGGGTAGCAGACGATGTTGGTCGACAGGTGGTCGAACACATGGAGCCCTGGCCAGATGACCCGAGACGGAATGAGCAGCACCGAGTCGATGCCCGTCTCGTAGACGAAGTCGTAGCACTCCATCGCTTCGGCCACCACCAGCTCGGGCCGCCGCCCGCGGGCTGACGCCCGGCGGTGCGCGACCTCGCGATACAGGCGCTGCTGGTCATGAAACTGCGTGAACACCTCCATCCACTCGCCCAGCAGCCTGGTGAGGGTGCGGCGCATGTCCCAGGCGCTTCCCTCGAGCAGCGCCCGGAGCGCTCCCTGCCACAGCTCGTCGTCTGGGTACGACGTGGCGAGGAACTTGCGAATGGCGGCCCTATCGCCGGTGACCGCTGCTGCCATGACCTCGGGCGGTGTGGCGCGCCGGAAGTAGCGCACGTAGTAGCCGGCGAGGCGCAGCCGGAGCTCGCGCGGGTGGATGCCCTGCAGCGTCTTGATGAAGGAGGCGGGATCGCGTGGCGGCGCCGTGTCGTAAGCCACGGTAAGGAGGTGCGTCCAGACCATGTCGCAGCCGGCCGGCCAGGCCGCGACCTCCCTCACGAGTGCGCGTGGCGCCGACCACTTGAGCGTGCCGGCCGTGGCCGAGGCCAGCGACAGGATGAACTCGTACGCCGGAGAGGCGTCTATCTCCAGGCGGAGGCGCCGCTGGGCCACCGCGCGATTGTAGTTCAACAATTTTCGAAGTGAATCGGCTAATTTCACTGAAGTAGCCTGATCGCGATGAAGTACCGGCTGCTTGGCCGCTCGGCGATGCGCGTGAGCGAGCTGGCCCTCGGCACGATGACCTTCGGCGAGAAATGGGGGTGGGGCGCCTCGCTCGAAGAGTCGCGGCGCATGCTCGACCTCTTCCTCGACCGCGGCGGCAACTTCGTCGACACGGCAAGCAACTACACCGACGGCCAGTCGGAGGCCTTCCTGGGCGAGCTGCTCGGCGACCGCCGCGAGCGCATCGTGCTCGCCACCAAGTACACGCTGACCAGCAACCGCGAGGATCCGAACGCGGGCGGCAACCACCGCAAGAACATGCTCCAGACCGTCGAACGGAGCCTGCGCCGGTTGCGCACCGATCGTATCGATCTCCTGTGGATGCACATGTGGGACGGCATGACGCCGATCGAAGAGGCCCTGCGCGCCTTCGACGACCTGGTGGCGTCGGGCAAGGTGCTGGCCGTCGGCATCTCTGACACGCCGGCCTGGGTCATCTCGCGCGGTGTCGCCATCGCCGAGCAGCGCGGCTGGACTGTCCCGTGCGCGATCCAGCTGCCCTACAGCGTCTCCGGGCGCGATGCGGAGCGGGACCTGCTGCCTATGGCGTCCCAGCTCGGGTTGGCGGTCAACGTGTGGGGCGTTCTCAACGGCGGCGTGCTGACCGGCAAGTACGGCCGGGCGAGTGAGGAGCCACGCCGGTACGGCGATGAAACCCCCAGCGAGCGGTCGGCCCGCGCGTCAGCCATCATCAAGGAAGTGGCGGACGGGTGCGAGGCGACGCCGGCGCAGGTGAGCGTGGCCTGGGCGCTTTCCCGCCGCCCCGAGGTCAACCTGATCCCCATCCTCGGCGCGCGCACCGTGAAGCAGCTGGAGGAGAACCTGGGCGCCCTGAACGTGAAGCTGAGCGCTGAGATGGTGCAGAAGCTCGATGACTCCAGCGGCTTTCAGGTTGGCTTCCCGCGCAGCTTCCTGGCAGACGAAGAGGTTGTCGGCCTGATCTTCGGTGAGACGAGAGGCCTGATCGAGGCGTAACCGGCACGCGGCGGACGGGCCGGCGGGAAAATGCCATCATCGCCTTGTGCCGGCCCCTCAACGACCGAGCCGGGTGGGGCCCAGACCCTACTCGATCGTCGCCCTGGCGGCCTCCGCGGGTGGGCTCACGGCGCTGACTTCGATCCTCAGCCACCTTGCGCCAGAGTTCGGCGCCTCGGTAATGGTGGTGCAGCACCTGGACCCGCGCCACCGCAGCCTGATGCCGCAGATCGTCGGCCGCCGTTCGAACCTGCCCGTGCACGAGGCGACCGACGGCGTGGAGGTCGAGCCGGGGCACGTGTACCTGGCTCCGCCGGACAGGCATCTGCTGGTCAACCGCGACGGCACCATCAGCCTGACGCAGACCGAGCTGGTCAACTTCGTCCGGCCTTCGGCCGACCTGCTCTTCGAGTCGGTGGCCGCGGCTTACGGCGAGCGCGCGATAGCCGTCGTGCTCACGGGAACCGGACACGATGGATCGATGGGGGTTACCGCCATCAAGCAGCGCGGCGGCACGGTTATCGCGCAGGACGAGTCGTCGTCGGAATTCTTTGGCATGCCGTCCGCGGCCATCCGGACGGGGACTGTCGACTTCGTGCTGGCACTCGATGAGATTCCGAATGCGCTGCAGACGCTCGTTGCCGGCGAGGCCCCTGATTGACGCTCACGGCCGATAGCGACTTCGAAAGCCTCCTCGAGCACATGCGCGAGAGCCGCGGCTTCGATTTCGGTGGCTACAAGCGCACCACCCTGGTGAGGCGCGTCGGCAAGCGGGCAACAGAGCTCGGCATGGACACCTTCGCCGCTTATCACGACTACCTGCAGGGCAACCCTGACGAGTTCCCGATCCTCTTCGACATGATCCTGATCAACGTCACGGAGTTCTTCCGCGACCCGCAGGCGTGGACCTTCCTGCGCGAGAAGATCGTGCCGCTCATCATCAGGAAGAACACCAACATCCGGGTATGGAGCACCGGGACCGCCTCAGGCGAGGAGGCGTACTCGGCGGCCATCCTCTTCTGCGAGGCCATGGGCCCGGAGAACTTCCTGCGCCGCGTGAAGATATACGCCACCGACGTCGACGAGGAGGCTCTGTCCAAGGCGCGAGCGGGCTACACGGCGAAAGATCTCGAGACAGTCGACCCGGACCTGCGAACGCGCTATTTCGAGCCGCTCGGGGGCCGGTTCGCATTCCGCTCCTCCCTGCGCCGCGCGCTGATTTTCGGGCGCCATGACCTCATGCAGGACGCGCCCATCTCGCGTCTGGACCTGCTGGTGTGCCGCAACACGCTGATGTACTTCACCTCCGAGGCACAGGGACGCATCCTCGCGCGCTTCCAGTACGCGCTGAACGACGACGGCTTTCTTTTCCTGGGTCGAGCCGAGATGCTGCTGACGCACGCGTCGCTGTTTGCGCCGGTGGATCTAAAGCAGCGCGTCTTCACCAAAGTGCCAAAGCTGCAGCTTCGCGAACGCCTCCTGCTGCTGGCGCAGGCCGGCAACACCGACGCCGACAACCACGTGACCAGGCAGCTCCGCCTGCGCGAGCTGGCCAACGAAGGCGGCCCCAACCCGCAGATCGTCGTCGATGCGATGGGCATGGTGGTGATGGCCAACCACGCGGGTCGCCGGACATTCGACCTGGGGCCGGGCGACGTGGGCCGGCCGCTGAAGGATCTGGAGATTTCGTACAAGCCGATAGACCTCCGGACGCCCATCGACCAGGCCTATCGCGATCGACGCACGGTGACGATGCCGTACATCGAATATCCGCTCACAGACGGGACCTTCAAGCACTTCGAGATCCACGTCGTGCCCCTGCTCGATGACGAGGCGTCCGTCGTAGGCGTCAGCGTCAACTTCGTCGACGTCACCGCGCTCACCCAGGTGCGCGCGGAGCTGGAGAAGTCGAAGCAGGAGGTTGAAACCGCCTACGAAGAGCTGCAGTCGAGCAACGAGGAGCTCGAAACCACGAACGAGGAGCTGCAGTCAACGGTGGAGGAGCTCGAGACGACCAATGAGGAGCTCCAGTCGAGCAATGAGGAGCTGGAGACCGCCAACGAAGAGCTGGAGACCACCAACAGCGAGCTCCAGGCCATGAACTCGGAGATGCGGTCGCGCACCGAGGAGGTGGACCAGCTCAACACGTTTCTGCACGCCATCACCGGCAAGATCGCCATCGGCGCCGTGGTGCTTGACTCCGACTTCATCGTTCATGTTTGGAACGAGCAAGCGGCCGAGATGTGGGGCTTGCGCGCCGACGAAGTCATCGGCCAGCCGTTCTTTGCCCTCGACATCGGCCTCCCAATCAACGACCTGCGCAACCTGCTCAGGTCAGTCGCTCGAGGCCAGCCACCGACCGATCTGGTGGTTGTCGAGGCGGTCAACCGGCGCGGGAGGAGCGTCACTTGCAGGGTCACGGCGTCCACGCTGCCCGGCGGGCGAGAAACCGGCGGCCTGGTGATGCTGATCGAAGAGCTGAAGAGAGAAAACGGCGGCTAGGCGACGGGACCGCCCATCGACGACAGCATGGATGCGCGCCACCGGCCGATGATCTCGTCCAGCCGGACAAGGTCGGCGTCGAGCTCGATGCGGTCCTCCGTCGGCAGCTCGATCGAGCTCGTGCGCAGCCTACCGGCAAGCTCCTCGAGGCCGTCGATCATCGTCGCGTAAGAAACCATCGAGAACTGAGAGGTCTCCGGTGACGCCCAGTCGAGCACGGCCCTTCGGTATTGCTCATGGGCCCTGGCGGCGGCTTCTTTGAGCCTTGCCACCTCTGCCCGCAGGTGGTCAGCGTCGGTGACGCTCAGCTTCTTCTGGCTTGCCGCCAGAAGGAGGCGCCTGGTCTGGAGCACGAGCAGGCGCGACATCACGATGAGGTCCCCTGTCTGGTTCAGTGCTCGGGCCCGCTCTGCCATCAGGTAAGACTACGTCGCGACCCCATCAGTGCCGCCACCGAACTTCGACCGGGGCGGCAAGAAACCGGCCCAGTCGAGCAGCCGCACGCTGTACGGCCCCGGCTTCGGTGCGACTCAGGGGACCCAGCAGCCTGACGTCGACGCGAACGAGGCCCGGTGCCAGCGCGCGGCTCCAGGCGCCGCGCACGCGGCCGGCGATCGTGACGACGTTGGACAGGATCCCGCCCATGGGCGAGGCGTCGCGGTAGTACGCGAACGTGGAGCCGTCGAACGGGATCTTCGGGTCGACCAGGGCGCCGCGGTCGCGATACGCGACCGTGAACTCGTCGAAGTTCGGCAGCAGATGCGCCGGCTTGCCCGCCCGGCCTGGCGCGCTCTGGTCCGCGCCGCTCCAGTGATCGTTGCCGTCGATCACTTCGTGCTGGAGCTCCTTGCCGGCCAGGTGGACGCCCTTGCGGATCTCCTGGGTAGTGAGGCCCGACCACCATGCGAAGTCCTTCAGCTGCGCCGGACCGTGGCTTCGGAAGTAGGTGACGGTCAGGCGTTTGAGGGCTTCCTCGCGATCGAGCCCGGGTGCCTTGCGAGCTCGTTCCGCGAGCAGCGCGTATGTGAACTGCTTGCCGCGCCGCGGACCGCTGGTGATCACATTGGCATGCTCGGCGGACGCGATGAGGTGCGGGAGTCGCTGGCCGTCAACAGCGATCCCGGCCGCTTGCAGGGCGGCGCCCAGCTCGGGTCGGGTCATGAACTTGCCGCCGGCCAGCGCTTCACCCATGACGTCGGTGGCGCGCGCGATCGTTCGGGCGTCGAGCTCGAGCGTGCGGTGCCGGCCCGCAAGCCCAGCGATCACGCGCGATGAGGTGAGCTCCTGGATCCAGACGATGTCCGCGGGCCGCACGAAGTGCCACGTGGGCCGCATGACATGCGTGCGCAGGATCT
>Ga0207646_10008204_pt1 | contig 10495 bp, 16 predicted proteins | sample KBSK5502metaG_FD_184343 | JGI IMG/M metagenome (GOLD analysis project Ga0207646, IMG submission 184343) | Corn, switchgrass and miscanthus rhizosphere microbial communities from Kellogg Biological Station, Michigan, USA - KBS K5-50-2 metaG... | ecosystem: Host-associated > Plants > Roots >...
TCCCACATTTCCACAGCGACGACGGCGGCTGGACTCCTATCAGGCAAGAAGTCGAACCCCGCTAAAATCGTGGGCGCCGTCAGATTCCTGCACAGAACCCGAAAAGCTAAGCTTTTCTCCGGGCCGTAACTCATTCGGGAGCCCAGACGTGTAGTCGAGGAGCATCATTATCGTGAGCGTTTTCCAGCGAGAATCATCGCGTAGTTCCGGGCTATCGATGTACTTCGACGCGGGATCATCGATTCCAATCAGCCGCCTATCGACGAGTTGCAGGACGCCATAGGCGACCACGGGCTTGCTGAGTGATGCCACTTCGAAAATTGTGTCGTTTCCAATCTGTGTTTTCAAAGCAGCGTTGGGCCAGCCGAAGCTTTTCGTTCGCTGCACGCGTCCATTCTTCACAATGGAGATCGCCATTCCAGCAATCTCGCCTTTAGAAAGAAGCTTCTCGATGTTGTCGAGAGAAGAAGAAGCCAGTACCTCCGACGGAGGTTGTTGCTTTGCAGCAATAGAAATGCATGCGGTAAGGGCTAAGACAAGTAAGACAAGTAGTGTAATGAATCGTAAAAACCCCGGCCGTTGGGTACATTGTGCCCACCAGGGTTGCGGTGAGATTAGTTCATTAGTTAGACAAGGTCTGGGACGCATTGTTAGCGAATCTGAGAAATATTGAGACGGGAACCGGTACCCACTGGAGTTGCGCAGGACAAGGTTCTGGTATGATCTCGGGCCGAGGGAGAACCAATGGGAAACCTGTCTGGAGTCGTCAAGCGTTTGAGGAAAGAACGAGAACGAGCACAAAAGGAAGTCGAGCGTATGGATGCCGCTCTCGCGGCTTTGGGAAGCTCGAAGTCCGATCGTCCGATGAGCGGGCACCGGCGAACGATGTCAGCAGCGGCCCGTAGGAGGATTAGCCTCGCTCAGAAAGCACGATGGGCGAAGACACGTTCAAAGAGTCAAGCGGGTACGGCGAAACGCCGGAGGACTCTTTCAGCAGCTGCCCGCAGGACGATCGCGGCCGCTCAACGGGCGCGGTGGGCAAAGTGGAAGGCGAGCAAGAAGACCGCCTGAGGGGACATATTCCTGGCTCAAAACCAAAAGGTGCGGGGCATACCAGCTTCCGCGCCTGTGCTGCTTCTCTGGCGGTGCAGAATACGTGGGACCTCCTCAGTCTGGAGGTGACTTGTACCGTTCCATTTGGGGCCTAAACGATAAGCGTTGGCACCAAATTGTGCCGGCCGGATGCCAGCAAAACCCGCAAACCCCACTCGAGCTCGATAACGCCTATGGCGCGTTGGCAATTTCTCCGATATAGATAATGTTGTCTCCCTTTTTCAGCGACGGAAGAGCTCCAATCAACAACACAATGCCCGAAACGGGCGCCGTGACATCTTGTACTTTGGTGCCGAAGAAGTCCGTGAGATAACCAATTCTCATACTCTGTTGCACGTACATTTGCGGCGCGACTAGCGGATAGAAAACCGCATCGCGGTCGCTGGTCAAAATCGATATCTTCCCTATCCAGACCGGATGCTCAACCGGCGTAGCCGCACCCGGCAGCATCTTGAGATAGCGCATGACGTCGAGGGAACCACTGATGAGGGCGTCAATATCTTTGGCATCGGTAGTGCTAGCGCGGCCCGCCTCCACGGTGATCGAAGCTTTCCCGCGCGTTATCGCCGTGCTATCGAGATATCGTGAGTCGTTGGGGTCGGTTGGCCGGTCGGTTGCAATGATGATGTGGTCGAAGCCGAACGCCAGCACCATACCGCGGGTGACCGTGTCCAGGCTGGAATTTCCCGTTTTGAGCCAATAAGAATAGGGCAAAAGATTTTCGTCAATGTCGCCTCCGTGGAAATCGATCAGGTAATCGCATCTTTCGACTACTTGCTTGGTAATGGCCCACAGCGACCGTTCCGTTTGCGTTCCGTCAATCTTTCCCGGTAGAACCGGTTCATGTTTTTGCCGTCTACAGGATTCAGATGAAGGACTTTCTGTTCGAACGACCCGGGGTTCACGAGTGGAACGATGATCAGGACACCTGCAATGTCTGCCGGGTCGACTGTTTGGATCATTTTTTGAAGGGCAACAATTGAAGCATACTCAGTGCCATGGGAACCGGCCACGAGCGCCAACGTAGGACCAGGTCTGGTACCGTTAAGGACCGCGACCGGGATGTCGGCGGCCGGATCTATACCTGCCGGCACTTGAAGAAATCCCGTCGCTTTCCGGCCTGACTGTGCTGTCGCCGTGCGCAGCGTAAAATCAGCAGCTCGCGCGGTCCCGATGGTTCCACACAGAAGTAAAGCACTTAGCAAGCCTGGAAGCGCGTTGCACATAGGCTCTCCTCTCTTATCCGCAAAGAAGCTTGATCTTGCAAGCGATTGGTCCGCGGTATTTTGGACGACGAGTGTACTATACTCGCGACTTTGACTTTGACGAGTTCGGTGGAACTCACAGTGGTTCGGCGTTTCGATGGAGACGATAAGCGATTACGTCAATTATTCGCCGACAAGGCCCTGGCAAGCCTCGAACGTACAGAATCCACCGGAGACGAGACCCACAACCGGCCCTGTCAGGGCCATCATCACTCTCGGAGAGTCCGGCAGCGGCATCGACCTCATCATCGCCGCTTCCCGCGGGTGGTTGGCAATGTACTTACTGAAAAACAGTATGTGCGAAGCTATGATCCATACAGAGTTTGCCAGGCCAGGAAACGGACCGTGGGAAAAGGGCTTTTCCGTCGGTTTGGAAATGAAGTAAGCACACACTATAAAGATGGCAAGCCAAAACGTCGGCTCCACCTTCGACCGGATGAGGAACACTGTCGCAATTGCCATTACCAGCCCGAAGCTCGACAGTAGAAATATCAGTTTCCAGTTCACATCGGCCTACCTTTCGGATGTCAGCGGCTGGGATTCTACAAGAAAAAGTGCGAAGAGTTGTCTCTATGATGTGCGTGCGCATGCGCGCGCGCAAACAGGCGGTGTAACAGAGTTTACGGTGAGGCGGTCAGATTAGCGGAGATCCTTTTATCAAACTATCGCGCGCTTCCGCAATAAGCATCGCGCCTGCCGTGACTCGTCCGACGATGGTGGCATCACCCGGATAGCGCATATGCCTGGCGTGTCGGCGTGGCTGCGCACTGGGGACGAGAATCAACTGACTCCCATGCAGTTCGCACCAGCTGCACACATATCGATCCCGCAGTTCAAAGAAGAAGATCGGACGGTGATGGTCGCCATGCCAATTCGCTGGCGGGACCGTTCTCTGCCGGGAATCGAATTTGCACAAAAGATCCTGGACGAATAATAGGGTCCAGCGTGTGATCCTGCATCCCGATGTACCCGTAAAGAGCATCTCGCCAGTCCATCTGCTGTAATAGAGCGAAAAATATCCTGGGGAGTAGCGAGTGAAATGTCCTAAGACAAACATCAAGAGGTACACAGATAGCAGCTGCGGCAGTCGAGCCCAAGAAAGGCTCATGACCAAGGTAGCCTTATAGGATCCGGCACCTAGAGAGGACATAAGTTGCCCTGAGACATCGCAATGACGATCAAGATTAACGCCCTAAGAAGTAGACCCGATCGATCCAATTCCATTTCCCACTTGCTTTAAACAACTGGAATAATGCCCGAACGAGACCGCCGATGTCCGGGGGAGAAATTGTCTTCTCATCGACAAAGATTACTCCCCCGTGTTGCCGCCCTTCTTCTGCCCAGATCTTTAGCAATGGCGGAATCGTCCTTCGGTCATAAGTGACCAGGGTTAGGCCCTGCTCGGCGGCTTCCATCAGACAAGCAGAATCGTCCTTCCCAAGAAAGCCGCCACCCTCCCACTCCGCGATCCAATGGATGACCAGCGACCGATGGCGACGTCGCAGGCCCTCCGCCACGGCCGGGGAAATATGCTCGTCCAGAAGCAGCTTGAGCATTTCAACCCTGTTCGGTTTTCCGGGAAGCAAAGACGACGGCCTGGGGCAGCATGCGCTTTAGCGTTTCGAAATCTGCTGAGTCATTCTCTGCCGTCGCCTCATCGATCTCCTCGGGGAACGCTTCCGCATAGTTGATAGCCGCTCGAACCTTGGCTTCTGGCCATCTAAGGTGTTTGGCGACGGCCGCGACGTTTCCTTTGTAGCTGCGGAGCAGGAACATCACCTCCCACACCGCGAGCGTGCTCCCTTGCATATAGGCTTGCCGGCCTGCAGGTGAATCGCGAAAGTCGAGGAAGGCAAATTCTGACCGCCTTAAACCCTCTTCCACCAAACGCGCACTCGCGTCGCTAGGTGTCCATCCATGCCGATTGGCGATGCGCTTTAGACGTCTTCCACTTTCAACTGGCAGGCGCATGCTAAGAACTATCGAACGAGCTGGTTTCACCGAAACCTCCTTTTGTAACTATTGTAAGTATTGTAGCACTTGCGGCTAGGAGCTATCTGGACGGTCCGTTCAATGTGCTTCTATGGATGGACGTCAGGTGGCACAATGCGTGGGACCTCATCCCGAATGATTGGCCGTCGATGACGGGGGTGCTCCGCTGGAAGCCTGCGGTGCCGCAGCGACTTTTGTCCGGCAAACACTGAGTGCAATCGAAGCCGTTCGCGACGAGGTGCTTGCCGACGATATGACGCGACAGGTCAAGACTGGATTGTCGGATGAAGTGGGCATTTACCTCGACTACGATCCGGAGCGCGCTGTTGCAGGAAAGAGCGCCTGACTGAAAGCTCTGATTAATCTCTCGCGCTGGCGGAATGCGCTCCCGAGTCGAGGCTCTTCACTCCGAATGGCGTTTTGCGCGATTCGGCCGCGATTCGGGAATTTTTCGCGAGGTTGTTCGAAGAGTTCGCTAAGCCGGGGGAAGTAGTTTCAGATGCTGCGGCAGGATGTCGACGGCGACACCGCCTACATTGTTTGGAGGGCCGAGACCGCGGACAACCGCTTCGATTTGGCTACTGATACTTTCGTTGTGCAGAACGGGAAAATCGTGACCCAGACATTCGCTGGGAGGATCGTTCCAAAACGGTTACGCAATTAGAAACAACTCGAAAGGAGGGGGGAAAACATGCCGCTGTCAGATTCTTCCTTGAATCACTGACCACAACCCTTCCGGTATCGCGCTCAACTTGACGCGCTCTGTCGTCGAAAAGCAATACCATGTCCCAATCCTTCTCGTGAGTGATTGGTAGAACTTGTCCAAGGTGGCGTTTAGACCAGGCTTCAATGGCTCGGCGAGCACGGAGCGCCTCGATTCGGCGGTGATAGGGATTAACGCGAGCAGTGAAAATACGAACATCCTGGCCCCGTGCAAGCCATTTCTTTACTTGTTAAACTTTGCCGGATATTGGGACGATCCCGCGGCAACAAGAGAGGCGCTGCGGGACGGCTGGCTCTATAGTGGCGATCTGGCTCGGCGTGATGCCGACGGATACCTAGTTCGAAGGTCGTAAGAAGGAAGCTGGCCTGACGGTGGGCGGCTTCTACAAGCACTTCGATTCGCGTGACCACTTAGTGGCCGAAGCGGTCAACTCTGCATTCGGCGGGTGGAAGCGTCGAGTGGAGGCTGCCAAATCCAGCGGTCCGCCAGTGTCCTACGAAAAGCTGATTGACGAGTATCTGAACGAAGCGCACCGAGATAATCCGGGCACCGGCTGTGCCTTCAGCGCGCTGGCGCCGGAGATCGCACGCAGCGATAAGCGGACCCGTGCGCTTACCTCCGAACAGGTCCGGAACGACATTCAGTTGATTGCCGCTTTGCATCCAGCCAAAGATAAACGTACGGCGAGATCGAGAGCGATTTTGACTTTCAGTGCGCTCGTCGGGGCTATGTCCTTGGCACGCGCCGTATCGGATGAGGCATTTTCGCGCGAGATCCTGAACACGGTGGCAGACCTTCTGAAGAATTCTGCCTAAGAACACCAGCAGGGTAAAAGGGTGTGAGAGCAGGGCAGCTCGAATCTTTGTCACTGGGTTAGCTGGGTCGTGGGTTGAACTGGGAACAGAGCGCGAAAGTCTTCTCAAGGTGCTCGATGAAAATCCGCACTTTGGTGGACATCCGGCGGCTGGCAGGCCGCACGGCAAGGATTGGCACTGTTCGCTCAAAGGGAGTCAGAAGCCGGACGACGGTTCCTTCCCTGAGTTCTGCGGCGAAGAGCCATGCCGGCGCTTGGGCAATTCCCAGGTGTTCCAGGACACCCATCCTCATCTGTTCAATATCGCTGGTACGAAAGACCCCTGTGGGGATAACACGCTTCACGTCTTGTCCAGAGCCAAAGCCCCAAGGCTGTATGGAACCTCGCTCGACAAAAACGACCGACCGAAAGCGGTGGAGATCGTCCGGAGACTCCGGCGCACCATGTCGGGTCAGGTACTGCGGAGTCGCGACGAGAATGATCACCGTCTGCGCGAATCTTCGCGCAACCAGAGTGGAGTCTGGTAGATCACCGGAGTGGATCGCCAGATCGAAGCCGTCTTCGATGATCGTGGTCGGGCTCTCCGACGCGGCCAGCTCAACTGCCATGTCGGGGTAGGCAGCAAAAAAAGCAGGCAGCTTTGACACCATATGAAGGCGGGCAAACGTAGGAGGAACGGTCACACGAATGAGGCCTTTCGGTGCGGTTTGGCCGCGACCGATTCGTGAAGTCGCATTTTCGACGTCGTCGAGGATGTGCAAAGCAGACTCGTAAAAGTCGCGACCTGCCTCAGTCAGTGCAATGGAACGAGAGGTACGGTGAATCAGTTCGGTGCCGAGCTCATCTTCAAGAGCCGAGATCTGTTTGCTGACAGCAGGCTGACCAATTCCACGTTCCTTGGCGACAGAGGAGAAACTCCCTTTTTCAATGACTCGGACGAACATCTGCATTGCATCCAATTTGTCCACACCAGCCTCCCTATTCCTCTATGGAATGGATGCTATGCGAGGAATAGCGATTCTTCCGGCCTATTTTCCGATGCAGAAACACCGCTCTCCAAGACAATTTCCTCTTCAGCGCCATGCATTCCTGTTGGGAATAGCTGCTATTCCCCAGAGTGCCAAATCTGCTCGCACTACTGGCACATCAGATAGGAAGTCCGAGAGTTTCAAGCAAGATTTCAGTGGAGTCGGGAGTTGTTAACAGACGGTCAAAGGAGATTTTATGTCTAAGTTAGCCAATAAAGTGGCACTCGTTACCGGCGGTTCGCGTGGCATCGGCGCAGCCGTCGCCAAGCGTCTGGCCGCAGATGGAGCGAACGTCGCCATTACGTACGCGAAGGACGCCAAGGCGGCTTCCGCCGTGGTCAAAGCAATTGAACGCGCTGGCCAAAAGGCGATCGCAATTCAGGCGGACGCCACTGATGCCGACGCCGTCGCAGCAGCGGTCGAAAAGACCGTGGCGACTTTCGGTAGGTTGGACGTCCTTGTGAACAATGCCGGCACGGCCATTCCGAAAAAGTTCGAAGAGGCCACGCTTGAAGAGTTGGATCGCGTGATCGACATCAACGTCCGTGGCGTATTCGTCACGACGCAGGCGGCGCTGAAGCACATGAATGATGGCGGTCGGATCATCATGATCGGTTCGTCCGTGGGTGAGCGTGTCATGGTGCCCGGGCTTGTGCCCTACTCGGCCACGAAGGGAGCCGTGAAGATTTTTACTCAGGGGCTGTCCAGAGAGGTCGGTAGCCGGGGGATCACAGTCAACAACGTGCAGCCGGGTCCGATCGACACGGACTTGAATCCTGCCGCGGGCGATTGGGCGGTACCGCAGAAGGCCGGCACAGCACTCGACCGCTACGGGCAGGTTGATGAGGTCGCTTCGCTGGTGGCATTTGTCGCCGGTCCGGAGTCCTCGTACATTACCGGGGCGAATCTGACCGTGGATGGCGGAATGAATGCCTGAACCAACGCTTCACCGCAAGTTTAAGCGACGATGAAGTGGGAGCAGCCATCTCGGCAAGGGTGATTCTGCAGGACAACGAATGCCGCCGCCGCAAAGTGCAGCGAGATCAACAAGCAATACATATGAGGTGGAGGAACGATTCCAATGACTAACGTGATCAAGAAACACACCATCTCTTCTGAGCGAGCACAGAAAATTGTGAACGCACCGGTGGCGAAAGCCAGAGAACTTCGCGTCGGCGAGAACGTAGCTATTCTCGATGACGGCGGCAATCTCAAGGCCTTTAGCCGGATGGATGGGGCGCCAATCCCTACCATTGAGATTGCGCAGAATAAGGCGTACACAGCTCTGTTCGGCGCCTCCACGCAGGACTTTTTCAGTTTTATCCAGGGCGACCCGTCGCTTTTGGCCGGCCTCCCTACCCTTGCACGCGTGGCGGCGTGAGGTGGTGGGTTTCCCATCAAGGTGGACGGAGAAATTGTCGGGGCGATCGGGTTGAGCGGGGCGCCCACGGAGCAGAACGACGTCGATTGCGCGAGAGCAGCCCTGGCGCTCGTATCGGATGCGGTGCCTGTTGAGGGTTGAATTCGCAAGCCGAGGCGCGTGAGAGAAGTTCATGCAAGGTTGGGGGTAAGAATGGCTCAGCATAAGAAAATTGCCCTAGTAACGGGGGCTTCCCGTGGGATCGGGCGAGCCACTGCGTTGGCGCTTGCTGAGACGGGTGCACATGTATTGGTTCACTATGGCCGTTCCGCGCGGGAAGCGGAATCTCTCGTCACCGAGATCGAAACGAAAGGCGGCCGCGCGAATGCAATCTCGGCGGATCTAGGAACTCCGGACGGGGCTGCGCTGCTAGCCAAACAGGTGCGCTCCATCGTCGGTGATCGATTGGACGTGCTTGTGCTCAACGCCGGAATCAGCAAGGCGGCACGCCTCGCGGATTACACGGTAGAGGATTTTGACAACCTCTTTGCGACAAACGTCCGAAGTCCGTTCTTCCTGGTGCAGCAACTGCTGCCCATTCTAGGTGACGGCTCGAACATCATCGTGATCTCTTCGATCGGGTCCCGCGCCGTAATTGGCAAGCCCGGCGTGGACAACCCTTCGATTCTTGCCTACGCCTCGACCAAAGGAGCATTAGAGACTTTGGTCAAGAACTGGGCTGCCATTCTTGGGCCGCAAGGTATTCGCGTAAATGCAGTCGCGCCCGGTGTGATCGATACGGATATGTCGAATTTTACGAAGACAGAAGAGGGCCGCGAGGCCACTCTTGGGATGCAGGCACTAAAGCGAATCGGCAAGCCGGAGGACGTGGCAGATGTAGTCGCGTTCTTAGCCTCGGACAAGGCGCGCTGGATCACCGGTGCCAGTATCCCGGTCGATGGCGGCTCGAAGCTGTAACTAATACCGTGAGGAGCGCAATGGAGACTAAGACGAGCAAAGGCAAGGAGATCAGAATTCCTGGGCCTGACCATCCCATCACGATTTCTCCGGCTGAGGGCAGGGTGCGTGTAACGGTCGCCAGAAGAATAGTGGCCGAATCGACGCGGGCGCTTCGACTGGAGGAGAAGGGATATCCGCCGGTTTACTACTTGCCGCGCGACAATGCGGACATGTCGTTGCTGGTTCGGACCAAGCATTACACCTATTGTCCGTACAAGGGTGATTGTACGTACTACAGCATTCCCATCGGCGGATCGAAATCGGGATCCGCCGTTTGGACGTACGAAAAACCTTATGAGGCAGTCTCCAGCATTAAGGAGTACCTGGCGTTTTATCCCTCACGAGTCGATGCAATCGAAGTCATGTCCTAGTGAATTGGTCCTCGCAAATCGCTCAAAAAACAGGAAGTGCGGAGAATCACCCGCCTGCATTTGCACCACAAAAAGCGATACGCTCACTTTCGCAGACAATAGAAGGCCGAAAGGACTACAAGCTGCGTAGGACGTTCATAAGACTGTCAATCTTGCGGGCCGAGGAGTTCTTGCCAGATTTGAGATTGTGCTCAATGCACAGCCCGGAGAAAAAGACCAATACCATCTCTGCAACGGACTCGGGGTTCATTTTCGATTCTTCCGCTTCGATGTTTTTTACGAGAAGACGTTTGAGTGACTCCCGGCTTTGCGTCACAATGGAATGCGCCTCGTCTGGCAAGATCGCAAACTCACGCATAGAACTAACAGAGAAGCACCCCTTCTGCTCCTTCTTGCTGTGAGGTCCATGTTTGAGAAATGTTTCAATGTTCTTCCATCCTAGGGGCTGTGCCGTCAACAGTCCTCTCTTTTCTTGGGTCGCGATATAGTACCGAAGAGATTCGACGAAAAGGTCTTCCTTGTCTCGAAATTCCGTATACAGTCCCGACTTGTTTACCCCGGTGGCCCGTTCCAGATCCTGAACGCTCGTGTCGGAAAACCCTCGCCTCCAGAACACAGGGATAGCCTTCTCCAGCACTTCCTCTCGGCTAAAGTTCTTCGGGCGCGCCATATGCGTATTATTCGATAAAGAACTAACTAGTTCAATATTCCTGCATCCTTCTTGCGACTTCATCAATCATATCGAACTGATTGGTTCATAACCTTGCGAGGCGACCCGACGTCGCAAGCTCGCCGATGGACATCGCTG
>Ga0207646_10008205_pt1 | contig 10494 bp, 13 predicted proteins | sample KBSK5502metaG_FD_184343 | JGI IMG/M metagenome (GOLD analysis project Ga0207646, IMG submission 184343) | Corn, switchgrass and miscanthus rhizosphere microbial communities from Kellogg Biological Station, Michigan, USA - KBS K5-50-2 metaG... | ecosystem: Host-associated > Plants > Roots >...
TCTTGGCGGCTTCTTCCTTGAACTCCGGAGAATACCTTTTAGGATTCTTGCTCCCTGCCACTTGGCCCCCCGTCCTTTCCGGCGAAGATCCTAATGGATCCCTGTCCGGAAACTCCGGAGCACCTCAATCCGGGTCACGGGCCGTGGCTGGGGGGCGGGCGGGCCTGGATCGGCTGCGGGGTCCCATGGCTGGTGGATGCGGCCCATCAGCGGTGAGGAGATCAAAAAGTCGGCGGTGGCCCGGTTGCAGGCGACCGGGATGTTGCATACCACCGCGACCCGCAGCAGTGCCTTGACGTCGGGGTCGTGCGGCTGGGGCTCCAGCGGATCCCACAAGAACACCAGCAGATCGATCTCACCTTCGGCGATCCGGGCACCGATCTGCTGGTCGCCGCCGAACGGGCCGCTGCGGAAACGGGTGACCGGCAGCCCGAGCCGGTCCTGCAACAGGCGGCCGGTGGTCGCGGTCGCGAACAGTTCGTGCCCAGCCAGCAGGCTCATGTTGTATTCCGCCCACTCCAGCATGTCCTGCTTCTTGTGGTCGTGGGCGATCAGCGCGATCCGCCGTCCCGTGGGCGCGGGCAGTCCGGTGGCCATGCACATCCTCTCGGTTGGTTCCCACGGCGGGCGCCGGCCGCCCGGCCGGGCAGTGCCGTCGCCCCGCCCGCACCGCCAGCCGGCCGTCAACGGGCCTCGCCGTCCCGGGGGTGCAACGGCCACCGACGCCGATGTCATCCCGGCCTTCCGCGCCCAATCGCGTGCGTGTAGCCGACGCTGGCGCCCGGCCAGCCCACCGGGGCGGCCAGGCTCAACGCTGCCGACGGGCCGCAGTGGGTTGGAACTCGATGAGAGCGCCGTGCCGCGAATCGTCGATGCCCTCGCCCTATCCCGTCCCGCCATCGGGCAATCCCGAGTGATCCGTGCGCTGGGCCGGGCAAGCCCCTCAAGGACTGGTCGCCGCCGCCATGAAAAACGGCACGGCCGCGAACAGCCGGTCGGCCCGGGCGCGTTCTCGCTGTTCGGCGATCCACACGTCGGCCTGCGCACGTGCGATCGCGCCGTGCTCGCAGCAGACCTCGGCGAGGCGGGTGAGTACCGGCAGGAAGGAGCCGTCGGTGAACACCCCCGTGTGCACTTCCACCGTCACGTTGCGGAAGCCCGCGTCCAGCAGCAGGTTGCGGTACTGACGGGCAGCCCGCGGCGACGGCACCTGATCGGCGCGCTTCCGCACGATGGTGCGGATGAGCTCCGGGTCGCTGGAGTCGATCACGAACGTGTCCCAGTCCTGCCCGCACAGTACGATGCGCCCGCCCGAAGTCAGAACGCGCCGCGCCTCGGCGAGCGCCCGTCCCGGGTCAGCCAGCGCGTGGATGACCTTGTCGGCCCGATAGCCCGCGGCCTCCCCGTTCCCGAGCGGCAGGGCATCCGCGTCGCCGACGCGGAACTCGCCGTACGGCCAGCGCTCCCGCGCCAGCGCGATCATCTGATCGCTGACGTCGATCCCCATCACCCGGACGCCCTGATCCGTCAGCTCGGCGACCGCCCGCCCGGCACCGCAGCCGACGTCGACCACGAGCGCGCCCTGGACGGCACGCAGCAGCTCGTACGAGCGGGCGCGCAGCGCGGCAGCGCCAGGACTGTCGTCGACGGCGTCGAGCTGCGGGATGAGGGTCTCGATTGCTTCGCTTGACATACGCCCCATGCTGCGACTTCATGTCGACATGAAGTCAAGCGCGACCATGAGCATCGGCGAAGTGGCTGGGTACTTCGGCCTGGCAACGCACGTACTGCGCCACTGGGAGACCATGGGCCTGCTCTCGCCCGCGGCGCGCGCGGCGAACCGGCGCACACAGCCCCGGGCCGTGGTGTACGGCACGCGTGCCCGCGCCGCGGCCGGGCGCACCCCGCACCTGCCGCCGGCCACCTCGGCGAGCACGCCGATCACCTCGACCGCGTCCAGCCGCCAGGCCAGCGCGAACGCCGGCAGCAGCGCGTGGCTCACCCGGCACCGCCCGCACCGCAGCCGCGGCACGAAGATCTTCCGGCAGCGGCCTCCCTCCCGGACATGCCGCCGGTATCCCGACCAGAACACCAGCGGCCCGGCGCACGACGGGCACTCCGGGCGGGGGAACCCCACCTCGCGGCCAGCCGCCACGTACGCATCGACCGTCAGCGGGCACGGCCATACGATGGCCACGGGCGACACCGCCACGGATCCCTCCCCGCGACCGTGGCCAAACGAAGGCGAGGAGGGATCCCTCACGCTCTGAAGGGGACAGCAAGATCCTGGCCCGCCCGCGGCAGCCAGGTATCAAACATCATCAAAGAGCACCGCCGAGCATCCAGCCCCGATGATCAAGAAGTCAGGCCGTCAACAATCGCCGCCGGCGCAAGCGGCGACCTCGCGTACACTGTCGCGATTGAACACACGAGCGCCTCGGTCAACGGGGCGCCCAGCAGTACGATCTGCGCGTGACAACCGTCTTCCGTCGCGAAGACGGAGAGTGGAAAGTCGTGCATCGCCACGGCGACCCCCTGCAGGCCGAGGGCGGTGTCACGGCACGAGAACGGCTACTCCGCGGACGCCCTTGACATCGGCGGTCGTGCTAGACAGGGGCGCTGAGGCTGAGGCGCCGGGGAGGTCGGCATGGATCTCGACGAATTCGCCCGTCAGTGTGAGGAGGCATGGCAGGTCTTTGTGACCGGCGACCCCGGTCCTGCCATGTCGCTGTTCTCGCGCCGCGACGACGTGACGCTCGCCAGTCCGTGGGGTCCTGCTGCAACAGGATGGGCTGACGTCTCGAGGACATTGGAAGCGGCCGCGGCCCGCTTCCGCAATGGTCACCTGTCGGCGTTCGACATACTCACCAAATTCGTATCGAACGATCTCGCCTGCTACCACGAGATCGAACGCGGTGAGGCGATGCTTGGCGGTCGTTCCGAACTCGAGTCCTTCACCCTTCGGGTGACCTCCGTCTACCGGCGTGAGGATGGACAGTGGCGCATCGTGCTCAGGCACGCTGACCCGATCGTGGCCCCTCGACCGGCAGGCGCAACGCTCAGCAGCTAACGCTGACACCGGGTCAACTGCAGGGCTGAGCGCACATAACAGCGCGGTCCCCAGCTTTTCGAGCGTCGGACGCCGGCGGCCCATTCGGCGATCCCGCGCTGGCAAGCGACAACTGCCGGATGCCACGAACGCCGGTCACCACCTGTCACGCCGAGTAGTAGCGCCGTGAACGGCTTGAGGTGCGCGATCCGCCGTTATTGAAGCCGACTGTTCTTCGCCATCCCGCTGGAGCGGATCATGGTCCATCGGGTTGTCTGGTACTCCGGAAAGACGCTGTGGATCAATGGCGCTCCCGACGAGGACGTCTCGTTGGTACTCCCAGATGACGAGTTCGAGCCCTTCAACCCTCAGGCCTACCGCGAGCTATCGGAGCCAACGCCGGCCCATCTCGCGTATCTGAAGCGCATGAAGCACGCCGGGAAACGACCGCTGATGTTCGTTTACATACCCCACATCCTCGTAGCGGGGCCGATCGACGTGAGTGGTTTGACACCGATCTGCTGGCCGCCAGCGGCACCGTCACCCATGCACGTCTGACGGACATCGGCGGAACATACGGTCAAGAAGAAGGGGCAAGCCATGCCATCGCCGCGCTGCGAACTGCGTTGCCGACCGGGTGGGGCCAACTGCCGGCCGATCGTGTAGGGAACAGCATGGAGGGTGGCCTTGGCGTAGCGGTGGCTACTGCCCCTTCGCGAGTTGGTGTCGGGCCATCGTGCTGCTCGACCCGGTCTCGATTCAGTTAGCAGGAAGATGCCGTGGGTGTGAAGATTGATGTGGACAGAGCCCCTGCTTCGGCGGGCGGCACGGCATCAGGAACTGTCCGTTGACTGCGGGGTCGCGCGCATCATCGAGGTAGCGCTACCGGGTGAGGACTGGGGAACTCGCCGGCGAGCAGGCGCACCGCGCAGCACAGGCCGGCCCACTCGGTGATGGTGAGCCGCACGAACTGGCCGTCTGCGGTGGTGACCTGCACCCGGCTCCGGGACCCGGCGGCTGGGTGGGCCGGGCAGATGAGTTCTCCCACCATGGCCTCCTTTGGGAGGCTGTGGGATCCCTACTACCGCTGACAAGATGTGGAGGTTCGGCAGTGAACGGTCCCAGCCACGGGGATTCGTCCCCGCTCACGGTGTCCAGCCCTGACCTTCCTGGGGGCACGTTCCCGCGCGAGTTCACCTGCGACGGCGCGAACCGGGTGCCGCGACTGCGGTGGAGCACGCCGCCGCCGGGCACCCAGGAACTGGCCGTGGAGATGCTCGACCCGGACGCACCCGGCGGCACCTTCACCCACTGGCTGGTCTATGGCCTGCCTGCGGGCATCGCCAGCCTGGCGGCGGTGCCAGCCGACGCCGCAGAAGGCGTCAACGACTTCGGCCGGCCCGGCTACGGGGGCCCGTGCCCGCCGCGCGGCCCCGCGCACCACTACCACCTCGTGGTCCTGGCGCTGGACACCCGGCTGGGCCTGGCCGCCGGAGCGACCAGGCCGGACCTGGAGTCACGCATCCACGGTCACGTGCTCGCCACGGGCGAACTGGTCGCCACCTACCAGCGCGCCTGACCGGGTACCAGCCCATCTCCCGCCGACCCGAGCCAACAGGTTTCAGCACGTTACGTGCAAGATGGCGTTGGTGTCCTTGGTGGTCTCGGTCAGCACGCCGATCGCCTGCGCTGTGGGCAGGACGACAAGGTCGACCTCGCGGCGGCGGGCCTCGTCCCGGACTTGGCTCATCACCGGCAACGCGCCGTCAGCGCCGGTGCCAATCACCAGCCGGCGACATCGCCAGGGAATGTCTTCCGCGATCGACAGCGGGGTATGCCCGTACGCGCTGCGGAACTTGCGGGAGGCGGCCTTCTTCCGCTTGCGGATCTTTCCGCGGTCGATGATCAGGTCGTGATCGTAGGTCACGCCATCGACTCGCACCGAACCGAATGAGTAATCGGTGACTCGCACGCTGATGCTCCTTACCTGCACCGGGATCGTAGGGCCGGCACGGGCGGCCGGTCCAGATCCCGCAGCGGGACCAGTGCGCTGGCGAGCACAGATCGCACGCCGCCGGGCGACGTCCGGTGGGGGAACGCCGTCCGCGAGTGCGTCACGCCAGTCCGCGTGGCCGGTCATCACTGCGACGCCGCACGGTCCGCCTTCGGTTGTCTGGGACCCGACTGTTACCTGACTGTGTCACCATGCGTAATCGGTCTCGGCTGGAGCGTTGCGCCCAGTCCCGCCGATCTGCGCGAACATGGCCCTTTGGTGCTGGCTGGCTGCGGCGCGCAGAACACGTCGTTCTGCTGCCGAGGATGCAGGCGCGGGGCGCCAGCTGCCGGCCCTGCGTGCGGACGAATCCTGGTATTCGGCCGCGCCGCCAGCCTGGCACGTGGCACGCGTGGATGATCACGGATCAACGGTGTTGTTCCCGAGCCCGGCCCACCTTCTTGCCGGGCCAGGCCGAGGTTGCCCCGCGCATTGCTCGCCGTCCCGATCGCCGGTCGCGGGACAGAGGGCGGCGGCGTCCTGGCACGCGCTGACAGCCTCGTCGTATCACCGGACTGAGCACGCGTGGTGCCTGCCTCGGAACAGCTCGCGCTCTGTGGCCGTCAGAAGGGGAGCAGCAAGCAATCCGGTGAGCGCCATCTCATACCACTGCTGCGCACTACCCGAACCACCGATCTTGAACGCTGCCGTCGGCACCGACCCACCAGACCTCCATCATGATGTCCAGGCGGGCGATGTCGGCGATCCCACTCTCGGTCGACGCACTCCCAGCCGGAGCCAACTCGAACCGATGCCAATCTGTCCCGTCGAACCAGGCATCCTGCACGCTCCCGTCCTGGCCGACCCACCACACCTCCATCCGGTCCTCGAGGCGGGCGACTCCCCCCATCCCGCTGCTGAGGGAGGCGCTCCCCGGCGGGGCCAACTCGAATCCGTTCCAGTTCGTCCCATCGAACCAGCGGTCCTGGACGCTCCCGTCCTGGCCGACCCACCACACCTCCATCCGGTTGTCAAGGCGAGTGACGGCGGCGATTCCGCTGCTGAGGGAGGCGCTCCCGGGCGGGGCCAACGCGAACCAGTTCCAGTTCGTCCCATCGAACCAGCGGTCCTGGACGCTCCCGTCCTGGCCGACCCACCACACCTCCATCCGGTCGTCAAGGCGAGTGACGGCGGCCATCCCACTGTGTGGACTCGCTGCACCAGCCCCAGCCATCGTGAACCCGCCCCAGACGGCGACGTGCGGAGGGGCGCCTCCACCGCCGCCTCCCCCGGAGCCCCCACCAATCTCATAGCAGCAGGGGTAACCATCTTCACCTGTCTCGCCACCGCCGGGTCGCGCGAACTCGCATCCGGGCCTCTGTCGCCCACACAGACTGCCTGACTGACCGCTTGTGATCGTGAGGGAGGCCGGGTAGGCGCGGTCGGGTTCTTCCGGCAGAATCTCAGCGACTAGTTCGGCACTAGCCGGGTCGTCCTTAGGGTGACGATACAGCCGAACCGGGTAGGGCTCTCCTTTCCCGTCCCAGACGACAACGACAGGGATCGTCCGCTCGCCTTCTGTTGCTATGGGTCGAAACTCCGGTTGCCGGGTCTCCCTACGTGTCATGCTGGCACCCCTTCCGAGCAAGGTTTGCGCATGTCCACCCGCCATACTACGACTCACGCAGTGGCCCATTGCCGGTTCGCTACGAGTGATTCTCAGCGGCTGACGCGTCGTGGCTCAGTTCGGGTGCCCCTGCTGCTAGCCGCCGACATCGCCAGGTGTGATGGTCGCTGTCATCAGCATCACTTGATAGGGATTCCAGGTCGACATGACGAAATAGACGCGCACGGCGCCTCCGCGCTCCGGCGTCGCATAGCTGGGGATCTGGTACGGCCCGTACACGCCCCCCCATTCGTTGTCACGCTGAATTCCGAACATGTCGTCTTGGACGTTATCGCAATGCGCCACATTCCAGCTGACATGCATGAAGCGACCGTAACCGGCGCCGGCACATGGATCTGGGTTGTCGGGGTTTCCTGGGTCGAACGCCATGACCGGACGAGGGGACCACGGCCCCCATGGATTCCTGGCATGGTGCATAAGGATTCCACCGGGGTTGTCGCCGTTGTAGAAGGCCAAATAGCGGCCGACAGGGTCGGTCCAGCGCACCGACAGCTCCCCAACGGAGCCGGAGCAAAACAGCGCCGTCGCGTCGGGCTCGCTATCGCTCCACCGGACGTTTTTGTCGTCCCCGGCGAAGTACTTTATTCCGGTCCGGTCAGGGAGACCGGAGATAGGCAGCACAGCCAGATAGACGTCGCTTGAACGATAGCGGCCCGAACCCCAGATCCACAAGACATCTGTCTCGCGCGGCAGGTTAAGGGTCTGGGCTTGGATATCGTTCAAATTCCCGCGGTCAAGAGAGACGTTTATGAACTTGCCGCGCGAGAAGTCATAGAGGTAATGGTAGTTGTAGCCCCCGTCATCGCTGCACGCAACGACCGACCTGCCCATCAGGTCGCGTCCGTCGGGACTGGTGTGGTCGGTGGAGAAAAAGACATACAGCGCCTCCCCCAGGCTCGTGCCGTCAAGCGGCACTTCGAACGCGCGCTGGGAGATCCCGCTGTCCACCAGTGGCGGTGAACTGAGGAAGGTGAGCGGGATGCCGTTGCCTGCCACAGTGCTCTCCGTGTAGGCGACAGAATCGAGATTGATGTCCTCCGGGCGCTGGTTAACGCGCCAGGTATCGCCAAAGAGGAAATACAAGCGCTGATTGTTGGGGAACGAGGCACCGAGATCGCAGCCCCTAATCCCGTAGTTCGTCTCAGTTCTATTGAAGGCGTACGTCGGGGTTCCCTGTCCGTTCCAGCCTTCCTTATCATACTCACCCGTTAGCTGAGCCAGCTTCACTGCCCCAAGTCTCCGCGCGGGATAAGGTTCGCCAAGTCCCGGCAGGACAACATGACGAAGCCACGGTAGATTGACATCCTGATTCTGGTGGTAGTACGCGACGACCGACTGAGAGCACTCGTCCAACAGGACTTCGAAGTTGCCGTGTACGCCTGACCCGAGGTTGCTTTGAATTATCGACGCCCATCCGCTGGCGGAATCGCTGATGAGCTGGCCGGGCTGCCAGGGAAGGGTGACGTCTGAGTTGTCATGCCAGAAGTGGATCAGCGATCCTCGGACTCGGACGACGACCTCGAAGTTGCCGTGGTCTGGGCCGGAGCGGAAGTCGCTTTGAATGATGCAGCCCGGTCCGGCCACGTTGGGGGCGATCATCTGGCCGGGCTGCCAGGGAAGGGTGACGTCTGAGTTGTCATGCCAGTAGTGCCAGAGGTCCATGCCGCCGGACGCGTTGGGCAGCGGTACGACGACCTCGAAGTTGCCGTGGTCTGGGCCAGAGCGGAAGTCGCTTTGAATGATGCAGCCCGGGCCAGCCGCGTTCCCGCTCACGATTATCTGCCCACGTTGCCACGCATTGCCGTGCCCGTTGTCGCGCCACCAGTGGTGGAGATCCTGGCCCTCAAGGATCACCGTCTCGAAGTTGCCGTAATTACTCCCGGAGAGGTAGTCGCTCTGGATCAAGCTTTGAAAGATCGAGTTCACCTTGCCTCCCTCGCGGGCGCCGCCACGATCCTCGCCGACGCCTGCACCAAGCTGCGCCAGTACTGTATCGAAGGCACTCACCTGCAGATACGAGGTGACGTCCAAGATCCGGTGTAAATGAAGACGACGGGCGTAGGTTCCCCTTCAAGACGACCAAGTCAACGAAGGAAGGGCTACGCCCTTGTCAGCACGAGTATCACCCACCGACCGCGTCCGCGGCCACATCGACGAGCTGTTCGGCCAGGACAGACCGCTGCCGGAGATCTTGGAGGAGGTGGCCCGGCTCGGCGCGCAGCTGCTGATCCAGGCCGCGCTGGAGGCCGAGGTCACCGAGTTCCTTGGCCGGGACCGCTACCAGCGGGCCGCGAGCGCCGAAGACGCCCGGCCGGGCAGCCGTAACGGCTACCGGGAAGTCACGGTCAAGACGACCGCCGGGCCGGTGACGCTGTCGCGGCCGAAGCTGCGCGGGACGACCGGGGCGTTCGCCTCGCGGCTGTTCGGCAGCCACGTCACGAAGACGAACGCGCTGGAGTCGCTGGTGATCGCCTCGTTCGTGCGGGGCCTGTCGGTCCGCGACGTCGAGGCCGCGCTGGCCGAGGCGCTGGGTGACCAGGCGGCCATCGCCGACGGCCGGATCGACGCGTTCGCCGCCAAATACAAGGGCCTGTACCCGTCCGCGGTCAAGTGCCTGCTCGCCGACCGCGAGGGCCTGACCGCTTACCTGCGGTTCCTCGCCGAGCACCACAAGCGCATCCGCCAGTCCAACTTCATCGTTATCTATTGGCCCCTCGAAGGTGTCTGTGACGTTGCCGACGACCAGCTGAGTGCCCCGCATCTGCCTTCTGGACGTGGTATCTATGGGCCGTCCTGGACCGGGCATCCCGCAGCTGGCGCGGGTTCACCATGACCGCTGACGGGCTGCGCCTGCTCCAGGACCTGCGCCGCTCCCTGCTCGAACCGCCCCGCCAGATCCGGCCACGACACGCCTAAGCGGCCCAGCCCGGCAACCAGCCCGAGACCGTCACCACCGCCGCATTACGTCATCACGAAGCCGGAACCCGCGCCCGCCTATTTACACTGGACTCCGGACGCCACCAGCTACGACAAAGCCTCCGCCATCGCCCACAAGGCCAACGACCAGGGCACCACCCTCCGCGAAGCTGCGCTGGCCACCGGCTATGTCAACGCCACCGACTTCGACCGTATCGTCATCCCGGCCGCCACGGTGGTCCTGCGACCCGGCCGCGATGCTTGAACCCGGCGGGACGTCAGCATCCACGACGAACGAGCGCGGCTGGCTCCACGCCCATCAGACAGCGCGGCTCAGCTGGGAGCAGGTGCAGGCCGCCCTCGCGGACAGCTGTCTGCAGGCCGTCTCCTGCCTGCTCACCTACTGGCTTGCCACGACGATCCTGGTCCCCGCACATTCGGTGTCCAAGGCCGACGATGTGCTGGGCGGGCTGTGGACTGTGATCGCGACAGCATTCGTCCTGCGGCACAGCTGTCACAAGAGCCTTAGTGCGGGGTGTCCCGGATGGCCGCGACGTTGGTGAGCTTCGTGCTGTGCCTCGTCTACCTGCTGTATCTGCCCTTTTACGCGTGGGCGCTGACTGCGCTGATCGGCCTCAGAGCCCTTGCCTTCGACGCTGATCGGCCGGCCTGGTGACGCGGTCACCGCCGCCATCACTACCGCGATCGTCATAGTCGTCGCTGAATTGAGGAAAGCGCCGGGATAAACCGGCATGGAGGAGGAGATGGAAGAGTTCTACGCCGAAGGGCTAGCGACCCACGGCGACCCCGAGTCATGCGTCGACGACCCGCGAGGGCGTGGCGAAGCGT
>Ga0207646_10008207_pt1 | contig 10493 bp, 11 predicted proteins | sample KBSK5502metaG_FD_184343 | JGI IMG/M metagenome (GOLD analysis project Ga0207646, IMG submission 184343) | Corn, switchgrass and miscanthus rhizosphere microbial communities from Kellogg Biological Station, Michigan, USA - KBS K5-50-2 metaG... | ecosystem: Host-associated > Plants > Roots >...
TATTGCGCGGAACGAAGCTCACCTGAGGCTACAACGCTTTGGCCTTGTGCTCGCTTTCGCGGCATGCTGTTGTTCCGTCTTCCTTTCGGAATCGGGTAAGCCGGTGTTCCTAGAATGTCCCTCGAATGCTAGCCGACTGCGTCGGCGATCTCATCGTGCGTGACACGGCGCACGTAGCCAGCACAACCATCAATAACCTGGCACTGCTCTATCATGCCAGAGGCAAGTATAAGCCAGCAGAGTCCCTCTTTCGGCGCGCCCTGAGCATTCGTGAGCAGGTGTTGGGGGGGGACACACTTTGATACCGCTCAGAGTCTGAGCAACCTTGCAGGACTGTATGATGCTCAGGGCAACTATGAGCAAGCAGAAGTCCTCCATCGGCGTGCATTGGCAATTTACGAACAAGCCGTACACCCGCGTGTCATCCACTGCCTCAACAATTTAGCTGCATCTCTTTCATATCAGGGAAAGTATGAGCAGGCGGAACCGCTCTTGCAGAGTGCGTTAGCGTTGAGTGAACAGATGTTAGGGCCTACTCATCCTACAGTAGCGACGAATTTAAACAATTTAGGGATGCTCTATCGAAAACAAATGAAACTGGAGCAAGCGGAACCGCTCTTGCAGCGTGCGTTGAAAATTCGTGAAGAAGTATTGGGGCCTATGCATGCTGATACTGCTATTAGCCTAAATAATGCAGCATTGCTCTTGTATCATCAGGAGAAATATGGGCAAGCGGAATTGCTTCTGCAGAGAGCCCTCACAATCAACACGAACGCGTTAGATCCTCACCATCCCTCCATCGCTGCCAACTTGAACAACCTTGCAAAGCTTTGCCAAACTCAAGAAAAGTACAAGGAGGCAGAATCGCTCTATGAACGAGCATTAGCAATTCGAGAGCTACAATTAGGGCTTCAGCACTCTGATACTCTGAAACGTCATGCGCTGTGAGCGCACCACTCCCGATGAAAAAGGATCTTGAAGCCCGGCGCTATACTCAGGGTGGTAACCTCCTGGAGAGAAGACGACCAACACTGTACTGTGTCCCAACGTGTTGCGGGAAACTGTACTCAGGTGTCTGGACGAACCACTCCAAGTTGCCTCCCCGGCCAGAGCCGCTCAGGAGAGCACGAAGAATACACTGTAAAAGGACAGACACCACCTGGGAGGTTGCCATATACAGGGAAGAAGAGCGACGAGGAGGAAGGAGCGGGAAAATGAGTATAGAGGTGATGTATCAACGATGCGCAGGCATCGACGTGCATCTGCGCTTTCTGGTAGTGTGTCTGAGTAGGATTGAGGCGGGGCAACGCCGCAAAGAGATCCGCACGTTCCGCAATGAAACCGCGGACCTGTTGGCAAGGCTGGCCTGGCTGTTGCAAGAGAAGTGTAGCCACGTGGGCATGGAGAGCACCGGAGTGTATTGGTTGCAGGTGTACCGACGTCTGGAAGGCTTCTTTGAATTGGTGGTAGCCAATGCCCAACATATCAAAGCTGTGCCAGGGCGAAAAACGGATGTGCAGGACGCCGAATGGATTGCGGACTTGTTGCAGCATGGACTCTTAACAGCGAGCTTTGTGCCCAGAAAGGCGGCAACAAGATGTGCGGGATCTGACCCGTCTGCGGGTGAACCTGGTACAAGAACGAACGCGGCTCGCGGGTAGGGTCCACAAAGTGCTCGAAGAGGCCGGACTCAAATTGTCCAGCGTGCGAAGCTCTGTGATGGGCTTGTCAGGACGTGCCATCTTGCACGCGCTGTGCGAGGGAGAAAGCGACCCGCAGCGCCTGGCGGAGTTGATGCATCCAAGTGTCCATGCCACCCGGGAGCAAGTGGTAGCCGCTCTGACCGCAGAGGTACGGGAGCACCATCGCTTCCTCTTGCGAGAATTGCTCCTGCTCATCGATGTGCAAGATCGTTCCATCGAGCATCTGGAGTTGGAAATTGAGCGGCACCTGCACCCGAGTGCCAGAGCAGGTGAACCGTTGCGAAAAGATCAATGGAGTTAGCCGACACGTCTTGCACGTGTTGATGGCGGAGGTAGGAACTGATCTGCAGCGCTTTCCCGATGCTGAGCATCTGAGCTCATGGGCTGGTGTCTGTCCTGGCCAGAAGGAAAGCGCAGGCAAGCGACTGAGCGGTCGGTGTAAGAAAGGCAATCGCTATGTGCGGGAGGCGTTGGTGCAAGCTGCCCATGGGGTGCGTCGCTCGCACACCTATCTGGGAGAACGCTATCGTCGAAAGATCAAAACGGCGAGGCAGTAAACGAGCAGCGCTGGCAGTGGGCCATGATATTCTGGTGATCTATTATCACATGGTGAAAACAGGGCAGGACTATCAGGAAAAAGGAGAGGAGTTCTTCCATCAGAGGGACCGCGGCAAGGTAGAGCGCCAACTGGTCCAGCGTCTGGAGCGCATGGGGTATCAGGTAAGGCAGCAACCGCAGCCAGCAGCCTAAGGAGAGGAGACGGGTCAAGATACGTGTGAGTAAAAAACACAACCACATGGTGGTTGCGCAGGGGAGATTTTTCTGGCTTTTTTGTAGGGATTTTCAGAATACAACGTTGGAGAGCTATACACAACTGTTGCGAATGATAGGGCGGGAAGATAAGGCGATCCAACTCGAAGAGCGACATGCACGCGCGTCACAGGAATCATGAGGCGAGCAAGAATGACCGTAAAAAATGTCCTCACCCTTTCATAGAAGGAAAAGACTCAAATTTGCACCGGTAAATTTGAGTCTTTTCCTGTGTCCTATTTTCTGCGTATCTCGGTCCTAGATGCTTTATACCTTCCACTATCTACTCCCTGGTTTCTCCATACCAAGCGTAAAGCAATGGGTGCGCCACACATTTTGCAAAGGGATGTCCAGTTATAAAGAAGGTGGTAAGGAAGATACACCTATCTTGAAGAGGGAGCAGAAAGCAGAAAAGATGCGTAGTACCGATCAACAAGGACGATCTTCGCATGGAGATCAGCCTCCTTGTTCTGAGGTATGAATGAGAAGAGTTGCAACAGATGAGGAAAACATTGTTGCAGACTCTGAAAGAACTGTTGAACGCTTAGAGGCTGAAAAGGGAGGCGATTCATCGTGTGATCTCGACAGCGCGAAGCAGTTTCCGGTAAAACGCCTGCCAGCGTCTCTTGCCTGAAAAGATGCCGGCGGGCTTCTTGTCATGCACCGTCGCCAAACAGTGTGGGAGAAGCAATACATCCCGCTTGCGCGGCCGCTTCTACCACTTGCACCAGGACGTGCTTCGTCCCACTCTCGCGCTGCAGCTCGCGCAGGTACTCCAGATTGGCCACGATGATGAGCTTGTGCCTGGCCCGCGAGAGCGCCACATTGACCAGGCGCATCGCTTCCGAGCCCCACGCGCCCGCCGTGAAGTTCGGCGTCAGCCGCAGCGGCGGTGATTCGACCGTATCGTAGATCACCGCATCGAACTCCAGGCCCTGATAGGCATGCACTGTCCCTACCTGGACTGCCGCCTCCAGGTGTTCCTCCCGCAGTCGCTTGCGCAGCTCGTACACCTGTGGCGCATAGGGGGTGACAATCCCTATGCGGGGTGGCGCTCCTAAGGGACTTGGCAGCGAAGCCAGCGCCTGGCGTGCCAGGGCCACCACCACCTCAACATGATGTGTATTGTAGCGAGACTTGCCTGACTCCGGGCGCTGGGTGCGCGGCCTGGCGCTGTTCGTGTCACAGAGCAGCAGCGCCTGCATCGGCTCGGGGGCCACCTGGAGCCACGCTTCCGCCGAGCGAGGCCGGTCGCGCAGGTACCCTTTATAGAAGATGGTATTCACCAGCGCCGAGATCTGCGGATGCATGCGGGCTTGGTGGGTGAGCAGCACACTGTGATGCGCTCCCGCCGCCGCTTCATCCACCGTCACCCCAGCGAGCGTGTAGACATCGGTGCCCACCCATTTCCTGGCACCGACTCTGGTGGACGTGCAGATCGGCGCGAGCTGCTGCGGGTCGCCGATCACCACGACGCGCTTGCGGGCGCAGGTCGCCGCAAAACAGACCGCGCCGGAGGCTGCCATCGAGGTCTCGTCCACCACCACCAGGTCAAACTCGTGCTCTGCGAAGTACGGATGGAGAAACAAGGTGGTCAAGGTGGCACCGACCACGGTGGCATATTTCAGGCTCTGGGACTCGATCTGCCGGATTTCTGCCTGGAGTTGCGCGGTCTGCTGCCGACATACAGCGTAGTCGCGCTGCTGCTCTGCTAGGCGCGTGAGGGCCTGGGCCTGTTGCTCGTTCCCCCACGCGATCTTCGTCCGCAGGTCTCCGATCTCCTCTTGTAAGACTGCGATCTGGCGGGCCGCGGCTGAAGGTGTCGAAGCGGCCACGGCCACCTGCTGCGCTTGCCTGGCCAGTTCCGCCAGTTCGTCTGTGACCGCCTTTTGCTGCCGCTGGGCCTTCTGCTGCGCCATGGTGCATGCGTTCAGCGACTGCTGATCGGTGGTCCCGGCTTCCAGCAGCTCCTCCCTGGCTTGCTCCAGTGCCTTCACATCATAGCCGTGCCAGGTGGTGGAGAGCCAGCGCCAGAGCCAGTGGACCTTGTTGATCCCCTCCAGGGTGTCGGTCACCTTTGTCCACTCGCTGCGGGTGCGCCGTTGTTGCTGGAGCAGATCCTGCTGCTCCTGGCGGAGACTGGCCAGCCGGTCCCTGACGGCTCTGGCGCGCTGTTGCCCGGATTGGATGCGCTGGTGCACGCGCTCCGATTCCTGGTCCAACCTGTCGAGCCGCTGTCGCTCCTCCTGCTGCAGCGACTCGAACCGCTGCTGAGCGCGCTCCAACTCGGCCTGTTGCTGCCGCTGGGCCGCTTCCCAGCGCTGGGTCTGTCGAGTCACGGCACGCTCGGCCTGCTCGATGCGCTCAGCCAGCTCGCCCCGTTCGACTTCCAGGCGCTCCAGGCGTTCGGAGAGCTCCCTGGTGCGTCCCCGAATGGTGATCTGGCGGTAGGGCTCCTGCGTCAGCTCCTGGAGGCGCGGCTTCCCTTGCCGGATGATTTGCCCCTCCTTTACGCGCCAGCCCTCGCCGCTGGCGCGCATCAGGTCCACCAGGCGGACCAGGGCATTATCCAGGGCAATATTGGTGTGGGCGGCGACGAGCACCGTCTGCCCCCGCTGGAGCGCAAGCAAGACGATGGCGGCCAGCATGACGGTTTTGCCGGTCCCTGGCGGGCCGATGAGGTAGAGGATCTCACTTTCCAGCGCACGTGTAATGGCCCGACGCTGGGCCTCGTCGGGAACAAAGCTGCCGATCTGCGCGGGAAAGGGAGAGTGCCCCTCGGTTGCCTCCAGCAAGCCAAAAAGCTTGGAGGCCAGGTGAAACGTGCCTTCCTGCCTGCCATCCAGAGCTTGTGCGAGCTGCTGAAGCAACTGAGAGGTATTCTCTGAGAGGCGTACTTTGGCCAGCGCGCGGGATGGGAGCGGCGCCTCGGTCACGATGGTGATGGTGGCCTGCGCTTGCTGGAAGTCCTCGACCCGGCCTGGCAATTTGCCCGCTTCCTCGGCTTTCGCATCGAATTCCAGCAGGAGCGAGGTATCAATGCGGGGCTCCCAGCGGGCATCGAGCTGAAACTGGTAGCGAAAGAGGCCCGAGTTGGAGAGATCCTTGCCCGAGTGGGCGCGGTAGCGCCGCTTGTCTTGCTGCTGTGCTTCACTCTCTTCCTGAAGCGCCTGACGCATCTCAACAAGCAGCTCATCAAAGGTGTGGGGGGTAGACATACATTCCTTTCTCCTTCTGCTCTGCAGACCTTTCTTGTGTCTGCCTGGTCTCAGAATACTCAATGGGCACGGTACGGCTGCGGTATGGCGACGGAAAGCGCGCTGTTATCGAGTGGGCACACAACGGGAAGACGACCGGGAAGAGAGGAGCATCCTGGAAGCTGACTGTCTTGCAGCTATGCCTTTCAAGCACCTCTTGTACGGTATTGGAGCCCATTTCATCGCTGCAACCGTCAGTTGACGTGTCCGTATACAAGGTAGGTGACGGAATAACGAATGGAGCACAGCGATGATACCTACCCATCAGCGAATCGTTGACGATATTCTTGAACGCATGCATGCTCGTGTGAATGAACTGATTCACCACTGCCAGCCTGCCAGCAGAAAGCGACCGGCGGAGCCAACAAGAGAACAGTTACGTGAAACCCTGCTCGGCCAGCACCTGGCTGCCATTGCTCATTATGCCGAGGGATATCCCTATCCCTATGAAGGAGACGTACGCACCTCAACAGGCTTTGTGGCTCGCTGCCTCTACGGCGATCCACTCGCTGCGCGCGGGTTTCGCCTGCCCCAGAAATGGCAGCACAGTGAGCTGGGAAGTCTTGTGCATGCTGCTATGCTGCGCTTCTTTGAGGAAGAGCGCCCAGGACAATTACTGACGGTCACGGACATGCGCAAGCTCTTTGATGTAAAACGGCAGACGGTGCATCAGTGGATTGACGACGGTCTGCTCTTCGCCATCTATCGTGGCGATACCCCGCTCTTCTATCAAAAGGATGTGACCCGCTTCCAGCAGGTCCGCGCTCACAAACAGCAGGAGAGCGTCAATTGACGCAGCACCTGTCATCGCAGGTAATGGTCAGTTACAATCGAAATTCTCAAATGCCCGAGTTGACGGCTGACGACGAGCGCGGCGTCGCGATCCAGGTCCCTCGTGTGGAGCCGTCCTGCCGGAGGCAGCGCTCGTCCGGAGAGCAAGACATAGAGATCCTGCGCAAACTGCCGACGATAACTATGAATATCGGTGTCGCTGGGAAGGTGGTCAAACACAGGGGCGTCTGGGTCGCGTCCTTCCACCACCGAGAGCACCTCTTGCTCGCGGCCAGGAAAGACGGAGACCTCGCGCCATTTCCCACCTTTGCCCTTGACGACGCGCACCACCAACTGGCCATCGCTGCTCCGGTGATACACATCCCGTACACGCAGGTCGCGCAGTTCCTCGCGCCGCAGTCCACAGGCCAGGCAGAACCCGATCAGTGGCTGCCAGTGCTCCGGCTGGAAATGGGTGTCGCGCGCGGCTGGCCGACGCGAGCGCGTGATATCTTCCCGTCGACGTTTGGGTAGTTCGACTGCGGCAGTCAGGTCGCGATTCTGAAAGAACATCCGCAATGCTGAACGCTCCGTCTGCAGCGTCCAGGCGCTTTTGCCTTGAGCCATGCGCTCCACCAGGTAGAGGGAGGTCAGTTCGTCGGCTTGCTCGTCGATGCGCGCCAGATCGCGGACGTTGTGCGCATCGCGGCACCAATCAATAAAACGCATGACGATCTTCTGATAGTTCTCGCGCGACTCATAGGCATGGATCTTGCCATCGCTAAAGGCGAAGAGCGATTCCCCACGCAGACGCGCCTCTGCTTTGGCCTCGGCGCGTTTCTGGCCGGGGGCCATCAAGGCATTGAGGCGCTGGATAGCGGCGTATTTGGCTCCTGGTCGTTTGCCCGTTCGTGTGTCCTTTCTTTTCTGTGGATGCATTGCAATGGACGATGATCGAGTTGAGAATTTTCCGAAGCTGCACTTCTTCCGCAGAGAGGCGAGACGCTCCGCGATCTCTTTCTTCTACTTTCCTGTTTATCCGTTCAAAAAGGCGCTCGCGCACCTTCTTCGGTGCAGGAAACATCCGACGATTCGGGTGGGAAGCCAATCTACAGAGGGCCGTCTACGAAGCACGATCTACAGAGAACACTCTACAGAGACGAAATGAATTCCTGCCAGTCGGACTCTCACTGCTGGCAGGCCCGCACAAGCAAGTCACGCGATTCAAACACATGCAACTGGTACAACTGGTAACTATTGCTCGTACCACCCCTGGTTCCAGGAAGAGGCACTCCTCTACAAAAACGCCCTACAAGCCTGCGCTCCGATGACGACTGCTACGAGAACACGCTACAAACACGGCAGATCGCAGCTCCGCTTGTGGGGGGAGCGGCTCAACCGTCAACCTCCAGTCGGGTTTATCCGGCAGGAAAGAGGGAGCAACTCAACCGGCAACCACGGGTGGGAAACTAGACCCGGACCCTTTCTAGTGAACAGGAGTCACTACCGCAGGGATCATGCGCCTAGCTCTCTGAGATCGCTCCATGTGGAGCGTTCCCATTCATCAGCACTAGCAGTCTACATCATGCGGACGGGACGCTGGTGGTCAGCGGGCGGGCCGAAGGCGGGAAGCGAGCGGGAATCGGGTGGTTCACTACAGTTGCACTACAGTTGCACTTAGAAGCTGAGCAATAACGTAGGGAAGCAAGCAGAAAAAACTTCAGCATCTTCCCTTTTCCATGTGAGACTCTAGCGGGAGAATCACCACCTTCAGAGACCACAGAGAAAAGGAGAAGAAGATGAAGCTTTCTCAAGATACCACAGGCGATGGAGTCGGCACGACGGCCAGCCAGGTTGCCCAGTGGGCATTGGCCTTAAGGCAACTGCATGCCCGCATCGCCCCTCGCTTTGCCCGAGCCGAACCACGTCAGCGCGTCCTGCGTTACCTGCAAGGATTGCTCAGCAGCGTCGAGCGCAAAAATGGCTGGCAATTGGCCGAACAGGCTCGAGAAGGCAGCCCCTATGGCATGCAGCGCCTGCTCTCCAGCGCCGTCTGGGATGCTGATCTAGTGCGTGACGACCTGCGCAGCTATGTGCTCGAGCAACTGGGCACGCAGCAGGCCATCGTCGCCATTGACGAGACGAGCTTTCCCAAACGAGGCTACAAGTCGGCGGGCGTGCAAGTGCAATACTGTGGGACGACCGGAGAGGCGCGAGAACTGTCAAGTCGGCGTTTTTCTGGCCTACATCACGGCCAAAGGCCATTGCCTCATCGACCGTGAACTCTACCTACCCAGCGACTGGACTGCCGATCCCAAGCGCTGTCAAGAAGCCCATACTCCGGAGTCAGTACGCTTTCGGACCAAACCAGAACTGGCCGTGCAGATGATGGAGCGCCTCCACCAAGCTGACCTGGCCATCTCGTGGGTGGTGGCTGATAGCGTCTATGGGGGGAACCTGGACCTGCGCACCTGGCTCGAAGCGCATGAGTATGCCTACGTCTTAGCTGTGGCCTGCGATGAACCCGTTGGGATTCTCACGCCTGAGGGTGAACGTCGACGAGTGGAAGTGCGTGAGGTGGAAGCTCTTTTGCTTGCTCCAGAGGATTGGCAGTGCCTCTCCATGAGCGAGGGAACCAAGGGTCCCCGGCTCTTTGACTGGGCAGCCGTCCCCATCTTAGATCGCTGGGAAGATGACGGACGTCATTGGCTACTCCTTCGTCGCAGCATCAGCGATCCGGCAGAGAAAACCTACTATTTCGTCTTTGCCCCAAAGGGCACTACCCTGCACGAGATGGTCAAGGCCGCCGGAGCCCGATGGCATATTGAAGAGGATTTTGCCAACACGAAAGACATGGGTCTGGACCAGTATGAGGTTCGCAGCTGGACGGCCTGGTACCGGTACATCACGCTCGTGATGCTGGCGTATGCCTTCCTGGTAGGCATTTGCGCACAGGTGTGGATTCCTGCTGACGAGCCGACCCCAGCAGCGCCTCGACCTCTGCTGCCTCTAACCGTTGCGGAAGTGCGTCATCTGCTTAGCCATCTGATCTGGCCTCCCGCTTCGAGCGCGAAGCTGGTGCTGGCCTGGTCGTGGTGGCGCCGACGCCACCGCAGTAGTGCCAGCTATTCCCACACCAAACGCCGGCTGGAGGCAGGATAAGCGGTCAGTGGTCGGGCTCACCTTTTCTCGCCTGTCTTCTGGTAGTGGTCTGCCTGATTCGCAGGAAAAATCCCTGGGAATTCCCAGGGATTTTTCCTCGTAGTGTCCCCTTATCTGAAAGGAGAACGACTGATCATGACAATGCTTGCTTTTGTCGACTGCTGTGAGATGCTCAGCCTCGATCCCAAAACGTTGCGCCATTGGCTGCGACAAGCTGACATCGCACTGCAGCCTCATCCCGGCGATGCTCGTCTCAAGTGCTTGACGCTCGCACAAGTGCAATCCCTGGCAGCACGGCACGGTCGCGCCCTCAAGTCGCATCCATCGCTGCCGTCAGGCACAGGAACCTCGACCCCTGCCGGTGAGGCACCAAAGCCGCTCCCCTCACCTGTCCCCTCCTCAGAAGCCGACCTGTACCAGAAGCTGGCTGTCCTAGAAGCGCAGGTGAGTCTGCTGTCCCAGCAGTTGGCTCAGCTCACGTCGGTGTTGCTGCTGGGACAGCAGACTTCCGTTGGCCATCCAGGGGCTGCACTTGCTGCTCTCACGCCAACCACCGGGCTGCCGTTGCCGGGCTCGGCAACACTGGCACAGAAGGAGGGGATGGCTCAAGCAGAGGCCGGGCCCCGTCCCCATCCAGCAGAGAGCCGACGGCGTCGCTTGATTCCCCTGATCGAATATGGAGCGGCTGATCGCTATGTCGTGATCTGCCCGCAGGAGGGTGAACTGCACCTGAGCCCAGATTCGCCCGAGTGGTTTACCTGGCTAGCGTCGGTGTCGTCTTTCCGGTTTG
>Ga0207646_10008208_pt1 | contig 10492 bp, 5 predicted proteins | sample KBSK5502metaG_FD_184343 | JGI IMG/M metagenome (GOLD analysis project Ga0207646, IMG submission 184343) | Corn, switchgrass and miscanthus rhizosphere microbial communities from Kellogg Biological Station, Michigan, USA - KBS K5-50-2 metaG... | ecosystem: Host-associated > Plants > Roots >...
CTAAAGCCCGCGGGTAGTCCCCCATTTTGAATGACTTTTGATACGTACGCCGGAAGCGTGCGTACCGGCAAACCTCAAGGCCCAAAGCGGCGGCGATATTCCAGCGAGCTGAGGAAGGCTTTCACCATTTCAGCTTGCAGAAAGTCGCCATTGAACTGGTTCAGCTTGTTGACCCAGAAGTTGAACCCGTTGAAGTTGTTGTCCGGCGCATCGTTGGGATTCCTTCTCAGGTAACCGAAGTATTCAATCTGCACAAACGTGCGATTCGCTTCGCGTGTCTGGAACGCCGCGTTCTGCGTCACTCGCAGCAGCGCTCGGCCCCGAGCTCCCGGATCAGCCGCCGTCGCCGCGCTGCCGAACTCCGCTATCGCCGCCGCTCTTTCACCCGGATTCGCCGGCGCCACTCCCGCATGCAGATAGAGTTTGTCCACGTACTGCGTCGGCGTGTCCGTAGTCGGATACAACGCCACGAACTCGGCTCGCACCACAAACTCATTCATGAAGACAGTGCGATTAGCATCCAGGACCTGCTGCCAGTTGCCCTGGCCTACCACCACACCCTTCTGAATTCCCTGCGTGTCGCGCATGAACTCGACAAAGTTCGGCATGTTGTTCGTTGCCGGACGGTCGAGCGCCGCCACATAGAACTCTCGCACCAGGCCGCCTGTCTGTTTGAACTCAATCGACAGGAAGAAGGCCGCCGAAGTCGTAATCCGCTGAATCTCAATGCACGCGGCCAGAGTCTGTCCCGGTGGTCGTTGGGCTGGATCGTTGCACTTGTCGATGTTGTTCTTCCAGAACGCCAGGCCTGCGGGATCGGCTTCGCGGTTCAGGAAGTCGCGATACTGCTGACGCACAAAGTTCGTCGTGTCGTCGATGGCATTCGGCGTCGGCGAGGCCGAGTCGTTGATCGTCACCGTCGCCGTTGACGGCAGGGCCACTGCACCGCCTGTCGGGTTGGACAGTTTGACGGTGAAGACTTCCGGTCCTTCGTTGTAAGCATCCAGATGGATCGGAATATCGATCGTCTTCTGCACTTCACCCGCGGCGAACTTCAAGGTGCCAAAGACGGACGTGTAATCGCAGCGCTGTGACGCCAGACCAGTGTTGAGCGCCGCACAATTTGTTGAGGCCCCCGTATCCTCGGTGGCGTAATCAACATTTGCGGCCTCCAAAACGTCTTCGGTGTTGGCCGGCTGGCTAAAGCTGATGAAGCCACGCGTGACCGTCAGCGTCACAATGCCGGCGCTTTCGTTGACGTTGGTGTTGGCCTGGCTAAAGCTGATGAAGCCTCCCAGGGCATCGTCATTCTGAATTGTGCCGAGACCCTGATTATCGCTAATTGTCGCGTTGACCGGGTTCGAGAGGTTCACCGTGAACGTCTCATCCGGCTCAAAGTTAACGTCGCCGTTAATCGTGACCGGGATCGTCCTGGTCGTCTCGCCCGGATTGAAGGTCAAAGTGCCGTTGGTGGCCACGTAATCTGAACCAGCGGTCGCCGTGCCATTCGCGGTGTTGAAGGTTGTCGTGACAGTCAGATTGCTCGCCGCCGACAACGTTACCGTAAAGGTCAGCACCTTCGTGCCTGCGTTGCCTTCAGTAATCGAGATATCGTTGATGGAAAGCGACGGTTGCGCTTTCACTACCTGGCCGCCGGCCAGCGTCCCAGTGCTCGGCAGGAAGTTCGCGTCGCCGCTGTACTCAGCAGTGATCGTATGCGTACCGGCAGTCAGAGATGACGTGGTCAAGAGCGCCACGCCCAGACTATCAAGCGCCACCGGCGCGCCCAAGTTGCTCCCATTGTCCTTGAATTGCACCGTACCGGTCTTCTGAGCCACCGAAGAAACATTCGCTCTGAAGGTCACGCTTTGGTTCAGATCAGAAGGGTTGACTGTCGACGACACTGTGGTACTCGTCGCTGCCTTTGTGTTGGTCAGACTGAACGCTGCGGATGAGGCAATGCCGTTGCCGGTAGCGGTGACATCATAAGGTCCTCCTGCAGTCGCGTTGGCCGTAGCCGAAGTACTCGCCTGGCCGCTGGCATTGATTCCCACATTGAGCGTTGTCACCCCACCGTTTAATACCGCGCTCGGCCCACTGGCTGGAGCCGTAAAAGTGATCACGCCCCCTGCGACCGGCTCGCCAAAAGAGCTCCCGACCGTAGCCAATAAAGGTGAAGCGAAGGTAGACGTGATTATCGCGCTCTGCGGTGTGCCGCTAGTGGCTGAGATGGTAAAGCCGCGTGACTCAAACGCGCCGATGTCTACCGCTCCGAGCCGGCTAACGCCGCGCTGGTCAGTCGCCGGCGCGCCCGTGCTGGTTCCGGCATTAATCGCCGGGCTGCCCGGCAACAGAGCCATAGTCTGAGTTGGCCCTCCATAATTACCTAATGGCGCGAGCAAGGAAGTGCCGCCGATCAGATTGTTCCCGTTGTTCGTGACGCCGGATACATCACCGCCCGTATTGCCACTCACGATGCTGTTCTTCAGATTCACCTGGCCGGTGCCCCCGGAGTTCTGAAAGACGGCCACGCTCTGACCGGTGTTCTGCGAGATGGTACAGTTGGTTAGATTGATGACGCTGTTGACTTCGCTAAAAATCGCCGTGCCTGGCGCGTTCCCCAGATTCGCATTGCCGTTCAGCGTACTATTGCTGATCGTCATCGTGCCGTTCTGATTGTAGATGGCGGCAAGGATATCTGAACGGTTCCCGGAAAGCGTGCTGTTTGAAAGCGTAAGGTTTCCGGTGCCGGCATTTAATATCGCCGATCCGCCGACAGTCGTGTGGTTATTGGAAAGCGTCACCCCACTTATCGTCATCGTGCCGGAGTTTCGGATCGCGCCGCCATTGGCGTTCCAGTCCGCGTTGCTGAGAGTCAGGCCAGAGATATTAGTGGTTACACTTGGATCCAAAATAACGAAGATGCTGAACAAAGGCGTGCCCCCTGCAGCGCTGCGTTGAATGGTCAGCAAATTTGCTCCGGGCCCCTGGAACGTAAGACTCTTGTTAAGCAGGAACTCACCGGAAGTCAGTGTAATCGTGCTCAACCCCGACTGGAACGTGATGGTACTGCCCGGGCAGGCTTGCAGAATGACGTCGCGCAACGAACCAGCGCCGCTGTCATTGCCGTTCGTAACTACCGTTGATCCGCAATTGACGGTGACCGTCGCGGTCGCCGTGCCGCCGCCCAGTCCGCTGTTGTTGTTATTCAACGACGCCTGCACATCGAAGATGCCGTTGGCGTTGCTATTCAACGCCGGAGTGAACTTCAATCCCGCATTGCCTTCAGCAAACGTGATGAACTGATTGTTATTAATCTGCGTAGTCCCGTCGTTCTTGAACAGCGTGCCGTTGGTGATGTTCGTTATTTTGAAGTTAGTTACTTCCGCGCCGTCCGCTGCATTGCGGCTAATCACCAGGCCCGAAGTGCTCTGCGTATTCACCGTCGTTGTGGCGTTCGTTACTGACGGCGTATCGGCAATCGGATTGACGGTGATGTTTGCCGTCGCAAAACCCGGACTAAGACCGGTTCCCGTATTGCTGGTCGCGCCCTGCACCTGGAAGCTGAATGTAGTTCCAGGACTGAACAGATTCGTGGCGGGGGTGAATTTCAGACCCACGTTCCCTTCAGCGAACGTAATGAAGTCCCCATTATTGATTGGCGTCGTACCATTGTTCTTGAACAACGCACCGTTGGTGATGCCGCTAACCTTGAAATGCGTTACCTCCGCCCCGTCGGCGGCGTTGCGGCTAATCATTAATCCGGAAAGTGTTTGCGTGTCTTCGTTCGTCGTGGCATTCGTCACCGATGGTGTATCAGCTACCGTATTGACGGTGAGCACGAAAGTGTCTGACATGCTCTGACTGTTCGGACCGTTAACCGTCACCGTAATCGTCGAGGCGCCAAACTGGTTAGCCGCCGGATTAATCGTTAGAGTCCGCGTTGAGCCGGAACCACTCAGCGCAATGTTCGCCACATCGTTGGGTACCAGGGTGGTGTTCGCCGAAGTGGCGGTGACGGAAGTAATGTTGCCCCCGCCGCCCACATTGAAAGTGAACTGCAGCTGCGTGTCTTCGTTGGTGGCTTTATCGGTGATGTCTTCAACCGAGACCTGAACCTCAAACGCGCCGATGTCCACCGTGTCGGTGCTGTTGGTGTCTGAGCCATCGACGATGCGAACAAAGCCCACGCCGCGCTGATCCGTAGTCAGCGCCGCGCTGTTCTGGTCCACCGCTAATGCGTTATTGCCCGCATCGACGGCTGGACTGAAGTTATTTAGCGCGTGCGTGAATGTTGGTCCGCCGTTATTCGCTAACGGTCCCAACAAGGGATTAACGGGCGCTCCAGCAGAACCGATCTGGTTTCCGTTGACGCCATTGCTGATTCCGATGACGCCGGTATTGACGCCGATCAGATTATTTGAACTCGCCGGATCAATCGTGGCAGTCGGAACTTCCATGGTGTCTACGAAGACATCAACCTGGTCGCAAGACCCGCACTCAGGATTTCGCGCCACAATCGTATTGTTCAGGAGCAGTGGGCTGCTGCTTAAGTGTCTGATGCCCTCGTTATTGTTGGTAATCGTGCTGTTCGTAATCGTGGTCTGCGAAGTCCCACCATTAAACAAGCCACCGCCGACGCCACTACCCGCATTGTTGCCGCTGATGGTGCTATTTATGATCCTGACCACACCACCTTCGGTGAGGATCGCGCCGCCGTTGCTGGTCGCGCTATTACCCGTCAGCGTGCTGTTCAAAATCGTCAAGTTTCCGAGGTTACTAATGCCGCCTCCGGATCCCGAACCCGCCTGACCTCCGCTAATCGTCAAATTCGAGAACGTGAAGTTCACGCCTGCGCTGACGTTGAAGATGCGGCTCGCGTTATTGCCGCTGATCGTCAAGGCGCCGGTTGGTCCCTGAATCGTCAGGTTCTTATCAATCAACAACTCACCGCCGGTCAAAGTAATTGTCTGTCCAATTAGCATCGGATCGAAGTCGATGGTCCCGCCGACGTCGACATTCGCAATCGCATCGCGCAACGAACCGCTGCCGCTATCATTGTTGTTAGTAACCGTCACACTTGGTGGAACAGTCACAGTCATCGTCGACGACGACGCGCCACGTCTCAAGCCGGAGGCTGTAGCGACATAAGCTTGATTGGCCGCACCGACGCTCGGATTATTGTTGAGACGCCCTCGGCTCAAGGTGGTGCGACCCAGGAACGCACCAGTGATCATCAGCGCGAGTAAGGTAGTAAAGATGAGTGCTGTTCGACGATTAACGACTCGAGCTGCGAGCATGCTTGGGATATTCAAAAGCGGGACTCCTAATTTCACCAGGTTCGTAAATTTTCTTTCACATCCGGTGACGACACGTCTTCAGTACAAGCGCACTATGAGAGAGGGAACCAACGCGAACTGATTCATACCGGATGAATCCTGCCAAGGAAAACCTTGCTGGCCGGACCTTATCATGGGCCAGCGCGTCGGGCGCCTAATCGTCAAGAATACTCGAATGGAGTCTCGCGAGGCAGGCATAGCTCGTTGGCACTTTACGGAGGCAGAATAGCATGAATGATTGCAGTGTCAACGCTGATGTCTGGCAGAGGGGAACATGGCGTAATCACGCCAGTAAATCTTTCAATTCGTCCGCAGTCGGCAGGGCCGCTCGCGCACCCAGAGCTCGACACTTCAAAGCAGCGACGGCATTCCCCATTTTCATGCACCCCTCCAACTCGTCACCGCGCAACATGCCGTAAATGAAGCCCGCGTGAAACGCGTCGCCCGCGCCGGTCGTGTCACGACAGCCACCGGGGACTTCGAAGGCATGTTGCGCGGTGAATTCACCTTCGACGTAAACTAGTGCGCCGCGCGCGCCCCGCGTGGCGCCGACAATGGGGCAACCGTAACGCGCTTTCAATTCGACCAGTGATGCGCGTTCGTCACTGATGCCGGTCAATCTGTGAGGAAAAGCTGACGAAGTAATCAGGACATCGATCAGCGGAAGCAATGCCCGAAGACCTTCATAGATGTTATCGATGTCGGCAGTAATGATTGCGCCCACTTCGCGCGCGGCCTGCGCCATCACCGCGCATGCCGGCGGATCGTGAGCATCGAGATGCAGCACGCGCCCGCGCGTCGCCAGTTCGAGGGGCGCCTCGTCAGGTCGATAAGAAAGTCGCTCATCCCGATCCCAAATTATCGTGCGCTCACCTGAGCGAGAGTCGATCATGATGAAAGCAACCTGGTTGTCGGCGCCTTCGATGGTTTCCGCAAAATCCAGATTCACGCCTTCGTACTCGAGCGACAGCAATCCAAAGCGTCCATCGTCATCCGATCCAAAACGCCCGGCGTATGCAGTCTTCAAGCCCAGTCGCTGCAAAGCAACCATCGCGCTGGCAGTCTGGCCGCCGGCAGACCGTTCGTACTCAGTGAACCTGGTTTTCGTGTCGAACGCGGGATATTCAGGTACGACAATCAAATGATCGACAGCATTCAGGCCAAAGCCGACAGCGTCGAAGTCTTTCTCGCCTGGTATTTGAAGAGGAATTCGCACGGTCGGTCGATCCGATGTTCATTCGGTCGTCAGCGTCACTTGATCGTTAATGTAATCACGAGTTAGTAAGCCATTTAACCTGATTCAGGCAAAAGCGATAAGATAAAGCTGACGATGACGCTCGACGAAAAACTAAAAGAAATCCCGCGCTCGCCCGGCGTCTACCTGCACAAAGACGCCACGGGAAAAATCATCTACATCGGCAAAGCCAAGAACCTGCGCAATCGTGTGCGCTCTTATTTCCAGACCGGCCGCACCGGCGATTTCAGTTACGGCATCAAGACCGAAGAACTGGTCCGGCAAATCGCTGACGTTGAATTTATCGTTACCGACAACGAAGTCGAAGCCTTCATCCTGGAAGCCTCGCTCGTCAAAAAGCACCAGCCTTACTTCAATTACAAACTAAAGGACGACAAGTCTTATCCGCACTTGAAACTTACTGTCAACGAGGCTTTCCCGAAGTGCGTGATCACTCGCCGGATTCAAAACGACGGCGCGCTCTACTTCGGACCCTTCCTGCCGGCGTCGATGGCCCGGCGCACAATCGATCTAATCAATCGCACCTTTCAACTGCGCACCTGCGACATTGAAATTGACGGCAAAGCGCCGCGCCCATGCCTGGAGTATCACATCAAACGCTGTCTCGGGCCGTGCGTCAAGGGACTGTGCACGCCGGAAGAATATCAGGAAGCAGTGCGCGACGTGCGCATGTTGCTCGAAGGCCGCAACACCGAACTCGCCGATAAACTCGAAGAGCGCATGCTGCACGCGTCGGAAGGGATGCGTTACGAGCTGGCCGCGAAGTATCGCGATTTGCGCAAGACGGTGATCAAACTCTCTGAGCAGCAAAAGATGGCGACGACCAGCGAGAGTGACATCGACATCTTCGGCTACTATCGCGAAGGCAAGCGGCTCGCGTTGCAACTCTTTACCATGCGCGAAGGCGATATTGTGGGCCGGCGCGAATTCTTCTGGGAAGAATTATCGGAAACCGATTTCAATCCGGCGGAATTTTTGAGCGAGGTGCTGGCGCAGTATTACAGCAGCGCGGGTGGCACGGGCGTCTCGCCCGTGGAGAGTCACGCGCAAGATGCGCGTGCCACGACCGGTATCGACCTTCACCGTCCGGATGCGCGTCCGCCTTCATTCATGCCGCGCGAGATTCACGCTCCCGTCGACTTCGCCGACCGCGAGCTGCTGGAAAAAGTTTTGACTGAGCGCAAAGGGCGTCGCGTTCACATCCTGGCGCCACAGCGAGGCGAAAAGCGCGACATGATCGATCTGGTCGAGAAGAACGCCAAGCTCGCTTTCGAGCAACGCTTTCGAGTGCTGAAGCCGGACATGAAACGCGTGCTGGAAGAGATGCAGGAGACTCTGGAGTTGCCGCGGTTTCCCGCGCGCATCGAATCGTTCGACGTGTCGCACATACAGGGCTCTGAGAATGTCGCCGGCATGGTCGTCTGCGAAAATGGAAAGATGAATCGCAACGACTATCGCAAGTTCAAGATTCGCTGGGTCGAGGGGGCTAATGACTTTGCTTCAATGCACGAAGCCGTGCTGCGTCGTTATCGACGCGTGCGCGATGAAGAAAAGGCTCTACCGGATCTGATCGTAATCGATGGCGGCAAGTCGCAGTTGAGCGCGGCCGCTGAAGCCATGCGCGAACTTGATCTCGAAGCCGTGCCGATGATCGGCGTGGTCAAGCCGCCATTGCATCACAACCAGGTTGCCTATCTTTTGGTAAAAGGACGTGAGGACGAACCGGTTTATCTGGATTCGCATTCACCCATGCTGCGTCTGATCCAGATGATTCGTGACGAGACGCATCGCTACGCGGTTACCTATCACCGCAAGCGGCGCGAGTTGCGCGACTTCACTTCCGAGTTGTCAGCGATTCCCGGCGTGGGTGATAAACGAAAGACTCGCCTGCTGCGTCACTTCGGATCTATTCAGAAAATTTCCCTCGCATCGGTGGAGGAACTCGCGCCATTCGTTGGCCCCAAGACCGCGACCGAAATAGTCGATCACTTTGCGCGCCAGAGGGCATTGGCTGAAGGCGGGAACGCAGCGTGAGTACAATGGTTCAGGATCATAATACGATGTGGTTAAGTTCGACGGTATTCACGTGGGCACCGTTCGTTGACGCCAGCACCGAATTCAAACAGAATTGAACACGAAGACGTAATTCCGCCCGACGCCGAGATTTGCAGTGTATTGTTGGAGTTCACGTGGTATTTCTTAAAATCAACAGATTTCATTACTCAAAGAGTGATCGACACGGTCACCTTCACAGACGAGGAAAATGGTTGTTGGGTTGAACTTGGAATCAATCCTCCCGATCGATGGGAACCGCGAGTTAGAGGATGGGTACCGTCTAGATTAATTTCAAGCGAAGCATTCGACGGCTGGCTTCTCCTGCAAGTCAAGAGACTGGAGAAACGGGAGAAACACGCTGATCCCGCCGATGATGGTTTCGGAAATGAATCGTGCGACAGATTCTTTTCAAGCAGACGTGAGAGGACCGGCTGAAGCACTGAGAGATCTGTACAGACTTTACTTTGAGATGGTCTGATCACGGAGTATCCTTCCTGCATGGCCACTATCCTCGAGATCGAAAAGCTCGCGCTCGATTTGCCTGAACGGGAACGCGCGACTCTAATCGCAAACCTGCTCGGCTCGCTTCCACCGATTCTCTCCGACGAAGACGAAGGCATCGCCGAAGCGCTACGACGTGACGCAGAGATGGATGCTAATCCCAGTCAAACCATTTCCCTCACCGAGTTGGACGATCACATTCGGAATCGCCGAAAGTGATGCGACTGGAATTCAACCGTCTCGCGGAAGCTGACATCTTCCGAATTCTGGAATACTACGAAGGTATCGGTGGACCCGAACTCGCTGACGAATTCTACGGTGAGTTACGAGAATTTCTTGATAAGGCAGCCAAGTCTCCGGAAGCCTACGCCATCCGGGAGCGGGATATTCGCCGTGTGAATCTGGAAAGATTTCCATTTCACTTTCTGTTTCGCGTCGTTGATGATCGAGTGCGAATATTAGTGGTTCGTCACCACAGCAGACGGCCCTCGCTGGGAATTCAACGTCGCTAGCAAGACGGCCACGGAGATTGCCGATCACTTCGCACGACAGCGGGCGCTCGCCGAAGGCAAACTCGAAGGCCACTTGAGCGTCCAAGCTTCAGCTTAACTTAATAAGGCCCGACCACACTGAACATGAAACCTCGTCTACTTTCACTGATCTTCATTGCCGGGCTTACGCTCCTTTCTTCAGCGGAAGCGATCGCCTGTAGTTGTCAATTCGGCGGCGGTGCGCCGTGCCAGGAATTCTGGCGGGTCGATGCGGTCTTTGCCGGAACCGTCGTTGGCAGCAGCAAAATCACCGTTAATGAGGGCGAGTTCAAACATGACATGCGGCTGGTGCGTCTGACCGTCGATCAACCGATTCGCGGAATGCAGTCGACGGAAGTCGATGTCTTAACCGGTTTAGGCGGCGGCGATTGTGGTTACGGATTCAAGATTGGTCAGCGTTACCTGGTTTACGCGCATCGCGATCAAAAAGACCAGCGATTGTCCACCAGTATCTGCACGCGCACGCGGCTGCTCAGTGAGGCGGACGATGATTTCGCTTTCATTCGAAGCATGCCTACGAGTAATGCTAACGGCTTAATCTTCGGTACGGTGGGCAAGCGTAACCACGAGTGGAAAGAAGGCGAGCAATGGTATAAGCCAGTTGCTGACGTTGAGTTGACTATCGAAGGCGAAGCCGGACGATACACGGCCCAGTCTGACTCAGCCGGGAAATTTCGCGTCGAAAACGTCCTGCCGGGAAAATACACCGTGAAAATTAAGCTGCCACCTGGTCTGCTGAGACCTTCAGGCAAAGACGAGAGCGGCAAAACGGCCGAAAATGAAGTTGAGGT
>Ga0207646_10008209_pt1 | contig 10491 bp, 9 predicted proteins | sample KBSK5502metaG_FD_184343 | JGI IMG/M metagenome (GOLD analysis project Ga0207646, IMG submission 184343) | Corn, switchgrass and miscanthus rhizosphere microbial communities from Kellogg Biological Station, Michigan, USA - KBS K5-50-2 metaG... | ecosystem: Host-associated > Plants > Roots >...
CGCCAGTGCCAACGAGTTACGCGGCATGAGTTTCTCGACTTTGGTATGACGCATCGACGCCAGTTGCTTGCTCAAGCTGTCGACAACTCCGTCCAGAGCTTTGTAAGGCACCGACTCACGCTCGTAACAGCGGCCCTGCAAAACAATCGCCCTCTTGGTATCCCGCTTAATCTCATCCAGAAACGTGCGCGCCAGCGTTGATTTGCCGATGCCGGAGTTGCCGTGAACATAGACCGTGGCCGTTTGGCCCTCGCGCGTGGCGCGAAAGGCATCACGCAATTCCGCCAGTTCGCGCTCGCGCCCAATAAAAGAACTTTCCTCTCCCACGACCGAAAACAAGGCCGGCAACGCGCCGGTCGCGCGCCCCCCGAGCGCTCGCAACACTTCGCGACCGGTGGGCCTGGTTTCCGGATCTCGACGCAACAACTTGACGCACAGCTCGTTTAGATCCTGCGGCACTTTGCGATTGACCTCAATCGGCTGGATCGGATCACGCGTTTGCTTCCGCGTCATGACTTCAAAGAACCGGCCGCGGAACGGCAATCGTCCCGTCAACGCCTGATACAACATCACGCCGACGCTGTACCAGTCACTCGCTTTCGAGATCGCCATTTGCGCCCCTTGTTCAGGGGACATGTAATCAGGCGTGCCGGCCAGCAAGCTATCGTGGAGCTCAGGCTTGATGTCCTCAACCAGACCAAAATCCAGAATTACGACGCGGCCCTCTTCGGTTACCAGCACGTTCGAAGGTTTGATGTCGCGATGGAGCTTGCCAATTTCATGCAGCCGATTGACTCCCTCGGCCAGTTGGCGCAACGCGGATCGCAAACGGGATTCATCGAGTTCGTAAAGTGAAGCATATGCGTCTTCATCAAGAGGCGCCATCTCTTCGGATTTATATGTTAGGTGCGAACTATCGAACTCCACCGTTTCGGCTTCCGTGACGGCTTGCGAGTCCGGTTCCTTACGCGGACCGAGCAGAGTGTTGTCGGCCGCATCCAGCAGCGAATCCTCCGTTTCAGGCCGTACGTATTGAATGAAGGTAACGCCCCTGACTAGTTCCATTGTGAAGAACCAGTGCCGGCCGTTGGACATCAGTTCATATAGCGAGGCCAGGTTGGGATGAGAGACGTCGGCGAGCGTGCGAAACTCGCGTTTGAAGCGATAGATATGCGCGGCCTCAGCACGCGTCAGAGTCTTGAGGGCCACGATCTTGTCCATTTCGCGATCGTGCGCTTCATAAACGACGCCCATGCCGCCCGCGCCCAGTCGCCGGCGCAAAGTGAACCGTTCCGTGCCGGTGAATTCTTTGGCCGTTTCAACCATGGAAAACCTTAATCATAGCCAGAGCGGGACGTAATTGTGTTGACAGAAGAGCAATTGTGCCTTACATGATTTGCGCAATCAATCACAAAGCGCAAGGGAGGAGCAGAAATGGACTGGCGCGTACTGCTGACAACCTTCGGAGTGATTTTTCTGGCCGAGATGGGGGACAAGACCCAACTGGCCGCCATGACGATGGCCGCGGAAAAGAAACGGCCCTGGGAAGTTTTCATCGCTGCCTCGCTGGCACTGACGGCCGTGTCCGCAATCGGCATCATTGTAGGCAGCGCGCTGGGTCACTATCTCCCTCTCGAATGGATCAAGCGCGTGGCGGGAGCGGCGTTTATTGTAATTGGTGTATTGGTACTGACAGGAAGGTTCTGACAGTTTTCCATTCGTCATTTGTCATTGGTCATTCGTTTCTTTCATTAACACCTGGATTCTCGCATGAAGGGTTTCGTGTCCATTTGGCAAGCCATTAGTGGTGAGGGCCTACCGCATTGAAATCGCGAATGAAAAATGTCAAATGAAGATATGGAAAACTGATCTTTTTAGTTTGAGTTAGAAACTCACGGAGACCTATGCCCCAGACTCGTCACGTCGAACGACACTTCACCGCGGGTGAAACCGTGCGTGACATCGTGATTGGGATGTCGGACGGATTGACGGTGCCTTTCGCGCTCGCGGCGGGTCTGACCGGCGCCATCGATCACGTGGGAATCATCGTGACTGCCGGTCTGGCAGAGATCGCCGCCGGTTCGATCGCTATGGGCCTGGGCGGTTATCTCGCCGCCAAAAGTGACGCTGAACATTACGCCAAGGAACGCGAACGCGAGAAGCGCGAAGTAGTCGAAATCCCCGACGAAGAAAAGCGAGAAGTAGCCCAGGTTTTTCACTCATACGGCTTGAGTCATGAAGAAAGCGCACCGATCGTCGAAGCGCTGACAAAGCAGCCGAAGAAATGGGTCGACTTTATGATGCGTTTCGAGTTGGGTTTGGAAAAGCCGGATCCCAAACGCGCTTTTATCAGCGCCTTCACCATTGCGGCCTCGTATGTCGCCGGCGGCTTAATCCCGCTGGCGCCATACATCGTCGCCGTTTACGTCAAACAGTTGAGCGTGGGGTCCGCGCTTTTGCTTTCGGTAGCCGTGACGCTGGTTGCGCTTTTCGTCTTTGGCTTTATCAAAGGACGCTATACCGGCACGCGTCCCACACGCAGCGCCCTGCAAACCGCGCTGATTGGCAGCATCGCCGCCGGCGCCGCGTTTCTGATCGCGCGACTGATATCCTGAGTTCGCATGATTCCGTACGAATAGTCCAATGAAACTTCACGTCGGCACCAGCGGCTACAGCTACAAAGAGTGGAAAGGCAACTTTTATCCGGAAGACCTGCCGGCAAAAGAAATGCTGTCGTATTATTCGCGGCGGCTGCCGGCTGTGGAAATTAACAACACCTTCTATCGCCTGCCGCAGGCGAGCATGATTGAAAACTGGAAAGCCCAGGTGCCGGCGAGCTTTCGCTTCTCGATCAAGGCCACCCAGCGCATCACCCACATCAAGCGCCTGAACAATTGCGCGGAGGAAACGAAATATCTTTTGGAAACAGCGGCGTTGCTGGAAGAGCGTCTGGGCGTGGTGCTGTTTCAACTTCCCCCGAACATGAAGAAGGACGCTGCGCGACTGGGAAACTTTTTTGATCTCTTGCCGGCCGAAGGGCGCGCGGCCTTCGAATTCCGCCATGAAAGTTGGTTTGATGATGAAACTTTCGGGTTGTTACGATCGAAGAACTGCGCGCTGGTCGTCTCAGACACGGACGAGAAGCCGATCACCGAAATCGTCAGCACCGCTAGTTGGGGATACTTGCGCCTGCGCCGTACCGCTTATGAGGAGAACGATCTCGTTGTCTGGCTAGAGCAAGTCAGAGCGCAAACATGGAAAGACGCCTTCGTCTTTTTCAAACATGAAGACGAAGGCGTCGGACCAAAGCTGGCCGCTCAGTTTATCAAGCTTGGAGAATCCAATTGAGGTTCACTGCGAATCCTAAACGAATTGCCATGATTTCTCGTGTTTCACTTTACCTGTTTCTACTCCTGTTAATGGGTGTGTCAGGAAATGGCAGAAACTCGCGAGCGCAGCCAGAGTTGGCCCAGCTTCAGAATGATTTCGCCGTCCGATATTTCGAGCCCGAACCCCACATGGCTTTGGCAAAATATTATTTGAGCCGCGGAGATCGCCAGGAAGCGTTTCTCGTCCTCGAGACCGCGCGGCGCGGAATCTTGGAAGAGGCTGTTTTTGATCGGGCTTTTCAAGTAGCGTTCGAGGGCTTTGATAATAGTAAGGCAGCCGAAGAGAAGTTGCTTTCGCAGCTAAGTCAGGAACCAAACTCAGCCGACAACCAATTTCGACTTGCCGATATTTACATTTCGCGATCTGATTATGAGAAGGCCACCCCACTCCTCGTTCGGGGTCAAAAGGAGCACCCTGAGGATTATAGATTTACGGCTGGATTGGCCGGTATTCTCAAGATTCAGGGAAAGGCCGCAGCGGCTGATCGCCTTGTCGATGATTACGCCCGGAAGTACCCGGAATCCGCGGAAGGCTACGTGATACGTGCCGACACGCTTTATAAAACCGGGCCTCGAAATGTGAAGCCGCTCCTCGAACAAGGCATCGTCAAACATCCCAACAACGGGGACTTAATGTTTAGATTGGCGGCGACCCTGCAGGAAACCGGTGACCTGGATAAGGCTGAAGCCGCCTATATGAAGGCTGCTATGCTGGCGCCGAAATCGGTTCAAGTTCAGTCGTGGGTCGGGCGCTTCTTTTTTAAATTAAGGAAGGATGAAGCGCGAGCACTGCCTTACTATTTGAACGCCTATTTCTTATCGCCTCATGCCTATGAAACCGAATTTGTGGAATCGCGGATTCGGAACATCTATTTCGCCCAGGCGCAAATCAATTTCCAAAATCAAATCAAAACAAGGAAGCCTCTAATTGAATTGCTCACCGATCCTAATCCGCAAATCGTACAACTAGCACTGGTGCAAATGGATAAAGAGTGGCAGCCGGTAAACGTTGATCCTGTCGTTGCCTTGATGGGTCACGAGGATCAGGGTGTACGCTGGGATGCCACCGAACTGTTGAAGAAGAAAGTTGACAGTTCATTCGACCCGAAGCTACGAGCTCTTTTGAAGGACAACGATTTGCGCAAGAGAGGCCTCGCCGCATACATCGCAGTTTACCGATGGAAAAGCGCCAGCTTCGAATTAATGGACGCTCTGTTGGCTGAAAGCGCGGAGCTTCTCAGGTACGATGCGCTCTCCGCATTAATTCTGGAAGGCGGGGTCGCGGGAAAGCAGCGCGCATTGGCTCACGCCGCCAGGGAGAAACATCCGAAGCTAAAACAACTATTGGAAAGCGTTAGGCAAGAGAAAACAGCACCGTAGCGCGCCGGGAAAACACGACATCCTGACTTTGTAAAAAACCATAGCCACAAAAGGCACAAAAAGCACAAAAGGGAAACCGCGCGCGACCTCCCCTTTGTGTCTTCTGTGCCTTTTCGTGGCAAATGCTTTACTTGATCTTGATACCAGCCCCGAAGCGAAGATTGTCCTGCCGCTTGCCGTTAAAGAACGTCGGCAAATAATCGACCTGAACCGCGCGCACGTCGATGTGCTCGCCGGCGTGGACGTCTAAGCCTCCGCCGAAAGCCATGGCAAATGCAGTGTCGGCCTTTCTACATGAGATCAGCGCGTCGTCAAAGCTGGCGCGCATGTGCGTGACGCCAAACAGCGCGTGCACAAACGGCGTCACACCGTCCGGCCGCCAGTTGTAACGGGGGCCAATCATCAAGTCGTAACGTTGTACGCTGGCATTGAACGTTCGGCCTGAGTTTAGATCGACGTAACCAGTCTTGTCGTAGGTGCCGCTAAGGCTGGTCACGATCCCGACATGCCGGGTGATGTTCTGATTGAATTCAGCGTTGAAGCCGTTGTAGCCCTCGCGCTGAGAAGCAAAGAGCACCGGCTTGCCAGCGAAGGTGGCACGACCGTCCCTGTCAAAGCGGGCGGCATTGTTGTCGGCTCGCTCGTGGGCATAGCCGACATAGAATTCGTAACGCGAATAATCGTTGCTCTGCGCCAACGCGGCGGGCGCGCAAATTAGGGCTATCAAGAGCAAGAGAAATGTTCTGGTCATTCGGGGCGGCCTCCTTGTTTTCTAACTGCTGGAAACTGAGTTTTACGGTTAGATTAATACTACGAATCTCGAAAAATTCCCAGATTTTTCAGGCGATTACCCCTTTTCTTGTGGGGGACGATAAACCTGGTGAGCATTTCTTCATACTTATCTCGAGTGATTGGCCGATTGGTATTTGCCGGCCTGGCCCTGATTTGTCTAATGGCCCCTGCGCGGGCCCAAAACCCCGCGGAATCCGTAAAAGAGGCCCGGCGACTCGCGCGCGTGGCCCAGGTGGCCCAACAGCAAGGACGCCTCGACGACGCAATTAAGGCCTATCAAACGATTGCTATCATCGCTAAAAGCGCTCCCCAAATAGCGGCGAGCGCGCACTTGAGCAGCGGCAACATCTACATGTCGCAGGGCAAGTTTGAGGAAGCTGCCGCAGCTTTCCGGGGGTCGCTGGCGCTGGATGCCGGCTCCGCTGAAGCTCAAAACAATCTGGGTGAGGCGCTTGGCGAGTTGAAACAATTTCAGCGCGCCCTGGAAGCGTTTCAACGAGCGGTCGCCCTCGATGGCAGGTTTTTGAAAGCGCGATACAACATGGGCGTGACGTACGACCGCATGGGCCAGCTAAAATACGCCGAGTTTGTCTATCGAATACTGATTCGCGATTATCCTGATTTTGTTTTGGCGTATGACAGTCTGGCGGTAACGCTTTCGAAATCCGGCCGCGCGCGTGAAGCGATTGCTTTGCACGAGAAGGCGGTCCACCTGAACGCGAACGAACCTTCCTTCTACTACAACTTCGCAGTCAGCTATCTCATGCTCGGTGATACCAGAAAGGCCCGCGAGCAGCAGCAAAAACTTCGCAACCTTGATCCGGCGATGGCTGAACACCTGGCGACAATTATTACCAGGCAGCAGTAGCTCAATGGTTATCCGGAAACGCGGGTGACCAGATCGAGATCACCAAAAAGCAGAAAAGGCTCAAGGACAGCAGTTCAGCCATCCTTGGCCTTTTTTGTTTTTGCGGAAGTGGGCTAGAAATTTCCCTGACACGCGTCGTGTCCACAATCACAATCCAGCTCGATCGTCTGCCCTGTTCCTTCGCACGAGGCGCTACAGTATTTTCCGTCCGGCTGCGGCGGGCACGTACATGATGGGTTCTTACATTTTTCCTCGTCGGCCATGATTCCCCTCCAAGACAATTCTGATTAGCAAGCGCGCAGAGCTTAGCACAACCGGTGCAAATATGAGTACACCGGAGGAGTTAACGATGCTTCCCTCGCGGGTTGCGGAGCACCCGACGGGATCGATAACATTGTTGGGCATCAGACAGAAAATCATTACCAGAGTAAAAGGGGAATCATGGACGGACAGAAGACTGCTTTGAAGACAGAAGTGCCACCACCAATCGCCATGCTGCAGTTGATCTCGGGCTTTTGGATCGCCCGCTGTATCTACGTTGCGGCCAAGCTGGGCCTGGCCGACCTGGTCAAAGATGGACCCAGGACGGCAGAAGAGTTGGCCACCGCAACGGATACTCATGCCCCATCGCTGTTTCGGGTTATGCGGGCGCTGACAACCTTCAATGTTTTTTCACAAGACGACCAGAATCGTTTTGCGATCACGCCCTTGTCCGAAACTCTGCGCTCGGACATCACTGGATCGTTGCGCGCGTTTGCGATGACTGAACTGGGCGAAGAACATTATCCGGCCTGGGGTGAACTGCTTCACAGCGTGCGCACCGGAGAGATCGCTTTCGATCATGCGTTTGGCATGGACGTCTGGAAATATTTTGCCCAGCATCCTGATAACGCGAAGATTTTCAACGACGCCATGAGCGGGATGACCGCCCAGGCAAATGAGGCGATTCTCAGCAAATATGACTTTGCCGGCATCAACACACTGATGGACGTCGGCGGTGGACACGGCAGATTGATTACTTCAATCCTTGAACGCGATCCCGGGATGAAAGGGATTCTTTTTGACTCACCGCAGGTCATTGAAGGAGCCAGGGCCCCTGTCAATGCATCAGCAGTTGCTGACCGGTGCCGGCTTGCCAGCGGAAACTTTTTTGAAGCGGTACCCGACGGCGCCGACGCGCACATTTTGAAGTGGATCATTCACGATTGGAACGATGAACAGTCAGTCGCGATCCTGAAGAACTGTCATCGCGCCCTTCCGGAAAACGGCAAACTGATTCTGGTCGAGGCCGTAGTTCCGGCCGGCAACGAACCACACTTCAGCAAATTCATAGACCTCAACATGCTGGTAATGACCGGCGGCCGCGAGCGCACTGAGGAAGAGTTTCGCGCTCTCTACGATGAGGCTGGTTTCAGCTTGACGAAAGTTGTGCCCACCGAATCGCCGTTTAGTGTGATCGAAGGAGTGCGTGTTTAGGGAGCTGGGCCAGAAGGGCTCTGGCCCAGGCATTATTGGTGAGGAAAGCTCATTCGGGAGCCCCGCGTGACTCCAGCAGCTTTACTATCTCTTTCTGATCGTTTTGCCGCGCCAGCGCCAGGGCAGTTTTTCCGTCATCATCTTTGACCGTCACGTCGGCGCCGGCATTTAACAGCGCCTGGACGCTCTCGAGATCGCGAGTGCTCGCGGCAAACATTAACGCGGTCATACCGTCGTCATCCTTCTCATTGATTTCTGCGTTGAAGCTAATCAACAGCTTCACGGTTTCCGGATCGCCTTCCTCGGCGGCAATCATCAGTGCCGTCTTGCCATCTTCGTCTTTGGTGTTCAGGGCAGCGCCCGCGTCGATGAGAAGTTTGGCGACGCGAGGGTCATCATTGCCCGCAGCGAACATCAACACCGTCTTGCCGTCGTCGTCTTTCAGATCAATTCTGGCGCCGTTTTCAATTAGCTCATTTACTACGGCCGGGTTGCAATACTCGGCTGCATTCATCAGCGGGGTGCTCCCTGATTCGTCGCTGGCGTTCACCTTTGCTCCCGCCGAGATTAACTCGCGAACCAGGTCGGCAGTCGCCTTTTCACGCAGATGCATCAGCGGAGAACGGCCGGCGTTGTTTTCCAGGTTGGCCCGAGCGCCTGCCCGCACCAGCGTACGAACGATTTCGAGGTTGCCATTCTCGGCGGCCTGATCCAACGCAGTCGTCTTGGTGCGCTTGTCGCGCACATTGACGTCCAAAGACGTAAAGACAAGTTGCTTGACTGCTTCGAGATCTTCTTTGAAGGCTGCTTTCACTAACGGTTCTTCCGGCTCGAGAAAAGCTATCCCACCCTGGATGGAGAGTTCCGTCACTGTGGTACTCGCTTTGACTTCTACCTCCGCGATTACTTGCGGAATCTCCATCGCAACGTTCAACGTTCGGTTGGCGTTAGGTCGCAATTCCAGCTCTGCCATTTCCGTTTTGCTGAAACTTGGGGCTTCAACCGCCAGGCTATAGCGTCCCTCTTCCAGAAGGGAAAACTGGTACGCACCATCGTCCGCCGTTGTGATGGTGAACGCTTGACTGGTTCGTGGGTTAGTCAGCGTCAAGACGGCTCCGGAAACGACCGCGCCATTAGGAATCGGAGATGATGCCCGACAAACTACTGCCGGTTTCCGGCTGCGAAATCGTGCGAGCGATAGCCGCCTGCGCTGGTAGGGCGCCCGAACTTGATTCAGAACCAGTTTGTGCCGCTGCAGTCGACAAACTTAAACTCGCCGTGAAGGCGCCGGCTGCAATTCGTGAAGCGCGACGACCGATGCGATGGAGTTTTTCAGGCGCACTCTTCGAAAGCACACTGCCGTCGGGCCTTTGGATGAAGCGCACGCACAGACGGCCCTGCGAACGTGACACCAGACGCATGGCGGCCTGTCGCGTCATGGCCGACAAATCTTTGACGTGCAAATTGCAGTGCTCGCAAAACCGGACTTGATCGTTACCGACCATTGAGTCCCAGTCGGCGTTGCATGGTTCAGGAATTGTAATTTGATCGAAAGCGCGGACTGGCATAGCGGGCCCCTTTCCACGGCTGAAGTTTTGATCGGAGAGCCCGGGGAGAAGCTCTGTCGGCAACGCAGAGTTAGACATCAAGCCGTCACAAATGTTCCGGCACTAAGGTTGCTCTTAAAACTTGACTGACGAACCTGAGGAGGCGCCCGACCTTAGAGTGCTCGACTTATCTGAATCGCGAGCCCTGGGGAGTTCGACTTCGGGATTTGCGCATGTGATGCCGTTGAGATAACGCTTGGTTGTTAAGCTCGGGAAAAAATTGCAGGGTTACTCAAAAACTCGCCGTCTCAAAACGAGTTGAGTTCGCACGCTATTTGCGCCGCCACGCGCGCGTTGTTCTCAAGCAGGGCGACGTTAGCTCTCAGAGTCGCGCCCATACTGCGTTCAGACATGCGCGACAATAGAAATGGAGTAAGGCCGGCGCCGGTGATGCTCGATCGTTCCGCCTCGTCAATAGCTTCGCTAAGGGCCCTGGCCAGCAAAGCCTGTTCAACTTCGGCTGCCTCAGGAACGGGGACGGTGACGACCAAAGCGGTTTCAATTCCCAGCTCGCGTTGAGTGCGGAAGAGTTTGACTACCTCTTTCGCCGTATCACAGCGCACATCGACCGGCAGATCACTAAGCCGCGAATAGAACGCCGGCATCTGGTCGCAGCCATAGCCGGCGACCGTAATGCCATGAGTTTCCAGCCATTCACGCGTGGCCGGCAGATCGAGAACAATCTTCGCGCCTGAACAAACTACGATCATCGGTGTGCGCGCGAGCTCCGGTAGATCAGCCGAGATATCCGGCAGCGAGCCGCGATGGACGCCGCCGATGCCTCCAGTCGCGAAGACCTGGATTCCGGCACGATGCGCAATCCAAATCGTAGCGGCGACCGTGGTCGCTCCGTTCCAGCCACGCGCGACCGCGACGGCTAGATCGCGCGAGCTCAGTTTCCTGATGTCATCGCTGTTGGCGATATTTTCGATTTGATTGTGGTCCAGACCGGCGCAAAGTTTTCCTGCAAGGACTGCAA
>Ga0207646_10008210_pt1 | contig 10491 bp, 9 predicted proteins | sample KBSK5502metaG_FD_184343 | JGI IMG/M metagenome (GOLD analysis project Ga0207646, IMG submission 184343) | Corn, switchgrass and miscanthus rhizosphere microbial communities from Kellogg Biological Station, Michigan, USA - KBS K5-50-2 metaG... | ecosystem: Host-associated > Plants > Roots >...
TTAATCCTGCCGGACGACGCGATCGGCGATCGCTCCGGCCTCGCGGACGCGATCGGGGATGCCGACCCCCCGGTAGGCGCCGCCGGCCACGTAGAGGCCCGGGGGCAGAGCCGCGTCGATCGCACCTAGGAGGTCGAGGTGGCCGACCGCGTACTGCGGCATCGACCCAGGCCACCGAACGAGCGCCGCATGCTCCGGTTCGGCCGACAGCTTGTAGACACCCGCGAGCGCGTCCCGCGCGGCCGAGAGGATGTCGTCGTCGGAACGATCCAGCTCGTGCTCGAGACCCGCTCCCCCGACGAACGCCCGGATCACCGCTCGGGAACCGAACGCCTGGCGCGGCCACTTCCTCGAGACCACGGTCGCCGCTGTGATCGGCAGCGCCCCTCGCCGGGTCACGAACCCCGAAGCCTCGGGGAGCCGGCGGTTCGTCCCCTTCGGATACACGAACGACGCGATCGCGGTCGATGCGGCCGGGATCTCGCGGATCAGCTCCGCGGCGTCCGGTGCAACCTCGCCCAGGAGATCGGCCGAGACGGACGACGGAGTCGCGAGGACGAGGGCGTCGGCCTGGAGGTCGTTACCGTCGTCGGTCGCGACGCGGTAGGGGCCACGTTCCTCCCGTCCGAGCTTGACGACGGTGGATCCCACGCGGAGCGTGCCGGGTTCGAGCGCCTCGGCCAGGGCGGCGGGGAGACGATGGAGGCCGCCTCGGATCGTCGCGAAGGGGGTCGATGGTCCGGGGGGAACCCGTCGGGCCGGTACCGCCTTCGCGCGGGCACCCGCGCGAAGGCTGCCCAGTTCTCGCTCCCACTGCGCCAGTTCGGGGAAGGCGGCATCGACGCCCAGGCGATCGATGTCGCCGGCGTAGACCCCGGCGAGCAGCGGCGCGACGAGGGCGTCCGTCGCGCCGCGGCCGAGCCGCCGCCGCAGGAGCGCCCCGACCGACGTGTCCCGTTCGGAGTGCCGGCGCGGGACCAGGGGTTCCGCCATCGCCCGCAGTCGTGCGGTGACGGACATGCCCTTCCATCGCGCGAGCCCGGTCGCCGAGGCAGGGATGCCGAGGCGACCGGGCGGAACCGGAAGCAGCCCGCGCGGCGTGAGGAGCTGCGACGCCGTGGCGCCCTGCGGCAGCAGGTCGCCCTCGAGCCCCAGCTCGTAGCACAGATCCAGGGCCCAGGGCTTCCGGACCAAGAGCGCATCCGGTCCCGCCTCAAGCTGTAGATCTCCCACCTGAACCGATCTGATCACCCCGCCCGGTTGCTGATCGCTCTCGACGATGAGCACCTCGGCAGCGAACGGCGAACGGAGGATCCGATAGGCGACCGTGAGCCCGGTGATGCCGGCGCCCACGACGACCACGCGGCGGCTCATGGGACCGCTGCTTCCCGCTCGGCCAGATGCCGGCGGACGACGTCCGCGAGCGTCGCGGTGAAGGCCGGGTCGGCGTTCGGCATCTCCGTCCTCGCGAACGCCATCCCATGCTCCTCGGCGATCGTCCGCGCTTCGATATCCAGGTCGTAGAGGATCTCGAGGTGGTCCGCGACGAACCCGACCGAGCACGCGACCACGGCCGGGGCACCACTTTTACCGAGGTCGCGGATCAGCGCCTCGATCGGCGGGCCCCACCACGGATCGGCCGTTCGTCCCGCGCTCTGCCACGCGGTGGTGTAGTCATCGAGCCCCACGTTCCGAGCCACGAGGTCGGCCGTCTCGTGGAGCCCGGCGTCGTAGCGGCACCCGGTCGCGCACACGGCGTCATGGCAGAGGAGGCACCGGTTCGAACCGTCCTCTTCGGTCCGGACGGGAAGGCTGTGCGCGGAGAAGACGACCGTCGCGCCCCCGCGCCTGTCGGCCGGGAGCTCCAGGAGCGCGGCTCGGACCCGATGGGCCAGCAGCTCGATCAGCGCCGGATGATCGTGATAGCTCCGGACGAAGGAGAACGTCGGGCCACCGTTGGCGGCGACCGCGGCCTCCACCCGCTCCGCGTAGGTGGGGATCGACATGGCCGACCAGTGCGGTGCCATGACGATCCCGACCGCGCGCTCGATCCCGTCGGCGCGCATCTCGGTCACGGCATCGGCGATCCAGGGCGGCGAGTGCTTCATCCCCAGGTAGCACCGGAAGCTCCCGACGTCCTCCCGGTTGAGCGAGGCCTCCAGGCCCTCGGCTTGCGCCCGCGTGATCTCGAGCAGGGGGAACCGATCTCCGATCGCCGCGTACCGCGACCGAAGCTCCGCCAGGTGCTCCGGCGACGGTGCCCGCCCGCCCCGGATGTCGGTGTAGTACCGCTCGACGTCCTCGGCTCCGGCCGCGGTCCCGTAGGCCATCACGAGGACGCCGATCGGCTGCCCGCTGGTCACGTGGTCGATCCTCCCCAGCCGGCGGCGTCAGACGCCGCGCTCTTCCACAGGATAATGAGGCTGGCCGAGACGGTCCGCGTAACGTTCGGAGTCGAAGCGCGTACGGTGGGTTCGGTGGCACTCAACACGTCGACGGAGCCGCTCCCGGCGGCAGGACGTATCCCCGAGGGAAGGGTCGGTCCCGGACGGATCGTCGGCGGCGCGATCGGGCTCCTGTCGGCGGCGGTCGCCCTGGGCGTCGGACACCTGATCGCCGGCCTCGGCGGCGGAACCTCCAGCCCGGTGATCGCGGTCGGGAGCACGGCGATCGACGCCTCCCCCGAATGGTTGAAGAGCTACGCGATCCGGACGTTCGGGACGAACGACAAGGCCGTGCTCGTCGCCGGGATCGGCCTGGTGGTGGCGATCGTGGCGATCGTCGTCGGCGTCATCGCGCTCCATCGGCCGAGGGTCGGCGTCGTCGCCCTGGTCGCCCTGGGTACCCTCGGCGCCGCCGCCGCGGTCGCTCGACCGGAGAACGACCTCGGGGCCGCCGTCCCATCGATCGTGGCCACCGTCGCCGGACTCGCGACGTTCTCACGACTCCGCCGCGCGGCCGGACTCGCCGCACCGGTCACGAGAGCCTCGTTGGCCGCCTCCACTCCTCCAACGTCGTTCGATCGGCGGCGGTTCCTCCTCGCCGGCGCGGGTGCGGCCGGGCTCGCGGCGGTCTCCGGACTCGCCGGCCGGTTCCTGATGCGCCGGGCGGAGGCGACGGCGTCCCGGGCGGCCGTCCGGATCCCAGCGCCGGCCAACGTCGCGCCGCTCCCGCCGGCGGGCGCCGACCTGCACATCCCCGACGTCGGGCCGTTCATCACGCCGAACGACCGCTTCTATCGGGTGGATACGTCGCTGCTGGTCCCCTCCGTCACCGCCGAGGGGTGGACCCTGGGGGTCCGTGGGATGGTTCGCAAAGAACTGTCGCTCGACTACCCGACCCTGCTTTCGCGGCCGTTGATCGAGCGTGACGTGACCCTCACGTGCGTATCGAACCCGGTGGGCGGTCGCTACATCGGCAACGCACGGTGGATCGGCGCGCCGCTCGCCGATCTGCTCCGGGAGGCCGGAGTGGACCCTGCGGCCGATCAGATCGTCTCCCGATCCGTTGATGGGTTCACCGTGGGCACACCGACGGCCGTCGTCCTGGACGGTCGCGACGCGATGCTCGCGGTCGCGATGAACGGCGAACCGCTGCCGCTCGAACACGGATTCCCGGTCCGGATGATCGTGCCCGGGCTGTACGGCTACGTGTCGGCGACGAAGTGGCTCGTCGACATCGAGCTCACGACCTTCGGCGCGTACGACGCGTATTGGGTCCGCCGCGGCTGGGCGCAGCAGGCGCCGATCAAGACCGAGTCCCGGATCGACACGCCGAAGCAATCCGCGACGGTCGCCGGCGGTCCCGTCACGGTCGCGGGGATCGCGTGGGCGCAGCACCGGGGGATCTCGCGCGTGGAGGTGAGCGTCGACGGCGCCTGGCAGCCTGCTCGGATGGCCGCTCAGGACACGATCGACACGTGGCGGCAATGGGTCTTCACCTGGGATGCGACGCCGGGCGATCACACCCTCGCCGTGCGAGCCACGGACGACACGGGCGCGACGCAGACCGCGACCCCAGCCGATCCGGTACCGAACGGGGCGACGGGCTACCACACGATCTCGGTGACCGTCGCGGGCTGAGGATCGCGGCTCGGACGACCCGCCCGCCGGGCCTCGCTCAGGCGAGCTCCGCGAAGAGCCGGAGGTACGCGCCCAGGTATTGCGGAGCGAGATACCGCTCACGAACCCGGCGCTCCGCCGCCGCGCCGAAACCCATCGCCAGCGAGGGGTCTGCCAGCAGCGCTTCGACCGCGTTCCCGAAGGCCGTCAGGTCTCGTGGGTCCACCAGGATGCCACTTACACCGTCCTCGATCTGGTCCCGGATGCCTCCGACCCGACCGGCGACGAGCGCACGCCTCTTCCACATGGCCTCGGTGACGGTCAACCCGAACCCTTCGGCGAGGCTCTTCTGGACGACCACGTCGGCGTGGCGCTGGAGCGCATTCACGATCGTGGCGTTCTCCTCGGGATCGTCCGTGGGGATGTTCACGAGGTGGACGCGGCCGCGGTGCGTGGCTGGGAGGCGCTCCCACAACGCACGGACCTCTGCCAGCACGATCGCTGCCTCAGGGTCGTCCACGACCGCTCCCGGCATCGGCCCGGCGAGCATCAGATGCGCATCGGTGATGCCGGGCTCGTCCACGAATCCACGGATCACCCCGACGGGGTCCTTGAGGGCATCCCATCGCGAGACCTGGAGGACCAGCGGCACATCCGGTGGCAGCCACGTGTCGGGCGTCATCTGGGCCACGTGCGAGACGCGCGCCTGGGTGCCGTCGCTCCGTGCGAAGGTCGCGTCCGCAGCTCCGTCGGGACCCGAGATGATCCCGGCGGCAGCGAGGATCGCGAACGTCCGAACGGGATCGATCACGACGTTCTTCGCCGACCCGTGATCGATGCAGGGCGGCAGCACGTGGATCCGATCCCGCTCGAGACCGTCCCACGCGTACGCCGCTCTCGTGAACGTCAGCGCCTGCGCGGCCCGGGCATCGGGCAGAAGGAAGTCCCAAGCGGAGCGGACGAGCGGGCTCGCGGTGTCCGCGCCGATGTGGCACGTCCAGATCACGGTCGCGCCGAGCGATCGCAGGCCGGGGACGAGCCCGAGCGGCTGCGGATCGTGGACCACGACGACGTCCCCCGCTCGGACGGATCGACCGATGTCGGTCGCGTTGGCCTCGATCACCTCGTCGTAGTGCCGGCGTTCCGCGTCGCCCAGCGGGCCGCCGTCGCCGAGGACGCCGTGGAGCCGGTTGTGGATCCGCTTGGTGATGGTGAAGAACTGAGGGTCACCGTCGATGACGATCCACCGCGTGTCGATCCCGTCGTCGACCAGGTATCCCAGGCACGACCGGAGGAGTTCCGCGACCCCACCACCGTCGGACGTCGAGTTGATGTGCCACACCCGGCGCCCTTGCAAGACCGCGCGCGCGGCGGCGAGGTTTTCTTCGTAGCGGCGGCCGGCGTCCGGCCCCGCGATCGTGCGGAGGCTCTCTGCGGCTCGCGGATGGACGGTGACCGTGTGCATCGGGAACGAAGGCCAGGACCTCAGTGCTCGTGTCCGGATCGAACGGGTTCGATCCGGACCCGGGCGTCGACAACGACGGCGCCACGTTGGAGCACCATCACCGGGTTGCAGTCCATCTCGACCATCTCGGGATGTATCTCTGCCATCGCGCTCACCCGGAGGAACAGCTCTTCGAGTGCCGATACGTCCGCCTTCGGGGCACCGCGATAGCCGTCCAGACGGGGATACGTCGCGAGCGAGCGGATCATCTCTCCGGCATCCATGTCCGTCAGCGGGGACACGCGAACCGAGACGTCGTTCAACAGCTCCGCCTCGATCCCTCCGGCGCCGCAGCCAATGACCGGGCCGAACCGCGGGTCGACGGCGACACCGACGAGCATCTCGACGCTTCCCTCGACCTCCTCCTGGACCAGGAACCCTTCGAGGCGCTCACCCGCCTCCTCCACTGCGCGGCGATCTCGCCCACGTCGACCACCGGCGAATGGGAACGAAGATGCCGGCTCTCGGGCGACAGCTCGATCAGATACGGCCCGACCCGAACGCGGTCCTTGGGGGTCGCCGGACGGATCCGTACCGTCGAGCCGTCACGGAGGACGCGGTCGACCGGCGCGATCGGAGACGACATGCCACGCACGGGGACATCCTACGCAGCGCCCTCGTGGGAACCGAAGGATCAGCGAGCGAGGGGCTCAGCGCTCGGCCCCAGCGAGCCCGAGAACTCGATCCGGTCGCGTCCGGCGAGCTTCGCCCGATACATCGCGGCGTCGGCTTCGCGGATCACGTCTTCGGGTCGGGCGTTCCCGTCGACGCAGATCGCGACCCCGAGGCTGGCGGTCGTGCTCACCCGCCGGCCGGCGATCGTGAAGGGTTCCTTGAGCTCGTCGGCCAACCGTTGGGCGAAGAGCCGGGCATCGCCGGGTTTCAAGACGTCACCCACGAAGATCACGACGAACTCATCACCGCCGTATCGGGCGACGGTGTCGGTCGGTCGTACGGCGGCCGAGAGTCGCTCCGCGACCTGGATCAACAGCTCGTCTCCCGCCCCGTGGCCGAACGAGTCGTTCACATCCTTGAAGTCGTCGAGGTCCAGGAACACCAGCGTCGCTCCGACGCTGGGTTCGCGAGCCGTGCGGGCGAGCGCCATGGCCAGCCGATCCAACAACAGCTGCCGGTTCGGCAGCCCGGTCAGCACATCGTGCACGGCTCGATGCAACAGCTCGTCCTCGACGAGCTTCCGCGCGCTGAAATCTTCCAGCATCCCCATGGCGTAGAGCGGGAGCAGGTCCGGCCCGCGGACCAGCGTCACCACGGTGCGGCACCAGAGGAACGATCCGTCCTTCCGCCGGAATCGGTGCTCCGCCCTGCAGCGGTCCCGGTGGCCGGCTCGCAGCTCGGCGAGCTCATCGAGGATCTCCTCATCGTCCGGATCCACCAGATCCGCGAGCGGGATGCCGCTCAGCTCCCCTTCCTCGTACCGACCCAGCCATTCGATCGTCGCGTTCGCTTCGGTGATCCGCCCGTCGAGCGCCAGCGTGAACACACCGATCGCGGCCGCGTCGAACAGGGTGCGGAACTTGAGCTCGCTGGCGGCCATCGCCTCCTCGGCTCGCTTCCGCTTCGTGATGTCGACCATGACGCCCTGCCAGTAGACCGTTCCGGTCGACACGTCCGGGACGACCGCCGACTTCTCGCTCACCCACACGACGTGACCATCGCGATGGAGCATCCGGTATTCCTCGCTCAAGGCCAGCAGGTCCTTGCGTGCGTTCGCGTCCGCGGCAACGAGTCGATCGCGGTCCTCCGGGTGCAGGATCCGGAGCCAGAGCTCACTTTCGTCGAGCCACTCGCTGAGGGGGTAGCCGAGCATCTGTTCGACCTGTGGGCTGATGTAGAGAGGGATCGAGTGGCCCGGGTCGTCCACGATCACGCGGTCGAGGTACGTGGCGACGCCCGGGATGTTCTCGGCGAGCGTGCGGAACTGCTCCTCGCGTTCCTCCACGAGATGGGCATCGCCGGCCTTGTCTACCGGAGAGCCGTCCTGCTCGTCGGTTGTCTGCATCGGCGTCGGCGCCGGGCGGACCCACGCCGCGGCCGGCACTCCCCCACAGTCATCGGTCGGGATCGGGCAATCCTGAGGCGGAGACGACCCAGGTGGCTCGAAGGCTGACACGATGGGATGCTGGAAGGAACCGAACGGAGGAGGAGGAGCCGTGAACCTGAACAGCATCTTGATCGGGTCCGAAGCACCGGAGACCTTGGTGGAGTACTACACGAAGCTCTTGGGCAAGCCGGGTTGGGACGAAGGCGGATATACGGGCTGGCAGATCGGAGGCGGAAGCATCACCGTCGGGCCGCACGATCAGGTCATGGGGCGGAACACCCAACCAGGACGGCTGATCTGGAACATAGAGAGCGCCGACGTGAAAGGTGACTTCGAGACCCTCATGGCCGCCGGCGCGACCGTGATCCAGGAGCCGTACCACCCCGGTGACGATGAGTCAGAGGTGTGGATCGCGACCTTCTCGGATCCGGACTCCAACTACTTCCAACTCGTCAGCCCGATGTAGCTCGGGTCGAGTCGGCGAGTCGGCGCGCGGATGGATCGAGGAGGAGGAGTCATGTCGGCACAAGACGACGCGGAGCTGGTTCGAAGGGGATACGAGGCGTTCATCGCCGGTGACATGGAGTGGCTGAACGAGCATCTGCACGAGAACGTGGTGTGGCATGTCCCCGGTCAGAACGTGACGTCGGGTGACTACCGCGGCCGCGAGGAGGTCCTGGGCTTCTTCGCCAAGAGCGTCCAGATTGCGCTGCCGGAGTTCGAGATGCACGACATCGTCGCCTCCGATGACCACGTGGTCGCGCTGACGGGCATCCGCTGGCGTCGCAACGACAACGGCGAGACCTTCGAAGATCGGATCGGCCAGGTCTTCCATCTCCTCGACGGCCAGGTGGTGGAGGTCTGGACGATGGGCGAGGATCTGGCCGGCTTCGACCGGTTCCTGGAGGGCATCTCGCCGTAGGACGGCCCCGATCAGCGATCCTCACGCGGATCGAAGTACGGCGGCCACCTGGTCGAGCGTTTGGAGCGTGGGCCCGAGGTCGAACGCGGCGCTCAGTCGTCGTGCCGACGCGCGCATCTCCTCGAGCGGCATCGGGTCCCAGGCGAAGGGCGGCCCTGCGACGTCGCCGGACCCGTCCGGCCACGCTGTTCGTTGCAGTGCCCGCGCGATCGGCTTCTCGGCGTGGTTCATCAACGGGACCATGGCGCCATCGATCAGCGGGCTCTCGTCCCCGACTCCCCAGACCCGCTCCATCACATCCATCTGCAGCGAATAACACGCATCGAACAACCGCGACAGATCGTGAAGCTCGCCTTCGGGGAGATCAGCCGACGACGGGTCGAGGCGCATCGGGTGCACGTCGCCGAGGGGTGTCCTCCCCTCCACGATGTCGAGGAAGCGCCAGTAGTGGGCAGATTCCGGCGCCCCCTGGAACCCGAAGGGCTCCAGCTTGAGGTGCTCGAGCCGGCTCGCGTCGAAACCGATCGGCGCGAACGCAGAGGTGTGCGTTCCCTCGCCCTGTTCGACGATCTCCTCGATCGCGAGCAGGGCGGCATCCAGGCCGGTGACGGCGAAGAGCGCGCCGCCGCCGTGGCCCGCATACCCTTTCGTCACTTGCTTGTGCGGATCACCGATGAACACCTCGTCCCCGAGGCGGGCGAGCGCGGCGACGATCGCCTCGTAGAACTGCGCGAGCGTCTCGTATCGATCGGCTTCGGGTTGCGCGCCCGGCTCTTCGGGCTTCTCTATCCGTAGGAACACGTCGCGCACGAGCTCGACCGACGCGGGCGCCAGATGCAGCACGAGCGGGACCTTCGGATCGTGGTGACGCATCGCTTCCGGATAGCTGGGAACGGCATCGGCCGTGAACCGAGGCCTCCCGCCCACCGCGGTCAGCAGGTTGGCTGCGAGGGCGGTGTGCAGCATCTCCTCGCGAACCACGTACTTGATCGAGGTGGCGGCGGCGGAATCCTGATCCGCCACGCTCCACATCGCGTACTCGTACGGCGGGATCGTGCAGTGCTCAACCTCGACCGCCCACTGGAGATGGCGGCGCAGGTCCTCGACGTCAGTGATCGCCTCGACCATCGCCCGGTTCCTGCGGATGCTAGTCGGTTCCCGACCCGCCCTCGGGCGTACCCTCCAGACAGACCGTCCGGAAGGATCTCGGGCTGGCCCGAAGCGAACCTCGCCTCGAGAACATCCATGGGCGCGTGCAGGCAGAGGGGAGAGTCGTCGAGGTGGGCCGGAAGCGCGACGTGAGCTGCCTCGAAGGCGTTCAATGTGGGCATGCCGGATCGCCATTCGTCACGCTTGGTTGCGAGCCCGCTCATCGAGGTCTACGACGTCGTCTGCCGGGCGCCTCGATCGGGCTCTGGCGCTCTTGAGTTGACGACGGTTCCGCAGATCGCGCTTCCGCGCCGCGGCGTCTTCATCGTCCAGACGCGAGGCGAGCCCGTCGTCGTCGACACGAACACGGCGCTCGTGTTCGGTCTCGACGAGGAGTACCGCGTCAGCCATCCCACGGACGGCGGTGACGAATGCACGGTTCTCGTCCTGCCGCCGGAGCTGCTCGAAGAGGCCTTCGGCAGCATCGAAGGGCGGCAGGTCGGCGTGTGCGCGCTCGACCACCTGGCCGTGTGCCTCGTGACGCGCGCGCTCCGCGAACCGGCCGCCGACCAGATCGACGCGGAGGACGCGGCTCTTCTCCTGCTGAGCCCGCTGTCCCGAGCGTTCGCCGAGGGGGCGACCGACGACGGTTCTCGCCTCGGACCTGCCCAACGCTTGCGGGTCGAGCAGGCTCGCGCGCTCTTGGCCAGCTCACCGGCTGAGCGATGGGATCTCTGTACCCTCGGCCGGGCGGTACGCTGCTCGCCGTTCCACCTCGCCCGCCAGTTCAGGG
>Ga0207646_10008211_pt1 | contig 10491 bp, 10 predicted proteins | sample KBSK5502metaG_FD_184343 | JGI IMG/M metagenome (GOLD analysis project Ga0207646, IMG submission 184343) | Corn, switchgrass and miscanthus rhizosphere microbial communities from Kellogg Biological Station, Michigan, USA - KBS K5-50-2 metaG... | ecosystem: Host-associated > Plants > Roots >...
AAAGGACGATCCGAAACTGCGCGACGTCGTGGTCGTGTGAGGGCAGGACGGTGCCCGGCAGCGCCGTCTGCAAGAAGAAGTACGTCACCTTCCTCTCTAGCAAATAGACGGGCAGCATCCATGAATACCAGCCCTGGGGCATCTTGCGGCGCAGCTCGTACCGGGCCATGTCAACCCCGAAGTCACGAGAGGTGATCGTGTTGTCCAGGCTCAGACCGCGCTCCTTGAGGGCGTCGTTTATCCATCCTCGGCCGGCATCGTCTTTCAGAAAGTCGTCGTCTCGCTTCCATTCCTCATCTTTCTCGCTTTCTTTCTCGCTCAACTGACGACCTCCACAATGAGCGACGCGCCACCTGCAGTTCGGCTTCCCCGCTGAGAGAGTAACTGCGACCGGAGAGTTGTCAAGGTCGGCGAGTCACAAGGCCATGGGCCACCGCCCACGTCGCAACCTCCGTCCGCGACCGGACGCCGAGCTTGTTGCGGATCCGTTCGACGTGGCCCTCAGCGGTCCGTTCGGCGATGAACAGACGCTGGGCTATCTCCTTGTTGGTCATGCCGGCCGCCACCATGGCGGCCACCTCGCGTTCGCGACGGCTCAGCGGACCCGCGTCCGCCTCTGCGTCAACGGCCTGGCCGGTCCGACCGGCGGCGTAATCGAGCGCCTCCGGCGTGGTCATGGCCAGCGCGTCGGCCCAGATCTGGTCGCTTCTGCGCGGCCCGAGCTTCTTGCGGATGCGCTCGGTGCTGTCGTTGAGCTGGTTGACCCTGGTCGACCAGGCGATGAATGAGAACTCGCGCGAAAGGCGCTCGACCACGGCCGCGAGTCGAAGGGCGCGCTCATCGTCGTGACGCGCAGCGGCGACGAGGGCCAGGCCGCCGAGGGACCAGATCATGCCAAACGGATCATTGCGGTCCTGGCAGATCGACAGCGCCTCTCTCCAGCTTGCCGCGGCGCCGTCTATGTCGCCGGTGCCGAGCTGCGCGTTGGCCAGGCTCTCCAGGTATTGCTCCAACGCACCCATCTCGCCGTTGGACCGGCTGAACGCAACGCATTCGCCAAGGATCTCGAGCGCGCTCGCGAAGTCGCCACGCTCAGTCGCGATCAAACCGATCTGGTTCCGGACCGCAACCGCCAGCCGGCGGTCCGCGAACTTCTCGAGCAAGGCCAGAGCCTCGTCGTACATGCGCGCCGACACGTCCATCTGACCTCCGGCGTGGTAGACGGCGCCCGCCCCGCGCAGCACGTAGGCGATCAGCTCGGTGTCGCCAAGCTCGCGCGCCAGCGCCACACTCTCGTCGGCCAGCGTCACACCGCTCACGTGGTCGGCCTGCCTGGACGCGAGCCTGGCGGCGATGTTGAGTCCCCGGGCACGCACGTCGTCTCGTTCCGTCGCTCGATCGAGACGCTCCATCAACAGGCGGCGCATCCGCGCCTGGTCCGAGAACTCGGCTTCCGCGAGCTCGACGGCAAGGGCGAGCCCGGCGTCGTCGACGTTGTCCCGTGCCCAGGCGAGCGCGGACCAGAAGTTCGGCGAGTCTCGCGTCTTCCACTTCTGCGACAGGAAGTATTCGTAATGGCGGCGCTGCAGGTCATCGATCTCGCCAGACTCGTGAAGCTTCTCGAGGGCATAGGCACGGTGAGACTCGAGCAGGCGATACCGGGTGCTGCCGTCGTCCAGTCGCTCCGCGACGACCATGGACTTCTGGACCAGCCCTGTCAGCACCGCGAGTGCATCGCCGCCCGCCGCGTGCGAGCAGACGCTGCGCACGGCGTCGAGCGTGAAACCGCCCTGGAAGACGGCCAGGCGCCGGAACATCGTCACTTCGTCAGGGGTCAAGAGACGGTGGCTCCAATCGATGGCTGCGGCCATCGTCTGCTGGCGTTCAGGCGCAGTCCTTGCTCCCGATGCGAGCAAGCGCAAGCCGTCATTGAGGTTGGCGAGGAGCTCGCGCTCCGACATGATGTCCAACCGGGCCGCCGCCATCTCGATCGCGAGCGGAAGGCGGTCGAGCCGCTCGCAGATCGCGGCCACCGGGTCGCGGTTGGGCGGCGCGACCTTGAACCCAGGCAGCACGAGTCGGGCCCGCGCCTCGAACAGGCTGAGCGCGTCGGGGTCGCCGAGCGAGGAGACGGGCCAGCGGACCTCGCCTGGCACGCCGAGCGGCTCGCGGCTGGTGGCGAGGATGGTGAGCTGTGGACAGCGCTCCAGCAGGGCGTGGGCGAACGAAGCGCACTCCGCGATGATGTGCTCGCAGTTGTCCAGGATGAGGAGGGCCTTCCGCGGCGCCAGCCATGACGCCGCGACCTGCTGGGGTGAGCCGCGGCCTGGCAGCTCGAGGTTCGCGACGACGGCGCCGGCGACGTCTGTCTCCGCCGCCAGCTCGACCCACCAGATGCCGTCAGGCCACGCCTCACGGGCTGCGCCTCCGACCTCCGCCGCCAGCCGGCTCTTGCCGGCGCCGCCGGTGCCGATGAGCGTGACCAGGCGCGCGCTGCGGACCAGCGTCTTGAGCGAGCGCAACTCGGCCTCACGGCCCACGAAGCTCGTGAGGCGGAGAGGCAGGTTGCTCGGAGCAGCCTTCGAGAGGTGGCCCTGGCCAGCCACCGTACCCATCCGGGTATCTTCGCCCAGGCGGGCGGCAATTCAAAGACCCGGCGGGAAAGTGAAAAAGGAGAGAGGGACGGCATAGTCCCTCTCTCCAGTCGACGCACCCTGGGGTATTGGGGTGCGGGTCCGAACGTCTTAGTCGAGCTCCCTGAGGCCGCGTCCTGGCCGGACGTCGTTCACGGCCGGCTTGCCGGTGCTCGGGCTGTCCTGGCGCAGGACGGTGCCTGAAGCAGCGTGCACGACAGACTTGCTCGGGTTGTCCTGGCGCAGGACGGTGCCGGGCGCTGCGTGCACGGTCCCGCTCTGGGAGGCCGCGCCGGAGCCGGTGAGGCCCTTGGCCGCGTAGCCGCCCATGGCCGCGAGGCCCAAGGCGACGATGATCAGGATTGCCGCGACGAACGTTTTCGAGACCGACGCTCCGCTGAAGGATGCTCTGGCTTCCATTTCTTCTCCTTAATTCGTTTCGTTAGGGCAGCTGGCCGTGGCCAGTCGACCGCTCGGTTGCCGGCTGCTGCTTGTACTGGCTGATGAAGTTGGGGTCGTCCTGCTGGATCCGCGGGTTCCCGTTGGGGGTCTGGTCGCGGTAGGCCCAGCTCGGCAGCACGGCCGCCGGCGCCTTGACGTCCTTGTCCTGGCGAAGGACCGTGCCCGGCGCCGCGTGGACGGTCGGGTTCTGCGTCACGGCCGCGCCGCTTCCGAGGACGCCTTTGGCCACGTAGCCGCCCATCGCGGCAAGGCCCATGGCGACGATTACGAGGACGCCGGCGACGAACGTTTTCGAAACTGACGCTCCGCTGAACGATGCTCTGGCTTCCATCTCTCTCCTCAATCGGTTTTTTTTCGGCTGCTTGTGCAAGCCGTTGAGGCGAGAGTAGGAATCAGGGCATGCCTGTCATAAGGCTGGAAACACCTGAAAAGGGAAGGGGCAGGTACCTGTTTTCGGGTACCTGCCCCTGGAAGTTCTTAGGAGTTGGCGGCGAGCGTCGAAGCTTGGTCCAGCAGCTGCCGGCCCCGGGCGATCATGTCCTTGAGGTCCTGCTCGCTCGCGCCTTCGCCGCCGCCAAACGCTGCGATGGTCAGAGCGGTGCGCATCTGGGCCTCGAGCGCGTCGCGCTGCGTTGTGAGCGAGGCGATGCTGCTCTCGACCGATGTGTAGTGGCTGTCGTCGGCCGCGCTGCCGCCGGAGATGGCGTGTGTCGAGGCGACCAGAGTGTCGTGGGCGAACGGTCCAAACGGCGCCGCGATCTGCTTATAAACCTCGTGCAGGCGAACCAGCGACTCGTGGTGCGCGCGCAGGTCACGCGAGACCGCGGACGTCTGGAGGAAGTCGGTCAGCACCGCGCCGTCCGGCTCGTAGCTGTCCTTCAGGCCGAGGAGGGCGAGCATGGTCGGACGGGTGTCGGCGTGGTCCGACCAGGTGTCGCTCGTGCGTCCGAGGTTCTTGACGCCCGGGCCGACGATCCCGAGCCAGGTGCGGCCGATGTCATCGGTCGCGTCGCCGTGGCTCCACGCGAAGTGGTAGTCGACGCAGGTGGGGACCCTGAGGTTCACGGCCTGGTCCGGACAAGCGGTGTTGCTGGTGGTCAAGAAGTAGTCGGGGTTGGCGAAGTAAGTGAAGTCGGGCGTCCTCTGCGGGTCCGCGTTGACCATGTGCAGCGCCTTCTCCCCGACCGTGTCCGCCATGTAAAGCATCACCGGGCTTGGAGCTGAGCTCACGTATGGGTCCACGTTCTGGGCGGCCGCCAGGTTGCGTTCGAACTGCCTGATCTGTTCGGCTGTCGGCGGGGTTCCCTTCTTCGAGACATAAATGGTCGGCGCAGAGTCGAAGTGGATGTCAAAAGTTGGGGCCGTGTACCCGGCCGGCAGCAAAGCCTTGATGTTCTGCGTCACCTCGCCGATCTGGTTGGCGGGGCACCTCTGGCCGTTGGTCACGTTGCAGAAGGTGTGGCTCCACGTGCCGTCGGTCGAGTTGCCGCCGGCGAAGTGGTCGTTCTCGTCCGAGGTGAACACGAACATCGTGTTGGACTTGTTGATCCCGTCCGCGGCGAGGCGGTCGAAGAACTTGCCGAACGCCTGGTCATAGGCGTGGAGCTGGGCCATGTAGTCCGCCTCGCCTGGGCCGGACGCGCGGAAGAGGGAGTGATTGTCGTGCGCGTCGGAGATGTAGGCGAAGGTCACCGGGATTCCGGCCTCCTGCATCTGCGCGACGTAGCCGAGGCTCACCTTGGCGAACATCGCGTCGAATCCTGGAAAGCCCGGGTTGCCCGCGGGGTCTTTGATGGCCTGGTCCTCGGTGTCCTTGACAACGGCGACGTGATCGGGCGTGATCGCAGGGTTGACGTACTTGGCGCCGAAGAGAGCCTTGAACCCGCTGTAGCCGCCGGGCTCATCCGGCAGCACGTCGGGGCGCCACTTGGTGCTCGTGTTGCAGATGCCGCCGCCTTGAGCGCAGTGAACGGCGATGCCAACGAAGTCGGTCTGTGCCTTCGCAGGAGTCGCGTCTGCTTCGATCTGCTCGGGCGAAGGGTTGCCGAAGACCTTCGTCACGTCCCCGAACGGCGTGGTCTTGGTGTTCTCCAGCACCACGTTCGCCGTTGACACGGCACCGTAGTCACATCCCGCGCGGGTGTAAGGGACCCACGGCGCAGGGGTGTTCAGCTGGCCGCTGGTGACCATGTTCGGCAGCACGTCGTTGGCGGTGGCGGTGTCATCCACGCGGTCGGTCCAGTACTTGAACGCGCTCGAAAACCCTGTCGAACCGTCGGGCTTGAAGTAGGCGTACGAGTTGCTCACGGTGAGACCCTGGCGGTCGGGGTAGAGGCCGGTAAGCGAGGTCAGGATGCCGCCCGCGGTGTGCGAGATGAGGATGGTGTGGTTGTTGTCGCTCACCGTTCCGTTGTTCGTCATGAAGTTGAGCAGGTTGGGCATCTGCTCGAGGTCGGAGGGCACGCCGGGCCGGTCGGGAGTCAGGTGCGTGTTGTCGAAGACGATGGAGATGACGTGCTGGATGCCGTTGCTGAGAGTGCAGCTCGGCGTCTGCGCTGATTGATGTGCTGTCGCCGTGCCGGGCACCAGGCTTTGCATCGCCAGAAGGGCAGCCACCGATGCGAGCCGGATCAGCCGTCTCATACCAAACCCCCTAGTTCGTAGAAGCGCCGTCTGCAGCCCCGACCATAACCCGCGCCCCGTTATCCGCGGGTTAGAGGTGCCTTAGGAATCGACCTTATGCACTGGCCGCGCGCCATGTCAAGTTTTCGGACAATGAGGGCTCGATGAGCATCCTCTACCGACTCATGTACCGGCTCGGCGTGACGCCGTGGGACCGCGTGCTGCCGGCGGAGCTGACCGACGGCAATGAACCGGGCCTCGGCGGCGTGGTTCTGCCTGGTCAGGACTGCCCCAACTACTGACTGAGCGCCGTCTGCATGTCGGCTGCCGTTTTGTCGAGCAGGGTCTGCAGCACGTCCTTCGCCATCGGCTGACCCTCGGCGATGACCTCATCCCAGATCTTGCCGAGGTCGGTCGCCATCGTTTTCTCGAGCGCAGGCCAGGCCGTCAGGGTGGGGAGTGAGCGGCCGTCGGCGAGCTGAGACTTGATAGGGCCGGGTTGCCCGGCGGCGATCAGGGCCGGGTACATGCCGGTCTTTGCTGCGGAGCTGCTCTGCCCTTCGGTGCTCGTGAGCCACTTCACGAACTCGAACGCCGCGCTTTGTTTGCTGCTGCTCTTGACGATTGCGAGGTCGGCGCCGCCCATGTACACGGCGTGGCCGGTGTGACCGGGCGGAAATTGCTGCACTCCGAACTGCGGACCTTTCACCTTCGACGCGAGCCCAGGGCCGGCGATGGTGATGGCGAACTTGCCGTTCACAAACATCGACTCAACCCCTGCGGTGTCCTGCTGCAGCACGGCCGCATCGACGTATCTCCCACCGAAGCGCTGATACTCATCAACTCCGTCGACCGCGGCGCTCTGGTTGATCGTCGGTTTGGTCCCGTCGTCGCTGACAAGCGAGCCGCCCGCCTCCCAGATCCACGGCGCGAAGCCGGCGATTGGATTGGAGTCGTTCTTGCCCGCGATCCCGAGGGCGGCGATTTTCTTGGATGTCTTGACGGCGTCCAGCGTGTGGTCGAACGCCTCCCAGTTGCTGAACGCGTTGGCAGGGTCGATGTTGAGGTCCTTCAGGACGTCGGCCCGGTAATAGACGACGCGCGTGTCGATGAACCATGGGATCGAGGTCGTCTTGCCTGTGGGCCAGGCTTGAGCGACGAACGCGGCCTTGCCGCCGAGGGTCTGGACTTCATCGGGTGAGAACTCGTGCAGCGCGCCGGTCGCGGCGACAGCCGCAACCCACTCTCGTTTGAGCTCGATGACGTCGGGTGCATTGGCCGTGGTCAGTGCCGAGGGCAGGCTCGAGATCTTGGTGGCTTTGACGTCGATGTCCGGATGCGCCGCGTGGAAGGCTTTCGCGGCGTCCTGCGCGCCGTCGGACAGGTACCAGAAGTTGATGGTGGTCGCCGCGCTTGGTGCGTTGGTTTGGCCGCCGCACGCGGCGGCGAGAATCACGATCAGCGCGACAGCGCCCCGGGCCGGCCACCTCATCTTGTCCCTGTAACGGGGATTTTGACCGGGCCCGGCGCCTGCTCCCGTCAGCTCAGTCTCGGCCGGCTCCCGTCAGCTCAGTCTCGGGGGGTGGCAGGCCACCAGCGAGTTGGGCGCTCCGCGTCGATCGGCCGCGAGTCGACGCCCCAGCGCGCCGTGAGCAGCGCCAGCAGGACGAACATCAGGACCGCCACGAGAACCTCCATGGCTTTAGTGTTCCCCGCGTGAATCTCCGAAGCAACATGAGTTTTGCTCGTAAAATATCGGAATGCCGGACAATTGGCAGAGCGTCGAGATCAAGCACCTGCGGGCTCTTAGGGCGGTCGCGGACACTGGGACGTTCTGGGCCGCGGCGGAGCAGCTGAGCAGCTCGCTTTCGACGGTCAGCGATCACGTTTCGTCCCTCGAAGCGCTCGTCGGGCAGCGGCTGATCGAGCGGTCGCGTGGCCGGCGCACGGTCTCGCTCACCGAGGCGGGGCGTGTGTTGCTCGGGCACGCGGAGGCGATCGACTCGCGGTTGCGGGCTGCGGAGGCCGACTTCCGCGCTTACGCGTCGGGACGGTCGGGCTCGCTGCGAGTCGGCATCTACCAGAGCGTCGCCAACAAAGTGCTGCCCGAGGTGATGCGCCGCTTCAAGCAGCGATGGCCGGACGTCGACGTGCAGCTGACCGAGGCCGCTCACGACAACGACCTGATCGATTCGGTGGAGCAGGGCGACCTCGACCTGACGTTCGCGATCCAGCCGATCCCCGAGGGCCCCTTCGAGGTCCGAGAGCTCATGCGAGATCCGTACGTGTTGGTCACGCCGGCGGGTTCTTCCATGGCTGGGCACCGGCCTCGTATCGGCGACCTCGCCGACCTTCCGATGGTCGGTTTCCAGCACGGGAAGCACCAGGACCTGGCCGAGGATTTCCTGCTGGGGCGCGGCGTTCGTCCGCGCGTGGTGTTTCGCTCCAACGACAACGGGACGGTGCAGGCGATGGTGGCGTCGGGGCTTGGCTTCGCCCTCGCGCCCCTGCTCGCGGTGGACGAGACCGACCCGAAGGTGCGGCTGCTCCAGCTCTCCGAAACAGTGCCGCCGCGCGTGCTGGTCGTTCTGTGGCATCGGGATCGTTACCGGCCGCCGGCTGTGGCGGCGTTTGTCGAGACGGCGATCGCGGTGGCGGCGGAGGTCGAGCGGGCGCACGACGACTTCCTGGCGAGGATCGTTACGGCTTCTGGATCGCGAACACGAGCTCGAGGCCGTCGACCTCGTCGACCTGTGTCCCGACCTGCTTGAAGCCGAGGCTTCTGACGACGGCGAGGGAGGGCGCGTTGTCGGGCGACACGCTGGCGAAGACCTTCGCCTCTCCGTTGCTCAGCGCCCACTCGACCAGCGCGCGCGCGGCCTCTTTGGCGAAGCCTCTTCCGCGGAAGGACGTGAACACCGTGTAGCCGATCTCAGCGCGGCCGATCACCTCGGGCGGGCCGTGGAAGCCGCAGTGGCCGATCACCTCCAGTTGCCCGCGGGTGACCATGAGGCGCGCCATCCAGTCTCGGCGGCCGGGTGAGGCGTGCATGCGGTGGAGCTGGATTGATAGGAATCCGTCCACGTCGTCGCGCGTCGGAAATTCTTCCGGGATGCTGAGTCCCTGCGCTTTCTCCGCCTTTTTGCGATCGCCCTGGATCAGATGGCGGATCGTCTCGGGTTCTAGTGCCACGAGCTCGAGGCGCTCCGTCTCGATTGGCTTAACCGACATTGCCTGCAGCCCTTGCGTAGCGCTCGGCGAGCGTGTTGAGCCTGGCGATCAGCTCCGGCGGATCGGTGACGGTGAAGTCGGCGTCGAGCATGCCGATGTAGAGCGCGAGCATCTCGATGGAGTTGGAGCGCGCGTGCACGGTGCAGGTCTCGTCATCGATGGGTTCGATGACGACTTCGCGCGGCACGCGCTCCGAGACGGTCTGCGCGGAGGCTTTCACATTGACGCGCGCCTCGTACTTGGCGGGCGCGGAGCGGACGCTCCGCATCACGTAGGCGGCGATGTCCTCGGCGGGCAAATCGCGCGACGTGAAGTGTGGCCCGGTCGGTGACTTCGGTTTCATGCGGTCGAGCCGGAATGTGCGCCATCCGTTTCTGTCGCGATCCCATGCGACCAGATACCACCTCCGGCCGAGATGCACCAGGCGGTAAGGCTCGATCGACCGCACGCTCTCCGTTCCGTCGTGCTTCTTGTAGTCGATCCGCATCACCTCATGGTCGCGGCATGCCGCGGCGATCGTGGCGAGGACGTGCGGATCCACGGTGGGCCCTTGTGAGGGGACCGCGACGGTGTAAGCCTGCAGAGCGTTGACCCTGTGTCTCAATCGAGCGGGGAAGACCTGCTCGAGCTTGACGAGTGCCCTGACTGACGTTTCTTCGATGCCGGAAACGCCGCCGCCCGCCGAGGAACGCAGCGCGACGGCGACGGCGACGGCCTCGTCGTCTTCGAGAAGAAGAGGGGGCAGGGCGGCGCCCGATCCGAGGCGGTAGCCGCCCGCCACGCCGGGCGCGGCCTGGACGGGGTAGCCCAGCGCTCTGAGCCGGGTCACGTCGTTGCGCACAGTCCGGGCGCTGATCTCGAGCCTGTTTGCAAGCTGGGCGCCGGACCATTCCCGGCGCGATTCGAGCAGGGTGAGGAGCCGGAGGAGGCGGGCCGAGGTGTTGAGCACTTTATCTGATCTTGCATCTTATTGCGGAACGGATCTTGCCGCAATGACCGATAGCTTTGGGAGCGTCTTGACAAGCCGGATTGACAGGAGGAAAGGGATGACCCAAGGCAGGTCTCGATGGTCGGTTGTGCTCGCCACGCTGGGTGTGGCGATGGCCTTGTTGCTGGCCGCGCTGGACCAGACGGTGGTCGGTGTCGCGATGCCGCGCATCGTTTCGGAGCTGCACGGACTGCAGTACTACGCGTGGGTCACGACGGCCTATTTGATCACGTCGACCGCGCTGGTGCCGGTGGCCGGCAAGCTCGGTGACATGTTCGGTCGCAAGCCGTTCTTGCTCGCCGGGATGGTCGGGTTCATCGCGGCGTCGGCGCTGTGCGGAACTTCATGGAACATGGCGTCTTTGGTGTTCCTCCGCGCGCTGCAGGGAGTGTTTGGCGGGGTATTGTTCGCGTCGACGTTCGCTGTGCTCGCGGATGTGTTTCCGCCGGAGCAGCGCGCGCGTATGAGCGGCGTGTTCGGCGCGGTGTTCGGGTTGTCGTCGGTCATCGGACCGACGCTCGGCGGTTACCTCACCGATGGACCTGGATGGCGGTG
>Ga0207646_10008212_pt1 | contig 10491 bp, 11 predicted proteins | sample KBSK5502metaG_FD_184343 | JGI IMG/M metagenome (GOLD analysis project Ga0207646, IMG submission 184343) | Corn, switchgrass and miscanthus rhizosphere microbial communities from Kellogg Biological Station, Michigan, USA - KBS K5-50-2 metaG... | ecosystem: Host-associated > Plants > Roots >...
CGCTTCCGCTCCCCGGTCACCGGGTCGGTGCGGTTGTCAGTGACCCGCGGTCGCGTCATGCTGTATGCGTATGCCCGGCGAGTGCCAGGCCAGCCCCTGGCACCAGAGAGGTTGCCCGATGGCGAGTGATCAGGAGGAGCGAAACAAGGTCTTCGGGATGCCTCGCGGGGTAGACCCATATGCCAGGCAGGATGAGGAACCGCAGCGCGTCCTTGGCGTCCCGGTTGACTGGTACGGCCCCGTCGATCGGGATCTACTCCGTTCACTCAGACGTCCCATCAAGGCGTACAAGCACTGGTTGCTGCGGCGCCGCCAGGGTCCTTTCGCACCAGAAGAAGGTGACCCACAGTCGAAGGGCTGATCCGGTCCCAGAAGGCATTAGCGCCGGCCGGCGCGGTGGGACATATGTGGGATTACAGAGTCTCGCGTGTCTGCTGCTGCCAACTGTCGCACGTCAGGGCCTGTGACCGGGATGCCGGTGATCACCTGTAAACCGTCGGCTTCGCGGGGGCTGCCCAGCACCTCGGCCCTCCCTCGGAGATGAGGGGATCAGGACGGGTCATCTCCTCGCCCGTGCAGGCGGAGTCCTACCCCCGGGACCTGCGGGCTGCAAGGGCGCGCTTCGACGACCCTGAGCAATTGTCAAGGCCTGTGGATCGGCGATCTATTTCGTTGCTGGAGCTGCGCGGCGAGGAACCGGTTCTCGGTGTCATCGATGTCGATGGCATCCGCTCGCGCAGATGCCGGTCTTCCTCGTCGGTGAGCCAGCCCGGCCGGTCGGTGACAACGTGGGGCTTGGGGAAGCGTTCGTGGATCTGGGCTGCCGAGTCGGCCAGCAGGCAGGCCCAGGCGCCAGCGGTGCCGTAGTCGTAGACGGCGAGGAATTCTTTCTTCATCGTTACGCTATTTCCTCGGCTTGCTCGTCTCGTTCGACGAGCCTGCCGCGTTCGAAGCGGGCGCCGGCCCGGACCATGGCAACCAGGTGCGGGGCGTTGACGGCGCGCCAGCGGGCCTGCGCGGCTTCGATCAGCTTGAACGCCATCGCCAGCCCGGCCGCCCGTGACCCCGGCCCCTTGGTGATCTTGGTGCGGTGACGTACCGTGGCGAAGGTTAACCCATATCGGGTTGGTGGTCCGCAGGTGAACCCAGTGGTCGGCGGGGTAGTCGTGGAAGGCCAGCAGCTCGGCCGCGTCGTCGGTGATCTTCGCGGCGGCCTTGGGGAACTTCGCCCGTACGCGCCCTCGAACGCTTTCACCGCGGCGAGGGCGTGCTGCTTGCCTTCGGCGTTCCAGATCTCCGCGAGGGCCTTCTTCGCCCCCGGGTGGGCGGACCTGGGGAGCGCGGCCAGGACGTTTGCCGTCTTGTGGAACCAGCAGCGGCCCTGCCGGGTCTCGGGGAAGACTTCGCGCAGCCCGTTCCAGAATCCCAGCGCGCCGTCGCCGACGGCCAGGACCGGGGCGCGCATGCCCCGGCGGGCGCAGTCGCGCAGCAAGTCCGCCCACAACTCCGCGGACTCGCGGTAGCCGTCAGCCAGGGCGATGAGCTCTTTGCGGCCGTCGGCGCGCACCCCGATCATCACCAGCAGGCACAGCTTGTGCTCCTCCAGTCGGATGTTCACGTGGATGCCATCGGCCCACAGGTAGACGTAGTCCACTCCCGACATGTCCCGCTGCGCGAAGGCGCGCTGCTCGGCCTTCCAGGTCTCGGTCAGCCGGGTGATCACCGCCGCCGACTGCCCGGCCGCCGACCCGAGGAACTGGCCGAGCGCAGGCACGAAGTCCCCCCTCGACAGCCCGTGCAGATACAACAGCGGCAGCACCTCGGTGATCTTCGGGGTCTTCCGCGCCCAGGCTGGCAGGATCGCCGAGGAGAACCGCTGTCGCTCGCCCGTCACCGGATCGGTGCGCTTGTCGTTGACCCGCGGCGCGGTTACTTCCACCGCACCCGCGCTGGTCAGCACCTCCCGCGGCTCGTGATAGCCATTGCGCACCACCAGACGGCGGCCATTGTCGTCCCGCTCGGCAGCGAACGCCGCGATATAGGCGTCCACCTCCGCGCGCAGCGCCTCGGCCAGCATCCGACGCGCGCCCTCCCGCACGATCTCATCGATGCCGGCCGACCCGGTTCCTCCCCTGACACACCCTCCTGCACTACCGTGAGCAGGGCGTACCTTCCCGGCCAGCGTTGCAGCGCCGGCCTTGCTTGAGACCTGACTTGGCAACCGGGAGGGTACGCCTCCCGGCTCTCATCCACAGGTTTCAGGCATTGCTCCATCCGGCGGTCGGGGGCTGTTGCCGTAGCTGCCCTTTCCGCTGGTCAAAGAAGTCGCGCTCGGCCGCATTGAGACTCAGCGCCAGGGCAGCGTCGTAAGCCTGCTCAGCCTCGGCGGTCCGCCCCAACCGCCTCAGCATGTCGGCCCTGGCTACGTGGAACGGGTGGTAGGACCCGAGGTCGAGACCATCGATGGCGGCCAGGCCCGCCTGCGGGCCCTCGACCTCGGCCACCGCGACGGCGCGGTTCAGCGCGACCACGGCGGTCGGGGCGCAGGCCATCAGCTGGTCGTAGAGCATGAGAATCTGGCGCCAGTCAGTCTGCGCCGCGGTTGGCGCGGCGCTGTGCACGGCGGCGATGGCCGCCTGGATCTGGTACGGCCCTGGCTGGTTCCGCCGCAGGCACCTGCGGACCAGAGCCTGCCCCTCATCGATCAGCGCCCGGTCCCACCGGGACCTGTCCTGATCGGGCAGCAGCACCAGCGGCTTTCCTGGCGCCGTGCGCGCAGGGGTGCGCGAACGCGTCAGCAGCAGCAGGGCCAGCAGGCCGAGCACCTCGGGCTCGTCGGGCATGAGCTCGGCGAGCACGCGGGCCAGCCTGATCGCCTCGTCGCACAGGTTCAGCCTGAGCAGGCCGGCACCGTCGCTCGCGGTGTGGCCCTCGTTGAAGACAAGGTAGATCACCGCGAGGACCGCGGCGAGCCGGTCGGGCAGCTCGGCATCACCAGGGACGCGGTACGGGATTGCTGCGGCCTTGATCTTCTTCTTGGCCCGGACGATGCGCTGGGCCATCGTGGCCTCGGGCACCAGGAAGGCGCGCGCGATCTGCGGCGTCTCAAGCCCGCCGAGCAGCCGCAGGGTAAGCGCGACCTGGGCAGTGCGGGCCAGTGCAGGGTGACAGCAGGTGAAGATCAGCCGCAGCCGGTCGTCTCGCACCGGACCCACCTCCTCCGGCGGGTCTTCCTGCCCGTACAGCAGCGCGGCCTGGGCGTGGCGATCATGGCGCGAGGCCTCCCTGCGCAGCTGGTCGATGGCGCGGTTCCTGGCCGTCGTAGTGATCCACGCGCCTGGGTTAGGCGGCAATCCGGCGACCGGCCAGCGATCGACAGCCACCGTGAAGGCCTCCTGGACCGCTTCCTCGGCGATGTCGATGTCGCCGAAGAAGCGGACCAGGGTGGCAACGCACCGGCCGTATTCGCGCCGGAAGTGGCCTTCGATCTCATCGGAGCGGAGCGGCATCGGGCCCGTTAGTCCTGCGCATCATCCTGGAACGGACGGACCTCGACCGGAGCCCGGCACGCCCTCGTCGCCTTTCCGGCCCAGGCCAGCGCCTCGTCCAGGTCGGCGGCCTTGATCACCCAGAAACCGCCCAGCTGCTCCTTGGTCTCGGCGAACGGGCCGTCGGTGGTTACCACGTCACCGTCGCTGATCCGCACGACCGTCGCCGTCGCCGCCGGGTGCAGGCCTCCCGCGAAGACCCAGGCGCCCTCTGCCTGGATCTGCGCGTTGAGCGCGTCGACGTCCTTGTAGGCCTGCTGCATCTCGTCCTCAGACGGCGACGCTTCGCCCTCGACCATGTGCACGGCGAGCAAGTACTGCTTCATGACTGCGGTCCTTTCCGGTGTCGGCCGGCCTACTGGCCGGCTCTCTACCCTCGCTACGAACCGCCCGGGCCCGGATCGACACTGCGGCCAGAAAATTCCCGGGACGACGGCTGCTCCAGCCTCGCCTCAGGCGTGGTGGGCTCGAAGAGCTCCACGGGATTGCCGGACGGGTCTTCCACCAGGATTTGCTTGCACCCACCCCGGTGACGATCTCGTTGCGGAACTTAGCACCGGTGGCGCGCAGCCGATCAACGGTCCCGGCCAGATCGGTGACCTGGATCGAGAACCGGTTCCAGCCGCCAGGGCGGGGCAGCGTTCCGTCCGGCATGGCCTGACCGCCGCCCGGCCCGCCGCCGGGAGCGCTGAGCACCAGGCGCAGGTCGCCAAGTGACAGCATGGCAAACGCGGGCGCCGGATGCATGATCTCGGTAAAGCCAAGGTCGTCGCGGTAGAACGCGATCGCCGCATCGACGTCGTCGACTATGTAGCGGACGCTGACAGTGGCCATCTGCTGTGCCTCCTCGCCGTTCGGCCGTGCCCGGATGCCGTCGCCAGTCGTCTAGCATCCCCGACGCGGTCCGGCTGGTGACAACTGGCCCGAAGCACGACAGGCTTAACCTGATCACAAAGCCGGAGTCGAAGGATAGGACCATATGCCAGACCTCCTGACCGTTTATGCGTCAGCTCAGCCGGACAAGCCCGCCGTCATCGACGATCAGGGCAGTGCGGGCATCGTCGCCTGGACCTACGCTCAGCTTGAGGCGGAGGCGAACCGGCTGGCTAACGCACTCATGTCCGTCGGCGTGGGGCCGGGCCAGAAGGTAATCTGGTGCGGCCCGAACTCGCCGCAGGTTGTCGCGGTCATGAATGCGACGAGGAAGATCGGCGCGGTCGCCGTCCCGCTCAACTACCGGCTGACTCCTACCGAAGCCCAGTACATCATCGTCCATTCCGATGCCAGCGCCGCATACGTGGACGCGACCTGCGCCCACCTCTTCGTCACCCCAGGCGGTGAGCAGCTCGGCAACCTGCGGCGCGTCATCGTCTTCGGTGACGCCCCGCTGGCCGGGATGCTGAGCGACGATCTGGTCGCCGCCGCCTCGGCCGAGCCCCCCGCAGAAGCCGACGCGGAGAGCCTAGGAGCGACGATGATCTACACCTCGGGGACGACGGGCAAGCCGAAAGGCGCCTACCGCAGCATGACTGACCAGAGCACGGCGATCGCGCTGATCGGCTTTATCGGCTACACCCCCGACGACGTCTACCTCACCTCGGGTCCGCTCTATCACAGCGGGCCTAGCGCTTTCATGAGTGTCGGACTGGCCCTCGGCCAGACGATCATCGTGCAGCGCAAGTTCGAGCCCGAGGACTGGCTCCGCCTAGTCGACACCTACCACGTGAGCTCGACGTTCTCCGCGCCGCCGCTGATCAGGCTTGTGTGCGCGCTGCCCGCCGAGGTCAAGCATTTCTACGACCGGTCGTCGATGAAACGGATGCTGGCCAACGCCGCTCCGTGGAGCTTCGCGCTGAAGCAGGCCTACCTGGCCGACTTCCCGGCCGATTCGCTGTGGGAGATATACGGGTCAACCGAGCTCGGGGTGAACTGCGTGCTCGAGCCCAAGGACCAGCTTCGCAAGCCAGGCTCGTGCGGTAAGCCAGCTCCCGGGGTCGAGATCCGCCTGCTCGATGCCGACGGCAAAGAGGTCACGGGCACCGGGCCCGATCACCCCGGCGAGCTGTACGTCCGCTCGACCGGCGTCTTCAATGAGTACTACAAGCAGCATGACAGCTATGAGGCCGCCAGGCTGGGCGACTTCCACACGGTCGGCGACATCGCGTACCGGGACGACGAGGGCTACTACTACATTTGCGACCGCAAGAACGACATGATCATCTCAGGCGGGATGAACGTCTACCCGGCGGAGATCGAGGCAGCCCTCGAACAGCATCCGGGTGTCTTCGATGTCGCCGTCTTCGGAGTCCCCTCCGAAGAGTGGGGTGAGCAGGTTCACGCCACGGTGGTGCGCGCGCCCGGCGCGTCGCTGTCCGAGGCGGACGTGATGACCTTCGCCCGCGAGCACCTGGCGGGATACAAGGTTCCCCGCTCGGTCTCGTTCGCCGACGAACTGCCGCGCACCGGCTCGGGCAAGCTGCTTAAGCGGCAGCTCCGGGCGCCGTACTGGGCGGGCCGCGCTGCCAAGGTTGGCTGACCGGAGCCTCACCACCGGTATGGGCCGGCCGAACCGGGAACGCGCCCGGGCGGGACGCCATCCGCCCCGGGCACGCTCCCGGCGTTAGCGGGTGCGGAGCCGGAAGAGGAGGCCCGACGCCGCCGCCGACACGAGCAGGATGCCGGCGCACCAGGCGAGTGCCCGCCAGGGAGCGGCACCGACAGGCGTGCCGAGCAACAGCCCGCGCATGGTCTCAACGACAGGCGTGACCGGTTGGTTCCGTGCGAATCCCTGCAGCCAGCCAGGCATGGTGCGGATCGGCACGAACGTGCTGCTCGGGTACGGCAGGAACATGACCAGGAAGGTGAAGCCGCCCGCAGCCTCCGCCGACCTGGCGAGCAGCCCGGCCGTAGCGGCGAGCCACGAGATGGCCAGCACGAACAGCAGCAGCACGCCCGCCGCGGTGACCCAGCCTGCCGCACTGGCGTGCGGCCGGAAGCCGATCAGGAACGCGACGCCGAGGACCAGCGCGGTGGAGGCGGTATTCCGCACGATGCTCGCCGCCACGTGTCCGGCCAGAATCGCCCGCCCGGGCACATCGAGCGACCGGAACCTGTCCACGATGCCGCCGGCCATGTCCTGCGACACGCTGACCGCCGTATTGGCCGCGCCGAAGCCGGCGCACAGCAGGAGGACGCCCGGCACGAGGTAGGAGACGTAGTTGCCGCCGCCCGCCGACATCGCACCGCCGAAGACGTACACGAACAGCAGCATCAGGATGACGGGCAGCACCAGCGAGGTCATCAGCGCGTCGATGCTGCGGCTGCTGAGGCGCAGGCACCGGGCAGCCATGGCGGGAAAGGCGATGACCCTGGCGGATGGCCCGGGGCCTGCGATGGCGGTGTCAGACACTGATGGCCTCCTTGGCTGACGGCCGAGTGAGGGCGAGGAACACGTCATCGAGGGTCGCGCTGCGCACGGCGAAGCTGGCAATCGCTTCGCGGGCGGGATCGAGCGAGTCGAGCAGGTCCCGCACCTGCGCCGCGGAGCCGTCGGTGGCGACCGACACAGACAGGCGGCCGCCGTCCGCTGACACGATCCTGCGCGCAGCTGCCCGCGCGACTTCGTCGAATGCCGGTCTGCTGGTCAGCGTGAGCTCAAGCCGCCTACTGCCGACCCGCTGCTTCAGCTCACGTGGCGAGCCCTCCGCCACCACCCGGCCGGCGTTGATGACGCCGATGGTGTCGGCCAGATGGTCGGCCTCTTCCAGGTACTGCGTCGTGAGGAACACGGTCATGCCGGTGCTCCGCAGTTCGCCGATCACCTCCCACAACGTCAGCCTCGACGGCAGGTCGAGCCCGGTCGTCGGCTCGTCAAGGAAGATGACTGACGGCTCGCTCACCAGGCTCGCTGCCAGGTCCAGGCGCCGCCGCAGGCCGCCCGAGTAGCTGGCGACTCTTTTCCCCGCGACGTCGCTGAGCCCGAACCGCTCGAGCAGCTCAGCCGACCGGCGCCCGGCCTGCCGCCGTGGTACCCCAGCAAGCCTGGCCACCATGCGCAGGTTCTCCGCGCCGGTCTGCAACCCGTCCAGGGCCGCATACTGACCGCTCAGGCTGATCCGGCTGCGGAGTCCGGCGCGGTCGGCCAGCAAGTCACAACCCGCCACGGTGGCGCGTCCCGCGTCGGGGCGCACCAGGGTCGCCAGAATCCTGACGGTGGTTGTCTTCCCGGCTCCGTTGGGGCCGAGCAGGGCGTAGCAGTGCGCGGCTGGCACGCGCAGGTCCAGCCCGGCAAGCACGCGTTCGCTGCCGTAGGACTTCTCCAGGCCCGCCGCCTCGACCGCTAGGTCTGCCGCCTCGACCGCTAGGTCATCGATCATCGGATTGGCTCTCCTTCGTTCCGGACTCGCGCCCGGGTCGCCGTGGTGGAACGCCCGGACTAGCCTGCGTATCGTGTACGCTCTACTGCGTATGTCATACGCCCCCGCGTATGTTATACGCAATGCTTAGGATGGCTGTCAACCAGATAGCCCGGCCGGCGGTTGCGGGCTCGCCTGCCCCGCAGGCTGGCTGTTGCGGGCTCGCCTCGCCCCGCAAGCTGGGGGTTGCGGGCTCGCCTCGCCCCGCAGGCTGGCGGCTACGGGCCCGCCTCGTCGCGCGCCAGGGAGAACCGATGGGTGACCAAGGCAGCACCGGCCTGCCAGCCAGCCTGGAACAGGCCTGGGGATTGCGCGGGCGGCCGCATCGTGGGCCGAGGCCAGGCCTCAGCCTCGAACGCATTGTCGCCGCAGCGGTCCTGATCGCCGACGCAGACGGCCTCGCAGCCGTCTCGATGAACCGTGTCGCGGCCGAGCTGGGGACCGGGACGATGTCGCTGTACCGCTACGTCGCGGCCAAGGACGAACTCGTGACGCTGATGGTTGATGCCGCTTACGGGCCGGTCAGCTGGACCCGGGCGCCGGGCGAGGACTGGCGGTCCGGCCTGTCGCGGTGGGCCTGGGAAATGCGAGCCGGCATGCAGCGGCACCCGTGGGTGCTGCAGGTGCCGATCAGCGGGCTGCCCATCAGGCCCAACGAGGTCGCCTGGTTCGAGGAGGGGCTGGGCGTCCTGGCCGACACCGGCCTGCGCGAAGAGGAGAAGGCCTCGGTGATTATGCTGATCAGCGGATACGTCAGGAACTCTGCCAGCATCGATGCCGACATCGAGGCTGCGGTCCGCGCGGCAGGGCTGGCGCCGGACGAGTGGATGGCATCCTATGCGCGCACCCTCGGACGGCTGGCCGATCCGCGGCGGTTCCCGGCCATCGCCAGGTTCGCCGCGGCCGGCGTGTTCGAGCGCGCTGACCCGCCTGAGAAGGAGTTCACCTTCGGTCTGGAGCGCATTCTCGATGGCATCGCTCACCTCATGGGCGAACGCGGCTGAACGCCGCCTGGGATCGGCAGCCGCAGCAGGAGGCTGGTTGCCAGGAAATGGCCGCTGCGCGCCACCGCGAGATGGCGCTCGAGTCAGCCGCGGCGGCGGCCCCAGATCCGGTAGACGGCGAAGCCAGTCGCCGCCAGCGCGGCGGCGAGGGCAGCGAGCTGAACTTCCGGCCTGGAGAACTCGTGGGCCGCCCGCTCCCTGAGCCGCCGGACGTTGCTGGCCGGACTGACCCGGTCGGCGAGCGAGTCAATGGTGCGGGCGAGGTTCTGGCGGGTGCGCTCGATCTCGGCGACAATCTCGTCAGAGTCCCGCTTGGCGACCCGGCCATTCGCCGCGGCCTTGCCGCTCACCGCCACCGCGCCGCGCTGGCGTCCGCGGCTCTCCTGGTCGGCCATATCACGCACCCTTCCTGCCCGGAGCGCGGTCGTTCCTGGCTTGCCCCTAGTCTCCCAGGCGAACGGCTACGGCGCACCTCCGCCCCGCCGTTAACGATCACGCGGACGCCGGTTCTGCTGACCGTGACCCGGCTGCACCCTGGACGCCCTCCTGCCAGACGGGCACAATGCGGCGGCGGTCACCCGGCCGGATGCCGGGGACCGCCGCCGCCAGAACGGAACGCGGACTAGCTGTGGCTAGCCTGCGCGTGCGCGGCCCCGAGCAGGTCCTGGCACTCGGTGAGCTGCGACGATATTCCGTGGATCGGCACGTTGCCAAACGCCGCGGCCTCGAGCCCGTCCTTGATCGTGGCGGCCAGATGATCTCTGGAGCCCTCGAGCGTGCTCAGGACATGGCCGGCGTGCAGGTAGGTCGCATCGCCGCTGGCATTGCTCTCGATCCCGGCGGTCGAGGCGATCAGCGTGTCGGTTCCGAACTCACCGACGCTGGAGTTGAGCTGCTTGTAGCAGGCCCCCAGCGCTGCCACCCCTGGCTTAGACAGCGCGCTGTTCGGGTCGGTCAGGATCTGCGTAATGACCCGCCCGTCGGACTGGTAGTCATCGCGAAGACCGGCCAGGTACAGGACCGTCGGCCGGATGTCCGTCTCGTCGATCCAGGTACCGGTCGTGTTGCTGTCCGGCACGGTGACCTGGCCGCTGTCCGGCCCCGCCGAGTTCGGCCCGTCCGCTGGCTGCGGACCGTCGACCCCAAGGCTGCGCACGCCAGGCCCGGCAATGCCGAGGAAGGTCGTGTTGATCTCCGCGGCGTAGTCACCGTGGTTGTAGGCGAATTGAGGGTTGACGCTCACGCACCCTGCCGCGGGGCATGATGCCGGTCCTGACGACAGGAAGTAGTCAGGCTTCGCGAACAACGCGAATGTGGGCGTCCGGGCCGGGTCGGCGTTGACCATGTGCAGGATCGCCATCTCGGTCGGATCGGCCAGATAGTTGGTGATCGGCTGGGTTGTTCCGGTGTACGGGTTCGCATTCGTCAGCCCCGCCGTATCGTGTTCCAGCTTCCTGACCGCTGGGTCCGTGGGCCCGGGATTCCCGGTCACGTAGAATTCCGGCGCGCTGTCGCTCTGCAGCG
>Ga0207646_10008215_pt1 | contig 10489 bp, 11 predicted proteins | sample KBSK5502metaG_FD_184343 | JGI IMG/M metagenome (GOLD analysis project Ga0207646, IMG submission 184343) | Corn, switchgrass and miscanthus rhizosphere microbial communities from Kellogg Biological Station, Michigan, USA - KBS K5-50-2 metaG... | ecosystem: Host-associated > Plants > Roots >...
GCGCGCCAGGCCGAGCGCTCCGCGGCCTCCCTTCACGCGCGGCGTGCCTTCGAAGATGTAGGTGGCGCCGATGTGGAGCGGCGCCTCGTGGCGCTCGGCGTAGAGAAACCACGTGTCGAGCCCGACGAGCGGCTCGAAGTACTTGTCCGGCATCCCCAACCGAATCGATTGTCCCACGGCGTTCGAGGGCGTGCCGGCGGCATTGCTACATTCCCCGCGTGATCCTGACCGCCGTCGCGCTTGCGCTCGCGGCGGCGGCCGTCCACGGGACGTGGAACGTGCTGGTCAAGGTCAGCGGCGATCCGTTGAGCACGTTTCAGCGCGCGACGGTCGTCGGCGCCGCGGTCATGACCGTGCCGGCGCTGGCCGGATGGCTGATCACCGGCCGTCCAGGCATCAACCTCGCGGCGGCGGGCTTCGCCGCGTTCTCGGCCGCCCTCGAGCTGGCGTATCTCTGGCTGCTGTCGGCCGCCTATGCGCGCGGCGAGCTGTCGGTCGTGTATCCCATCGCCCGCGGTTCCGCGCCCTTGCTTGCGGTGGTGATCGGGTTCGCGGTGCTGGGCGAGCGCCTCGGCGCGCTGCAGCTGGCCGGCGTCCTCCTGCTGCTGGGCGGGATCCTTGCCGTGACGCTGCCCCAGACCAGCGGGCGCGCAACGCTGCCGGCTCTGCTCACAGGCGTCGCGATCGCCGGCTACACCGCCGTGGACCGGGTCGGCGTGAGGCTGACCGAGCCCTGGCTCTACGGCTGGCTACTGGTGACGCTGATCGCGATCGGGATGACCATCTCGGTGCGCGTTGCAGGCCGCCGCCGTGTGGCAGTGGTCTCCTGGAGGCAGAGCGTGGTGATCGGCGTCTTCATGTGGGGCGGGTATTTCCTGGTACTGCTCGCGCTGAGCATCGCCCCGCTGGCCGTCGTGGCGCCAGTGCGCGAGACGGCGGTCGTGGCCGTCGCGCTGTGGGGGGTTTGGCGTCTCGGCGAGCGGCGGGCGGCGGGACTCAAGATCGCCGGCGCCGCGGCCACCCTGGTCGGAGTGACGTTGCTTGCCATTTAGCAGCCTGTAAAAGCACTCCGTCGGGGCCGTGGTACTGTAATTCAGTCGCCTCGGGGGGGGCGATCTGCGCCGCGGTCGTCGTTCTTCTCGAAAGGGCCGTGCGTTCGATGGATAGTTTTCGAGAAGAGGAGTTTCAGATGCCGACAGGCACCATCAAGAAGCTGGTACAGGACCGTGGATTCGGATTCATCGCGGCCGAGGACGGGCGGGAGTACTTCTTCCACCGCACCGGTCTCGACTCGAGCGTGAACTTCGACTCCCTCGCCGGCGGCGAGCGCGTCAGCTTTGAGATCGAGCCGAGCCAGAAGGGCCCGCGCGCGAACCGGATCAAGCTGGCGTAAGACGGAGCGTTGACCAGCCGGTCGCCGTGGCGGCCGGCTTTTTTGTTGCCCGCGCGAGCAGGCCCGGGCCCGATTGGTGACCGGATAATGGCCCCGTGGCCGACCCCCGACGCCTGTCGTGACTTTCGACATCGAGCCCCTTGGCGACTACTCGCTCGAGGAGAGCGCTCGTTTCATCGGCGCCTGGCATGAGGCGCCGTCAGACGGCGCCGCCGCGACCGGCCACCTGCACCTCGCTTTCCTGACCGATGCCGGGTGGAAGCCGGTCGGCGTCTGCCTCACGCAAGAAGACAGCGGTTGGGTTCGCGGAACGCTCTACGGCGACGCCGATATGCAGGCCGTCAGCCGGCAGACCGCGCGCATCCTGAGCCTCGACGTCGACGGGCGCGACTGGCCCGAGATCGGCCGGCGCGACCCGGTGGTCGGCCGGCTGCAGCGGATGTTCCCCGGCTTTCGCCCGGTCAACTGGTCAGATGCCTACGAGGCGGCGGCGTGGTGCATCCTCTCGACGCGGATCGCGATGCGCCAGGCGCAGGGCGTCAAGGACCGGCTGTGCCGCGAGCGCGGGCATGAGGTCGACATCCACGGCCACAAGCTGTGGGCGTTCCCGGAGCCGGAGCGGCTGGCGAGGCTGGAGTCGTTCCGCGGCCTTTTCGGCCGCAAGGTCGAGTACCTCAACGGGCTGGGCCGCGCGGCGCTGGCCGGAAAGCTCGACACCGACCGGCTGCGGGCGATGCCGCGCGATGAGTCGCTGGCCGAGCTCAAGCGGCTGGCAGGGATCGGGGAGTTCGGCTCGCAGCTGGTGCGCCTCCGAGCGCTCAGCGCGGTCGACGAGCTGCCGACCACCGAGCGCCGGCTGCTGGTCGTGCTCCGGCATGCGTACGGGTTGGACCGCGAGCCGGACATGGGCACGCTCGAGGAGCTGGCCGAGGGGTGGCGGCCTTACCGGATGTGGGTGTGCGTATGCCTGCGGCGGATGGGGGGCGAGCCCCAGTAGCTCGAGTGCCGGCCCTCGGACCCCTGCTTCGCGTCGGATGCGTTCGAGTGCCGGCTGCCGGACCCTTTGCGACCGGTCAGCGCGACTCGTGCCGCACCACGAACATCGCCCCCGACCACAGGACCAGTCCCACGCCCAGCAGAAGCCACATCGCCGCCGCGATCTGAGACAGCTCCACCAGCGCCCCAAGGATGCACATGGACGCCGCGCCCGCGAGCACGAACGCGCCCGGGAGCAGCACCCACGCCGAGTACCACGGCGGCTGCAACGCATCGCCGCGGTCGAGCAGCCGGCTTCCAGCAAACAGCAGCAGCGCAGCCGCGACCGCCGGCCCGGCCAGCACCACCGCCCAATCCGCTCCGACGCCGCCCGCCGCTGCGCCGATCAGCGGCTGCACCCCGGCCAGCAGCAGGACGGCGGGAACGATGAACCCGACCAGGCGCAAGAGCGAGCTCGCGGGTGGCATAGGTCAGGCGCTCGCGACCAGGACGAGCGTGCGCCCGTGGGTCGTGATCGCCCCCGGGTTGCGCTGCCTCACCACCCGCATGGCCTCTTCCATGAACGCTTGACGCTTTCCGGGACCCATGCCCTCCATCCGGAAGGCGAAGTCCCACCAGCCCATGAACCTCGACACGAGCTGCTCCGCCGACTCCCACACGACCTCCTCGTCGATCAGCTCGACTCGAGCCGACGCAAAGCCGGCGTTTAGGACGGCCGCCTCGAGCGCGGCGCCGTCGCGCACCGTCGCGCGCGTCGCCTGCTCGTCGACGACCCGCGGCGGAGGCGGCAGCCAGGCGTCGACCACCGAATCGATCAGCGCCCAAACGTCCTCCTTCAACCCGGACACCGGCACGCTCGCGGCGAACACCCCCGCGGGGCGAAGCACGCGGCGGGCCTCGCCGAGGGCGCGTCCGAGGTGGGGAGCGAACTGGAGGCCGTGGCCACACACCGCGGCGTCGAAGGATGCGTCCGGGAACAGCAGGTCCTCCATGTCCATGACCTCGAAGCTGACGTTCGCGGGTGCGGACCGGCGCGCCAGCTCGATCATTCCCTCCGCCAGGTCGACGCCGACCACCTCGCCGCCCGGCAGCACCCTGGCCGCGAGCACCCGCGTGAGGGTTCCCGGCCCGCAGGCGAGGTCGAGAATCCGCATCCCGGGGCCGGCTCCAACCAGCTCGATCGCCCGATCGCGGCCGTGCGCTTCGCCCTTCGCCATGATCTCCTCGAGCCGCTGCGCGTACGCGGCCGCGTGCCGGCTGAAGACGCCGGGATAGAGCTCCTTCGACTTCACCGCCAGGCAGACTCCAGCCACGCGGCGGCTGACAAAGCCCCCGCGTTGGTGCGCCCGACCACCTGGATCCCGACCGGCAGCCCTCGGGAAGGGGCGGGCACAGCGACCACAGGCTGGCCGGTCATGTTCAGAGGCCGGCTGAAGCGGGTGAGCAGCTCGCGCACCTCGTTGCCGGCGGTCACCGGCGGCGCGACGATCGCAGTCGCCGGCAGGATCAGCGCGTCGACGCCGGACATGGCCTCTCGCGCCGCCGCGCGCAGCCCCGCCGCCGCGGCGATCGCCTCTCGATAGGTCGCGACCGGTATCTCCAATCCGCGCCGAATGTGCTCGAGCACGTCGGCGCCGTACTTCTCTGGATGCTCCGTCGCCCAGCGGCGGTGATATGCCGACGCCTCCACCATCAGGATGGTCAGCGCGTTCCGGAACAGCACGCCGTGGTCGACGAACTCGATCTCCGGGATGCCCCTCGACACCGCGCTCCACGCGCGCTCGGTGTCGGCGTCAAGGCCCCGAACCCAACCAGCTGGGATCGCGAGCCGCGGCTGGCCGCCTGACATGTCAACTTGCTCACCTGACATCTCCATGAACGCGCGCGCGACCGTCGCCACGTTTGGGCCCATCGGCCCGAGGGTGTCGAGCGACGGGCTCAGCGGGATGACGCCGGTGGTCTCGATGCTGCCCAGCTCCGGCTTGAAGCCGACCACCCCGCAGAGCGAGGCCGGGATCCGGATCGATCCACCGGTGTCCGACCCGATCGCCCAGTCGCACATCCCCGCGGCGACCGCGACCGCAGATCCGCCCGACGACCCGCCCGCAACCCGGTTCGGGTCGTGAGGGTTCAGCACCGCGCCGTAGTGCGGGTTGACGCTCGTGACGCCATAGGCGAACTCATGCAGGTTCGTCTTGCCGACGACGACCGCGCCGTGGTCGCGCAGGCGCCGGACCACGGGCGCGTCGTCGGCCGCCGGCTCGTCCGGCAGCAGGATGGCGCCCGCCGTAGTGACCAGGCCGCGGACGTCGACCAGGTCTTTGACCGCCACCACCGCGCCTTCGCCCTCCTCTGAGGAGAGGGAGATGAACGCGTGCAATCGCTCGTGCTCGGAGATCCGGGCCCGAGCTTCCTGGAGCAGCACTGCGCAAATTCTGGCACCCGCCGGTTACCCTTCCCGTCGTCATGGCTCAGATGCCCGGAGGGCTGGCGACGACCGCCTGGAGCAAGGTCGACGTGCTCACGCCTTACCAGCGCCTGACGGCCGAGATCCAGATTCGTGGCCGGCTGCGGGAGAACATCAACGACCCGGAATCGCTCTTCCACCTGCGCAACGTCAGCGCGGAGCCACTGCTGCCCGGGGCAGTGCCGCTCAACGGCGTGCCCGAAGGCACCTTCAAGAAGGAGCAGGTCTGCGGCATTCGCACGATCGAGCCCGAGCCGCCCCCGCCCGACCAGGTGATGGAGATGGTCCGCCGCTACGCGATGTTCCAGGGCGCCAACTTCATGGTCACCGGGTTCGCCGAGTTCCCCAAAGCCGCCGCGCAGGAGATGCACACCGAGATCCTGCTCAAGGGCCGCTTCTTCCAGCTGCTCGACGTCACTGTCACGATGATCGGAGTGGCCGGCAAGACGTGGACCCAGCCGAACATCTGGGTCAACCGCGACCAGATGCTCGCCCTATTTATGGGCTAGCTCGTATGGGCTAGCTCTTAGCGCCGAACAGCTTTCGGACCCCGCTCCATAGCACCTGGAAGAAGAGCGTCACGGCGTTCACCGGGGCCGCCGTCACCTGGGGTGGAGCCTCGGCCGGCGCGCCGCCCTCCACCGGGGCCGGCATCTGCTGCTGACTCTCGACGTTGGCCTTGATGCAGGCGGCCATGTCGTTGACGATCCGCCTGGAGACGTCTTCCATCACGCCCCGCCCGAACTGCGCGACGCGACCCGCCACCGAGTAGTCGGTCGTGATCCGGACCGTCGAGCCGGTGCCTTCGGCCTCTACCTTCATCAGCGCCTTCGCCCGCGCCGAACCGGGCCCGGTGGTCTCCCGTCCCTCCGCTTCGAGCGTGGCCGAGCGGCCCGCGTCGTCGCGCTCGGCGATCTTCGCGGTCCCGCTGTAGGCGACGGTGATCGGGCCGACCTTCACCTTGACCTTGCCCTTGAATGTCGTCTCGTCCACGACCTCCGACAGCTCGGCGCCCGGCACGCAGCCCACGACCTTGTTCACATCGAGCAGGTAGGCGAACACACGATCCGGGGGAGCGTTGACCGTAAACGAATTCTCCAGTTGCATTTCGACTCTAAAAGTAGCCGAATAGTAGAGTTCGACAAGCGTTCGTTCAGTTTCGTCGCCAGGCAACCGCGCGGCCATCGAGTGCGCCGCCCGCGCCTTGAGCGCGCCGCCCGCTAGCTAGGAGGGAGCCGATGAAGCACAAGGTCGCAGTCACCATCAACGGCCGCGAGCACGAGCACGAAGTCGAGCCCCGGCTGCTGCTCGTGCACTACATCAGAGATGTCATAGGCCTCACCGGGACCCACATCGGATGCGACACCAGCCAGTGCGGCGCATGCACGATCCACGTCGACGGCAAGCCGGTCAAGAGCTGCACGATGTTCGCCGTCCAGGCCGACGGCCGCAAGCTGACCACCATTGAGGGCATGGCCAAGGGCGACCAGCTGCATCCGCTACAGCAAGCCTTCTGGGACGAGCACGGACTGCAGTGCGGCTACTGCACGCCCGGCTTCATCATGGCCGCGGCCTACCTCCTCGACCAGAACCCCAACCCCACCGACGATGAGATCCGCCGCGGGCTGGAGGGCAACCTCTGCCGCTGCACCGGCTACGTGAACATCATCAAGTCCGTCAAGTCCGCAGCCGCCGCGATGGGCGGGGGCGCGGCCAAGAGCACCTCGCGCTCGGCAGTCACCGCGGGAGGGGAATAGATGGCAGTCTCCCAGCTCGTCGGAGCCAAGATCCACCGCCGCGAAGATCCGCGCCTGATCACCGGCCACGGCCGCTACACCGACGACCTCAACCGCGCCGGCCTCACACACCTCGCGGTCGTGCGCAGCCCGCACGCCCATGCGCGCATCCGCAGCATCGGCCTCGAGGCCGCGAAGAAGGCGCCCGGCGTGATCGGCGTCTTCATCGCGCAGGACTTCAAGGACATCATCGCCGGCCCGGCCACGCACCCGGTCGCGCCGGTGTTCGCGCCGGACAAGAAGGTCAACCCGCCCCGCTACCCAATCGCCAGAGAAGAGGTGTGCTACCAGGGCGAGCCGGTGGCGGTGGTCATCGCCGAGACCCGCTCTCAGGCCGCCGACGCGGCGCAGCTCGTGGACGTCGAGTACGAGCCGCTGCCCGCGGTGATGGACATCGAGGAGGCGTTGAAGCCGGGCAGCCCGAAGGCCCACCTCGACCAGCCCGACAACATCGCGTGGGACGCGACCTACGTGCCGTGGGACGCGACCGAGGACGCGTTCAAGACCGCGGACGTCGTGGTCAAGGAGCGGATCCTCCAGCAGCGGCTCTCGCCCAACCCCATTGAGAGCCGCGTCGTGATGGCCGAGTACGACCCGTTCGACAAGCGGATGACGATGTGGATGTCGACCCAGAACCCGCACTGGATCCGCCTGTTCGTGTCCGGAGCGCTGGGCATGGGCGAGCACGCGGTGCGCGTCATCTCGCAGGACGTGGGCGGCGGCTTCGGATCGAAGATCAGCCCTTATCCCGAGGACTACCTCGTCCCCGCGGCCGCCAAGCTGCTGGAGCGGCCGGTCAAGTACACCGAGACCCGAACCGAGGCCGTGCAGAACGCGTACGCGGGCCGCGGCCAGATCTTCGACGTCGAGGTGGCGGCCAAGAAGGACGGCACGCTGCTGGGCATGCGGGTGACGCAGATGCTCGACTGCGGGGCCTACATCGGCACCTTCGGCGCCTTCCAGACCTGCGCGTGCCTGCTCGCGGGCGGCGCTTATAAGTGGAAGGCCATCTCATCGCGATCGGTCGCGGTGATCACGAACAAGATCACGACCGACCCGTATCGCGGCGCCGGCCGGCCCGAGGCCACGCACGTGGCCGAGCGGATGATGGACCTGCTCGCGCTCGAGCTGAAGATGGACCCGGTCGAGCTGCGCCGCAAGAACTTCCCCGGCAAGGAGGAGTTCCCATGGACGCAGAACTTCGGGCTGGTCGTCGACTCAGGCGACTATGCGGGCAGCCTGGACAAGGCGCTCAAGCTCATCGGCTATGACCAGCTGCGCCGGGAGCAGGCGGAAGCGCGTAAGCAGGGCAGGCTGGTCGGCGTAGGGCTTTCAACCTGGATCGAGATCTGCGGCCTCGGCCCCGGGGCGGTCACCGGCCCCGCGACCGGCGGCGTCGTGCTGTCCGAGTCGGCTCAGGTGAAGATCCATCCCGCCGGCGGGGTGAGCGTATACGTCGGCACCCACAACCACGGCCAGGGCAATGACACCACGCACGCGCAGATCGCGGCGGACGCGCTCGGCGTGCCCATCGAGTCGATCGACATCCGGCACGGCGACACCAACGAGGGGCCGGGCTTCGGCTATGGAACCTACGGCTCGCGCACGCTGGCGGTCGGCGGCGTGGCCATCGCCAGGGCCTGCGCGAAGGTGGTGGAGAAGGGCAAGAAGGTGGCCGCACACGTGCTCGAGGCGGCCGAAGAGGACATCGTCTTCGACCAGGGCAAGTTTCACGTCAAGGGCGCGCCCGACAAGTCGAAGGCGATGGGCGAGGTTGCTTTTGCGGCCTACGGGCAGCTGCCTTCAGGGATGGAGCAGGGCCTGGAGGCGGTGGCATATTACGAGCCGCCGAACTTCGTCTGGCCGTTCGGCGCGCACATCTGCGCGGTCGAGATCGACGCCGAAACCGGCGGAGTGCAGATCACCAAGTACGCGGCGGTCGACGACTGCGGAAACATCATCAACCCGATGATCGTGGACGGACAGCTGCACGGCGGCATCGCCCAGAGCATCGGCCAGGCGCTTTACGAGGAGATGGTCTACGACGGCGACGGCCAGCTGAGGTCGGCGACGTTCCTCGACTACTCGATGCCGTCGGCCAACGAGATCCCGGACATGCTGCTCGGCCGCCAGGTGACGCCGAGCCCGACCAACGAGCTCGGGGTAAAGGGGATCGGCGAGGCCGGCACCATCGCCGCGAGCGCCGCCGTCATCAACGCGATCTGCGACGCGCTGTCGCCGCTGGGCATCAAGCATGTGGACATGCCGGCCACGCCGGACCGTCTCTGGAAGATGATCAAGGAGGCAGGTAAGTGATTCCCGCCGCATTCGAATACGCCAAAGCCTCCTCGGTCGAGGAGGCGGTGAAGCTGCTCGACAAGTACGGCGAGGACGCCAAGGTGCTGGCGGGCGGCCACAGCCTGATCCCGCTGATGCGCCTGCGCCTGGCCCAGCCCAAGGCCCTGGTCGACATCAACGGCATCAAGGGCCTCGACCACATCGAGGCCAAGGGCGACAAGCTGCACGTCGGCGCGCTCACGCGCCACGTGGCGATCCAGAACTCGCAGGTCGTCAAGGACAAGCTTCCGATCCTGGCCGAGGTGGCCGGGGAGGTGGGTGACAACCAGGTGCGCAACATGGGCACCATCGGCGGCGTGATCGCGCACGCCGACGCGGCGGGCGACTATCCGACGCTGGCCCTGATGCTGGACGCCGACATCGTCACCAACAAGCGGACGCTCCACGCGCACGACTTCTTCAAGGACCTGTTCACGACCACCCTGGCACCCAACGAGATCGTCACCGAGGTGGTGTTCCCGGTCGCTGATGGGCCGCACAAGTACATCAAGTTCCGCCGCCGCCTCTTCGACTGGGCGATCGTCGGAGCCGCCGCTCAGAAGGTGGACGGCCACTGGCGCATCGGCCTCACCAATGTAGGCCCGACACCGGTGCGGGCCAAGGCGGTGGAGGACGCGCTCGCGAAGGGCGCCAAGCCTGACGAGGCGGCCCAGCACGCGTCGGACGGTCTCAACCCGTCGGGCGACCTGCGCGCCAGCCCGGAATACAAGAAGCACCTGGCGAGGGTGCTTACGCGAAGGGCTATCGAACAAGCCCAGTAGCCATGTAGGATGGCCCGGCCAATGGCCGGGCCATTTTCTTTTGGAGAGGAAGTTCTGATGCGCAGACTGGTCATCGTCGGGGCCGCGAGCTTGATGATGGCCGCGTGCGGCCTGCCCTTCGGCATCGGTCAGGCCTCGACGTCAGAGCTCATCAACGGCGCCGCCGACACGCTGAGCAAGGCCACAGGCTTCGAGGTGAGCGGGACGTTCACGACCGGGTCCGACAAGTACCAGATCGACCTCCAGTACCAGTCCTCTGGTGCGGCTCACATGGACATGACCAAGGGCACCACGCACCTCGAGGTGCTGCAGATCGACGGCAAGGCCTACTACCGGGGCAAGGATTTCGTCGCCAGCGTCGCCGGGACCGACGCTTTCGGGCAGGCGCTTGCGCGCGCCGTCGGGGACAAGTGGTTCACCAGCAAGGACGCGACACCTCTCGACATGAGCGGCTTCACCGACGCGGCGAAGGTGAAGGCCAACTTCCTCAATACGCTTTCGGTCAGCCGCAAGGACAACGTCACGTACAACGGTGCCGACACCGCCGAGCTGTCCGACTCCGACTCGATCCTCAACATCACCGAGTCGTCTCCGTACGAGCTGGTTCGGCTGCGCACGCAGACCGGGAAGACGGTCTCCGACGTCACCGACATGGACCTCGCCTTCTCGAACTACAACAAGGACTTCAACATCATCCAGCCGACCGACGTCTTCCAGA
>Ga0207646_10008217_pt1 | contig 10489 bp, 7 predicted proteins | sample KBSK5502metaG_FD_184343 | JGI IMG/M metagenome (GOLD analysis project Ga0207646, IMG submission 184343) | Corn, switchgrass and miscanthus rhizosphere microbial communities from Kellogg Biological Station, Michigan, USA - KBS K5-50-2 metaG... | ecosystem: Host-associated > Plants > Roots >...
GGTGTGGATCCCGAATCGCCCCACGAGCGCGCGGCCCCAGCCGTTGCCGACCCTGGCCTCGAAGGCGAAGGTCGTCTCGTCGCCGGCCGGGCACAACCCGCGCGCGGTGAACGACCAGAGCGAGCCGCGCTCGTCGCGCGACGGCACCGACTCCTTCTTCCATTGGTGGCCGGAGAAGGGAAGCACGGAGTGGGTCGAGTACCAGTTCGAGGCCCCGAGCTCCGTCTCCGAGGTGGAGGTCTATTGGCTCGACGACACGGGCAGCGGCGAGTGCCGGCGGCCGGCCTCGTGGCGGGTCCTCTACAAGGAAGGCGACGTGTGGAAGCCCGTGGAGGCGACCGGGCCCTACGGCACCGAGAAGGACCAATACAACAAGGTCGGCTTCAAGCCGGTGACGACGAGCGCGCTCCGGCTCGAGGTGACGTTGCAGCCGCAGTGGTCGGCCGGGATCCAGGAGTGGAAACTGAAGTAGCCGTCGCCCGCGGTTGTTGTAGTATTGGTACTATCATATGCCGCGTCCGGCGTCCCTGCGGCTCTCCGAAGACGGCTACCCGCGTGGCGGCCTCCATGGCCAGATCGTCCACGCCATCGGCCGCCAGATCCTGAGCGGCGAGATCCAGCCCGGCGAGGTGCTGCCGCTGCGATCGGGCCCGCCCGCCAGCCGGACGGTCCTCCGCGAAGCGATCAAGGTGCTGGCCGCCAAGGGTCTCGTGGAGTCGCGGCCCAAGACGGGCACGCGCGTGCGGCCGCGCCCGTCGTGGAACCTGCTCGACCCCGACGTGCTGGCCTGGCAGCGCGAGGGCGCCTCGCCCGCCCAGTTCCTGCGCAAGCTCACCGAGGTGCGGCGCATCGTCGAGCCGGCGGCGGCGGAGCTGGCCGCGGAGCGCGCGAGCGCGCGCGAGCGGGCCGGCATCGAGGATGCGTATCGCCACATGGAATCCGCGCTGGCCGGCCGCGAGATGGACTACCATGCGTTCGACCTCGCCGACATGCGCTTTCATCGCGCCATCATGCAGGCGTGCCACAACGACCTGCTGGAGCAGATGAGCGGCGTGGTGTTCGGGGCGCTCCTCGTCAGCTTCCGCGCGACCAGCCGGCTGCCCGGCAGCGCGCGCGCCTCGCTGCCCAAGCACCGCGCGATCCTCGACGCCATCCGCCGCCGCAACCCGCGCGGCGCGAGCCGGGCGATGCGGCGGCTCGTCCACGCCACGGCGCGCGAGATCGACGCGTACTCGAAGCGGCCGTCCGTCCGCCGCGCGCGGGCGCGGGAGTAGGACGTGGCGCGCACCACCCAGACCGTGCTCGCCGGGCTGAATCTCCCCGCGCGCGACGCCTACGACCTGCCCACGTCGGGCAAGAGGTTCGGAGACGGCGGGCAGTACCGCATCGAGATCCCCTCGGTGGAGGGGCCGCGCGCTCTGGAGGCCGTGCTCGAAGCGGCGCAGGCCCTGAGCGTTCCCATCCACCGCGTCAGCCAGGGCAGCGGGATCATGCTCCAGACCGACGATGAGATCGAGCGCATGCTCGCGCTCGGCCGCGCCCGCGGTGTGGAGGTCTGCCTGTTCGTGGGGCCGCGCGCCAACTGGGACACCGGCGCGCAGGCGGCGAGCGCCTCCGGCCGGGTGCTGGGCGCGTCGCTGCGCGGCGCCGACCAGCTCGTCTACGGGATCGAGGACGTACGGCACGCCTGCCGTCTCGGCGTGCGGTCGGTTCTGGTCGCCGACGTCGGGCAGCTCATGGTCCTCGGAAAGATGAAGGCGGCCGGCGACCTTCCCTCCGACCTCGTGCTCAAGATCTCGGTCACGCTCGCCGCGGCCAACCCGGCCACCGCCCGCGTGCTCGAGGACCTCGGGGCCACCTCGATCAACCTGCCGGTCGATCTCTCGCTGCCGCAGATCGCGGCCGTCCGCCAGGCGATCGACACCGCGATCGACTTCTACGTGGAGAGCCCGGACGACTTTGGCGGCTGCGTGCGCCACTACGAGATGCCGGAGCTGGTGCGGGTGGCCGCTCCCGTGTACGTCAAGTTCGGCCTGCGCAACGCCCCCGGGATCTATCCCAGCGGCGAGCACCTCCAGGCCACGGTGCTGGCGCTGTCGCGCGAGCGCGTGCGGCGCGCGGCGATCGGGCTCGGCATCCTGCGGCGCTACGCGCCAGAGGCGGTGGCTTCGCCGTCGGGGTCCCCGGGGCCGCGTTGAAGATCACGGGCGTGCGCACAACGGTGGTCGGCGCCCCGTGGCGCGAGCTGGTATTCGTGGAGCTCACGACCGACGAGGGCCTGACGGGCACCGGCGAGGTGCGCATCGTCAACAAGACCGACACCCTGCTCGCCTGCATCGACGAGCTCGCGCCCCGCTACGTGGTCGGGTCCGACCCCTTCGACGTGGAGCGGCTGGCGTGGAACGTCCAGCGGGCCGAGTACGGCCGCGCCGGCGAGGTCACGCAGTCGGCGCTGGCGGCCTTCGACGTGGCCTGCTGGGATCTCATGGGTCAGGCCCTGGGCGTGCCGGTGTGGAAGCTGCTCGGCGGCCGTTTCCGCGACCGCGTCCTGGCCTACGCGAACGGCTGGTACACGGGGGGACGCGAGCCCGACGCCTTCGCACGGCGGGCGCGCGACGTCGTGAAGCGGGGCTACCGGGCCCTCAAGCTCGACCCCTTCGGCGCGGCCTCCGCGGAGCTCGCGCCGGCCGATCATCGCGCCGCCGTCGCGGTGGTGGCCGCCGTCCGCGCCGCCGTCGGCCCCGACGTGCAGCTCATGATCGAGATGCACGGGCGTTTCACGCCCGCGACCGCGGCGGCGGTGGCCGTAAGCCTCGAGCCCTACGGGCCCGAATGGATCGAGGAGCCGGTGCCGCCCGAGAACGCGGAGGCGCTGCGCCGCGTGCGTCAGGCGACGCGGCTGCCTATCGCCACGGGCGAGCGCGCGCACACGCTGTTCGACATCCGCGAGTTCATCGAGGGCGGATGCGTCGACGTCGTCCAGGTGGACCTCACGCACTTCGGCGGCTTCCTCGCGATGAAGCGGCTGGCCGGCTGGGCGGACACGTACTATCTGCCGCTGGCGCCGCACAACGTCTGCGGCCCCGTCGGCACGATGGCCAACCTGCACTTCGCGGTGAGCACCTCGAACTACAAGGTCCTGGAGCACTTCAACGACTTCGCCGACCCCTGGGTCCAGGAGCTGGTGGACCATCCGCCCTGCGTCGACCGGGCCGACGGCTGCTTCGCCGTTCCCGAGCGCCCCGGCCTCGGCGTGAGGTTGAAGCACGACGTGTGCGCCCTGCACCCTCGGACGGGCGGCCGCATCCGGCTGTTCGAAGAGGGCTGGGAGAGCCGCCGGGGCTGACCCGCCGTCTCACTCGAAACTGCTCCTCCCCGATCCCGATGCCGGTGCCAGGAGAGGGCAGGCAGGGCGTCACATTGGGTGGGATCGAGGTGGGAAGAAGGCAGAAACTGACGAAACGCAGTGGGGCCTGTGAAACCACCGGATCGTCGTTTGGTCGCACGTTCTCAGCTGATTGCGGGTCGGGGAGTGCCGGATCGTTTCCCTCGGGTTCGGCCTGGGAGCGCCTTTCGCCCCCGCGCCGCACCCCGTAGACCAGCACTCGCCCGTCTCCGGAAACGTCCTCCAGGCTCACGTAGCGCCGCTTTGGCGAGGGGCGGTCCTTGCGCGTCATAGCGGCTGAGCGCTCGCGTCTCGGGGCTCGCCTGGTCCTCCAGCCAGCGATAGGGATCGACGATCTCCACGCCGTGCAAGACCTCCCGAACGTTGTCCTGCCGAGTGGGGGGAGGTGTGGGGATTGCCCCTTGGGCGCCGAGGCAGCGCCCGGAGCCAGGAGGCAACCGAGAAGCATGGCCGCACGCGCCCCATCTTTCATGGCGAGATCTCCTGAACTGCCGGTGGTTTGGCGGACCTATGTATAGCTGTATGGCGCGAGCGGGGATCGGCGTCGAACCCTTGCTGTAATCGTCTCCCTGGAAGTATCCTCGGCCGGAGAGTTTCGACCTCTGCCCGGTATGCGCGATGGCTCTATTCAAGAAACTTGGTCTCCTGACTGCCTTGTTGGCCTGCCATTCCCTGGCCCTTTCCCAAACCCGCGAGGACCTGACTGAGCCTATTGGCTCGGCGTTGCGGGCCAGAGAATTCGACAAGGCCGTCGAGTTGACCCGCTCCGCGTTGCGAGCCTCGCCCGGCAGCGCTCAACTGTGGACCTTGCAGGGCATTGCCTTCGCCGGCAAGGGAGACCGCAAACAGGCCTTGGCGGCGTTCCAGCAAGCACTGAAGATCTCACCAAACAACGTTGCGGCGTTGGCAGGTGCCGCTCAAATCGAGTACGAAGCGGACAGCCGGGAGGCCATACCGCTCCTCAACCGTCTACTGGAACTGCATCCCGGCGATCCAACCGGTCACGCCATGCTGGCCGTGCTGGAATACCGGAACGGGAACTGCACGGCGGCGGTCCCTCATTTCGACAAGGCGAGCAAGTTGCTCGATTCTCAGCTCGATGCCCTCCATGCTTACGCCACCTGCCTCGCGCGGCTCAAGCGGCTCGATGAAGCCGCAGAAGTTCTTCAGAGGGCCTTGGCACTCCGCCCGGCTGATCCACAGGAACGTCACCTCCTGGCATCCGTACAGATCATGGGCCAGAAGCCCAAGGATGCCCTCGCTACGCTACGGCCTCTGCTTGATGCCGGGAATCCGACCGCGGATACCTTGCAGCTCGTTTCCAACGCCTCTGAAGATGCGGGCGACACGCCACAAGCTGTGAGCACGCTTCGGCAGGCCCTCTTGCTTGACCCGCGGAACGTCAGCCTATATCTGGATTTTGCCAACATTTCCTTTGCGCACGAATCGTTTCAGGTCGGCATCGACGTGATCAGTGAGGGAATGTTGCTGCAGCCCAGGGCGGCGCAGCTCTACGTGGCACGCGGCGTCCTGTTTGTGCAGCTGGCCCAATATGACAAAGCGGAGGCCGACTTCGAGAAGGCCTACCAGCTGGATCCGCACCAGTCACTGAGCACCGCCGCTCAAGAGTTGGCCGCTGTGCAGGCCAACGATCTCGACCACGCATTGGCCTCGATTCAGTCGAAGCTTGAACGGAAACCGAACGACGCCCTTCTCCTGTACCTGCAAGCAGACGTGCTCTCTCAGAAGAGCGCTGATGTTGGCACTCCCGAGTTTCAACTCGCCATGCGCTCGGCGAAGAGGGCGGTCGGTTTGCAGCCGGCGCTCGGCGCCGCACGCGGCGTGCTGGCGAAACTATACATGCAGGCGGGGCAATACCCGGAAGCGATCGAGCAGTGCCGGGAGGCCCTCAAGAGCGATCCCAAGGACCAGACCGCGCTCTATCGCTTGATTCAGGCGCTGCGCAAGGCGGGACAGAAAAGTGAGATTCCCGACTTGCTGAAGATGCTCGCGCAACTTCGCGAGGAGGCCACCAAAGAAGAAAGGGAGCGTTATCGCTACAAGCTGATCGAGGAGCCTCCCGGGCGAGCTCCCTGACCCCTTGGGCTTGGCAACTCCACATGCGCGTCATCCCTCCTGTCCTGGTTCTGTGGTTGCATCTCGCCACCGTCGCCTCCGTACCCGCGCAGCCGATCACGGCCGCCGGCCAGCCCGCGCAGTTGGACATTCGCGCCGCCGGCGAGCACAGCATCCGTGTTACGCTCAAGCCCATCGGGTTTGCGGGGGACTTTCCCTTCACGCCCGCGGTGACCGAACGGTCGTACCCCGCCCCCGCGGTGAGCCTCCGGGACATCACCGCTCCCGCCACGGCCGAGGTCGGGACTCTGCGGGTGGACGTGCGCCCGAACCCTCTCACGGTGGTCGTCACGAACGCGGCCGGCCAGCCCGTGCAGACGCTCGTGTTCGAGCCGGACGGCAACCTGTCGTTCGGCCTCGACGGGCAGCCGGTCCTCGGGATGGGTGAGGGCGGGCCCCTGCCGGCACCCGGAAGCCGATGGCGGAGCCACGCGGTCCAGTTCGACCGGCGCGGCCAGCTGGACTTGATGGAGCCCCGGTGGCAGGCCGACATGTACGGGTCGCGCAATCCCGCAGCCATGCTGCTCGGCACCGGAGGATGGGGCCTCTTCGTTGCAACGCCCTGGGTGCAGGTCGACATGCGGCGCGACGATCGCGGCCTGTTCATTCCCTACAAGCCGCCGAGCGGCAGCGACGCCCCGCAGATCCGGGGCAACCAGCGCCTCAACGCCGGCAAGGGCGTCCATCCCGTCAGCGCGATCGTTCCGGGCCTGTACGACCTGATCGTCTTCGACGCGCACGAGCCTGCAGAGGCCATGCGGGACTTCGCCGTCATCACCGGCCCCGCGGCCATGCCCCCTCGCTGGGCGCTCGGCTACATGCAGTCGCATCGCACCCTTGAAGATGACGCGCAGATGCTCGGCATCATCGACACCTTCCGCGCCAAGAAGATCCCGCTCGATGCGGTGATCTACCTCGGCACCGGTTTCTGCCCCCGGGGCTGGAACACCACCCAGCCCTCGTTCGACTTCAATCCCGAGGTGTTCAAGCGGGACCCCAAACAGGTGCTGGCCGACATGCACGCCCGCAACGTGAAGGTCGCCATGCACATCGTCCCGTGGGACAGGGACCAGCTGCCGACGCTCCACGGGTCGATCCCGGCCAAACCCGGCGAGACGCTGGACGCGTCCCACATCCAGAACTACTGGAAGCCGCACGCGGGCCTCGTTGCGGCCGGCGTCGATGCCTTCTGGCCTGACGAGGGGGACTGGTTCAATCTCTTCGAACGCATCAAGCGCCATCAGCTCTATTACGAAGGGGCCCTGTCGACCACGCCGAACGTGCGGCCGTGGAGCCTGCAGCGGAACGGCTACCCCGGCATTGCAGAATGGGGCGGGTGGGTCTGGTCGGGCGACACGGAATCGTCGTGGAAGACGCTCGAGGCCCAGATCGCGGTCGGTCTCAACTACTCGCTGAGCATCGGCCCGTTCTGGGGTTCGGACATCGGCGGCTTCTACGCCAACGACGAACTGACGGGCGAGTTGTACGCGCGCTGGCACCAGTTTGCGGCGTTCTGCGGGTCCTTCCGTTCGCACGGGCGCACGTGGTGGCTCCGGCTTCCCTGGGGGTGGGGCTCGAACGAGATGGGCCCGAGGGAGCACAACAACACCAACACCCCAATACCCGCGGACGACCGGCGCAACGTCCTGCAGTCGGAGATGAACAACCCTGCCATCGAACCGGTCGTGAAGCGGTACTCGGAGTTGCGCTACCAGTTGATGCCGTACACCTACACCCTGGCGTGGGAAGCCCGCCAGACGGGCATGCCCCTGATGCGCGCCATGTGGCTGCACTATCCCCACGACGACGCCGCGCGGGCGCTCGGCACGCAGTACATGTGGGGGCGGGACATGCTGATCGCGCCGGTCTTCGAGAAGGGCGCGACGTCCAGGGCGGTGTACCTTCCCACCGGGACGTGGTACGACTGGTGGACCAACGCGACGCACGCGGGCAGGCAGACGGTCAGCCGCGCCGTGGACCTCGCCACGATGCCGATCTTCGTCCGGGCCGGAGCGGTCATCCCGTTGGACCCCGTCCGGCAGTACACGAGCCAGGTGGTCAGCGAGCCCACGACGCTCAGGGTGTACCGCGGCGCGGACGGCCAGTACACGCTGTACGAGGACGACGGCATCAGCCAGGACTACCTGTCGGGAAAAGGCGCCTGGACCCGCATGACGTGGAACGAGCGGAGCGCGCGGCTGACCATCGAGCCAGGCCCGCCCGGCGGTGCGACGAATCTGACGGCTCGGCGCACATTCACTGTCGAGTTGATTCCCGACGGCACGACCCGGACCGTCCAGTACTCAGGCAGGCGCGTCGACGTCAGGTTCTGATTCGGGCGAGGTGATTCATGAGCCACACTGACAAGAACTCCCTGACCAGACGTGAACTGCTGAAGACTGCGGGGAAGGCGACCGCCGTGGTGGTGGCTTCGCCGCTCGTCGAACTCGCGTTCGGCGGCGAGGGGGTGCTGTCGGCGCAGGCGCTCCCCCCGGCCGCCTTCAACGCTGTAGCCGGACCTGACCGCGTGGTGATGCGCCACGGCAAGACATATCTGAACGCGTGGACCGGCGTCGGCCAGCAGCCGCGCAGGCAGCGCCTCCGGGGTGGCCCTCCCCAGCAGGCCGCCCCGCCGCCGCCGCTACCACCAGGGCCCGCCCCGGCCGTGGCATGGAGCCAGGTGTCCGGTCCGGGCACGGTCACGTTCGCCGACGCGAAGGCGCTCGTGACGACGGCCCTGTTCTCGGCGCCGGGCGAGTACGTCGTCCAGATGGCGGCCGACAACGGTACGGCGAAAGCGACCTCGACCCTCATCGTGAAAGTGGAGCTGCCGCCGCCGCCCGAGCAGCTCCGTTTCGTAGTCACGCGGCCCTACGCGGTGACGGGCCCGTTCTGGGCGTCCCGGGTCAAAGCCCTGATCACCTCGTGGATTCCGTACTGCGTCGACCAATGCAACCGCACCGACATCCCCGCCGGGCGAGGCGACGGCGGCATCGACAACTTCGTCGAGGCAGCGAAGGCTTTGCGCGGCGAACCGTACGCCGCGCATAAGGGCTACATCTTCTCGAACGCGTGGGTGCACCAGACGGTCGAGTCCATCTGCCTGGCGTTGATGATCGACCCGCAGGGCGATCAGGAGATCATCGCGGCGCAGAAGAAGCTGCGCGCGTCCCTCGAGGACTGGATCCCGAAGATCCTGGCCGCGCAGCATCCCGACGGCTACCTGCAGACGGCGTTCACGCTGCGCAACGCGCCCCGCCCCGACCAGCCGGCCGCAGGCGGGCGGGGACCCTGGCGGGAGCGATGGTCCGTGTCCCACCGGGCGAATCATGAGGGCTACGTCGCCGGCTACTTCATCGAGGCGGCGATCAACCACTACGTGATGTCGGAAGGCAAGGATCTCCGTCTGTACCACGCGGCAAAGAAGCTCTGCGACTGCTGGGCGGATCACATCGGCCCCGCGCCGAAGCAGGCGTGGTACGACGGGCACCAGCAGATGGAGCAGGGTCTCGTCCGGTTCGGCCGCTTCGTGAACGAGATCGAGGGGAAACCGGGACCTTCGACCGGCCCCGGCGACCGCTACATCGCCCTGGCGAAGTTCCTCCTGGACTGCCGCAAGGACGGCACCGAGTATGATCAGAGCCACCTGCCCGTCCAGCAGCAGTACGAGGCGGTCGGCCACGCCGTGCGGGCGGTCTACACGTACTCGGGCATGGCCGATGTCGCCGTCGAGACCCACGATGTCGACTACCAGAGCGCGACCAGGTCGATCTGGGACAACCTGGTCAACAAGAAGTATTACCTGACGGGCGGTGTGGGGAGCGGTGAGACGGCGGAAGGATTCGGGCCGGACTACTCGCTGCGCAACGACGCCTACTGCGAGGCATGCTCCAGCTGCGGCGAGATCTTCTTTCAGTGGAAGCTGCACCTTGCGTATCACGACGCGCAGTACGCCGACCTCTACGAGCAGACCATGTACAACGCGGTCTACGGTTCGATGGACCTGGCGGGCAAGCACTTCTACTACGACAACCCGCTCGACGAGAACACGGCGCGGTACCCGTGGCACAACTGCCCGTGCTGCGTCGGCAACATCGCGCGCACGATGCTGATGCTGCCGACCTGGGCATACTCCCGGTCCGCCGACGCGGTGTACGTGAACCTCTTCGCCGGCATGCGGGTCAATCTCGGCGAGGTGGCCGGGACCGAGGTCGAGATCGTGCAGGAGACGAATTACCCGTGGGACGGCACGGTGAAGCTCACGGTGAACCCGAAGGCGCCGAAGGCCTTCGCCTTGCGGATCCGCGTGCCGAAGCGTGACGTGAGCACGCTGTACCGCGCGACGCCGAACGGCGATGGGATCACGAAGATGACGGTGAACGGCACTGCCTTCAAGGCGCCCGAGGGGCACGGCTACGCGGAGATCTCGCGGCCGTGGAAGGCCGGCGACACGATTGAGTTCACACTGCCGATGCCCGTCCAGCGCGTGTACGGGAGCGACAAGATCATCTCGGGCGACAGCCGGCCGTCGCCGGTCAAGGGCAAGGTCGCGCTGCGCATCGGCCCGCTCGTCTACAACATCGAGAAGGTGGACCAGGACATCACCGGCGTGCTCCCGCCGGAAGCACCCCTCGTCAGCGAGTGGCGAGCCGATTTGCTCGGCGGCGTCAACGTCATCAAGGGCACGTTCGCCAACGGCGCGCCGATGACCGCGATTCCGAACGCCATGCGGTACAACCGCCATCCTCCGGCCCCGCAGCCGTCGCCGGGTCCCCCCCCGGCCCCCGGCACGCCGCGTCCGGAACCGCCGCCGCCGGAGTCGATCGTGTGGATCCGGGAGAAGTAGCTTCCGCCATGACTCTGTCGCGCCGCGCATTTGTGCGGCTCTCGCTCGGCTCAGCAATCTCAATGGCTACCGATCGGTTGCTCGCACAAGGTGTTTCCACT
>Ga0207646_10008219_pt1 | contig 10486 bp, 10 predicted proteins | sample KBSK5502metaG_FD_184343 | JGI IMG/M metagenome (GOLD analysis project Ga0207646, IMG submission 184343) | Corn, switchgrass and miscanthus rhizosphere microbial communities from Kellogg Biological Station, Michigan, USA - KBS K5-50-2 metaG... | ecosystem: Host-associated > Plants > Roots >...
GAACAGCTACGTGCTGCTGGCGGTGGCCGCGGCGGTCATCGGTGGCACCAGCCTGTTCGGCGGCCGGGGCAAGACCATCCACGGCGTGCTGGGCGGCCTGGTCATCGGCGGCATCTACAACGGCCTGTACCTGCTCAGCGTGCCGAGCCAGTGGATTAACGTCGTGGTCGCCGCGGTGCTGCTCGCGGCCGCGACCATCGATGTCCTCTCGCGCCGGGGCGCGCCGCGCCAAGCGTGAGCTTGACCGGGCTCTTTGCTCTGCTGGCCCGTCATGGCCGGAATACCGGTCATGACATACTGGTTGCGCAGGAAAGCGTGCTCCGGGGTCGGTGAAACTCCGAACCGGCGGTGACAGTCCGCGACCCGGCCGAGGCCATCGGCCGGCTGAACCGGTGAAATTCCGGTGCCGACGGTAATAGTCCGGATGGGAGGCAGCACGCGCGGCCCGGCTGGCCTGGAGGGCCAGCTGAGGGAGCCCACGACGGGCTCGGGCCGTGAGTGAGCGGTATTCCGCGTCCCCGGAGCCTGGATCGCAGGGCGGGAGGACGCGGTGTTCACCGGGATCATCACCGAGCTCGGCAAGGTCGCCGGGCTGGAACGGCTTGACGGCTCGGCCAGGCTGACAATCGATGCCCCGCTGACGGCGGCCGCCGCCGTGGCCGGCTGCTCGGTCGCCGTCAACGGCGTCTGCCTGACAGTGGCGCAGGCGTCCGGCGGCCAGTTTAGCGCCGACGTGATGGGCGAGACGCTGGCGAGGTCGACGCTTGGGGAGCTGTCGGCGGGCGGCCAGGTCAACCTGGAGCGGCCCGTTGCCGCGGGCGGGCGCCTTGACGGCCACATCGTCCAGGGCCACGTGGACGGCACCGGCGTGGTCGCCGAACGCCGGCCCGCCCCGAACTGGGACGTCCTGCGGATCTCGATTCCCCCCGGGCTGTCTCGTTATATCGCCCAAAAAGGCTCGGTGGCGGTCGACGGCGTCAGCCTGACCGTCTCGGGAGTCGGCGAAGCCGGGCCGCCGAGCGCGGGGAACGGCGACTGGTTCGAGGTGAGCCTGATCCCGCAGACGCTGGCGCGGACCACGCTGGGCAGCGTCGGCGCCGGCCACGAGGTCAACCTGGAGGTCGACGTGATCGCCAAGTACGTCGAGCGGCTGCTGGCGGGCGGTGAGCAGCGATGACCGAGCCGTTGCGGCAGGACATGGCGGGGATCGCGCTGGACCGCGTGGAGCGGGCGATCGCCGAGGTCGCCGCCGGCCGGCCCGTCGTCGTCGTTGACGACGCCGACCGGGAGAACGAGGGCGACATCATCTTCGCCGCGAGCAAGGCGACGCCCGCGCTGCTCGCGTTCACGATCAGGCACACCAGCGGGGTGATCTGCGTGCCGATGCTCGGCGAGGACCTCGACCGGCTGCAGCTCCCGCTGATGACCACGCAGAACACCGAGCGGATGCGGACCGCGTTCACGGTCAGCGTCGACGCCCGCGACGGGGTCACCACCGGGATCTCCGCCGCCGACCGCGCGCGGACGGTCAGGGCGCTCGTCGACTCGGCGACCGAGCCCTACGAGCTGGGCAGGCCCGGGCACATCTTCCCGCTGCGGTACACGAGCGGCGGCGTGCTACGCCGGCCTGGCCACACCGAGGCCGCGGTCGACCTGGCGAGGCTGGCCGGGCTCGCGCCCGCCGGCGTGCTCGCCGAGGTGGTCAACGACGACGGGACGATGAAGCGGCTGCCCGCGCTGCGGGAGTTCGCCGACGAGCACGGCCTCGCGCTGATCTCGATCGCGCAGCTGATCGAGTACCGCAGGTACTCAGAGCGGATGATCAGCCGGGTGGTGCAGACCACCGTTCCCAACTCCTACGGTCAGTGGCGCGCGATCGGCTACCTCAACTCGATGGACGGGACCGAGCACCTCGCCCTGGTGCTCGGCGACGTCGCCCTGGGCGCTTCGGGTGCCGCGGCCGGCCGCGACGTGCTGGTCAGGATGCATTCCGAGTGCCTGACCGGGGACGTGTTCGGCTCGCAGCGGTGCGACTGCGGCACGCAGCTCAGCGCGGCGATGGCCGCGATCGCCGCGGAGGGCCGTGGCGTCGTGGTGTACCTGCGCGGCCACGAGGGCCGGGGGATCGGCCTGCTCAGCAAGCTGCAGGCGTACCAGCTCCAGGACGCGGGGGCCGACACCGTGGACGCCAACATCGAGCTTGGGTTTCCCGTCGATGCCAGGGAGTACTCGACGGGCGCGCAGATACTCGCCGACCTGGGGGTCAGCTCGCTCCGGTTGCTGACCAACAATCCCGCCAAGATCAAAGGGCTGGCCGACTGCGGCCTGAAGGTCTCTGGGACGGTCTCGCTGCCGGTCAGCGAGACCCCGCACAACCTGCGCTACCTGATCGCCAAGCGGGACCGGCTCGGCCACCTGATCGAGCTGTCCGAGCCTGGCGCCAGGCAGCCTGCTGAGCCGTCGCCGGATGCGGCCGCGGCGGGGGGCGGCCGGTGAGCGGGACCGGGCGGCCCGACGTCCAGCCGGTGCGGGCCGCCGGGCTGCGGCTGGCGATCGCGGCGACCCGGTGGAACGGCGAGATCACCGAGGCGCTGCTTGACCGCGCGGTCGCGGCGGCGAGCGCCTGCGGCATCGAGTCGCCCACGGTGGTGCGGGTGGCCGGCGCCGTCGAGCTGCCCGTCGTCGCCGCGGCGCTGGCCAGGCAGCATGACGCGGTAGCCTGCCTGGGCGCCGTCATCAGGGGCGGCACGCCGCACTTCGACTACGTCTGCGATGCCGTCACCTACGGGCTCACCAGGGTCGCGCTCGATACCGGCACCCCGGTCGGCAACGGCGTGCTGACCTGCGACACGCTCGCACAGGCGCTCGAGCGGTGCGGCGGGCCAGGCAGCGCGGAGGACAAGGGCTGGGCGGCGGTGATCGCCGCGGTCGACACGGCGCTCGTGCTGAGGTCGCTGGCGCGCGGGGACGACCCCCAGGAGCCCACCGCAAGGCTGGGCGCCGGCAGCCTGCCCGACCTGCGGGCGGCAGGTCCGGCTGGGTGGTGACCACGCGCCGCGGGAAGTGTCACATCCCACGTCGGCCACGGACGTTAGGGCTCCCTAACTCACAGCCCGATGTTAGGCTAACCTAACTTTGAGGAGCGCACCCCTGGGAGAGGATCGCAGCCGATGCTGGCCACGTTCGTGATATTCCTGCGCGAAGGAGTGGAAGCGAGCATGATCGTCGCGATCCTGCTCGCCTACCTCGACCGCAGTGGCCAGCGCCGGCATTTCAGGGACGTGTTCGCCGGGGTCGCCGCCGCGCTCGTGCTGGCGGGCGGTGGCGGCCTGGCCGCCTACTTCACGATCCGTACCTACGCCGACTCGCGGGTGCAGACGATCTTCGAGACCGTCACGTACCTGCTCGCAGCCGCGGTGCTCACCTACATGACGTTCTGGATGCGCTCGCACGCCAGGGGGCTGAAGGGCGAACTGCAGGGGCGCGCCAACGCCGTGCTCGCCTCGCGCTCGGACAGCGCGGCCGCGAGCGCCGCCGCGGCGGCGGGAGAGCCTGGCGAAGGGGGCGAGCTGAGCCGCGGCGCCCGGCTCGGGCTTGCGCTGCTCGCCTTCCAGGCGGTCGGCAGGGAGGGCGTGGAGACGGTGGTGTTCACGCTCGCGATCGCGTTCTCGAGCACCCAGCGCGGCGGGCTGCTCGGCGGAGCCGCGGCCGGCCTGACGATCGCGATGGTGATCGCGTTCGTGATGTACCGGCTCGGCCACCGGATCAACGTCGGCAGGTTCTTCACGATCGTCGGCGCGCTGCTGATGGTGTTCGCTGCGGGGCTGCTCGTCGACGCGGTGCAGAACGCGCAGGAGCTTGGCTGGCTGCCTGGCGCCTCGCATCAGCTCTGGCATACCGGCGCCGTCTTGAACGAGGACAGCGCGATCGGCGACATCGCGCACAGCTTCTTCGGGTACGCGCAGAGCCCGACCTTGCTGCAGGCTGTCGTGTACGTGCTCTACCTGGCCTGCGTGCTGTTCGCCTTCTTGAGCGTGCGGCAGCGCCTGTCCGGCCGCGCAGCCGCCCGGTAGCCGCCCTGGGCTCGCCCAAGTCGCTGGAGCGTCCAGGTCCGACGTACGCTGAATTTCTAGCCGAGAGCGGGTGACCGACGGTGCGAGACATCCTCGACCAGATCGCCAAGTGGTGGGACGCCGACGAGGAGTTCGGCCTCGCGACGGTGGTCAGGACGTTCAGCAGCGCGCCGCGGGAACCCGGCGCGGCGCTCGCGGTCTCCCCGGGCGGCGAGGTCGTCGGGAGCGTATCAGGCGGCTGCGTCGAGGGCGCCGTCTACGAACTGGCCGGCGAGGTGATCTCGAGCGGCCAGCCGGTTCTGCAGCGCTACGGCGTCAGCGACGACACCGCCTTCAGCGTGGGCCTGACCTGCGGCGGCATCATCGACATCTACGTCGAGCCGGTCAGCAAGGGGCGGTACCCCGAGTTCGGCGAGATCAGCGCCGCCGTGCAGGCGGACCAGCCGGTCGCCGTTGCGACCGTGATCGAAGGCCGAGGGAAGGTCGGCGCCAGGCGCGTGGTCTGGCCCGCCGACCGCGAGCCGCACGCGACCGGCACCCTCGGCGCGGGCGACCGGCTCGACCAGGCGGTCGATGACGACGCCAGGGGGATGCTCGCGCAGGGGCTGACCGGAGTACGGCACTACGGCGCCGAGGGCGAGCGCCGCATGGACGAGCTCTCGGTCTTCGTCCAGTCGTTCGCGCCGCCGCCCAGGATGCTTGTGTTCGGGGCGATCGACTTCGCGGCCGCGGTGGCCAGGATCGGCAAGTTCCTCGGCTACCGGGTCACCGTCTGCGACGCCCGGCCGGTCTTCGCCACCGCGGCACGGTTCCCCGACGCCGACGAGGTAATAACCGACTGGCCGCACCGGTACCTGTCTGGCATCACGACCGACGAGCGCACGGTCATCTGCGTGCTGACCCACGACCCGAAGTTCGACGTGCCCGTCCTCGAGGTCGCGCTGCGCGCTCCCGCGGCCTACATCGGAGCGATGGGCAGCAGACGCACGCACGAAGACCGGCTCAGCCGGCTGCGCGAGGCTGGCCTGACGGACGGGGATCTGGCGAGGCTCCGCTCGCCGGTCGGCCTCGACCTTGGCGCCCGGACGCCCGAGGAGACCGCGGTGGCGATAGCGGCCGAGCTGATCCAGCTCAGGTGGGGCGGGTCGGGCCGCCCGCTGACAACGACGGCCGGGCGCATCCATCACGACTGACGGCGCCGGGCACAGGGAGCACGCCCGGGTCGCCGGGCTGCTCCTGGCGGCCGGCCAGGGGAGCAGGCTCGGGCAGCCGAAGGCGCTGATCGAGCTCGGTGGCCGGACGCTGGCCGAGCGTGGCGTGGCGCTGCTGCGTGCGGGCGGCACCGACCCCGTCGTCATGGTCACCGGAGCCGCGCCGGTCAGCCTGCCCGGCGTGATCACGGCGCATAATCCCGCCTGGCCGGCCGGCATGGGCTCGTCGCTGCGAGCGGGCCTGGAGACGCTGCCCGCCGACTGGGACGCCGTGGTGGTCGCCCTTGTCGACCAGCCGCTGATCCGCGCTGAGGTGGTGCGGCGGCTGATTGCCGCGTTCCTCGCGGGCGCCGAGGTTGCCGTGGCCTGTTACGCGGGCAAACCACGCAATCCCGTCCTGATCGCCCGAGCGCACTGGGCGCGGGCGGCGGCCGCCGCGAGCGGCGATCTCGGGGCACGGGCGTTCCTGCGCTCGCGTCCCGACCTCGTCACCGACGTCGAGTGCGGTGACGCCGGCCGTCCCGATGACCTGGATACGCCCGCGGACCTGGCGCGGATCTCGGCCCTGGTGCTCGCGTCCGAGGCGGCAGCTCGGGACTAGCGGCCGGGCTCAGGCTCGCGAGCGGTCACCAGCCGTCGATGACGTGAATGCCCCAGGTGTGCGTGACGCTGTCGCCGGGATCGAGGGTGAGCAGGCCATCGCCGGTGACGAACGCGTTAGCCGGGCACGTCATCGGCTCGATAGCGAGCGCGCGGCGTCGCTGGCTCGGACCGAGCGCATCGCCGGTGAAGACCTGCAGCCAGTCGTAGCCCGGCCCGGCCCACAGGCCAAGCCGCACGCCCCCGCCCGCGAGCCTGGACCACGCGAGCCCGGACTCGTCCCTGGTCAGCCCGGTCAGCGCGTGATCGAGCCGGGTGCCGCCGATACGGCGGGCAGTGCGGAAGTCGAAATCCGAGCCCGTCACATCCTGGGCAGGCCCCGACGGTATGCCGCGCTCGTCGGTCGGCAGCCAGTACGACGCAGGAAGCTCGAGCTCGCAGTCATCCACGACGGGCGCGCCGCCGGTGAGGTACGGATGAGACCCCGTGCCGTACGGCGCGGGCCTGGAGCCGACGTTCCACGCTGTGACGGCGACCGCGAGCCCCGACGCGGTACCCAGCCGGTAGGTGACCGACAGCGCCAGGCAGAACGGGTACCCGGGCCGGCCGTGCAGGAATTGGGTGAGCGTGACCTGATCGCCCGCGCCCGCGGGCGAGCTCGATGCCGGCCCGCCCGCCAACGCGGAATCGGCGAGGTCCCAGTTGACCCAGCGGGCGAGGCCGTGGATGGCGTTGCCGCACGCGGGCTCGCTCAGGTCGAGCTGGAAGGTGGCGCCGCCGAACTCGAACCTGCCGCCGTCGATCCGGTTCGGCCACGGCACGAGCAGCTGTCCTGCGCCGGCCGGCGGGAGCTCATCCGGCTCGTACCCGCTGATCAGCGGCCTGCCGCGGTAGGTCAATCGGCGCAGCCCGGCGCCGAGCTCGGTGACCGTGGCCTGGTAGTCGCCGGCGCTGATCTGATGCTGCGCCCCGGTGAGCGGTATCGGCCGGACCGACATCGCTGCTCCGGTCGCTTCCCGCCTGCCTCTCGGCTTCGCCGGCCGGGCCGGCTCCGGCGGCCTGGCCAGCTGTTGCGCGGCGGCGGACTGTTGCGCGGCCGGCTTCGCGGGGCCTGGTGGCTGATCGGGCGCGGTCATAGCTCCCATCATGGCGGTATGCCTCGGCGTGCCGATGCGCCGGGTAAGCGCGGTCCCCGCGCCGCAAGGGGCGAGGGTCAGCGGCCGGCGCTCGATGGAGCAACGCGGTCCGGCGGCGCTACCTCTGGCGGGGGGCGAGCGCTCCCGTCCTGACGGCGTCGGCGACAAGCACGCCGAACAGGTAGAAGTAGGCGGACTCCTCGTCCTGGAAGACCCGGACTTCGTGCCTGGCCCCGGCGAGCGAGTTGAAGACCTCGAAGCCATCCTCGGTCCTGACCAGGCACATGGCCCCGTCAATGTCCTCGCCGATCGCGTAGGCGCTGGCTGGTATCGCGGCCTGGGCCGCCAGCTCGGAGAAGATCCGCTGAGTCGGCAGCCGGCGTCGCGCCGCGCGCCGTCTGCGGGGCGCCGGCTGCTCCGACGGCGCGACGGCCGGCGGCGCAACGGCGAACGCGACGGCCGGCTCAGACCGCTGTTGGCCGGCCACCGGGGCGATCAGCGCGTCAGGCGCCTGGTCGGCCAGGGGAGCGGCGGCACCTAGTCCGCCGATCGGGACCGGCTGGTGGTGCTTTCCTGTTCCGCGGTCGTCGGCCGGCCCGGGACCGAGCGGTGCTCCGACCAGCGTCATCGGTCCTTCGCGCATCGCCCCGTTCACCAGCGAGGGCTGGTCGGGACGTGATTGATGGCCCGGCGGAGAGCCGGGTACCGGGGTCAGTGGGCTTCCGGTGCTGGGCCGCGCGGCATCGGCGGTTCGACTCTGCGGCTGCTGCGACGGCGCGGACTGGCCGATCATCGGCGAGGAGGGCGGCAGCGGAACGCCGTGTACGAGGCCGGTATCCGGCTGGATCGACTCGGGCGCCGGCCCGGCCAAGGCCTGGCTCGCGCCGGCCGGCTGGCTGAGGCTGGCGGGGCCGGCCGGGCCGCTGGGCTCGTTCGGGCCGGTGGGCTGGCTGAGGCCGGGCGTCGGCCGCTCGGCCGGCAGCGGCTCGGCCCTCGACGCGTCGGCCGCGGCGGGCGCCTCCGCCACGGCTGGCCGCTGCGGCGGGACATGCGACTGCGGGGTCCACGACGGCATGCTGGCAGCGGCGTCAGCCCCTTGCTGCATCATGCTGGACGGTTCGGAAAGCCCGGCCGGCGCGGCCGGGGCGAGGGCTGGCGCAGGCTCGCGCTTACCTGGCCGAGCCTCGCTCCGCGCTGCGGCCGCGACGGCTGGCGGGGCCGCAGGGGGTGCCTGGGCCGTCAGGGCCGCCGCGGATGCCTGGGTCGGCGGCGTCGGCTGCGCCTGCATATCCGCCGCCGCGTCTGCCGCGTCTGCCGCGTCTGCCGCGCCCGCCGTGTCTGCCGCGGCCGCCGCGGCGCGCCCGCCCTGGTCCCGCTTGCCCTTGCGGGCCGCGGCACTCGCCGCCCGCATCGCCTCCGCCTCAAGCGGCAGCGGCGCCTCGTCGACGGCGGGTATCGAGACGTCGGACGGGGAGGCGGACGCAAGGCCGAGGCCAGGACCGATCGGAGGCGTGCTGGCCGGCCGGCCGGATCCGCGGGTTATCGCGGGGCCGAGCGGCCCGTGCGACTCGAGCGGGCCGCGCTCTCCGAGCGGCCCGAGCCGGCCGCTGTCGCGGAGCGCAAGCGGCAACCGCTCTTCGACGATGTCGGTCACCTCCTGGCGGGGGGTGATCAGCTCGAACACGCTGCGGTCGACCTCCCAGTAGCCGAGCCGCTCGGCCAGGTACGCGTCGTGACCGAGGTAGGCGATGTGCAGCCGGTCGTTGAGGTCATCGAGCACGACGCAGGGCTCGCCGCGGAATGTGCCGACCGGCCGGGACTCGTAGATCATCTGGACCTCGTCCAGGCTTACCTCCTTCCGCCAGTGCCCTGTGGCCGGCTCGAACCGCAGGTCCTCGGGCGGGGGACACGCCGCGAACAGGACGACGCCGGATTCGTCCGGGCCGATTCCGGCCTCGTAAGGCGCACCCTGATAGCTGGCAAGCAGCCGGTATCGCATCTCGATCAGACCCCCTCGGCAGGGCGAAGCCAGACCTGCCCGTCGTACCGTGCGATGAAGTCCGCGTGCCCGCCGTGAGCGATCCGGTGAATCTCGGCGCCGACCGGAATCGGCATCAGGTCGACGAAAAACTCGGGGATGGGCCGGGCGGGCCAGGAGGTGTAGCCGGTACCGGTGAATGGCGGCTTGCCCGTCCAGTCCCCGCCACGGTCGACCGAGTAGGGCACCTGGTAGGCCTCGAGCGTCGCCGAGATCCACCTGATCAGGTAGAACTCCGTCATCTCAGGCCGGAACTCCGAGCCCTCGTACCCGAGGTCGAGCGCGCTGTAGAAATCGGCGGGATCGGTGAAGGACGTATCAGCGGCGCGGTAGACGAAGCCGGCGATGACGGCCCGGCGGCCGGTCAGGTACGGCTCGACGAGCCGCGGCGGGATCGGCTTCTGCATGAGCGTCCCGGCCTGCACGACCGTTGACTCCCCTAGACTGTTCCGCACTCGCTCCCCTGTGGTCTGACCAGACATGCAGTTCAATGAAACTCTCAAAACGCAAGTTGAGTGCCCAACTTGCCGCGAGAACCGAGAACTGCGTCGGCCGCCAGAGTACTAGTGCCTGATCCGCCGGGGTTGCCGCGACTAGATGAAGATGCCGGAATGCCGGCCACCGGCCGTTCCGCGCGGAGTGCCCCGATGCTCGGCGTTACAGCCGGAACTACAGTGGCCCTGTGCTCGGGATCAGCGGGGGCGACCCATTGTTTCGCGGCGACGACGGGTCCGCCGATCCCCACGTGGCGGCGGAGCTCGGGGCGTTCGCGGCTGGCGCGGGGAGCGAGCGCGCGGTGCTCACCGCGCTGGCGGACAGTCGGCTGCTCGTGCCCGTGGTCGCGGTGCCTGCCGATCAGCCCGGCGCGCAAGAGCCCGGCGACGAGCACGCGGGCGGGCCTGAGCCGGGCTGCGGGAGCCTGCGGGGCGAGACAGCCAGCGAAATGGCCATGCCAATGCTGATCGGGCTGGACGGTCGCCGGGCGATACCCGCGTTCACCTGCCTGGACTCGATGTCACGCTGGCGGTCGGCGGCCCGCCCCGTTCCCGCGTCCGCGCGCCAGGTCTGGCGGGCGGCCGCCGACGACTCGTGCGCGGTCGTGATAGACGTGGCCGGTCCGGTCCGGCTCGCGGTCGAAGGCGCCAGGCTGACGGCGCTTGCCCGCGGCGACGCCATCCCTGCCGCGTGGGCGGACCCTGACGTGCGCGAGGTCGTGTCCGACGTGCTCGCGGGCGAGCTGGCGTTCGCCGGGTTCGACCTGCGTCCTGGCGATCCCGATCATGACCTCGTCATCGCGCTGATGTTCGCCCGCGACAGCGCCAGGTGCGACGTCGCCGAGCTCGCGGCCGGGGTCGGCGACTCGGTGATGACGCGGCTCGGCGCGCGGCTGCGGCGGGGCGTCGCCATCTGGCTCGGCGAGTAACTCCT
>Ga0207646_10008222_pt1 | contig 10485 bp, 7 predicted proteins | sample KBSK5502metaG_FD_184343 | JGI IMG/M metagenome (GOLD analysis project Ga0207646, IMG submission 184343) | Corn, switchgrass and miscanthus rhizosphere microbial communities from Kellogg Biological Station, Michigan, USA - KBS K5-50-2 metaG... | ecosystem: Host-associated > Plants > Roots >...
GAAATCGTGGCCGTCGTCGGGTTGGGGAAGATCGGCCTGCCGCTGGCGGCGCAATACGCTGCCAAGGGCATGTCGGTGATCGGGTGCGACGTCAGGCCCGAGGTGATCAGCGCGGTCAACGCCGGACATTCCCACATCCTGGAGGAGCCGGGGCTGGCCGAAGCTGTGGCAGCGGCCGTGGCAGACGGGCGGTTGCGCGCGACCCTCGACATCACCGCTGCGGTGGGGGGCGCGAACACCGTGGTGTTGATCGTGCCTCTGCTCACCGACCGCGACCACAACATCGACTTTGGCCAGCTCGACGCAGCCGCCAAGGCCGTTGGCAGCGGCCTGCATCGGGGCTGCCTCGTGCTGTGCGAAACCACCGTGCCGGTGGGCACCACGCGCAACCGCCTGGCTCCGATCCTCGAGGAGCGCTCGGGTCTGCGCGCAGGCGCCGACTTCCAGCTGGCCTTCAGCCCGGAGCGCCTCTACGCAGGCCGCATCTTCGACGACCTGAAGCGCTACCCAAAGATCGTGGGCGGGGTCGACGCCGCCAGCACTGGCAGGGCGGTTGAGTTCTACCGGCATGTGCTCGATGCAGAGGTGTGGCCTGTGGAAAACGCTGAGACCGCCGAGTTTGCAAAGCTCGCCGAGACGACCTATCGCGACGTCAACATCGCCCTCGCCAACGAGCTGGCTCTATACGGCGGCACTCGAAATGTGAACGTCACGCAGGCTTTCAAGGCCGCCAACTCACAGCCGTATTCGCATCTGCACCGCCCGGGCGTCGGGGTCGGCGGCCATTGCATCCCCGTTTATCCGCACTTTCTGCTGACGGATGCGTCGAACAGCGAGCTCGAGCTCGCGCGAAGCAGCCGAGAAATCAACGATGGCATGGCCGGCCTTGCGATCGAGGCGCTCGGCGCGGCGCTGGGAGGCCTCGAGCGGCGCAGGGTCCTGGTGCTGGGAGCAGCCTATCGCGAAGACGTAAAGGAGCTGGCGTTCTCGTCAGCGATTCCGCTCGTCGAGCATCTGCACAGAAAAGGCGCTGAGGTCTTGATTCATGATCCCCTATTCAGCCCTGCGGAGCTGGCCGGATTCGAGGCGCAGATCGCCGACCTTGAATCCACGGGACCACTTGATGTGGATGCAGTCATCGTGCAGGCCTTCCACGACGGCTATCGCGGCCTTGACTGGTCGCGTTTTCGCGGGCTGAAAGTGGTGTTCGACGGCCGAGGCTCGCTCGACCCTGAGCAGATCCGCCGGGTGGGAGCCGGCTACCTCGCATTCGGCGTGGTTGGGACTTCTCCGAAACGACAACCAACCGACTGAATAATGCAGGCCCTAGGTCACAGCCGTGCCGGTTGGGGTCGGCGCAGCCACACCAGCAGCTTGAGGCGATAGAAGCCGATCAGCGTCATTCGAGCAAGCAGCACGCCATGCCGCAGCACGCTGACCTTTGAGAGCCCGGCGATGCGGCGCCGATACCGAATCGGGATGTCGCCAATCCTAAGACGCTGGCGCGCCGCCCCAAAGAGAAGGTCGAAGTCTCCGAACGGGTCGAAGTCTCCGAAGTAAGAACGGTTGGCTACGATCGCCTCGTAATCCTTCTTGAACAGCGCCTTGGTGCCGCAGAGAGTGTCCTTGACAGGCTGCCCCAAAAGCCAGCTGAAAGCCACGCCGAAGAAGCGGTTTCCAATCAGGTTCGCCAAACGCATTGCTTGGTCCTGCATCGGATAGACGAGCCGGCAACCATTCGCAAAGTCAGTCAGGCCGTCGGCGAGTGGAAAGAAGAACTTGGGCAGATCCTCCGGCGGCACAGTCAGGTCAGCGTCGAGGATCATCAGGATGTCACCCTTGGCGGCGGCGAATGCTTTCCGCACCGCATCGCCTTTCCCGAGCTTGAGCATGCGATGCGGCTGTTCGCCGGTAGCCTCGGCGACCTCTCTTGGAACCTGGTGCAACAGCTTGATGTCCAGCTGCCTTGAGTTGGCCGCGATCATTTCCTCGATCTTCTCCACCGTTCCGTCGGTGGATTCGCCGTCGATGAAGATGACCTCTGTCTGGCGCCCCATCTCGGGGATGCGCTGGACCGCTGCTTCGATATTTCCGACCTCGTTGCGACAAGGCACCACGACCGAAACGCTGAGAGCCTGCCGGCGTGCAAGCTGCGCGGCGTCCGGCGCCTGGTACGTGGCTGCGAAGTACTGAATCAAGCAGAGGTGGCGGAGGAGCCGATTGCGGGCGGCAAAGCGATTGAGGGGGTCGCCCAACGGGACGCGCCGGGGAATCAATAGCGCAACCTCAGCAGCATCCACACGAAATTCGGACAGCCGCAGGATGCTTGCAATGTCGTTCATCGAGAGCCAGTTCTGATACGGCTGGGGCATTTTCATGCCGAGCTTTTCTCCCAGTGCGAGGATCGGCTCCCAAAGGAAGTTGTAGTAGGTCAGCACCACCTTTGTCCGCGGGTGGCAGTAGGGATGAAGGCCGTTGAATGTGCGCTGGAGGTCATCCATGGCACCGATCACGTCGGGTAGGACGATGTAGTCGAACGGGGGGGCGCCTCCTAAAACCGGGGCAAGGTCGTCGGGTTCGCCGTGCTCAAATCGATAGCTCGGGTGCTTGTGTCGCGAGTACTCGACCAGCTCCTCTGAGGAGTCGACCGCAATGCTCTTTGCCGGGTCGACGTCCATGGCCGACAGGATGTCTCCAGTCTGTGAACCGATCACCAGCACCCGGCTTCGCGGCGGCACGAATTTGCGACAAATGTCGTGGATCTCCCGGTGGTAGTACCTATTGCGCTTGATCCACGCATCGCGCTCTATTCCTGAAGCCGGCGTCGCAGCTCTGGAAGCCGCGGAGTCAGGTGCGGGCGGACGTGCCAGGACCATCCTGGGTGAACTCACAACGTGAACTTAGCAGACGCCGAAGCGGGTAAGATCATGCGCCCAGATGCGCCGGCTAGCCGTGATCGTCGCGCTCAACCTGGTCGCCGTCGCTGCGTACGCGTTCGTCGCTGCTCAGACGGGATTTTTCAGCCATATGAGCGACACGCTCTTCTCGAGCCCCGACTCCCACAGCTATCGGGAGGTGGCTGACTGGCTCTTCCGAGCCATACCCGGTTCGTTTGAGTCGCTTCACAGGCCGTTTCTCTACCCCCTCCTACTCGGTTCGGCCGCGCGCATTGGAGGGGCGCCCGGCATCTGGACGCTCAACTTCCTTCTTTGGTTGGGCACGGTGAACGTTACGGCTGCGGCCACGTGGCGCCTGACCGGCCGGCCGCTGTTCGGCGCCATCGTCTTTCTCCTGCTGGCCCTCAACGTCTCGCTCATCGTGCTCAGCTTCCAGGCGCTCACCGAGTTGACGGTCGCCTGCCTCGAGTCGATCTGGATCCTTGGTCTCGCGCTGAGCTCGTTACCGCCGAGCAGGCCTCGTGACATTGCGATGCTCCTGCTGCCCATCTCACTGCTTACGGTGGTCAAACCTGCTTACCAGATCGAGTTTCTGGTCGGGCTAGTCTTGCTCGCGATTATCATCTGGCGGTTGCCGCGCGGACGGGCTGTAGCCGCCGCCGCACTTGGTGCCTGCTGCATCCCGATCGCATTCCAGCTTGGCCTCAATGCAACCGCAAACCATTTCCTCGGCTTGTCGTCGGCCGGCGAAAACGCATTCAAGGATTACTACGTCAGCCAGGTATACGCATCGATCAATGGCTTACCCAGCGACTTGGTGACGGCCCGGATTGTGGTAAATCCCTGGAGCAACAGTCAACTGGTTTCGTACCTCGTCGACCATCCTGGACCTGCGGTGCGTACCCTCATCTCGAATCTCCATAGCAACCTGGTCTCGAGCTCGAACTTCATCGACCCGGTGAAAACACCGTTGCTGGCCCGTGCGGTACGCGACACCAACAGAGCATTTCTGATCCTCCACCTGATCTTTCTGCCGGTCGTGGCATTTGCAATCTGGCGCCGTCGTGATGTGCGTCTCGTGTTGCTCTATGTGTTTGCGGTGGTGTTGATCTTGGTGCCAAGCTTGATTTTCGACCAGGGAGACCGGTATATCGAAATGGCCCTCCCGCTTTGGGCGGCTGCCTATGCGCTGGCGGTCGCCGATCTGCTGCCCGTCATCTCGCAGAGCCTCGCGCGCCGGCGCCGGCAGTCCCTACAAAGTCTCCCGCTGTGAATCGCGGCAATGACTTAGCTTCCTGCTGCGGGTCCGGTCCATATCGCGTAGTCGACGCCTTGCTCGAAAACGCTGACGTTCGTCGTACCAGTGGGACACACGGCGCCTGGGTCGGAGCTCCACTGACCGCCAATGAACTGCCAGGGACCCCACGTCGAACCGGTGAAGCCCCGGTGCCAGAGCCCCATGTCCGTGCCCAGGAGGAACACGTCAACGTGGCCGGCGGTGCAGGAGGCGGCGTCTGGACCGCTGGCGAGGACGCCACCCAGGAACGTCCAGCTCCAGGCGGCGCCGTTCCAGGTGGCATCCCAGAGCCCGCCTTCGGTGCCGCGCACGAACACATCGATGCGGTTGCTGCCTGACGCGACCGCACCCGGGTCCGAGGTGATCACCCCGCCCACGAAGGTCCAGCTCCAGGTAGTGCCGTTCCAGGAAACCCTCCAGATGCCGCCTTCAGTTCCGCGGACGAACACATCCAGGAGCCCCACGCCGGTGGAGACGGCGTCCGGACCCGATGTGATGACGCCGCCCAGCTTCTCCCAAGGAGCCCAGGTGACGCCGTCCGAGGAGCGGTGCCAGAGGGCATTGTCGATCCCCCGGACGAAGACGTCGATGCGGTTGGGGCCCCACGAGACGGCGCCGGGGTCGGCGTTGATGACGCCGCCCAGGAAGGTCCAGGTCCAGGAGGCGCCGTTCCAGGTCGCATCCCAGAGCCCGCCTTCGGAGCCGCGAACGAAGATGTCAGTCCTGCTCGGGCCCCAAGAGGAGGCATCGGGGCCCGACGAAATGACTCCGCCCAGCGATTGCCAGCCGGCCGGCGGAGGCACGACCGCCAAGGGCCCGATCGTGAACGACCACGTGTAGGGCACTCCGTTGACCGTAAGCGCGACCGTGTATCTGACGCCGGCCTGAAGGGGCTGCTGGGGAACTACGATCACACCGCCGCGCGCAACGAGGTAGCTGCTGACCGCGGAGTTCGTCGAGTCGATGACGCAGTGTGCAAGCGGGACTCCGTTCCCGGTAAATGAGTGAATGGGACCGGCAGTCGTGCTCACGTTGCCGCCGACCTCGATGAAAACAGGCAGCCCGGTCGGCGCGCTGTATCCGGGGCAGGCCTGAAGCGGATCCGGAAATTCGCCGCCGCCATACGAGGTCAGCGGCTCGGTCGTGCCGTTGCCTGGAAAGTAGACGGGGTATTTGCCCCCGGTGAACGAGTTCCCACGGATGTCGTCAAGGGAGAAGCCGGCTTGCCAGCCGGACTTGACCTCGCGGTAGGATCCAAAGCCGGTTTGGGTCAGTCGCGGGTCCATCATGCCCATCGCGTGAAAAGGCGCGGCCATCCACCAGTCGATCGCCTGATCGTCCGCGAAGCTGGTGGTGGAATTGACCTCGAGGTTGCTGTTTTGCGCCGCGGTGTCACCTTCAACCGTGTAGTAGGGAACGCCCGGAGTCTCGTAGTGGGTGACTAGATCGTTCTTGACCATGTAGACGGAGTGGTTGTAATCGCCGGCGCTCCAGAGCGCGTTCTCGGTCAGGTTCGTCACAGCCGCGTTCGTCCGCCAGAGGTTGAGCCGGTTCAGCCAGCTCCCGGCGGCGACGGGTGTCGTATGAACGTGAACCGGAGAGGTGGTCTGGAAGGCTGGGAGGACCGCCAGGAGCACGGCGCCGACAAGCGACGCCGCGAGGGGCCATCCGGCCGACGAGCGCAAAGCAGGACGCGCGAACTCAGCGAAGGCGTGCGTCGACCTGTGGGACACCTGATCAACAACGATCAATGCCCTGGGATCTTGCTGCAGGCTCTTCGCTGATGGGGCTCTGCGCCCCGGACCCGTCGATTAGAGTCCAGTCATGAGTGGTCAAGGTCTCGCCCAGCAGAAGACGGTGCTGGTAACCGGGGGAGCGGGTTTCATCGGATCTCACCTCGTCCGCCGCTTACTGGCGCAGGGCTACCGCGCTCGAGTCTTCGACAACTTGGCCACTGGCAAGATCGCGAACTTGGCCGGTCTAAATGCTGTGCAGGTCGTCCAGGGTGACGTTCGTTCTAGGGCGGACATCTCGGGAGCCATCGCGGGCGTTCACGCTGTTTTCCACCTGGCCGCCATTGCCTCCGTTGAGGGTTCCTGGAGCGACCCCATCGCAACGCTGGCGGTTAATGCTCATGGCACCGCCAATGTGGTCGAGGCGGCTCTCAAGAACGGAGTCTCCACGGTCGTGTATTCGTCCTCGGCGTCGGTCTACGGCGATCACCAGGCAGTGGCGATCTCGGAGGATCTTGAGCCGCGACCGATCTCTCCCTACGGGTATTCAAAACTGCTCGGCGAGCAAATCGCGCTCGCGCACTCGCGTCCTTCCCAAGGTTTTCGAGTCGTCGCTCTGCGTTACTTCAACGTGTTTGGTCCGCGCCAGGATCCGGACTCGCCCTACTCGGCGGCGATCCCGACATTCATCAAGCACGCGCTTGCCGGCACCACGGCCTCGATTTATAGCGACGGCCTACAGAGCCGTGATTTCTTGTATGTGGACGACGTGTCGGAAGCCAACGTCCGCGCGCTCGACAGTGCTGCCTCTGGGCTTGCGATCAACATTGCCTCCGGACAGGGGCACACGCTGCGTCAGCTGGTCGACGCGATAACAACTCTGCATGACCGGCCGCTACACACGAGCTTTGCCCCGCCCCGGAAAGGCGACATAAGACACTCTCTGGCCGACATCGCGCTTGCCAAGACGACGATCGGCTTTCGCCCAAGTGTCAGCTTCGTCGACGGTCTTAGAAAAACCTTTGACGAGGCTCGATCGTCAGCTACGACCGGAGTGGATACCCCAGCCGCAAGCTGATCCTTTTAGACGCGTGCGGGCGGCTTGCGCAGATGCTTCGCGGGTTCGACGCCTTCGAGCTGGAGGTCGTGCTCGAGCATCTCGTAGACGAGCTGTTCGAAAGTCGTCTTCGGCTTCCAGCCCAGCCTCTGGATCGCCTTGGAAGCGTCTCCGCGCAGCTGGTCAACCTCAGCCGGACGCAGATAGGCCTCGTCGACGACCACATATTTGTGCCAATCGAGTCCGGCGGCGCCGAAGGCCGCGTCGCAGAATTCATGCACGGAGCGCATGTCGCCGGTCGCGATTACGTAGTCGTCCGGCTCATCCTGCTGGAGCATCGCCCACATGGCTTCTACATAGTCGCGAGCGTGGCCCCAGTCGCGCTTGGCGTCGAGGTTGCCGATACGCAGCTTGTCCAACTTGCCGGCCAGGATCTGCGCAATGCCGCGCGTAATCTTGCGGGTCACGAAGTTCTCACCCCTGCGAGGCGACTCGTGGTTGAAAAGGATCCCGCTGCACGCGAACAGCTGGTGCGCCTCGCGATAGTTCACCGTCATCCAGTGCGCATACAGCTTCGCGGCTGCATACGGGCTCCTTGGGTGAAATGGCGTCGATTCGTTCTGTGGCGGTGGTGAGGTTCCGAACATTTCAGAAGTCGAGGCCTGATAGAAGCGAGTCGGCAAGCCCATTGTGCGGATGGCTTCGAGTAACCGGGTAGTTCCCAAACCATCCGCATCGCCGGTGTACTCCGGTTGGTCGAACGAGATCTGGACGTGACTCTGCGCCGCGAGGTTGTAGATCTCGTCCGGCCGTACGGTCTTGACCAGGCGGTTCAGCCCTCCGGAATCAGTCATGTCCCCGTAATGCAGGACAAAGCGCGCTCCCTCGGGGTGACTGGGATTCGCATGTTGAAGGTGATCGATGCGGCCGCGGTTCATGGTGGAGGACCTGCGCACGACTCCGTGCACCTCGTAGCCCTTGCCCAAGAGGAGCTCAGCAAGATAGGAGCCATCCTGGCCCGTGATGCCGGTGATCAGCGCTGCTCTCGCCATACCAGTCGAAGAGTCTAGGGTTTGTCTCGTGGTCAGGCAGCGCACTGGTGGTTGCTGCTCATCCGCCTTCACCTGGTCTTGGTGCGGCACCCCGAGCACATGAACTTTCCCTCCAACCCCGACGACTCGACGATTCTTGCTCCACCAGCGCGACTGAGTCTCGTGCCATGGCTGTACTCATTCGCCGAAGGCATCCCGCGGCGGGATCGGCGGGCGCTGCTGACCGCAGCCACCTCGGTGCTTGCCCGTTTGGTGGCCCTGGCCGTCGCCCTCGCGACGGTACGCCTGACCATCAACTATCTGGGCGCTGCCCGCTACGGACTGTGGATGACCGTGACGTCCATTACGGCTTTTCTCGCATTTTCGGATTTTGGTGTGGGCAATGCGCTCATCAATCGCATGTCGGCGGCGTTCTCATCCGGCGATCGCGCGAATGCGCCGCGAGAGGTCTCGAGCGCCGTAACCCTACTTGGTGCCGTGGGCGCGGCCTTTCTTGTAATCGGAGCCGGCCTCCTAACCATCCTCCCGTGGGCGCGGATCTATAACGTGAGCGGCCTTGCCGCAGCGGAGGCTGGGCCCGCCACCTTCGCTTTGGTCGCTTGTTTTGCTCTGGTCCTTCCACTCGGTTTGGTCCAAAAGATCCAACTCGGGTTTCAGGACGGAGCTGTGTCCAACCTTTGGACGGTTGTCGGAAGCGTGCTCGGCCTCGCCCTCCTCGTGGCCTGCCTCGCCATGCGGCTCGGCCTACCCTGGCTGGTCTTGGCCGTAGCCGGTGGTCCGGTGATCGCCCTCGTGCTGAACTGGACTCAGGAGTTCGGCTTCTCCCGCCCTTGGCTGCGCCCGCGACGGGACATGGTGGACCTTCGAATCGGTATCCGATTGGCGCGCACAGGCTTGCTGTTCCTCGGTCTCCAACTCGCAGGCACAGTCGCATTCGCCTCCGACAACCTCATTGCGGCGCAGGTGCTGGGACCAGTTGCCGTCGCCCAGTACTCCGTGACTCAGCGAGTCTTCTTCGTCCTTCCCGCACTGCTAGCGGTTGCCGCAGTCTCTTTGTGGCCGGCTTACGGTGAGGCGCTGGCCCACTCCGACCGGCGGTGGATTAGACGAATGCTGGTCCGCTCAACCCTCCTGGCTGTTGGACTTACGGCCCTTGGCAGCCTGGTCATCCTGGTCGCCTCGCGCTCCATTTTCGATTTCCTTGTCGGCCCTGCGCTCATTCCGCCGCTCGCGCTCACCGTCGGCTTTGTCGTGTGGGCCGTGCTCTATGCGTTCGGTAGCGTCGTTTCGATGCTGCTCAATGCCGCCAACGTCATCTTGTTTCAGCTGATAACTGCGGCCACGATGGCCGCCACAGCAATCTTTCTCAAGATCGAGCTGAGCAGAACGATTGGGGTGGCGGGCATCATCTGGGGCACGGTCATCGCCTATGGTCTGCTATCTGTGTTACCCACGCTCCTCTATCTTCGATACCGTCGAAGCATCGATTGGTGAGGCCACGTAGGTTAATCGAGGCCCCAGGTCTGATTGTCCGGTCCGCCAAGGCGCGGATGAGGGGACAAAGAGCCAGCATCCCGGGCTTACAGTTCGACGCGTTCGGTCGCCGGCTCGGGTTACGCCTGATGCTATCGGGCCAGGTTGACTTGGGCGTCTCTTATGTCCTCAACCCAGTCTCGATCGTTCGGTACTTCGAGTTTCCCTTCGTTGCTAAATCGATTCCGACCAACGCCTCGAGATGTGCCGATATCAGCTCGCCAAGGCTCTTCTCGCTCTTCTGGTCCGCTACCCATCCCGGCGTTGTGATCGAGATGTTCAATCCTGATCGGAAGGATCTCGAAGAGACCCGCAGGATCGCCGCGTCAGCGGGGATTGCGCTGAGCTTCGCAAACAGTGACGTGCGGACTCTCCGAGACCGGCCAAACACGTATGACTCGATCTGGTCGATCTCCGTCCTCGAGCATATACACGGAGCCTACGATGACCGTGACGCGATCTCCTGGCTCTATTCGGCGCTCAGACCTGGAGGCGTCTTGGTCGTAACGGTCATGACGGACCGTGCCTTCTGGGATGAATATCGGGACGTTGATCCATACGGACTCGATCGCCCGGTTTCTGGGCCTGTGTTCTTCCAGCGCTGGTACGACCTGACGTCGATCCGCGCCCGACTGCTCGATCCGCTGCCCGGCGCCACGGCAACGTTCGGCTTCTTTGGGGAGACGCGACCTGGGGCGTTCAAGACTTACGAGGCTGCTTGGATGCGTCTGGGCTTGAGTCGGTCGGTAGACGACCCCCGCGAGATCGCCGAAAACTTTCGCGAATACATGACCTGGGAGGCGATGCCCGGAGCGGGCGTCTGTGGCATCCGGATCGTAAAACCTGAGCGGCACGCGACCGTATCCTCGCCTGACCGGGAGCCGGAGCTCGGACACTGATAATCGACCGTCGCCTC
>Ga0207646_10008230_pt1 | contig 10475 bp, 9 predicted proteins | sample KBSK5502metaG_FD_184343 | JGI IMG/M metagenome (GOLD analysis project Ga0207646, IMG submission 184343) | Corn, switchgrass and miscanthus rhizosphere microbial communities from Kellogg Biological Station, Michigan, USA - KBS K5-50-2 metaG... | ecosystem: Host-associated > Plants > Roots >...
CGAGGATGCGCGCCATCTGCGTGACCGCCGTGATCATTCCGAGTCCGCGGCCGGTGGTGAGCAGCACGGTGCGGCCCTGCATGCGGCCGGCGAGATACATGATGGTCAGCGTCTTTCCCGTCCCGGGCGATCCGTAGAGCAAGAGGCCTCGTTTGATCGGGCGGCCCGCCGCGACGAGCTTGTCGGCGTGCTCGCTGAACGCGATGGCGTGGCGGTCGATGCGATCGAGAACGCCGCTCGGAAGGATCACGTCGTCGCGAGCCACCTTCGGCAGGCGGTGGAAGGTGATGATCGTCTGCGGTCCGAAGCCGAACTGCTGCGGATCGAGGGAGACGATCTTGCCGCGATACACGTTCCGCTCGCGCATCAGCGCGGTGATGTCCTTCAGGAACTGCTGCGCGACCGACCGCTCGGGCGCCATCACCTCGACGCGCGCCCGACCGCGGCCGGGGCCCATGTTGTCGTTCGGGCCGCTGACGAACGCGATGAGCGGCGCACCGTTGGCCGTGATGAGATACAGACCGAACTGCACGACCGGAAGAACACGGTCCCTGTCGAGGTGGAAGTTCACCCAGTCGACGGGCCCCTCCGCGAGGCGGAGGCTGTACGGCGACGTGCCGCGGCTCACGAAATCGGAGAGGCCAAGACCCCAATTGCGCTTGTTCTCGGCTGCGAGCCCGATGAGGTCGGCGGTGTGACCGGGCCGCTCCAGATATGCGTCCATGGCGACCTGCAGGTTCGGCTGCTCGAACCGCTGAAGCTCTTCGGACATCACCGGCATCCGCGTGGGCTCGCCGCCGAGGTGCTCGCGAAGACGCTTCAGCAGCGGTCCTTCAGGAACCTCAGCGCGGTTGACGATGTCATCGAGGAAACGCTTGAAGAGGAGGCCGAACTCTTCGGGCGAGGTCCGGTCGTTCATGCGCGCGAGATTAGTGCCAGTCGTGCGAGCGAGCGCGCGAGTGTTTGCCGAAGACCGCCGGCTGCAGCCTCATCCGCCAGATGTCCAATCGATCGGTCAAGGCGAGGATGACGCCCGAATCGCACGTGCCATCCGGCTCCTTTGCGTCGCCGTCCGCGTCCGCCGTGTTTCGTTCGAAGTCGTACGCCGGCGCTACGAGTTAGACGGCCCCCTCGGGCATCGGCGTGCGCTCCCTGGCCAGGCGCAGGGTCGCCAGGCGGACGCCGGCGAGGATCACAAGTCCTCCGACGAGCTGGAGTGGCTGGGGCCGGTCACCCAGGAAAACGACCGCCAACGCGAGCGTGAGCACCGGCACGAGGTACGACGTCATCGCGGCGACTCCAGCGCCGACCCGGTACACCACCCAGTAAAAGAGGATGAAGCTCGCGACGGAGCCCACGAGCGCGAGATACAGCACATTCAGCCAGACACCGGTGCTCCAGCCCATGACGTCGGCATAGCCGTTCTCGAAGAAACCGAGCGGAACGAGCAACACCGCCCCGACCGGCGCGGCGATCGTCACGATCGCAATTGGTGAGCGCGTACGGAGCGCGATCGTTCCGAGGACCGTGTAGATCGCCCAGCAGACCGCACCAAAGAGCATGAGTACGTCACCGATGAGTCGGCGGCCCGAGATCTCATCGCCGGTCTGCCCCGCGGCGATGACGAGGGCCGCTCCGATCGAGGCCAGCGCGAATCCGGCGAGCTTCGTCGCCGTGAGGCGCTCGCCGACGAGTGAGGCGGCGAGCGCGGTGAGCACCGGAATGAGCGTCGGAACGATCAGCGCGCCGTCCGACGCGGGGGCCATCGTGAGACCGACGAAAACGAACGCGTTGTACGCGCAGTACCCGAAGAGGCCAGCGAGCACGACGGGCCAGAGATTGCCCCGTCCGAGCTCGGCTCGGGTGCCGATCGTGATCGCGGCGAGGACGAGCGCAGCGATGACGAAACGGACCGTCGATATTTCGAGCGGCGGCGCGCCTCCGACAGCGAGCTTTCCGGTGATCCACGAGCCGCTCCACGCGAGCGCCGTGCAGAACGCGGCCAGCAGCGTCAAGAAGGAGCGGGGCATGCGCGAACCATACGTGGCACGATGCGGCCGTGCCTCGCGTATTGATCACCGGCATCACGGGTTTCGCTGGCAGTCATCTCGCCGAGCATCTGCTGTCGCGCGGCGACGAGGTCCATGGCCTCGCTCATGAACGTCCGCCCTTCAGAAATCTCGGCGGCGTGCAGGATCGCGTGCGTATCCATGAAGGTGACATCACCCGCCTCGAGGATGTGGAAGGTGCGCTCGCCGGCTCGCAAGCGGACGCGGTGGTGCACCTGGCGGGAATGGCCGTTCCGACAATGGCCTCGGCCGACCCCGTCGCGGCGGTCCGGATCAACGTGCTCGGAACGGCGGCATTGCTGACGGCGCTCGAGCGCCGTCCGAAGACGCGGCTGGTGCTCGCCTCCAGCGCCGATGTCTACGGCGCGCCGGATCGCGTCCCGGTGGACGAGGACGCGCCGGTCCGGCCCGCCAACGTCTACGCCGCGACAAAAGTTGCCGCCGAGGCCCTTACGCGCGAGCTCGCCCCGCGTCACGGCGCACCGGTCGTCATCCTCCGGCCGGCCAATCAGAACGGCCCGCGACAGCATCCCGGTCTCGCCGCATCGGCTTTCGCGAAGCAGATCGCCGAGGCCGAAGCGGGTCTTGCCGAGCCGGTCGTGCGGCACGGTCGCCTCGACGCCGAGCGCGACTTTTTGGACGTCCGCGACATGGCGCGCGCGTACGCGGCAGCTCTCGATCTCGCCGAAGCCGGCACCTTCAACGTCGGCACCGGCCGTGCGGTGGCGATCTCCGAGATCCTCGATACGCTGATCACGCTTGCCCGCATTCCGGTTCGCGGGGAGCTCGACCCGTCGCGCGTACGCGGCGGGGATCCCACGCGTATCGCCCTCGACTCGACGCGCTTTCGCCAAAAGACCGGTTGGTCGCCCCGCATCGCGCTCGCCGACTCGCTCCGCGATACGCTCGACCACTGGCGAGCGAGGGTGGCCGGCGGGAGCTCGCTCACGCCGACGCACGAGCGAGCCGGTACCCGCGGAGCGGGTACTGGCGTGGAGTAGGACATGAACATCGTCTTTGGCACCGACGGCTGGCGAGCTCGCATCGCCGACGAGTACACGTTCGACGCGGTCCGCGTGTGCGCGCAATCCGTCGCCGAGTGGGTCGTCAAGAACGGCGGTGCGGATCGCGGTGTCGTGATCGGCTTCGATCGCCGCTTCGCGTCTGAGCACTTCGCGACCGCCGCGGCCGAGGTGGTCGCGGCTCACGACGTGAACGTGCACCTCGCGACCGCGGCCGCGCCGACGCAGTCGTTCTCGTGGGCGACCATGCGAAGGAAGGCGAAGGCCGGCATCGTCATCACGGCGAGCCACAACCCCTGGACCGACAACGGATTCAAGGTGAAGGCAGACACCGGCGCGGCTGCCGGACCGGCGATGCTCAAGGAGCTCGAAGCGATCATTCACCCGCTTCAGGCGCATCCCGAGAACGTGCGGCGGATCCCATTCGCGGATGCGAAGAAGACGGGCCGCGTTCAGGAGTTCGATCCGGCGCCCGACTATCTCGCGCACGTCGCTGAGCTCTTCGACCTCGAGGCCTTTCGGGGTGCGGGCTACACGGTCGTCTGCGAGACGCTCTTCGGCAGCGCGAGCGGGTACTTCCCCAAGCTCATCGGCGGCGGTGAGACGAAGGTCGTCGAGCTCCACGCCGAGCGCAATCCCTATTTCGGCGGAGTGAACCCCGAACCCATTCCACCGAATATCGACGAGTTCCTCCGGCGGATCCCCGCGGAGCCCGCCGACGTCGGTCTCGCGGTCGACGGCGATGCCGATCGCGCGGGGCTCGCGGACGAGCAGGGCCATTTCGTCACGACACTCACGCTCTACGCGCTCCTCATGTGGTACCTCTGCGAGGTACGCGGTCTTCGCCAGCCGGTCGTCAAGACCGTGAACATGACGTCGATGGTCGATCGCCTCGGCGAGCGCTACGGGGTGAAGGTCTACGAGGTGCCGGTCGGGTTCAAGTACATCGGCCCCAAGATGCAGGAGACCGGCGCGATGATGGGCGGCGAGGAATCCGGCGGGTTTGGTTTCGCGATGCACCTGCCGGAGCGTGACGGGATCGTCGCCGACCTCTTCTTCCTCGACTTCATGCTGAAGACCAAGAAGAAGCCGTCCGAGCTCATCGCGGAGCTCATGAAGATGGCGGGCCCTTCCTTCTATCTGCGTCGCGACTTGCACTTCAGCGCCGCTGAATACCCCGCGGTGAAGGAGCGCACCATGCGCAGCCTGCGCGAGGTGGCGCCGGAGAAGCTCGCCGGCCACGCCGTCGCACGGATCGTGCACCTGGACACGAACGATGGAACGAAGTTCTTTCTCGACGACGGCTCGTGGCTACTTATCCGACTCTCCGGGACCGAGCCGCTCGTCCGCGTGTACGCGGAGACGAAAGAAGACCGCGAGCTCGCGCCGCTTCTCGATGCCGGCGTGAAGATCGTAAAGGGGGCATAGCGATGGCCATTGCAGAGAGCCGCGACACCTCGGTGATCGAGAGCGTCGAACGGATCCGCGCGGCGGACTCGGACGACATGCTCGGCCGGATCAAAGATCTGCCCAAGCAGGTTCGCGATGCGTGGGCGATCGCGAGCAAGGCGACGATCGCTCCCGCGTACAGCGACGTGCGGAACATCGTGGTCGCGGGCATGGGTGGCTCGGCGATCGGCGGCGATCTCGCGGCGGCGCTTCTCGCCGATGAGCTCAAGGTCCCAATGACCGTCCACCGCGACTACGGGCTGCCGGCGTACGTCGGCCGCGACTCGCTCGTGATCGTGTCGAGCTATTCGGGGAATACCGAGGAGACGCTCTCGAGCTTCGAGGAGGCGCGGAAGCGCGGCGCAAAGGTGCTCGCGCTCACGACCGGCGGAAAGATCGCCGAGCTCGCGCGCGCATCGAACTATCCGATCGTTACGTTCAGCTACAAGGCGCAGCCGCGCGCCGCCCTCGGATATTCGCTCGGCCTCGTGCTCGGTGTGCTTACGAAGCTCGGCTTCGCGCGCGACCTCTCCGACGACATCGAGGCCGCGCTGTCGGACCTCGCGAAGCTCGAGGAGCGCGTACACGAAGGCGCGCGCACCAACGACGCCAAGAAGATAGCCATTGAGCTCCAAGGGCGGATCCCGTTCGCCTACGGCGCAGGGGTGATGGGCGTCATGGCGCGGCGCGTCAAGGGCCAGTGGAATGAGAACGCGAAGAATTGGTCAGCCTTCGACGTGATGAGCGAGCTCAACCACAACGCGGTCGTCGGCTTCGAGCACCCGCCGATCGCGAAAGAGGCTTTGACCGTTCTGCTCCTCCGAAGCGATCGCGACAACCCGCGGCACAAGCTGCGTTTCGAAGTCACGCGCGAGCTACTCGATCGTGCCCGCATTCCCCACAAGACGCTCCAGTTCGCGGGCCGGAACATGCTGTCCGAGGTCCTGCAGATGGTCTACTTCACGGACTACGTGTCCTTCTATGTCGCGCTGCTGAACGGCGCCGACCCGTCGCCGGTGAAGTCGATCGACTATCTCAAGGATCGTCTCGCTAAAGGGAGTTGAGCGACGAGCAGCTTGAGCAAAGGTTGATCTTGCGGCATCCATTGCGAGAGCCGGCGAGCGACGCGGGACAGTTCCGCTTCTCGTTCTGTCCCCGCGACGGGACGCCCCTTGTCATGACCCGCATCGACGGACGCGACCGTCCGACCTGCCCGATCGACGGCTTCGCCGAGTTCATGTTCGTGCAGATCGGGGCCAACACCATCGTGGAGCGCGACGGCGGCGTGCTGCTCGTGCGTCTGAACTACGGCCCGCGGAACGGTCGCTGGGCGCTCCCCGGCGGCCTTGTGGAAAACGACGAAACGCTGGAGGAGGCCGCGCGCCGCGAGACCACCGAGGAGACCGGCTTCACCGTGGCGCTCGACGGGCTCCTCTCGACGTGGATGCGTCCGGGGTTTCCGATCCTCGTCGTCATCTACAGAGCGCGCATCACGTCGGGAACGCTTCGCGTCGCGCCCGACGAGGCGTCCGAGGCGGCCTTCTTTCCGAAGGAAAAGCTTCCGTCGCTCGAGGACCTCGCCTGGCCCTCGACGGCCCACGGTCTCGACGCCTGGCGCGCGTACGAGCCGCCGCGCCCTTAAGCCGACCCTATCGGCTGGCGCCACGCGAACATCACGGCCGCCAGGCCCAAGATCGTCAGGACCGCGGCAGCCGGGAACACCAGGAACACATCCACCGACGCGATGGCGCTTCCGATGCCCGGCCCGATCACGAAGCCGATGTTCGCGGGTAGGTAGGCGAACGTCATCACGCGACCTCTCGTCGCATCGGTCGCCGACGCGGACAGGAGCGTGAACGACAGGCTGAAGAGGGCAGCCGCGAGGCCGTTCACGACGGTCCACAGCACGGTGAACGGGACGATGTCGCGCGTGAAGAAGGGTGCCGACCAGATCGCCGCGAGCACGGCGCATCCAATGAAAAGCGTTTGTGCCCTCCCGTATCGATCGGCGATCGCGCCGATCAACGGTGAAAGAATGAGGACGCCGACTCCTCCCGCGCCGAACACGATCCCCACCGCCGTGTTCGGGTCCGGCCCGGCGTAAAGGCGCGCGACGACGAGTGGGACGTAGATGAACGCGAGCATCCAACCCGCGAACAGCAGGAAGAGGGCCGGAAAGAGCGTGCGCAGCCGTGGCGATCGGACGATCAACAGGATGCCGTCGCCGGCCATCTGGAGAAGCGAGCCGCCGGTCGTCTTCGCGGCGAATCCGTCTCGGTAGCCGAAGGCCAGCATCGCGACGACGCCGAGCATGATCGCGGCGTCGGCTGCCATCAGGACTGGGAAACCGAATCGGTCGACGATGGGCCCGCCCGCCAGCGGACCGATGAAGGCACCCATCGGATTCGCGCCGTTCACGATCCCGAACGCGAACGCGACGCGACCTGCCGGCGCGTGCTCGGCGATCGTCGCGAGGATGAGCCCGGTGTTGCCGAGACCGAGCGACTGAATGGCGCGCGCGAGCGCGAAGATCCAGACGTTCGGCGCAAGAGCGGTGAGCGAGAGCGCCACGAACGCGGCGACGAACGAGCGGATGATGAGCGGCTTGCGGCCGTAGCGGTCGGCGAGCGCCCCCCAGAACGGCAGGAACGGCAGACCGGCGAAGTTTGAGAACGATGTGATCGCGCCAACCCAGAAAGCGACCGCGGCGAGCTCGATGCCCAGGTGCGGCAGGTACAGCGGCGTGAAAGCCGTGACCTGACCGTACGCGGTGACCTCGAAGAATCCAGCGATCGCGAAGAGGATCGTCATGCGCACCCAGCCGGAAATTGGCCGCTTTTCCACAGGGTTTCGAACGATACGGGGCGGGTCTAAACTCGGCACGTCCGCCACTGGCGAATTGAATTGGGAGTGTGGAGGAGACCATGTACTCGAGCCTCATCTCCAAGATCGAGAAGGCGAAGCGCTACGCCGAAGAGCCCGAACGCATCAGTTTCCGGAGCTTCGAGGTCGCGTTCCGCGGTGAAAACGGCACGCACGCCGTCTCCCTCAAGGGCGATGACTGGAACTGCGAGTGCGAGCACTTCCATACAAGCGGCCTTTGCGCGCACGTCATGACACTTCAGCGAGTCTTCGCGTCGAACCTCACTGACAACGCGCGGTTCACACAGGAGCACGTGCCGGCGTAAGAAAGCCTCGCGAAAAACTTCATACGCGGGGTTCCAGCGAAGCCGGTGAGATTCCGGCAGGGTCGCGCCACCGTGAAAGGCACACGCCTCAACTCGGGTCGCCTGGGGCATCCGCTCGCGGCATACACGCCTTCGCAAGAAAGGGGTGCGCCAGATGCGCTCGAGAGTCTTCGTTTTCCTCGCGGTCCTCCTCCTCACGCTCGCCTCCTGCGGTGGGTCCGTCTCCGTCTCGCCTTCGCCGTCCGTCGCCGCGTCCCCGTTCCCGGCGACCCTCACCGACTTCCAGAACCGCTCGGTCACGGTCCCGGCGCGTCCCGAGCGTCTCGTGTCCATCGGACCGTCGATCACCGCGTTCCTGTTCGCGCTCGGCGCGGGCCCGCGGGTCGTCGGCGTCGACGACTTCTCGGACGAGCCTGCCGAAGCCGCCTCACGAGAGCACGTCGGCGGCATCAAGGTGAACTTCGAGAAGGTCGTCGCGTTGAAACCCGATCTGGTGTTCAGTGTGAAGTTCTCCGATGGGACGATCGAGAAGCTTCAGTCCGCGTCGCTCAACGTCCTCGTCGTCGATCCACAGAGCGTCTCCGACGTCGCCAAGACCGCGACGCTCCTGGGCAAGGCGGTCGGCGCGGACGGCGACGGTCTCGCTCGCTCGATCCAGCAGCGGGTGGACGCCGTGAAGTCGAAGACCGCCGGCGTGACCGCGCGGCCGCGCGTCTATCACGAGATCGACGCGTCGGACCCGACGAAGATCTTCACCGTCGGCCCGGGCTCGTACATCAACGACCTCATCGATATCGCCGGCGGGGTCAACATCGCGGCGCGCACCGCGTCCGCGTACCCGCAGCTCTCGGCCGAGGAGATCGTGCGAAGCGATCCCGAGATCATCGTTCTCGCGGCCGACGCCTACTCCTCCAAACCCGCCGACGTCGCCGCGCGGCAGGGGTGGTCGATCATCGCCGCCGTCAAGAGCAACCGCATCCTCACGATCGACCCGAACCTCATCAACCGGCCGGGCCCCCGCGTCGGGGAAGCGGCGGAGGCGTACGCCAAGCTCGTCCACCCCGAGCTCTTCCGGTAGTGCGCACGTTCTCGATCCTCGCGTTCCTCGTGGCCGCACTCGTCGCGAGCGCGGCCGCGGGGATCCTCGTAGGCGCGGTCGCGATCGGACCCGGCGATGTGCTCGCGGCCCTCTTCGGTTCGAACGGCGTGAACGGCACCATCATCCGCGAGCTGCGGCTGCCACGGGTCCTCGGCGCGGCGCTCGTGGGCGGGTCGCTCGCGACCGCCGGAGCGCTGCTGCAGGGCCTTCTTCGCAATCCGCTCGCCGATCCGTTCGTCACCGGCACGTCGGCGGGCGCGACGCTCGCGGCGGTCGCTGCGATCGCGCTCGGTGCGACGGCGCCCATCGTCCCGCTCGCGGCCTTCGCGGGTGCGCTCGTCGCCGTGACCATCGTCTGGCGGCTCGCCCAGCTCGGCGGCTCGACGACGGTGCTGACCGTCCTCCTTGCGGGTGTCGTGCTGACCTCGTTCGTCGGTGCCGTCGTGACGTTCGTCCTCGTGTCGAGCGATCGTCTCGCGTTACGGCTCCGCGCCGTGCTGGGTTGGCTCCAGGGCGGCGTCTCCGTGATCAGCTGGGACGAGTTGGCCGTTGCGACGATCATCGTCGCCGCCGGTCTCGGTTTCGCGCTCGTCCTCGCGCACCGGCTCGACGCATACGCGTTCGGCGAGGAGACGGCGGCGACGCTCGGCGTCGATCCGGACCGGACGACCACCGCCGTCCTCGGGGCGACGGCGCTCCTCTCTGGAGCGGCGGTCGCGCTCGCCGGGCTCGTTGGATTCGTCGGGCTGGTCATCCCGCACGCGCTGCGCTTCGCGATCGGAGCCACGCATCGACGACTCATCCCGGCGAGCTTTCTCGCCGGCGCCGCCGCTCTCGTGCTCGCCGACGTCGGGGCCCGCGTCGTCCTGTCTCCGGCGGAGCTGCCGGTCGGCGCGATCACGGGGCTCGTCGGCGCGCCATTCTTCCTCGGTCTGCTCGTCCGTTCGCGGCGTGTGGTCGTATGACGACACTGCACGCGCAGGCGGTCACCGCCGGCTACGGAGCGCGCGTGGTCCTCCACGCGTGCACGCTCCAGATCGCGCGCGGCGAAGTCGTTGCGATCGTCGGGCCCAACGGCGCCGGGAAGTCGACGCTCCTGCGGGCGCTCGCCGGGCTTCTCCGCCCGAGCTCCGGTTCGGTGGAACTCGACGGTGTCGACATCGCCACGCTTGCTCGCCGCGACCTCGCGCAGCGCATCGCGGTCGTCCCGCAGATCTTCGACACCCTCTTCCCCTTCACCGTACGCGAGGTCGTCGCGCTCGGCCGGACCGCGCGGCTCGGGAGGTTCGGAGGCGCCTCGCGAGAGGACGCGGCCGCAGTCGAGCGTGCGATCGTTGATCTCGACCTCGCGGACCTCGCGTCGCGCCGCATCGATCGACTGTCGGGAGGCGAGCGGCAGCGTGCGGTCCTCGCGATGGCGCTCGCGCAAGAGACCGACGTCCTCCTGCTCGATGAACCCACGGTGCATCTGGATCCCTCGCATCAAGTCGGGATGCTCCGGCTCATCCGCGAGCTCGCGTGCGCACGAGGCCTCGCCGTGGCGGCGGTCCTTCACGACCTCAACCTCGCGGCATCCATGGCGACGCGGCTCGCCGTCATGGCCGGTGGGCGCGTCGTCTGCGACGCAGCCCCCGAGACGGTGATCAGC
>Ga0207646_10008231_pt1 | contig 10472 bp, 10 predicted proteins | sample KBSK5502metaG_FD_184343 | JGI IMG/M metagenome (GOLD analysis project Ga0207646, IMG submission 184343) | Corn, switchgrass and miscanthus rhizosphere microbial communities from Kellogg Biological Station, Michigan, USA - KBS K5-50-2 metaG... | ecosystem: Host-associated > Plants > Roots >...
CTCGATGCCGCGCGTGAACCATCGCACCCGCTGCTGCGACGTGCCATGCGTGAACGTCTCCGGCGCCACGCGGCCACCGACCTGTCGCTGCAGGCGGTCGTCGCCGATCGCCGCGGCGGCGGCGAGCGCCTCCTCGACGTCGCCCGACTCGAGAATGTGGCGCGCGCGGTCGGCGTGATATCCCCACACGCCGGCCAGACAGTCGGCCTGCAGCTCCAGGCGGACGGACGCCTCGTTGCCCCGCGCGCCGCCGCGCTGGCGCTCGGCCATCACGCGGTCGGAGATCCCGAGCAGCTTCTGCACGTGGTGACCGACCTCGTGCGCGATCACGTAGGCCTGCGCGAAATCGCCCGGCGCGCGGAAGCGATCGCGGAGCGCGCGGAAGAAGTCGAGATCCAGATAGACCTTCATGTCCTGAGGGCAATAGAACGGTCCCGTCGCCGAGCCGGCGATGCCGCACGCCGACTCCACGGCGCCGCTGAACAGCACGAGGCGCGGCTCGCGATACGTGCGATCCATCTCGCGAAAGAGCGCGCCCCACGTGTCCTCGGTGTCGGCGAGCACGGTCGCGACGAAGTCCCGCATCGCGTCGGGCCCGCCGGACGACGCCGATGGGGCCGGCGCCTGCTGCGTGGCGGGCGGCACCGTCGGCGAATCACCCTGAAGGATGACGCTCGGGTCGAAGCCGAAGAACATCGCCACCAGCAGCAGGACGATGGTGCCGATGCCGCCGCCGGCCACGAGGCCGCCGCTGATTCCGCGGCGATCTTCGATGTTGTCGCTCTGCCGTCCACCCAGGCGCATGGCGCACCTCCAGTGCGGGATCTTCTCTCGCTTGGTGCAATCGCCGGGCCTACAAGATGGCCGGCGGGTCCTTCTCCAGCGCTTCCTTCACCTTCGCGGCGTCCACCTTGATGTCGACGCCGGCGCGCTCGAGCTCCAGCAGCATCGACACCCGCGAGTCGCGCTCGCCCCAGCCCCGGTTGAGCGCCTCCGTCATCTCCATGAGGGTCAGCTCGCACAGCCGCATGGGCACGCCGAATTCGCGGCCCACGGCCGTGGCCAGGCTGACGTCCTTGTGGGCCAGCCGCAGCGCGAAGCTCGGGGGCTCGTACTTGTTCTGCAGAAAGTTGTCACCGAGACGGTCATACAGCCGCTGGCGTCCGTTGGCGCCCTTGCGCACCGCCTTCCACAGCGCGAGCGGCTCGAGCCCGGCCTTGACGCCCATCGCGAAGACCTCCGCGAGCGCCGTCTGCACGGCGTAGCCCGCACAGTTGTGCACCAGCTTGGCGATCGAGCCGGCGCCGATCGGCCCGATGTACGTGGCCTGGTCACCCATGGCGTCGAGCACGGCCTTGTGACGGTTGAAGACGTCCTCGTCGCCGCCCACCCAGATGGCGAGCTTGCGCGACTGCGCGCCGCGCGGCCCACCGCTGACGGGCGCGTCGAGCATGTGCGCGCCTCGCTCGGCGAAGACCTTGCTGATCCGCCGCACGACCGTCGGCGAGTTCGTGCTGAGATCGAAGTAGGCCTTGCCCCGTCCGAGGCCGGCCAGGATGCCCTGCTCGCCGAGCGCCACCGCCTCGACGTCGGGCGGCGTCGGCAGCGACGTGAAGACGACCTCGCTCGCCTCGGCCACCTGCTTCGGCGAGTCGACCCACTTGGCGCCCGCCGCGATGTGCGGCTTGGCCGCTTCGGGTCGCAGGTCGTGGACCACGAGGTCGTGGCCGCCTTTCTGGACGTTGGTCGCCATGTGATTGCCCATCAGTCCCAGCCCGATGAATCCGACTCTCATGACTTTTTCTCCTCGAAGACGCCCTTCGCGATGCGCGCGGCCGTCATCGCCGTCGGCCACCCCGCGTAAAACGCCATGTGCGTGATCACTTCGGAGATCTCCTCGCGCGTCACGCCGTTGGCGAGCGCTCGCTCGATGTGGCCCTTGAGCTGATCGGAGCGATAGAGGGCGGTCAGCGCGGCGACCGTGATGAGACTGCGGTCGCGCTTGGACAGCCCCGGGCGCTCCCACACGTCGCCGTAGAGCACTTTTTCGCTGAGCTCGATGAGCTTGGGGACGACGCCGCGCACTTCGTTGCGGGCGCTGGACGTGGATGCCGGCACTGTCATGGTTGGTTCTCCTCACTCAGGCTCGCCTCGGCCGTCGAACGGCCTGCGGCTCGCACTGCCATCGAAGCGCCGGTATGATGCCACGGCGCCGTCACCGGCGCGAGGCGGCCGCGCCGGCGTTCCACGCGCGCGGTGCCGCCGATGCTACGATCGCGAATGTTCTACGGCTGGCTCGTGGTCGCGGGCGCATTCGTCTCGCACCTGCTCTCGTACGGCGTGCTCACCGTCGCCTTCGGCGTCTTCTTTCCGTTCATGGCCGAGGCTCTGCATCTGGGCCGCGGAGGGCTGGCGTCGGTGGCCGCGGCCGCGCGGCTCGTCTCGGCCGCGCTATCGCCCCTCGTCGGTCCACTCGTCGATCGGCGCGGACCGCGCGTGGTGATGGCGCTCGGTGTGGTGAGCCTGGCCGGCGGCACCGCCGTGCTCGCGGCCGCGGGGAGCGCGTGGCACGTCATGCTCGGCTACGGCGTCGTGATGGCGTTCGGCAGCGTCGCGCTCGGCGAGCTCACGGGCGATACGACCGTTGCGCGCTGGTTCGTCCGCCGGCGAGGTCGCGCGATGGCCGTGGCCACGATGGGGCTGTCCTCGGCCGGCATCGTCCTTCCCGTCCCGGTCGCCCTGCTCATCGAGCGCTTCGGCTGGCGCGCCGCGTGGCTCGTGCTGGCGGCCGTCGTGCTCGTCCTCGGCCTGGCGGCAACCGCCGTGATGCGTCGGCGACCGGAGGACTTTGGGCTCGCTCCCGACGGCGTCCCGGGGACACCGATCGGCGGATGGCCGCCGATGCCCGTGGAGCGTTCGCTCGGCGCCCGTGCGGCGACGCGCACACCGGCCTTCTGGCTCCTGGTGCTCAGCACCAATCTCGCCGGCCTCGGGTTCTTCGGCATCAATCTTCACCTCTTCTCTTACATCACGGATCGCGGAGTCTCCGCGGCCGTGGCCGCGAGTGTCATCACGTATCTCTACACGCTGCACACCGTCGCCAAGCCGCTCTGGGGGCTGATCGCCGAGCGCGTGCATGTGCGCTACTGCATCGCCTCCTGCTACGCGGGCGGCGCGCTCGGCGTCCTGTTGCTGCTGGGCGGCTCGATGCCGTGGGTGCTCGCGTTCGCGACGGTCTACGGTCTCACGCGCGGCGCGCAGTCGTTCGTCACCAGCCTCGCGTGGGCCGATTACTTCGGACGCGAGGCGCAGGGCGCCATCCGCGGCGTCGCCTCGCCCTTCCGGCACCTGTCGGCGGCGGCCGGCCCGATCGTCGGTGGTGTCCTCTACGACGTGACCGGCGACTATCGGCTCGCCTTCGCGAGCTTTGCGGCGGCGTTCGTCGCGGGCGCCGCGGTGGCGCTGGCGGCGAAGCCGCCGCGCTGAGCATCGTCGCTGCGCGCGATGACCTATAATCCCGGCGATGATCTTCCCGCTCGCGTTCCCGCTGCTGCTCGGGTTCTTCGTGCTCTTGCTCGTGCTCATGGTGCTGGTCTTCGAGCTGCGGATCCTCAGTTACGCGTACCGGAAGATCGGCGTGCCGCCACGGTACATGTTCGTGGTCATGCTCGTGTCGCTGCTCGGCAGCCACTTCAATATTCCCCTGTTCGAGATGCGCGTGGCGCCGGTCGCGCCGCCCGCGGACACGACGCGGTTCGGCCGCACCTACGTGCCGCCGCCGGTCGCGCAGCGGGGGACCACGATCGTGGCCATCAACGTCGGCGGCGCATTCGTGCCCGTGCTGCTCTCGCTCTACCTCTTCCTGCGCTTCCGCATGCGCGTGCGCATGCTGGTCGGAACAGCCATCGTGGCCGTCATCGTGCACTCACTCGCGACGATCGTGCCCGGCGTGGGCATCGCGGTGCCGATGCTCATTCCGCCGCTCGCGGCGGCGGTCGTGGCCCTCGTGCTCGCTTATCGTCAGGCACCGCCGCTGGCGTACGTGTCCGGCTCGATGGGCGCCCTCATCGGCGCCGATCTGTGGAACCTGCCGCGTATCGCCGAGATCGGCGCGCCCGTGGTCTCCATCGGCGGTGCCGGAACGTTCGACGGCGTGTTTCTCACCGGAATCATCGCCGGGCTGCTCGCGTAGCCGCGCGACTCAGGCCGACAGCAATCGCGTCAGCGCCTCCGGCTCGCTCAGCATCGGATAGTGGCCGGTGTCGAGCTCGTGCCACGCGGCCTTGAGCCGCTCGGCCGTGCGCCGCTGGTGCGCTTCGGGCGGATTGGTGGCGCGACGGCAGCGAATCACCGTGGCCGGCCACGCCTGGTTCCAAAACGTCGTGGGCTCCATCGGCGCCTCGAGGGCGGCGATCGGGTGCGGGGTGATGCGCGCCAGCGCCCACGCGCGCAACCCGGGATCGAGGTCGCGGAAGAGCCGGCTCTCCGCGTCGGCCTTCGTCGGTCCCGTCGTCAGCGCGGTGACCTCGTTCGGTGTCGAGCGCTTGACGATCTCGTCGACTTTCTCGCCGGGGATGAGCGCCAGCGCGTCGACGAACACGAGCCGCCCGACGCGCTCGCGCGCCATCTCGGCAGCTTTCTGCAGGACCATGCCGCCCGCGCTCGTGCCGACGAGCACCACGTCGGTCAGGTCCTCGTAGAACAGCAGCTGCGCGACCTCGCGGGCGTGGGTGCCGACGGTGATGCCTGACCGCACCTGGTCGTGGCGCTCGCCGCAGCCGTCGAGCGTGGGCGCCAGCACGCGATGCCCCGCGGCGGCAAGCCGTGTGGCGACAGGCTTCCAGATCCAGCCTCCCTGATACGCACCGTGGAGCAAGACGTAGGTGGCCATCGACGCTCCTTGGAAAGATTTCAGGCATAGTAGCGCCCACCGCAAGGAAAGGGGAATCGCCCGCCATGGATTACGAGTGCCTGCTCTACGAGACCAAGGACGGCGTCGCGACGCTCACGCTGAACCGCCCCGAACGCCTCAACGCACTCGGCGGCACGCTGCGCGAGGACCTCTCGGCCGGCCTCACGCGCGCGATCGAGGATCCCGAGGTGCGCGCCATCGTCATCACCGGCGCCGGCAAGGGTTTCTGCGCCGGCGGCGACGTCAAGGCCATGCAGGACGCCAACGCCGCGGGACGCACGCGGCCGCTCATGGAGCGCGTGGCGCCGTCCCGCGACCGCACCGTGCTCCTGATGCGCGACTCGCCCAAGCCGCTCATCGCCGCCGTGAACGGCGCCGCCGCCGGGGCGGGCATGAACCTGGCCCTCGCCTGCGACATCCGGCTGGCGTCGAGCACCGCGAAGTTCTCGCAGGCGTTCGTGCGCCGCGGCCTCCATCCCGACTGGGGCGGGACGTATTTCCTGCCGCGCGTCGTCGGGATGGCGAAGGCCTGCCAGATGATCTTCACGGGCGAGATCATCGACGCCGAGGAGGCGCTCCGCCTGAGCATCGTGAGCGCGGTGCACCCGCCGGAGCGGCTGCTCGCCGCCACGTACGAGCTGACCGCGAAGATCGCGCAGGGGCCGCCGATCGCGATCCGGCTCGCGCGGCGCGCGCTTTACCACAACCAGGAGGCAGACCTGCGCGCGTCGCTCGAGTTCGAAACGTTCGCGCAGAACATCTGTCAGGACACGGACGATGCGCGCGAAGGCATCCGCGCGTTCGTGGAGAAGCGGGAGCCGAAGTTCTCGGGGACCTAAGCGGCTACGCTCTGCGTCCGCCCGCCATCATCCGTAAGAACGCGGGCGACAGCCGCGGGTCGAGCGTGTCACGGATGCCGTCGCCGAGCAGGTTGAACGCGAGAACCGTCACCGTGATGGCCAGGCCCGGGAAGAACGCCAGCCACCATGGCGGAACCAGCGCGGTGATCGAGTCCGCGAGCATGTTGCCCCACGTCGGCGTGGGCGGCGGCACGCCGACGCCCAGGAAGCCGAGCGCGGCCTCGATCACGATGGCCGCGCCCAGGTGCGTGGTGGCCAGGACGAGGTAAGGAGCGATGCACTGCGGCAGCACGTGCAACGCCATGATCCGCAGCGCGGAGGCGCCGCTCGCGCGCCCCGCCTCCACATACGGCATCTCGCGCACCGACAGGGCGACGGATCGGATGACGCGGCCGCCGAACGGTATGCGCGTGACGGCGATGGCGAAGATCACCGCCTGCAGGCCGGTGCCGATGGCCATGGAGATCGCCATCGCGAGGATCAGATCGGGGAACGACTGCAAGATCTCCATGATCCGCTGACTGTAGAGATCGAAGCGCCCGCGCAGGTAACCACACGCGACGCCCCAGAGTGAGCCCACGGTCGTGCCCAGGATGACGGCGGAAAACGCCACGAACAGCGAGGTACGCGCGCCGTAGATGACGCGGGACAGCGTGTCGCGGCCCACCTGGTCGGTACCCAGGAAGCTCTGCGCGTCCGGCGGCTTGTTCATCCGCCGGAAGTCCGCCTTGAGCGGATCGCGCGGCGCCAGCAGCGGCGCGGCCAGCGCGACGAAGATGATGGCCATGCCCACGAGGCCGCCGGCGGCCGAGAGCGTGTTGCGGCGGGCGAAGCGGGCCAGCTCGGCGGCAATCTCGCGCATCAGCCGTACCGGATGCGCGGGTCGAGCCACGCGTAGCTGAGATCGACCAGCACGTTGACGACGACGAAGATCACGGCGTAGAGCAGCACGAGGTTCTGCACCACGATGATGTCGCGCTCGATCACGGCAATGACGAGCGCGCGCCCGAGCCCGGGTACGCCGAAGGCCTGCTCGACGGCCACCGAGCCGCCGAGCACGAAGCCGAGCAGCACGCCGGAGATGGTGATCACGGGCAGCAGCGCGTTGGGCAGCGCGTGGCGCATGACCACCAGTCCCTCGCGCAATCCCTTGGCACGTGCGGTGCGGACGAAGTCCTCGCTGATCACCTCCAGCAGGCACGATCGTGACATCCGCGCGATGTAGGCGCCCTGGGCCAGGCCCAGCACGACGGCGGGGCCGATCACGATCTGGAGGTTCTGCCACGGGCTTTCCCAGGCGTGGACGATGATGATCGGCGTCTTGTAGCCGAACCAGAACAGTGACGCGAGCACGATGAGCATGCCGAGCCAGAATCCCGGAATCGCGATGAAGAGGATCGACAGCATGCGCGCCACGCCGTCCGGAACGCTGTTCGGCTTCAACGCGCTCAGGATGCCCACGGGCAGCCCGACCAGCCAGGAGACGAACAGAGCAAGCACACCGATCTCGGCGCTGATCGGTCCGCGGTGCGCGATCAGCTCGGAGACGGTGTCGCCGCGGAAGAACGACTTGCCGAGGCGACCGGCGGCGATGTCGCGGAGCCAGTGGACGTACTGCACGGGCAGCGGATCGCTGAGCCCGAGGTCGGCCATGATGCGCACGCGGTCCGCGGGCGTCATGCGCGCGTGCCCCTCGACGCCGAGGATGGCCACCAGCGGATCGCCGGGCAGGATGCGCAGGATGACGAAGATGGTGAGCGACACGCCGAGCAGTGTGACGGCGGCGTACACTGCCCGGCGCGCCAGGTACTTCCTAATTCGTGATCACCCGAGCCAGACGTTGTCCCAACGGACGACGTCGTAGATCCCGAAATAGGTGCTCGGGTTCTGTCCGTGGACCCGGTTGTAGTACGCGTCGTAGATCTGCTCGTAGGCCACGGGGATCAGCGGCGGATCGTTCTCGAGAATGTCCTCGGCCTTCCGCACGAGCGCGCGGCGCTTGGTGTCGTCCAGCTCGCGATCCACCTGGCTGGCGAGGTCGTGGAACGGCGCGTTCGTCCAGCGCGAGTAGTTCTGCGGGCCGTCCTTGCCGTACCACGCGCTGAAGATGTCCGAGGGATCCATCAGCGTGGAGACGATCGCGCTGATGGCGAGATCGAAGGTGCCGTTCTGGGCCTCGTCGAACCACACGGAGGTCTGCACGACGCGCAGGTTGCAGTCGATGTTGAGATGCTCCTTCAGCATGGCCTGGATGGCGACCGCCCAGAGCTTGAAGGTCGGGATGTCGCGCACGACGAAGTCGAGGTTGCGCAGACCGTTGGCGTAGCCCGCCGCCGCCATCAGCTTGCGGGCCTCCTGGACGGCCGGCTTGACGTCTTTCTGGTAGCCGAGCTTCTTGTCCAGCTCGGCGCGCGGCGTGGACATCGGGTGGAACGGATACACGAAGCCGCCCACTTGCATCGGCGCGGTGTCCTTCACGACCTCGATCAGCGTGGGGCGGTCCATCGCGAGATGGATGGCGCGACGCACACGCGGATCGGCCAGCGCCTTGTTCTTCTGCATGTTCGTCCAGAAGGCCTGGATGACCGACTGGTTGAAGTTGGCGGCGGTGACGCCGGGCATGTCCTTGGCTTTGCGCCAGGTGACGGGGTCGAGCAGCCGCGCGTAATCGACACGGCCCGACAGAAAGGACGCGCCGAGCTCCGGCGTGAACGGCAGGAAGTGATAGATCTCGAGCTTGTCCACGAGCGGCAGCCCCTTGTTCCAGTAGTCGGGGAACCGCTCCATGATCCAGACTTCCTTGTCCTTGCGGGAGACGTGCTTGAACGGTCCCGTGCCGGGATAGTTCATCACCTGCCGCAGATTGCCCTGGTTCTCCTCGAGCGTCTTCTTGCGCACGATGATGTTCCAGCCGCTCGCGAACGCGCCCAGCATGTAGGCCTTGGGGCGCGCCTCGGTGAGTCGGAACTCGATCGTGTGCGGATCGACGGCGACGATGTCGCCCACCGTGGAGAACAGCGGCGTGCGCGGAATGACCACACCCTTGGGCGGCCGCGCGATGCGCTCGTAGGTCGCCTTGACGTCCTCCGCGGTGAAGTCGGCGCCGTCGTGGAACTTGACGCCCTTGCGGAGGTGGAACGTGTACTTCTTGCCGTCAGGCGAGATCTCCCACCGCTGCGCGAGGTCGGGAATGATCGTCTGGCCGTCCTTCGGGCTGCGCCGCAGCAGCGTGTCGTACATCGGGCTCTGCGGGCCGATGTTGGCCACGGTGCCGGACTGGTGCACGTCGAAGTGCGCCGGCGCATTGTGGACCGCGTAGCGTAGCGTGCCGCCGCGCTTGGCGGCGGGGTCGGGCCGGACCGTCATATCCTGGGCCGCGGCCGCGCCGGGGGCGGGCAGCCGAGACGCGATCACCGCGGCGGCGCCGGCGACGCCCGTGCGCTTGAGGAACGACCGGCGATCGAGCCGGCCGGTCTCGTTGTTCGAAGCGTGGTCGCTCATCACTGCCTCCTGGGCGCACGCGTCAGGTGCACCGACGCTGCGCGGCGGGACGATAGCAAAAGTCGCCGGAAGGCGCCATCACGCGCCGCGGCGCGACGGCCCACAGGGCCGTACGGCCCCCGGACATTTTCATGTAGCAGCAGCAAGGGCCGTACGGCCGCTTGACCTCCGTGCCGTGTGGCCCTACGTTATGCGGGCCCTTCATCGGGAGGCACGGGCATATGCGGACTGTGTCGATTGCGATTGTGGCTATTGTGGTGCTCTTCTCCGGCGCGGCGTGGGGCCAGTGGAGCGGGGACGCCCAGAAGTGCTCCGAGACGCCGGATCCCGAGGTGGCGCTCGTTCACTGCACGCGTGCGATCGAGTCGGGCCAGCTCTCGGGTGGCGCCCTCGCCATCACCCTGAACAACCGGGCGAACGCGTATCAGAACAAGCGCGACTACGACCGCGCCATCCAGGACTACGACCAGGCCATTCGGCTCGATCCGGACGCAGCACTCACCCGCAACAACCGCGGCAGCGCCTATCAGCACAAGGGCGACTACGAGCGGGCGCTCCAAGACTACGATCAGGCCATCCGCCTGGACGCGACGTTCGCCGTCGCCTTCAACAACCGGGGCCGCGCCCACCACTTCAAGGAGAACTACGCCCAGGCGATCCGAGACTACGACGAGGCGATCGAGCTGGACCCGGACTACGCGCTGGCCTTCTACAACCGCGGTCTCGCCCGCTACGATCAGGGACTCTACATCGGAGCGGTGCCCGACTTCGTCCGGGCCTTCCATCTCGATCCCGACAATCCCTATCGGGCCATCGGCCTGTTCCTGGCCAAAGCGCGCGTCGGCGACGCCGATCCTGAGGGACTCGCCAGTCAAGCGAAGGTCCTCAACCTGGCGCGATGGCCCGGTCCCGTCGTCGCCTTGTATGTCGGCCAGATCCGCCCCGAGGCGCTGCTCGAGGCGGCGCGCGATCCCGATCCGATCATGCAGCGCGAGCGGCAGTGCGAAGCGTACTTCTACGTGGGCCAGGAGCTGCTGCTCCGGGGGCAGCGCGACGCGGCCGTCCGGATGTTGCAGGGCGCGGTGAGCACCGGCGTCACCAGCCTCTACGAGTACGCCAGCGCACGAGCCGAGCTCCGGCGTCTCGGCCGTTAGCCGTCGCGTGCGGGCGACGCTCATTCTGACCCTGCTGGCCGCCAC
>Ga0207646_10008232_pt1 | contig 10472 bp, 9 predicted proteins | sample KBSK5502metaG_FD_184343 | JGI IMG/M metagenome (GOLD analysis project Ga0207646, IMG submission 184343) | Corn, switchgrass and miscanthus rhizosphere microbial communities from Kellogg Biological Station, Michigan, USA - KBS K5-50-2 metaG... | ecosystem: Host-associated > Plants > Roots >...
GACGCCGATACTCCGGCGAGCCGAATGACGCCGATGCTCCGGCGAGCCGGATGACGCCGATACTCCGGCGAGCCGGATGACGCCGATACTCCGGCGAGCCGGATGACGCCGATGCTCGGGCGAGCCGAATGACGTCGATGCTCCGGCGAGCCGGATGACGCCGATGCTCGGGCGAGCCGGATGACGCCGATGCTCGGGCGAGCCGGATGACGGCGATGCTCGGGCGAGCCGGATGACGCCGACGGCCGGCCCTCCGGTGGCTCGCAAGGCCGGGGCGGCCAGGGAGCTGCTCGCCCGCGCGTCGTCACGGCAGCAAATTCTGCCCGGCGACGCGCGAGCGGGCGCGGTCTACGAGCGGGTCACCGTGGACGGGACGGCATATTTCGTCAAGCGTCTCAGCCCGGCCTCGGACTGGATCATGCGGCTTACCGGCGACCATGTGCACCGCCCCTACCTGGTGTGGCAGGCCGGGATCATGGACCGCGCCCCGGGCTGCATCGATCACACCGTGGTCGCGATGGACCTGGACGGCGATGGTGACGAGGCCGTGCTCGCCGTGCTCATGCACGACGTCGCCGGCCGCCTGGTCCCGCCGGGCGACACCGTCGTGCCGGCGGATCAGCATGCCGGGTTCATCGCGCACATGGCCGCGCTGGCCGCCGAGTTCTGGGACTGGGACGACAACATCGGCCTGACAACCTTGGAGCAGCGGCTGCGGTTCTTCGCCCCAGACAACATCGCAGCCGAGCTCACCGCGCGCAACGTGCCCGGGCCGGTCGCCGCGGCCGCCCAGGGCTGGCAGCTTCTCTCAGGCCGCTCGCCGCCGCTGTCCCAGCTGGCACGCCTCGTCCACGCGCAACCGGAGGTGGTGACCGGGCCGCTGACGGCGACGCCGCGCACGTTCCTCCACGGCGACTGGAAGATGGGCAACCTCGGCACCCATCCAGACGGGCGCACCATCCTGCTCGACTGGGCCTACCCGGGCGCCGGGCCCGCGTGCTGGGACCTGTGCTGGTACCTGGCGCTCAACCGGGCCCGGCTTCCCGAGCCGAAACAGGCTGTGATCAGCCGGTTCCGGGCCGAGCTCGAGGCACGCGGCATCAGCACCGCGAGCTGGTGGCAACCACAGCTCGACCTGTGCGTCGTCGGCATCATGGCCACGTTCGCCTGGGAGAAAGCCCTCGGCGACGCTGATGAGCTCGAATGGTGGCAGGAGCAAGCAGCCGCAGCCGCTGCCCGGCAGGGTATCCGCCCGGCCAGGTGAGCACATGACCGCCGACCCATACGCGCGGTCCGCCCGGCGCTGGGCGCTTGGCGCCGAACTGGTCTACGGCCCGATCGCCGTTGAGCTGGTCGCACTGGCCCCGCATCCCCTCGCTGGCCGCATTGTGCTAGGCACTGCTGTCCTGCCCCCACAGCGGCGGCCGGCTTGTCCGTCACGACTGCCCGGGCTTGTTTGAGCGGAGGAGTGAGTGCGAACATGTCCGGCTACGGGCTCGCGTGTACCGTCACGTTTCCCCGAGTCCGTGATGTGGGGGGGCCCATGCCTGCTGCTTATGCGCTTCGACTCGGCGAGCTTGTCGCGACGTTCGCCCTCGCCCAGGACAATGCCTTCGGCCAGCCGCTGGAGTCACAGCTGCGCTCGTGCCTGCTGGCTACCTGGATGGCCGAGGAGGCGGGGTATGACGCTCGGCTGAAAGAGACGATCTACTGGGCTGCACTGCTGCGCTACCTCGGCTGTACCGGCCACGCGCACGAGGTCGCGGTGTACCTGGGTGACGAGATCGCGGCCCGTGCGCGCACGCTCGTGCACGATGCCGCCAACCCGGCCGAGGTGGCCAGCGATGTGATCGCCCTGGCCAGCGCGGCCCGCCCGGACCAGGACCCCGAACAGGTCGCGAGGGCGGTGATGGAGACCATCCACGGGTGGGCGGTGTCCAACTTCGGTGCGGGCTGCGAGGTGGCTGACCTGCTGGCGCAAAGGCTCGGGTTCCCGGGGGAGGTCCGGGAGGCGCTGGCCTGCACCTTCGAGCGGTGGAACGGCCTGGGCGTTCCCCGTGGAGTGGCCGGGGAGGACATCCCGCTGGCGATGCGGGTGGTGCACGTCAGTCACGACATGGAGGCGATCGCGCGGCTGGTGTCCCCCGGCGATGCGCTGGCCACCGTCGTGAACCGGCGCGACCGTACCTACGACCCCGCGCTCGCCGACCTTTTCGCCACCTACGGGGCGGGGTGGCTGGAGCGCCTCGCCAAGCTGGACCCCTGGGACGCGGTGCTCGATCTCGAGCCGACCCCCGGTCGCCTGCTGTCCGGCGAGGCTCTCGACGATGCACTGGCCGTGGTTGCCGACTTCGTTGACCTCAAGTCGCCCTACCTTGCCGGGTTCAGCCGGCGGTGCGCGGATCTGGTCTACAGCGCCGCACGGCACGCCGGCCTCGACGCCGACGGCGCAATGCTGCTGCGCCGGGCCGCCTGGGTGCACGACATCGGGCTGACCGGCGTGCCGAACACCATCTTGGACAAGCCCACTCCCCTGACTCGGGCCGAGAACGACCGGTTTGAGGTGCACCCCCTGCTCACCGAGCAGGTGCTGCGCCGGACCCCGGCTCTGTCCGTGCTCAACCCGGTCGCTTGCGCCCACCACGAGCACGCCGACGGGTCAGGCTTCCACAAGGGGCTCGCCGCCCAGGCCTGCCACCCGTGGGCTGGGCTGCTCACGGTGGCCAACGCGTTCGTGTCGCTCACGACCGAGCACGCGTCCGGGCCCGCCTTGTCGCCGTCCGCCGCCGCCCAGGAGCTTCGGCGCCGCGCCAGCACGGGCCGGTACGAGACACGCGCCACCGAGGCTGTGCTCGAGGCGGCCGGCCAGGGCAAGACGCGACGGTCCCGGCAACCGCCGCGACCGTCGTACCCGGGCGGGCTGACCGCCCGCGAGGCCGAGGTGCTGCGCCTGGCGGCCCGGGGTCTGACCACCGGCCAGATCGCCGGCCGGCTGGAGATCTCGGCGAAGACCGCCGACCACCACATCCAGCACGTCTACACCAAGACAGGGGTCTCCTCCCGCGGCGCCGCGGCGCTGTGGGCTATGGAGCACGGCCTGGTCAGCGGGGTCGCATAGGGGGTTTGGAACGCGCGTCAGAAACTGCAGGTCCGTAGGGAACCTTCCCGATGTCCGTGCGCCCCGGCGCTCCTAGCTTCGGTGCTGCCAGTCCATTACGGCACCGAGGAGAGGAACATGGACGCACGGAGCAGCACGAGAAGCAACAGCCGTCCCGGCCTGCCGACCGCAAGGTTCGCGGCGCTGGCAGCCGCGGTGGCCCTGGCCACTGTCGCTGCGCCGGTCGCCCCGGCGTGGGCCGGCAGCCAGGCCCCTGAGCCCGTGGGCGCGGTCTACATCGCGTCGAATTCGTGGGCGGGCAACCAGATCATCACCTTCCCCCGGCTCGCCGACGGCACCCTGCTGCCGCCGCTGCCGGGTGTCTCGACGCGGGGTCTTGGTTCCGGCCCGGGCGCGATCCCCGGAGTGGCGACCGACCCGCTGGGATCCAACGGCTCGCTGGCGGTGGACGCTAAGCAGATGCGGCTCTTCGCGGTGAACGCGGGCAGCAACTCGGTGTCGATGTTCAAGATCAGCCCCGGCGGCATCACCCTGCTCGACACGAGTCCCTCGGGGGGGACGTACCCCGTGAGCCTGGCCGTCAACGGCGACACGGTTTACGTGCTCAACGCGCAGAGCAACTCGGTGGCACGGTTCGCCATCACCAACGGCCACCTCAGCTACCAGCAAACGTGCGTCCTCCCCGCGGCGCCGAGACCGCTCGACTCGCCGTACCCGGCCACAGCTGGCCACAGCGAGCAGCCGGTGGCCACCGAAGCGCCCGGCCAGATCGGCCTCAGCCCCGACGGCAAGCACCTGGTCGTGGTGGCCAAGGAGGGACCCGTGCTGACCGGCTTCCCCCTCGGCCAGACCGCGGGCAACGGCGAGATCGACGTCTACTCCACTGTGCCGGACGGCACCGTGACCAACTGCGACAGCCCTACGACGTACGTGCTGCCGCAGAACGCGCCGGACCAGGGCAAGTTTCCGTTCTCGTTCGCGTGGACAACGGGCGGCCAGCTGCTGCTGACCGAGGTCTTCGGCACCGGTGCGACGCTCGCCGCCAGCGCGGTGCAGCCATTCAGCCTGAACCCTGACGGCTCGCTCACCCCGATCTCGGGGCCGGTCGGCAGCGGCCAGATCGCGGTCTGCTGGATCACGGTCAGCGGCCAGAACGTCTACACGACCAACTACCTGACCAATGACATCACCAGCTACACGGCGGACCGCCGGGGCTCCCTCACGCTCAACGCCCCAGCCGCCGGCGGCGCGCAGCCGGGGATGACTCCCCTCGTGACGCCGATCGACCAGGCGCTCTCCCCTGACGGGCACTTCCTCTACCAGCTGTCTCCGGGCAACGGGATGGTGGTGCCGTTCGCGATCGACCCTGCCAGCGGCAGCCTCACGCAGCTGAGCTCCGTCTCCGACGGACTGGGGACCGGGCAGTCCCCGCAGGGGATCGCGGCGGTCGACTTCAACTAGAGGCGTACCTCAGCCGAGGGGCCGGGAGTCATCACCCGGCCCCTCAAGCCCGCCCGAGAGTGGTGCTTACCCCGCCGCAACCTCATAGGAAACGGTGACCCCTGCTCACTGGGGAAGGGCCTCCCCCCTGGTCGGCCGTACGGCTTCGTGCTTACGGTGCAGATGCGGCCGACCCCGCCCGGTGCTGAGTGGGGCGCATCCGCCGCCGCTGGCCGACGCCAAGCTGCACAAGATGCAAAGCGGTGACTTCGCGCCGGAGTTCTCGCTGGAATGGGCGCTCAAAGACGTGGATCTGGCGATCCAGGCCGCTGGCGGCGGCCGGCTGCCCTTGCGCATGGTCCTGGATGAGCGCCGGGCAAGCCGGCCTGACCGAAACCTTCGCCGGCCTTGCCCCCAACCATCTGTTCGTCGTCATCGAGCAGCCGGGGCACGGCGCTGCAGTGGGCCCTTGTCATGCCCGGCGTACCGCGAAAGTATGGCGGGCAGCGAACGATAGTGGGAGAGATGCCGCCGATCATTTCCCGGGGCTTTGGAGGCCGCCGCCGCGGCGACGCGCCGCCCGGCCGGGTGCCGCCAGGCCAGTACGTGACCAGGGACTATCCCGTCCTGTCCGCCGGGCCGACCCCGCATACACCGCTGGATCGGTGGGACTTTTCGATCACCGGGGAGGTGGCTGAGCCGCGGCGGTGGACGTGGGAGGAGTTCCGCGAGCTGCCGGCCGAGGACGTCACCGTCGACATCCACTGCGTGACCAAGTGGACGAAGCTGGACACGATGTGGCGGGGGGTTTCGGTCGACACGCTGCTGGCGGGGATCGGGACGACCGCCGGGTATGTGATTCAGTTCAGCGACGGCGGCTATACCACCAACCTGCCGCTCGCGGACGTACGGGACGGCAAGGCGTGGGTGGTGTTCGATTACGACGGCGGCCCGCTGCCGCCACAGCATGGCGGCCCGGCGCGGATGCTGGTGCCGCACCTGTACTTCTGGAAGAGCGCCAAGTGGGTGCGGGGGCTGCGGCTCCGGACGGTCGACGAGCCCGGTTTCTGGGAAGTCAACGGATACCACAACTACGGAGACCCGTGGAGGGAACAACGGTATTGGGGCGACTGACCTGGCAGGCCGCGACCGTGGCCCGTTTGGCCACCGAGACGCCGCGGGTCACGACGATTGCTTTCGAGGTCCCCGGTTGGCCGGGGCACCAGGCCGGGCAGCACTTGGACGTCCGCCTGACCGCCGAGGACGGTTACCAGGCGGAACGCAGTTACTCGATCGCGTCGGCACCGGATGGCACCCGGATCGAGCTCACGGTGGTGCGTATCGACGACGGTGAGGTCTCCCCGTACCTGACCGGCGACTTGCGGCCGGGGGACCAGATCGAGCTGCGCGGCCCGGTCGGTGGCTACTTCGTCTGGGAGCCAGATGACGGCGGCCCGCTGCTGCTGGTCGGCGGCGGATCGGGCGTCGCGCCGCTGATGGCGATGGTCCGGCTGCGCGCCGCGGCCGACAGCGCTGTGGATACCCGGCTGCTGGTGTCCTCTCGCAGCTGGGAGGAGATCATCTACCGCGATGAGCTGGAGCGGCTGGCCGGCGACGGGCTCACGGTCGTGCACACCTTGACGGCGTCGGCCCCGCCTGGCTGGGCGGGGTATGCGCGGCGCGTCGACGCCGAAATGCTGGCGCAGGTCGGCCCGGGCCCGGCCGAGCGGCCCCGCGTCTACGTGTGCGGGCCGACGCCGTTTGTGGAGGCCGTGGCGGAGGCGCTGGTCGGCTTGGGCCACCAGCCACAAGCGATCAAGACCGAGCGGTTTGGGCCTACGGGAAGCTGACATGGACGAATTGATGCTCGACGGAAACGCGGCCGGCGGCGTGCTCGGCGAGGTGTTCGCCGTTGAGATGACCACCGCCACCATGATGTGCGGCGGCTGCGGCGCAGCCGGGCCGGTCGGCGCGTTGCACCTGTTCCGCGGCGCCGGGATCGTGCTGCGCTGCCCGCAGTGCGACAACGCCTTGGTGAAGATCACCGAGGGCGGCGGGCGCATGTGGTTCGACTTCGGCGGCATGCAAACGCTGGAAATCGCGATGTAGAGACGACCGCCGCAGACACCCGCTCTCCTGCAGGGACATCCCGGGCCCCACGCTTAACGTCACTCTCCGTGATGAAGCCTGCCCCCGGGCAACGCGCGCCGACCCGCTGTGCTTTCGTGCGCACTTGGCGGCCGCGGCTGCCAGAGCCGTACGGAAAGATCGTTATGAATGTTCGTCCTGGCCGTGGCCTGGTGCGGGCAGGTCAAGGTCGGCAGACCCGCTGTACCAGGTCTTGCCAGCTTCGCGCGATCCGTTCGGCGGGCTCGGGGGCGGGTGTGAGGTCGGAGGCGGAGAGGTAGAGCAGCGGAGGGCCATCAAGGGCGGCGGTGAGCTGGACGGCCAGCATGTTCAGGTCGGCGGCATCGAGGCTCATCTGCCGGAGCAGCATCCGGATATGCAACTGGGACAGCGGGCTCTGTGATCCGGCTGGGATGGGCTGGTGACCGTCCAGGGCGGCGCGAGCGATGTCGAAGTGCTCGATCAGGAAACCGATCCGGGCCCGGCCGTAGGCGATCAGGCGGTCCAACGGTGCCGCCCCAGGGCCTAGCGGCGGGGGCCCGGCCAGGACCTGCTGCTGGAAAGCCCGTTCATCGTCGTCCAATAGCGCGGCGAAGATCCCCGCGCGGGTGCCGAACCGGCGAAACACCGTTCCCTTGCCCAGGCCCGCCTGCTCTGCTAGGCCATCCATGGTCAGCTTGTCCGCCCCCTGCTCGGCGAGGATCTCTCTGGCGGTGGCCAGCAGGCGCCGCCGGTTGCGGGCGGCGTCGGCGCGCTCGGCGTGCGGCGCTCCCCAGGACACCACGGGCTGATCCACGGATTTACTCTACGGCCGGAATAGTAACCGGGGTAAAGTCCGTTTAGCTGCTGCACACGCTCGACACAGTGCAGGAGGAACTCTCATGAACCGGATCGGCATCATCCTCGGCAGCACCCGCCCCAACCGCAACGGCGAGCAAGTGGCCAGGTGGGTCTACGACATCGCCTCGCGCCGCGGCGACGCCGAGTACGAACTCGTGGACCTGCGCGACTACCCGCTGCCTCACCTGGACGAGCCGCTGCCGCCCTCGATGGGCCAGTACTACAACGAGCACACCCGGCAGTGGGCCGACAAGATCGCCTCGTTCGACGGGTTCGTCATCGTCACCCCCGAGTACAACCACTCCACCTCCGGGGTGCTCAAGAACGCCATCGACTATCTGTACGCGGAGTGGAACAACAAGGCCGTCGGGTTCGTCTCCTACGGCGCCGTCGGCGGCGCCCGGGCCGCCGAGCACCTGCGTTTGGTCGCCGGCGAACTGCAGATGGCCGACGTCCGCCAGCAGGTCGCGCTGTCGCTGCTCACCGAGTTCGAGAACTTCAGCGTTTTCAAGCCCGGCGACTACAACGTAGCGGCGCTGGACACCCTCCTAGACCAGGTCATCGCCTGGAGCGCCGCGCTGGCACCGCTGCGCCAGCCGACTGCCACCGCCGCCGCCTGACCCATCACCAGGCCGCCGAGGTGGCGCGGTGCCGCAGGCGGCCCGGGCCGCGCCACAGCCCCGGGTTTCTGGAGTTGGCCTCTTCCACCGAGATCGCCCGCGCAGGGTGCGAACTCAGCCGCCGGTGGTTGCGCGAGCTGAGAGGGTCAGCTCGGAGGGGAGACACTGAGGCTAGCGAGGACCGCCAGAAAGGGTGGAGTTGGTGGGGAATGAGGGCGGGGGGCCTGGCTCGCTGCGGCTCGCGTCGAGCGCCGGCCGGTGGGTGCTCGCGGTGGCGGTGCTGGGCGAGGTGATGGTGCTGCTGGAAGCGACGGTTGTCAATGTGGCTTTGCCGGCAATTGGCCGTGATCTCGGCGCGGGCGTCGCGGGGCTGCAGTGGACGCTGAACGGTTACGTGCTCACCCTCGCGGCGCTTGTGCTGCCAGCCGGTTCGCTCAGTGACCTTTACGGCCGTCGTCGCATGTTCATCCTGGGGGTGGCGGCTTTCGTAGCCGCCTCCTCTCTGTGCGCGGCCGCCCCGACTATTCAACTCCTCGTCGCCGCCCGGTTTGTTCAAGGTATTGGCGGGGCGCTGCTCACCCCCGGCAGTCTCGCCATCATCGACGCGGTCTTCCATCCCGATGACCGAACCCGGGCGATCGGCGCGTGGGCAGGCCTGACCGCGGTCGCGGCCGCGGTGGGCCCGCCCGTCGGCGGATACCTGACCGATGCCCTGTCATGGCGTGCGGTCTTCCTGATCAACCTGCCACTCGGGGCGTTCGTCATCGCCGCCGCGGTTACCCGGGTGCCAGAGTCCCGGGACCCCACGCGTGCTGGCGGCCTTGATCTGCCCGGTGCTGCGCTGGCCACGCTGGCCATCGCCGGCTTGTGCTTCGCGCTGATCCAGGCCTCCGCGGGCCTGACCCCCGCGGTGATTATCGCCGCGGCCCTCAGCCTGACCGCCGCCGGCGCCTTTGCCGCCGTGGAGCGGCGCAGCAGCCGTCCGATGCTCCCGCTGGAATTGTTTCGCTCCCGCCAGTTCGCCAGCGCCACCGTGCTCGCACTGGTGACCTACGCGGCGCTCGGCGGCGTGATCTTCCTGTTCGTCGCGTTCTTGCAGATCAGCCTCGGCTACACCGCCCTTCAGGCGGGGGCCGCGACGCTGCCGATAACCCTGCTGCTGCTGATCCTGTCCAGCCCATCGGGGGCCATCGCCCAGCGCATCGGCCCGCGGATCCCGCTGACCGCCGGGGCCGTGCTGACCGGCGCAGGACTGCTGCTGATGGCACAGATCCACCCCGGCGACAACTACATTGCCGCGGTGCTCCCGTCGCTGGCCGTCTTCGGGGCCGGTCTCGCCGCGCTGATCACCCCCATCACCGCGACCGTGCTGGCGAGCGTCGATGCGCGCCACTCCGGGATCGCTTCCGCCGTCAACAACGCACTCTCCCGCCTCGGCCAGATGATCGCGGTCGCGGCTCTTCCCCTCGCCGCTGGGCTTTCCGGCACCGACTTCCAGAATCCCGTCAAGCTGGCAGCCAGCTTCCCGGTCGCCATGACCATCGCCGCCGGGACGTCGTTCGCGGCCGCGCTGCTCGCCTGGACGACGATCCGTGACGACGCGCTGAGCCGACCCGCAGCAGACACCACAGCAGCAGCAAAGCAGTTCCCGCCGACTGTGCAGCGACACTGCGCGGTGGCCGGGACCCCGCTAGGCACCTCTCCCTATCCGCGGCCCCCTTCCCGCCCGCCGGCGGCCAAGCAGCCGTGACCCGTTTTGGTGGCGCAACGCATCTGGCGCTGCCTCTGGGCGGTTGCGGGGTTGCAAGCGCTCAAAGATCAGTTCTGAAGCTCACAACTGGCCTTTGACCTGCGAAAATGTGGAGCTAAGGGGACTCGAACCCCTGGCCTCTTGCATGCCATTCACAGGCAGCACGTCCACCCGCGTCCATCCCCGCAGGTCACCGTCCCCACACGTCCCCAGCGGTCCCCCGGGAGGCGGTGTCCGCGACGCGGTGTGGGGTCGCGTCGGCGAGCGGCGTGAACATAGGTTGGCCCGCGGCAGGGGTTGGGCGGATTGGAGGCTGGCGTCATGCTCCACTGCGCGCTGTGCCGCGGCGGTGTGAGCCGACTATCCGGTGGGTTAGGCCGAGCCGCTAACCGTCCAAACGGCCGCACCATTGCTGCACGTGGCGGCGCTCCGGCCGGGCCGACTCTGCGCATGCTTCGGGCGCGTCGTGTCTAGGAATCGGTGAGACGATCGAACCTGCGGACGTCGGCGCACCACGCCGGCGGCCGTGCGTCACCGCCCGGGGGAGGACAGATGATGCGTCTGGGAGCCGCGGGCA
>Ga0207646_10008233_pt1 | contig 10471 bp, 8 predicted proteins | sample KBSK5502metaG_FD_184343 | JGI IMG/M metagenome (GOLD analysis project Ga0207646, IMG submission 184343) | Corn, switchgrass and miscanthus rhizosphere microbial communities from Kellogg Biological Station, Michigan, USA - KBS K5-50-2 metaG... | ecosystem: Host-associated > Plants > Roots >...
CGGCCGCACCACGAGCGCGCTTTAGTGGTTTGAGTTAACCCGAACGGGGGGTTGACCGGCTTTTCAAAACGGAAACCGTCCCGAAACTGCCCTAAACCGGCGGCGGCTCGGGCGCCGGCGCCTGTGCGCCGGCTTCGAAGACCGGCGGGAGCTCGTGGCGAGTGATCTGGCCCGCCTTGATCTCCTCGGCCCAGTGGCAGGCGACCTCGTGGCCGGTCGCGAGCTGGCGGAGCGGCGGCACGTCGTCCCGGCAGCGTGTCGGCTGCACATAGGGGCAGCGCGTATGGAAGCGGCAGGCGGACGGCGGATTTGCCGGGCTGGGGACGTCACCGGGGAGCAGAATCGACTCGCGCTGCTTCTCGACGACCGGATCCGGGATCGGCACCGCCGAGAGGAGCGAGATGGTGTACGGGTGGAGCGGGTTGTCGTAGAGCTCGCCCGCCGGCGAGACCTCGACTACCGTGCCGAGGTACATGACCGCGATCCGGTCCGAGATGTGGCGGACGACAGCGAGGTCGTGGGCGATGAAGAGGTAGGTGAGCTCGAACTCCTCCTGGAGCTGCTCGAACAGGTTGATCATCTGCGCCTGGATCGAGACGTCGAGCGCCGAGACCGGCTCGTCGGCGACGATGAAGTCCGGGTTGACCGAGAGCGCGCGTGCGAGGCCGATCCGCTGGCGCTGGCCGCCGGAGAACTCGTGCGGGTACCGGTTCGCGGCGTCGGCGGGCAGGCCGACCGTCTGAAGGAGGTCCCGCACGCGCGCGGCGGCCTCGCTCCGACTGGCCAGCCCGTGTGTCCGCAGCGGCTCGCCGACGATCCGCCCGACGCTGTGGCGCGGGTTGAGCGAGGCGAACGGATCCTGGAAGACCATCTGCATCCGCCGGCGCAGCGGCCGCAGCTCCCCCTCGCTGAGGTTGGTGATGTCGCGGCCGTCGAAGACGATGCGCCCGGCCGTCGGCTTGTAGAGGCGCAAGATCGTCCGCCCGACGGTGGACTTGCCGCAGCCGGACTCGCCGACGAGACCGAGGGTCTCGCCGCGGCTGATCGTCATCGAGACGCCGTCGACCGCGCGGACATCGCCCACGTGGCGATCGAGGACGAGGCCACTCTTGATCGGGAAGTAGAGCTTGACGTCCTCGAGCTCGACGAGGGGGCCGGCCCCGTTCGTGCGTGCCTGCGTCGCGCTCACGCGGTCGCGGCCACCCGCGTCCGTTCCCATTCCCCGGCCGGGACCGGGTTGAAGCAGGCGAGCTTGTGCCCTGGCTCGATCTCGACGAGCGGCGGCACCTCCTGGCGCGAGAGGTCGACCTCATAGCGGCAGCGGGGCTGGAACGGGCAGGCGCTCGGCGGCTGCAGCATGTCGCGCGGCGCGCCTTCGATCGGCTGCAACTTCGTCCGTCGCGTCGCGTCGAGGCGCGGCACGCTCTGGAGCAGCCCGAGCGTGTACGGGTGGCGTGGGGTCTCGAACAGCTGCTCAGCCGATCCCGTCTCCATGAACATGCCGGCGTACATCACGTTGACGCGCTCGCACATCCCGGCGACGACGCCGAGGTCGTGCGTGATCAGGATCAGCGCCGTGTCTTCCTCGGCGACGAGCTCGCGCAGCAGGGTGAGGATCTGCGCCTGGATCGTCACGTCGAGAGCGGTCGTCGGCTCGTCGGCGATCAGGAGCTTCGGTTTGCAGGCGAGCGCCATCGCGATCATCGCGCGCTGGCGCATCCCGCCCGAGAACTGGTGCGGGTAGTCCGCGAGTCGCGCCTTCGGGCTCGGAATGCCGACGCGCTCGAGCAGCTCGCCGGCACGCGCACCGGCCTCCTTCCGGCTCATCCCGAAGTGCGTCTCGAGCGGCTCCCTGATCTGGCGCCCGATTGTCAGCACCGGGTTCAGGCTCGTCATCGGGTCCTGGAAGATCATCGCGATCTGCCGCCCTCGCAGCCGGCGCAGCTCGCGGTCCTTCAGCTTGAGCAGGTCGCGCCCGTCGAGGCGGGCCGTACCGGAGCGAACCCGCCCGGCGCGGGGCAGCAACCCGAGCAGCGCCAGCGCGGTCACGCTCTTGCCGCAGCCGGACTCGCCGACGATCCCGAGCGTCTCCCCGGCCGTGACCTCGAACGAGATTCCATTGACGGCATAGACGAGACCGCTGCCTGTCCAAAACTGGACGCGCAAATCGTCGACCGCCAGCAGAGTTTCTTTAGATGCCACGGAGCGCCCTTCGCCTGCCGGCGCCCAGGAACCAGAACATGCTCCGCTCGCGGAACTTCCCCGTCCGGCCGCGGAGCTTCGGGTCGAGTGCCTCGCGCAGGCCGTCACCGATCAGGTTGAAGCCGAGGACCGAGGCCACGATCGCGACGCCGGGAACGATCGCGAGCCATGGCGCCGTCTGCAGGTAGTCGTTCACGCTGCTGAGCATCGTCCCCCACTCCGGCGTCGCCGGGTCCTGCGGCCCGAGGCCGAGGAAGCCGAGGCCGGCCACGTCGATGATCGCCGTCGCCATCGCCAGCGTCCCCTGGACGATCACCGGCGAGATCGCGTTCGGAAGAATGTGTGAGAAGAGAATCCTGTAGCGGCGCACGCCGACAGAGCGCGCGGCAAGGACGAAGTCGTTCTCGCGCTGGGCGAGGATCGAGCCGCGCAGAAGCCGCGCGAAGATCGGGATGTTCACCACCCCCACCGCGATCATGATCTGGTAGATGCCGGGGCCGAGCAGCGCGACGATGCCGATCGCGAACAGCAGCCCCGGGATCGCGAGCATGATGTCCATGCCCCGCATGATCAGCGAGTCGATCGCCCCGCCAAGGTAGCCGGCGACCGAGCCGAGGATCAGACCGATCGAAAGCCCGATCGAGACCGAGACGACTCCGATCAGCAGCGAGAAGCGCGCGCCGTACAGGATGCGGGTGTAGACATCGCGGCCGAGCTGGTCGACGCCGAGCCAGTGCGCGTGCGACGGCCCGGGGCAGCAGCCGCCGGCGATCAGCGCCAGGTCCTGGTTCTTCGGCCCTCCGTGGGCGAGCACGGGCGCCAGAGCCGCGGCGGCGATGAAGATCGAGACGAGGACGGCGCCGAGGATGGCGCCGGGGTTGCGGCGGATACGGCGAAACGCGTCGCGCCAGAGACCGCCGGTCGACGCCTCGAGCGCCAGTTCTTGAGCTTCGACCTCGGCGATGCTCATGAGTAGCGGATCCGCGGGTTGATGATCGCGTAGGTGAGGTCCACGACCAGGTTGACGAGCACGAAGATCACGGCGAGGAAGAGGATCCCACCCTGGAGCACGGGGTAGTCCCGGTTGAAGATCGCGTCACGCAGCCAGGAGCCCATGCCCGGGTAGGCGAAGACCGTCTCGGTGAGCACCGCGCCGGAGAGCAGGAGCCCTGTCTGCAGGCCGATCACGGTCGTGACGGGCAACAGCGCGTTTCGGAGCACGTGGCGCCTGTCGACCGTCTGGGGCGTTAGGCCTTTCGCGCGCGCCGTGCGAACGTAGTCCTCGTTCTGGACGTCGAGGACGGCTGCACGGGTGATACGGGTGATGATCGCGAGCGGGATCGAGCCGAGCGCGATCGCCGGCAAGATCAGATGTTTGATGACGTCCCAGAGCACCGACCACTGCCCCTGGATGAGCGCGTCGAGGATGTAGAAGTTCGTCGGATGCTTGGTGTCGAGGGTGATGGAGATCCGACCCACGCTGGGTAACCACCCGAGCCGGATGGCGAAGATGTACTTGAGGATGATCGCCAGGAAGAAGATCGGGATCGAGATGCCGATCAGCGACGCGACCAGGCTGACGTTGTCGAAGACGCCGCCGTGCCATTTCGCCGCGAGGAAGCCGAGCGGCACACCGATGATGATCGCGAAGAGCATCGCCGTGAGCGCGAGCTCGACGGTGGCCGGGAACTTCACCTTGATCTCGTCGATCACTTTCCGTCGGGAGGCGACGCTGACGCCGAGGTCTCCGCTCGCGGTCACCTTCAGGTACGACCAGTACTGCACGTAAATCGGCTTGTCGAGCCCGTACCGGTGCCGGTAGACCTGAACGAGCTGCGGGGTCGCCCGCTCGCCGAGCAGCGACTCGGCCGGGCCGCCGGGCAGCGCCCTGATCCAGAAGAAGATCAGCAGCGAGACGCCGAGGAGGATCGGAACGAGCAGCAGCAGCCGGCGGACGAGATACCGAAGCATCTGTAACCGCCGGCTGCGCCGCTACTTACCTATTGCCCGCCGAAGTAGATCCCGGCGAATGGATCGGTTCCGACCGGGCTCGCGACGTATCCCTTCACCTTTTTCTGGAAGCCGAGAGCCGGCCTCGAGTGGGCGTAGGGAACGCCTGGCAGGAACTTCATGATGATGATGTTCGCCTTCTGGTAGAGGGCGATCCGCTTGGCCAGGTTCGTCTCGGCAGCGGCCCTGGCAAGGATGTTGAAGATCGCCGAGTTGTGGAAGCCCCACTGCGGGTGGTACACCTTGAAGAACGTGCCGACGAAGTTGTCCGGGTCGCCGAAGTCGCCCGTCCAACCGATCAGGTTCAGATCGCCGGCTGTCCCGTCGTTGACGTGCTTGACGTAGTCAGGACGCCATGGTGCGCTGTGCGGGATGACATGGAAGCCCGACTGCTCGAGGCTCGCCGAAAACGCCTGGAAGTTCAGGGCCGGGCTCGGCATGTAGGGCCGCGAGACGTTTGTCGGGTACCAGAAGTCCACGTTCACCGGCAAGGTGAGGCCCGCCGACTTCAATAGGTCCTTCGCCTTCGTCGGGTTGAAGGGGTACTTCGGCACCTTGTTCGTCCAGCCGAACAACTGCGGCGGCATGAACTCCTGCGCCACCTGTGCGCGGCCCGCGTAGAACGACTTGACGACCCCGGCACGGTTGAGGCCATACGCAACGGCCTGCCGGACGGCCAGCTTGTTGAACGGTGCGTGCGCCGAGTTGATCGTCACGTAGGCGACGTTGAACGATGGCCGGTTCACCAGCTTCAGCTTGCTGTCCTTCTGGATCGTCGGGACGTCCGTGGGCTGGATCAGGTCGGCGCCGTTGACCTCGCCGCTCTGCAGCGCCTGGACGCGAGCCGTGTTGTTCGAGATCGGCTGGATGATCACCCGCGCGATCTTCGGCTTCGGGCCCCAGTACGAGTTGTTCCTGACGAGCTCGACCTTCTGGCCGATCACCCAGGTCTTGAACTTGAACGGCCCGGTCCCCGTCGGGTGGCTGAACGCGTACGTCCCGGTCGGGTAGAAGGTGCCGTTCCGCAGCTCACCCTGGTTCGCGCCGTACTTCTTCATCGCCGTCGGGCTCTGGATCGCGAACGCGGAGATGACGAGCGCCGGCAGGAACGAGGACGACTTCGAGCTCAGATGCAGGATCGCCGTGTACTTGCCCTTGGCTGTGCAGCTCTTGTAGAGGCTCGTCGACAAGCCACTGCTGTCGTTGTGCTTGTAGCCAAGGAAGACGGCTTGCCAGTAATAGTTCGCCGTGGAGTCTTGGAACGGCCCCCGGAAGTTGTACTGGCGGTTGAAGTTCGCGCAGACGGCCGCCGCGTTGAACGGCGTGTTGTCAGTGAACTTGACTCCGTGCCTGAGCTGGAACGTCCAATCCTTACCGTTCCTCGAGCCCCACTTCGTGGCCAGCCCGGGCCGAATCAGGGTCGTCCCCGGCTTCAGCGAGACCAGGCTCTCGAAGATCTGCTCGGTAACACGGAAAGATTCGCCGTCCGAGACGAGCGCCGGATCGAGGTACGTCGGATCTGACGCACCCGCAATGATGAACGTCGGCCCGGCCTTCGACGCGCCCCCCGCGGTGCCCACCGCAACGAGTGCGGCGAACGCAACGAGCGCTAAGGCGAGCCTGGTACTCACAGTGCGCATAAAAGATGCTCCTTCCTTGCGGATCACGGGAGTATGGGACAGTGAGGCGCCATGCGCAATTCGCATCGGTCAGGCTTGAGTTCGGGGTGCTCTTCGGGCCCAAACTCCCCTCGGCTGTTGGGACGCTGCGAGCGGCGTTTGGTTAGCAGTTTGCTGAGCCGAGCGAAGCCAAATCGGCTGTGCCGTTCGGGGCCGCGCGCACAGTCGCCGCCCTCGAGCGGCGGGTCAGTTTTCTGGTTCGCCTTACGCCGCGGCGGTCTGGAGATCGCGCAGCGCCGCGAGCCGGGCGAGCGCCTGGCTCTCGAGCTGCCGGACCCGCTCGCGGGTCAGGTCGAGCTCGTGACCGATCGCCTCCAGCGTCCACGGCTCGCCCTCGAAGCCGAAGCGAAGCTCCAGGATCCGGCGCTCCCGCTCGGGCAGAGCGTCTAGCGCGCGACGTACTCCCTGCTTGCGCAGCGACTCTTCCGCCTCGTCGAACGGATCGGGCGCCTCGCGGTCGGCGAAGAGATCGCCGAGCTCACCCTCGTCGTCCGCGCCGACCGTCTGGTTCAGTGAGACCGACGCCTGGGCCGCGCCCAGCGCTTCGTCGACGTGCTGAAGAGGCAGTCCCGTCGCCTCGGCGAGTTCTTGCTTCGTCGCCTCGCGTCCCAGCTCGACCTCGAGCCGGCGCGCCGCACGGCCCAGCTTCTGCTGGCGCTCGACGACGTGAACGGGCACGCGGATCGTGCGGGCGTGGTTGGCGACCGCGCGCTGTACCGACTGGCGGATCCACCACGTCGCGTACGTCGAGAACTTGTAGCCGCGCCGCCAGTCGAACTTCTCGACCGCGCGGTTGAGGCCGAGCGTCCCCTCCTGGATCAGGTCCAGGAACGGCACCCCGAGGCCCCGGTAGCCCTTGGCGATCGAGACGACCAGGCGAAGGTTCGACTCGATCATGCGGCGCTTTGCGGTCAGGTCACCGCGCTCGATCGCCTTCGCGAGCGTGACCTCCTCGGCCGCGGTCAGCAGCTTGTGGCGTCCGATGTCCGCGAGGAAGAGCTGCAGGCTGTCGGCCGAGCCGACGAGAACCTGGGGCTGCGGCTCCGCGGCTTTCTCCTCGGGCTTCTCGGCCTTGGCCTCGGTCTCCTCGACCGGTTGGCGAATCTCGAGGCCGATCGCCTCGAGCTCACGCTGAAGCTGCTCGGCGTCTTCCTCGCCGAGGTCGTGCTCGAGCGCGAACGCCTCGATCTCCGCCGGCTCGACGAAGCCGCGCTCCTCAGCGCCCTCCACGAATGTGCGGGCATGCTCGGATTCGAGCAACTCGTGCATCTGGTTCTGCGTCAATTTCTCCTCTGACTCTCTAGATGTTGCGGCTCTATCGATCTTTCGCACTGTAGGTGGAATCTCCTCGGCCGACTAGGGCCAGCGACCACCCTTAACGACCTCGTTACATCAAACCCGGTGTGGCCTTTTCTTATTCCGCCACCGCAGGCTCTTTGGTTTGCGCACGCGCCGGAAAGTCGAACTCGACCTTCCCTTCATCGTTCAAGACGAGGCGCGCGCGGAAAGGTTTGCCGGCCTTCGACCGGAAACCTGAAATCACTTCGTTCGTGCGGCCGTTCTCGATCAGTTGGCGCGCGATCTCGGGCGTAATCGTCCGGCCGGCGACGCGCTTCCAGATCACGTAGCCGCAGCCAGGCTCTTCGCGGCTCTTCCAGCTCGTGCAGCCGTACGCGCGCGAGTTCTCCTTGATGATCTCGCCCGTCTCGGCGCCGCAGCGCGGACAGGGGCCGAGCTCGACGCGCTCGGGACGGAGCTTCTCCTTGTCGAGCGCGGCGATCTGCTCGACCGTCTGCGTCGTCAGGTCGACGATGCCCTTGATGAACTCCTTGCGGTCGCCGCTCCCGTGCTCGATGTCGGAGAGGCGCTTCTCCCAGTCTCCGGTCAGCTCGGGGGAGGTGAGCGGGTGCTCCTCGAGCATCGTGATCACCTGCAGCCCCTTTGGGGTCGGCTGGAGCTCCTTGCCGGCACGCTCGATGTACTCGCGGCGGATCAGGACCTCGATCGTCTCGGCGCGTGTCGCCGGGGTGCCGAGCCCTGAGTCCTTCATCGCCTCGCGCAGCTCCTCGTCGTCGATCCGCTTGCCGGCCGTCTCCATCGCGGAAAGCAGCGTCGCCTCGGTGTAGCGGGGCGGCGGCTTCGTCTGCTTGTCCTCGAACTCGGCCTTGACGCACTTGACGCTCTGCCCCTGCTCGAGCTTCGGCAGCTCAGCACTCTCGTCGCCGGCGTCCTCGTCGGCCGCCTTGCCGGCCTGCTTGTCGAGGTCGGACTCGAGACCGTAGACGCCGCGCCAGCCGGGCTCGAGCGTGATCTTGCCGCGGGTGCGGAAGCGCTCCTCCTCGACGAGCGTGACGATCTCGGTGCGCTGGTACCGCGCGGCCGGGTGGAAGACGGCAAGGAAGCGGCGGGCGACGAGGTCGAAGATCCGGCGCTCGTCGGGCGAGAAACGGTCGACGTCGTGCTCGACGTCGGTCGGGATGATCGCGTGGTGGTCGTCGACGCGCGCGTCGTTGACGACGCGCTGCAGCGGCAACTGATCGAGACCGAGGACGTAGCGCGCGCCGGCGGCGTAGTCGCCGATCGGCACCAGCGTCTCGGCGGTCGGCTTCAACTGCGGGACCAGGTCCCCGGACAGGTACCGCGAGGACGTACGTGGGTAGGTGATCGCCTTCTTGTCCTCGTAGAGCGACTGCGCGGCCTGAAGCGTGCGCCGTGCGGAGAAGCCGAAGCGGCGGTTCGCGTCGCGCTGCAGCGAGGTCAAGTCGTAGAGCAGCGGCGGCCGCTCGGACTGCTCCTTCTGCTCCATCTTCTCGACGGTGCCGTCCTTGCCGGTCACCTTCTCGACGATCTGCTCGGCGCGCGCGAGGTCGCCGAAGATCCGGGTCTCGTCGCCCTCGAACCACATGCCTTCGTAGCGAGGGTCGAACTGGGCGCGGACGAGGCGGTAGGGCTCCGGCGTGAAAGCCTGGATCTCGCGCTCGCGCTTGACCATCATCGCCAGCGTCGGCGTCTGCACCCGGCCGAGCGAGACGACGCCGCCGACCCAGGCGCGGCCGCGGATCGTCGCGGCCCGGGTCGCGTTCATCCCGATCAGCCAATCGGCCTCGGAGCGGGAGCGCGCGGCTGCCTCGAGCGGCAGCAGCTCTTCGCCTGGGCGCAGCCTCTCGAAGCCCTCGCGAATCGCCTGCTTCGTCATCGAGCTGACCCAGAGCCGCTGGACCGGCTTGTCGATGCCGGCGGTCTCGTAGATGTAGGCGAAGATCAGCTCGCCCTCGCGGCCGGCGTCGCAGGCGTTGATGATCCAGTCGACATCGTCCCGCTTCATCAGCTTGTGGATGACCTTGAGCTGCTTCTTCGCCTTCGCGTCGCGCGGCGCCAGCTTGAACTCTTCGGGGACGATCGGCAGGTCGGCCATGCGCCATTTCTTCAGCTTCTCGTCGTAGACCTCCGGGTCGACGAGCTGGACGAGATGCCCGACTGCAAAGGTGACGATGTAGTCGTCCCCCTCGTAATGGGTGTCCTCGTTCGTGAAGGAACCAGGAAGTGCGTCCGCGAGATCGCGGGCGACGGATGGCTTTTCGGCGACGACTAAAGTCTTCACGCGAGACACAGTAGCGAAGGGCTCGCACGACGCAGGAACACGCAAACGAGCCGAAAATGAAACGATCCTTTCGCGCCGTGTTGCCCGTTTACCTGCTTACCGCCACGATCAGCTGGCCGTTCGTCAAGCTCGGCTTCCGCCTGCGGGCACGCGGAATCGAGCAACTGCCGGAGGGCGGGTTCGTGCTCGCCGCCAACCACACGTCGAACTTCGACCCTTGGCCGCTCGCGATTCCGCTCTTTCCCCGGCGGCAACTGCGCTTCATGGCGAAGAGCGAACTGTTCAACCCGATTCTGAAGCCGGTCCTCCTCGGCGGCGGCGCGTTCCCCGTTCGCCGCGGCGAGGCCGACCTCGAGGCCGTCCGCCGCGCGGTCGAGCTCGTCCGAGACGGGGAGATCGTGGTCATGTTCCCCGAGGGGACGCGGCGCCGGAAGGGATTGCACAAGAAGCACGAGGCCCGCGCGCACACCGGCGCGGCGCGGATCGCGCTGGGCGCCGGCGCCCCGCTTGTGCCGGCTGCGATCAAGGGAACCGACAGGCTCAGCCGGCTCGGCCCCCTGCGGGTCGCCTTCGGTCGGCCGATTCCGGTAGACGATCTTCGCGGGCAGGAGATTAGCCCGGCGGCGCGCGAGGCGACCGAGCGGCTGATGGCTGAAATCCGCGAGCTTGAGGCGTCGCTTTGAAGCGCCCGCTGCTCGTGATCGACGGCGACTCGCTCGCGCACCGCGCCTACCACGCGCTCCCGAAGACGATCCGGCGCGCCGAAGGCAGGCCGTCGAACGCGATCGTGGGCTTCACGAACTTCCTCCTGCGTCTCTGGGATGCTGAACAGCCCCGCGCCGTGGTCGTCGGTTGGGACACGCTCGAGGTTCCGACCTACCGGCACGAGGCGCTCGAGACCTATCAGAGCGGTCGCGAGTTCGACGACGAGCTGCTCGAGCAGCTCGCCCTGCTCCCGCAGCTCGTGGAGGCGTTCGGG
>Ga0207646_10008235_pt1 | contig 10470 bp, 10 predicted proteins | sample KBSK5502metaG_FD_184343 | JGI IMG/M metagenome (GOLD analysis project Ga0207646, IMG submission 184343) | Corn, switchgrass and miscanthus rhizosphere microbial communities from Kellogg Biological Station, Michigan, USA - KBS K5-50-2 metaG... | ecosystem: Host-associated > Plants > Roots >...
AGCATTTGCTGCGGGCGCCGGTGCATTGGCGGCGGGCGGGGTGTACATGTCTACTTCGACGAGGATCTTCTCCTTCGGGAGAAATGCCATCAGGATCCCGTCGTTGTGGGTGTTGTTCTTGATCAGGTCCAGCTCGAGCGTGCGCGTCGCGTCGCTCATCACTTTCTTGTCGCCGACGATTTCGATCACCGGCTTTTTCTTCGATCGTTCCAGCCTGTCGGGATTCAGCGTGCGGGCATTGGCAAAACTCTTTTCATAAAAGGGCTTGTTGACATCCTGGGTCACGATGGTCACACCGGCGTCGACGATCGTGCGCAAACCGCCCGAGTGATCGAAGTGATGATGCGTGTTGACGACATAACGCAGCGGCTTCGACGGATACAGCTTCTGAACTTCGCTCAGCAGCGCGATAGATCGTTGCTCGTTCTGAGGCGCTTCGATCAGGACAACGTGATCGGCAAATTCGACGAGAACGCTGTGATGCGTGCCGCCCTTCAGGTAGTACACGCCGTCAGTGATTTTCTCGGTCTGGACGGTCACCGGTGGAGGCGGAGGAGCAGGCGTGGGAGCCGGAATCGTGACCTCCGCATTGGCCTTCGCATCCGAGACATCCAGAATTAATGTTGGAAAACCGGCCTGCTTGACCGCGATGAACGTGGGAACCTGTAGCCCGCCAAAATCCTTGTAGTAGCCGTAATAACCTTCGACCAGCATGTCGCCCAGAACATCGTTATCGATCCAGGTGCGAACGCGCTCGACGAGATTCTTGTCGTTGATGTAGCCCTCGACCTTGTACTTGTTCTGCAGCGTAAAGCTCAACACGTTGTACTTCGCGCCGTTCAGTGTTTCGGTCCTTGCCGTGACCTGGTTTGTCTGTGCCCCTTTCAGAAACGCGTATGGCGTGACCCAGTAATCGAACTGCTGTGCCCACGGACTCGTTGCTGTGACGACCTGCGTCTGCATTTGCTCGGCGTTGTTCTGAACGCGAGTCATTTGAACGTAGGATCCACCGGTATTGAGATCCAGCTGGCGCTTGTACGACTTCACACGTACCAGCGGCCAGGCCGCATTCGGGTTCACATTCTGCCCGATGCCGGCATTGGAGCCCATGCCTGAAAACTGCACCGTCTTCAGATTGTCCGCGCCCATGGCTTTCGAAACCGTGGCCACAACAGCTTTGGCATCCTGTGCCTGTATGCGAGTCGACCAGACAGTAATAATTACGGCAAGCGCGCAGTGCGCCAGATATGTTCTACGCATTCTTCCTCCATCTTTTAATGCTGCGCGCTAGCGCGCTTGCGCTTCGCGCTTTTAATGCTGCGCGCTAGCGCGCTTGCGCTTCGCGCTTGTATAAAAACGGCCGCCAGCGGCCGGCGCTACAGTATCATCTCGCGCGGCTCGGCGTTGGGAATCCGTTGGAGTACGTGCTGTTATAGCGAATTCTCTTTCCGTCCTTGTCCAGGAATCCCATCGACTGGTAGAAGAGCGCGGGCGGCGGGGACTTTGCCGGCACGGTCCCCTCGATGATGTAGAGGCGGTTTTCGTGCATGTAGACCGCGGCAAGAGTCCGCGATCCATCCGTGTTCGTCAGGTATATCTCATGTCCTTCGACACGGTCTGCGTTGGAATAGGCCAGATGGGTGAGCTTGGCACTCTTTTCAATGAGCTGCCCCGTTGCATAGAGCATGGCGCCGCGGATGTCTCCCCGAGCGTGGTCGTTGCACAGGTCGCCGTCACCGCCTGAGGCTTTGCAATTCTTGACGCGCTCGGCCTCCAGTTTTTCGGCGCCGGTGTAATCCACCACGGTCACCGAGTAGTGATTCGGGCCATTATCCGCCCTGTAGATATGTGCCGGCAGCGTCAACGCATATTCCGACTTGTAGGTGGTCTCCGTCATCTTAGGCTGGGACGGGAAATTGATTGCAAAAAAATCTGTCCGGCTGGCGAAGTCGATCCATTCCTGTGTGAACGCCGGCGCAGAGATGAACAGGCTTAATAAAGTTGCCATGAGTGGAATCAGCCGCATGATTGATCCTCCCAATTTTTGCCGATACTATACCTTTCATGATCTCAATTCGCCACCGCAACGAGCGCGGCCATGCCGATCATGGCTGGCTGGACACGTACCACACGTTTTCGTTTGATACCTACTACGACGCCCACTACATGGGATTCCGCTCGCTGCGCGTCATCAATGAAGACCGCGTCGCTCCGGGAAAAGGATTTCCCAGGCATTCCCATCGAGACATGGAGATCATCACGTACATTCTCGAGGGCGCGCTCGAACACAAAGACAGCATCGGTACCGGCTCTATTATTCGCCCAGGCGAAGCTCAGCGCATGAGCGCCGGCACTGGAATCACACACAGCGAATTCAATGCGTCGAAGTCCGAGCCCGTTCATTTGCTTCAGATCTGGATACTGCCCGAGGTCGACGGCATCCCGCCGAGTTATGAACAAAAGAAGTTCGATCGCGACAAAATGCATGGCGCCTGGCTGCTCATTGCGTCGAAAAATCCCACTCAAGGTGCGGTGAAGATTCATCAGGACGCGAAATTGTCAGCCACGGTACTGAATGACGGCCAGTCCCTCGAGTACCCGCTGGATGCCGGCCGGCATGCCTGGGTCCAAGTCGCCCGCGGAAAGATGCACGTGAATGGAGTTGACCTGGAAGCCGGTGATGGCATTGCGTTCAGCCAGGAACGCGCTGTTCGGCTCACGGGCTCGGGCGAAGCCCTTCTTTTTGACCTTGCCTGATGACTGGTTTACTCTAACGAACTCAATAGTTAAAGGAGTTCCCGGATGCATAAAAGTTCGGTCGTGCGTTTGTGTCTCGCCTTTCTTTTAGCAGGTGCGATGTGGTTCGCTTACTCGCAGGGCGGACCCCAGCCCGCAAAACTGGATCTTGTGAAGATTAAAGATGATCTCTACGTCATCCATAATGATGTCGTTCCCGGAAATTCAACCGCCTTGATCACCGACGAAGGCGTCGTGCTCGTCGACGACAAGTTTGAAGTCGATCATGACAACATCATGGCGCAGTTGAAGAAGGTGACGGACAAGCCGGTGCGTTACGTCATCAACACACATCATCACGGAGATCACAGCGGCGGCAACGTCAAGATGCAGCAGATGAATGCGCAGGTCGTGGCCTCGGAAGAGGCCCGGCAGAACATGGTCGACGGCAAGCAGCCTGGCCTGCCCACGGTCGCGATCGAGCATCATGCGCACATTTACCTCGGTGGAAAGAATGCGGAGCTGTACCACTTCGGCCGCGCGCACACGAATGGCGACATGGTTGTGTTGTTCCCGGCTCAACGAACGCTTGCCGCGGGTGACATGTTCACGTTCGGCGATGCCACGCCGCAATTGATCGACTACGCCGGCGGCGGCAGCGCCAAGGAATGGCCTTCAACGCTCGAGTCCGTGCTGCAACTGGACTTTGACACCGTGGTGCCCGGTCACGGCACAGTCACAACCAAACGAGAGATGGCCAAATTCCGCGAGAGCACGATCACACTTCGCAACCGGATCCACGAAATGATTGTACAGAAGAAGACGAGAGACGATATCGTCCAGATGCTTCGCAAAGAATTCCATTGGGAACAATTGCATCTGGATCGCGGACTCGATGGCGCTTTAGCCGAATTGCGGTAATCAGTTAAATCAAAGGAGGTTTCATGCCGACCTTCAAACTTCGCGTGAATGGCCGCGCGGTGACCGTTGATTCGTGGGATCCCGCGCAGCCGCTGCTTTACGTCCTTCGTAACTCGCTCGGACTGCACGGCACAAAATTCGGATGCGGTCTCGGCCAATGCGGAGCGTGCACCGTGCTGATCGACGGCAAAGCGACGCGCTCCTGCATCACTCCAGTCAAACAGGCGGAGGGACACGCCATCACGACGATCGAAGGACTCGGTTCGCCCGAGAAACCCGATCCGGTGCAGTCCGCGTTCATTACCGAGCAAGCCGCGCAATGCGGGTACTGCACGAATGGAATGGTCATGACGGCAAAGTCGCTTCTCCGCCAGACGCCGCATCCAACGACCGAACAGGTCAAACAAGGGCTCGGACGGAATCTCTGCCGATGCGCAACCTACACGCGAATTCTTGCCGCGGTTATTCGCGCGGCAAAGGCATAAGGAGACGGCGATGAAACGACGCGACTTCATTCGAACCGGCGGCGCGATCATTGTGAGCTTCGCATTCGATGCCGCTCTTCCCGATATGAGTTCCGCCCAGACATCCGACCTCGGAAAGCCTGTCGATCCTCGCGAGGTCGATAGCTTTCTCGCCATCCACACGGACGGCTCGGTCACGATCTACACCAGCAAGGTCGATGTCGGCACGGGCCTGAAAATCGCGATGAGCCAGGTGGTCGCCGAAGAACTCGATATCCCGGTCGATCGCATAACCGTTGTCGAAGGCGATACCGCATTGACGCCAAATCAGGGTGGAACAGGAGGCAGCACCGGCATCCCTCAAGGCGCCGCTGAGCTGCGGCGTGCGGCAGCAACGGCGCGACAGGCGCTCCTGAAGCTCGGAGCGCAGCCCGGTGGAAACATCGGCGCGCTGGCCGGCGGAAAGCGGCTGAACCTGAAAGTCGATCCCAACGCTCCTTTGAAAGATCCGAAGACCTATACCGTTGTCGGCAAGCCGATCCCGCGGCCGGATGTGCCCGACAAATGTACCGGACGTAACGTGTACGTTCAGGACCACACGCTCCCCGGCATGCTGCATGGGCGTGTGATCCATGCGCCGGCAATTGGGGCGAAATTGATGTCGGTCGATGAATCGTCCATTGGGGCCATTCCCAATGTTCGTGTCGTTCGCATTCAGGATTTCCTCGGAGTCGTCGCGCCCGATGAATGGGCGGCAATCCGCGCCGCGAAAGAACTGAAGACGACCTGGACCGAATCGCAAATACTGCCGGGCAGTGACAACCTCGACGTGCATGTGCGCAATAGTGCGCCCGACCGCGATGAAACGATCGTGAACAAAGGTGATGCGGCGGCTGCCCTCGCCGGCTCAGCAAAACAACTTTCGGCGCTGTACGTCTGGCCGATCCAGAGCCATGCGTCGCTCGGTCCATCGTGCGCCGTCGCCGACGTGCGGGCGGATGGAACTACGATCTGGACCGCATCGCAGGGACCGCACGGAATGCGAACGAGCTTCTCGAGAATCTTCGGCATCCCCGAAGACAAGTTGCGCGTCATCTTCCTCGACGGTTCCGGTTCGTATGGCAGCAACGGCAACGATGACGCTGCCGCAGATGCACTGCTGCTCTCCCGAGCGGTCGGAAAGCCCGTTCGTGTCCAGTGGATGCGTGAAGACGAACATGGCTGGGACCCGAAAGGCCCGCCGCAGGTGCTCGAAGTGCGCGGCGGCATTGACAGGGACAATCGCATCAACGCGTGGGATATGCAGATGTGGCTGCCGATGAACATTCAAGGCACCCGTCCGCTGCTTTCGGTGGATGCAGCCGGTATCACGCAGCCGCACGGCCAGGGCGCGGGACTGATGTCGCAGAACGGCGATGCTCCCTACCTCGCATCGAACGTCCGCGTCACGGTGCACTGGCTGAAAGGCACACCGCTGCGGCCTTCGAACCTTCGCGCACCCGGCAAGATTGCGAACGTCTTCGCCGTCGAGAGTTTCACCGATGAGCTGGCTGCAGCCGCCGGTGTGGATCCGATTGAATTTCGTTTGCGAGCGTTGACCGATCTGCGCGCTATCGATGTCATCAAGCGGGCAGCAGAGATGATTGGATGGGAAGGCCGGCCTTCGCCGAACCGGCACCCGACCAACAGCAATATCGTTACTGGCCGCGGCTTCGCCTATGCGCGATACAAGCAGGCGGAGAACTATGTCGCGCTGGCGATGGAGGTCGCCGTCGATCGGAAAGCAGGAAAGATCAACGTCCGCCGCGTCACGTGCGCGCACGACGGTGCACTGGTCGTCAATCCGGACGGGCTGCGCAATCAGATCGAAGGCTCGATCCTGCAAACGCTCGGACGAACATTGCACGAAGAGGTGAAGTTCAATCGGTCGCGCGTCACCAGCGTGGATTGGGCAAGCTATCCGATTTTGAGTTTTCCCGAAGTGCCATCGGTCGAAGTGGCTTTGCTCAATCAGCCTGCTCTCGCGCCACTCGGCGCGGGCGAAGCCGCAACGGCACCTGTTGCCGCCGCGTTGGCTAATGCTGTGTTCGATGCGACCGGTGTACGTCTGCGCCGTGTTCCATTAAAGCTGGAGGTTTAGATGTTTGCATTGTTCGTGATGGCCGCCGCTTTGCTTTTTCAGGAAGGTCATCCGCTGGTTGGCTCGTGGCACGGCAATTGGGGTTCGGATGAGAAGAACCGATCGGATTTCACCGTTGTCATGGATTGGGACGGCAAGACGATCACTGGCATCGTGAATCCCGGTTTCGATCAGATGCCGTTGCAGAACGCGAAGTTGAACCCCAAAGATTGGACGGTCCACTTTGAGGTCGATCGAAAGGACAGCTTGGGCAAGCCGCAACACTGCATGGTAGATGGCAAGATCGACAAGCTTGGCTCGGACCGGCGCACGCTGACCGGCACGTGGAATTGCACGACCAGCAAAGGTGATTTCAAACTGACTCGAGATCGGGATTACTAAGGAGATAAGAGATGAGATACATCTTCCTGGTGCTGGCGCTCATGATGATCGCATCGCTCGCGACACCGCTCCTGGCGCACCACTCATTTGCTGCGGAGTACGACAGCAAAGAACCCATCACGCTGAAGGGAGCGGTCACAAAGATCGAATGGATGAATCCGCATGTGTATTTCTACACTGACGTGAGAGACGAGCAGACCGGCAAGATCGAGAACTGGGCGTGGGAAATGGGCGCTCCCGCTGTGATCCAGCGAAACGGCTGGACGAGAAATTCGATGAAGCTCGGCGACATCGTCATTGTCGAAGGTACGCGCGCCAAGAGCGGTAAGCCGCACGGCAACGCGCGATCCGTGACGCTGGCAAGCACGGGCAAGAAGCTCGGCGCCGGCTCGAGCGAAGGAGAGGGTCCGCAATGAAAGTTCGCCATATGATGTTGCTGGTTTTGCTGCTGGCGATCATGCTCGGCCGGCCGGCCCTGGCGCCGGCGCAGGCCCGCGGACAGCGCGGCGGACGTGGTGCTGCTCCGGCTCCTCCCTCGGCACCCGCTCCACACTGGCCGGATGGCCGTGTCAATCTCGATGCGGCTCCAGGACAGAAGGGCTTCTGGAATGTGATGCAAGGTAATGTCATCGGCCGCAGGGGATCCAGCCTGCCGACGAATCCAACGCTCGATGAAGTTCCGTTCCAGGATTGGTCGCGCGCCCTCTACGAATACCGGCAGTCGCGCAATGGTCTCGATGATCCGCACGCACGCTGCTATCCGGCCGGCGGTATGCGGTTCTTCACCGTGCCGAACGGGCTGAACATCGTCGATCAGCCGGAACTCAATCGCATCTTTCTAATCTCCGGTGAAAACCGCGACTGGCGCCGCATTGCGATGGAGCCGGGCCGCAAGCATCCTCCGGAAGATCAGATCGTGCCGAGTTATTTCGGCGATTCGATTGGTCACTGGGAAGGCGAGACGCTGGTGGTCGACACGGTCGGTTTCAACGAGAGGTTCTGGGTTATCCGCGGCGGTCTGCCGCACACCCGGTTCCTGCACCTCATCGAGCGCTTCACTCGACTCGATTACAACACACTGAAGTATGAAGTCACCATCGACGACAAGGGCGCATACACGCGTCCATGGTCCGGAGGCTGGCTGATCCCGTGGCAGACCGTGAACTACGACAACTCACCCGGCGGCGAAATCCACGAATACTTCTGCCACGACAACGAGCGCGACTCCGAAGACTTCAAGGACAAATAAGAACGCGGGCTGAAGCCCGCGTTCTTATTTGGTTGCTAAAAATTTAGCATGTCTGCTAAGTTTTTAGCATTATGACCCGCTCACATTTGAATCTCAGCCGCCGCGAACGGCAGATCATGGACGTCCTGTATCGCAAGGAATCGGCCACCGCGGCGGAAGTTCTGGAAAGTCTGCCCGACCCGCCAGGCTATTCCGCAGTGCGCGCGCTCCTGCGGATACTCGAACAGAAAGGCCACATCCGTCACGAAGAGAATGCCGGCAAGTATGTCTTCATGCCGACGGTGCATCGCGAGAAAGCGAAGCGTTCGGCAATCCGGCATCTGGTCCAGACATTCTTCGATGGATCGCCGGAGGACGCGGTTGCGGCCCTGCTCGATGCGTCTTCATCGAAGTTGTCGGATGCGGAGTTGGATCGGCTGCAGCAGTTGATCGATAAAGCCCGTAAGCGTGGGGGGACCGGCCGGCAGTAAAGAGGCCGCCGCGAAGCGGTGTACCGAAGCAATCCGGACGGTGGGCCCGACGCTAAATAAAGGAGGCAGGAAATGAATTTCGCCGTGGATATAGTTGTCAAGACAAGCGTCATTTTTATAAGCGCCGTATTGCTGGCAGCGCTGCTTGGCAGAGGATCGGCAGCAACACGACATGCGGTCTGGGTGCTTGCCATCGCAAGCGCGCTCCTGCTGCCTCTTGCGGCGACGTTGGTTCCACAACTCGACCTGCCGCTCCCGCTTCACCCCTCGACGAGCGTCACGTTCTGGCTGAGTGATGAGGGCAGTGCAGGAAGCGCAGGCGCGATCGCGCGCAGCCTCACCAGCATACGCGTCGTGAAAGGTCTCGGCTTTGGTTTGGATGAGCAGGCGATTGCTGCGGTCCGGACCTGGCAATTTGCGCCAGCCTTGAAAGACGGTGTTCCTGTCGAAGCGATTACTCAGATCGATGTCGATTTCAAGCTGCCGGCCAGCGTCGGGCCTCCGAAGACAAAAGGGATTAGTGAGACCGTGAGAATCGGACCTGGCGTCATTCCTCCAACCGTTATCTCCCGCGTCCAGCCCGATTACACGGAAGAAGCGCGCGCCGCGAAGTACGAAGGCACGGTCGTCGTTAAGGCAACAGTCGGAGTCGACGGCACTTTAAAGGTCGAAAAGGTTCTTCGCGAACTCGACCATGGACTGACGGAGAACGCTGTGGAAGCGCTCAAACAGTGGAAATTCAAACCGGGACTGAAAAACGGAAAACCGGTCGCAGTCTCATTGAATATCGAAGTGAATTTTCGCTTGCAGTAAGCCGTGGGCTGAAGCCAGCGGCCGATCGATTCCGGCGATCTCGAGAAGCTGCTCGAGTAATTCTGATGGTAGTATTCACGCATGTGAGATATCCATCATGAAGAAACTTGGTTTGCTCGTGCTGTTGGCGTTTGCTGCTCCTGTCTGGGCGCAAACCGCCGAAACCATCCTCATCAACGGCAAAATCCTTACGGTTGATGCGCAGTTCTCCATTCAGGAAGCGCTTGCGGTACGCGAGGGCAAGATCCTGGCCATCGGTAAAACTGCCGATGTTCGGAAGCTTGCGGATTCACGCACTCGCGTGATCGACCTTCAGGGTCGAACCGTGATTCCCGGATTGATCGATTCACATCTGCACGGAATCCGCGCCGCCCTCAGCTTCAGCACCGAGGTGAACTGGATCGGCGCGTCATCGCTGGATGACGCATTGGGCCGAATTCGCCAGGCGGCCCGCACGATGAAACCCGGCGCGTGGCTCATTGTCGCAGGTGGTTGGAATGTTCAACAGTTCAAGGAAAAGCGTGTACCGACACAAGCGGAACTGATCGCTGCCGCCCCAAACAATCCCGCCTACGTGCAACTCGGCTATGGATGGGCGATGATCACGCCCGCTGGTTACAAGGCGCTGAGCATCGTTAGCGAGTCCGATCTTCCATCCGGAGGCCGATTCGAAAAAGGTAGCGACGGCAAACCGACAGGCGCGGTCGTGGGTGGCCAGAACGCCATCATTGCCCTATTCGACAAACTGCCAAAACCATCGCTCGAAGACGAAGTCGAGGGAACGAAATTGTTCTTTCGTGAATTGAACCGGCTCGGAATCACCGGCTTTGTCGACCCTGGCGGCAATAATCTTTTTCCCGCCGACTATCCGGCCCTCCTGAAGGTGTGGCGCGATGGACAGATGACTGTGCGCGTGGCCTACGCGTTGAACGGACAGACGGCGGGCAAGGAGTTTGAAGAGTACCAGGATCTGACGCGGTTGCTGCCGATGGGCTTCGGCGACGATATGCTGAAGTTCAACGGTATCGGCGAGCGCATCACCTGGGACATGAACAACAACGAGAAGCCCACGCAGGCGCAGAAGGATCGCTATTACGAAATCATCAGGTGGGCGGCTCAACAAGGCATGGCATTGACGATGCATTGGAACCGCGATGCATCCGTCGACGAACTCCTCAGGCTCTTCGAGAAGCTGAATAAGGAAGTTCCAATAACCGGACTGAGATGGTCGATCGCGCATCTCAACGACGCGTCCGAACAGAGTCTGCAGCGAATGAAAGCGCTTGGTATGGGTTG
>Ga0207646_10008236_pt1 | contig 10470 bp, 10 predicted proteins | sample KBSK5502metaG_FD_184343 | JGI IMG/M metagenome (GOLD analysis project Ga0207646, IMG submission 184343) | Corn, switchgrass and miscanthus rhizosphere microbial communities from Kellogg Biological Station, Michigan, USA - KBS K5-50-2 metaG... | ecosystem: Host-associated > Plants > Roots >...
GGAGGAGCCTCGCGCCGCGGGAGCGAGAGCGCGCGAGGGACCAGGCGCGCGGTCGAGGCCGCATCCGGCCGAGCCGCGCGCCGGTGCGCCGAGAGGCGCAGGTCCCGAGGAAGCGAAAGCGACGGCTTTCGGCGCTCCGGTCGCGGCGCGAGGAGTCTCCCAGAGGGGAGGAGCCTCGCGCCGCGGGAGCGAGAGCGCGCGAGGGACCAGGCGCGCGGTCGAGGCCGCATCCGGCCGAGCCGCGCGCCGGTGCGCCGAGAGGCGCAGGTCCCGAGGAAGCGAAAGCGACGGCTAGCGCGGCGGAATCGCGAACAGAGAGTCGTCCAGCGGCACGTTGAATCGCAGCTCGTCCACCGTCGACTCGGAAATCAGCGAACCCCGCTTTCCGGAGGCCGCCATCGTCGATTCCCGGATCCGCGTCGGCAGGCGCAGCCCGTCGAAGGACTTCTCGTCGAGGAACTCGAAATAGAACGACTTATCCGGGGAGAGGTCCGCGCGCGCGGCGCGCAAGGCTCCGCTCTGGGCATCGAAGAAGTACGTCCACGTGTGCTGTCCTCCGGCGTCCCCGGCCCCCTGCTCGTAGGTGACCCGAACCCGTTCCGCCACCGTGCCGTCGTCGAGCGGCCCCTGTCCCAGTGATTCGAGACGGGCGCCCGCGTCCGTCAGCTTGAATGGAAGACCAAAAAGAAAACTGGCGGCGAAGGTTTCGTCGCGAGCCTCGCGGCCCGAGGCCAATGAGAGGTCCTCTCGGGCGTCGACCACCTTGGAGGCGAACCGTCCGTTGTTGACGAAGAGGACCTTCTTGCCATGCTCCTCCAACTCGATGCGGACGCCGAAAGCGGGCCGCAGCCGGTAGCGGTGGACTTCCGTGCGAGTTTCGTCCACGGAACCGTCCGGCCGAAGGCGCCGTGTCGTTCGTTTCAGCTCCGCTGTCTTCTTCACCTCCCAGGCGCTCCAGCCTCCCGCGTGCTCGATCGCCCGGCGGACGGCGGCGCCAGCCGCATTTTGGGGAAGGCGTTCGAGCGGCGTGGGAGGGGGCGAGGCCAGAAGCGCCAGAAAAGGAATGACTGCCGCGAGTTCTTTCATCGGTCTCCTCCTAGTCGTCCGTTCTCTCGATCCTCGGCTTTTCTTCGGACGCTCCGGGCTGGCTTCCCCTCCGCGAGGGGTCATCCCAGAAGGGATAGAAGCAATACCACTGAGAAGGATAATCGCGAACGTAGCGCTCGAGAATGGCCAAGTAGCGACCGACGTTGGCGACGAGCGCGGTGTCCCGATCTCCGGAGCGCTCGATTTCGAGCGGCTCCTCGATCACGGCCCGGTAGCGCCCGTCCGGCCTCTGAATGACGAAGGCCGGCAGCACGGCCGCCCCGGTGGCCATCGCGACGCGGAACGGTCCGCGCGGGAAGTAGGCGTCTCTTCCGAAGAAGGGCGCCGCGACGCCGGTGTTGTTGAAGTCGCGGTCTCCCTGCATGGCGACGATGCCGTTGCCTTCGAGCGCGCGCATGACCGCTAGCGTGGGGATAAAACTGCGGTCGATCGGGATTTCCGTCACCCCGCCCCTCTCGTGGAGCCGATGCCGCGCCCGCTCGATGCCGGGGAAGATGTCGGGCACGAGGACGACATGGATCGGCATCTGGACTTGGGCGAGCATGAAACCGCCGACCTCCCAGTTTCCGAGATGGGCCGTCAGCAGAAGGACGCCCCGCCCTTTCTGTCTTCCCTCGACGATGCGCGAGAACCCCTCGACGCTCTCCACCAGGGCCGCGGACTCATGCGGGGGCCGGCTCGCGAAGTAAAGAAAGTCGAACCAAGCGGCGAAATGTCCTCGGAACATCTCATCGGCGGCGCGCACGACGGTCTCGGAACCTGCGGGCTGTCCCAGAATCACCGACAGGTTTGCGCAGACGGCGTTCCAGTACTTCGGGCGGGTCCGGAAATACGCGCTTCCGAGGCGGCGCGCGGCGGGCTGGACGATCCGGCGCGGCAAGTTGCGGGCCACGGCGACCGTCGCCGGAAACCAGAGGTGCGACGTGGCGGAGGCGAGCGCGCGCACGAGCCGGTTCCGGCTCGCCATTTTTTCCTGCACGGGGAAAAGCTATCAGCTCTCGGCTGTTAACACGTCGCCCTCGCGCGTCGCGCTGGTGCGCGATCGCTGCGGGCTCCCGACAAGAACCACCGCGGAGCGACGTTTGTCGCCTTGTCTTAGCTCCGGTACGCGGCGCGCGTAGTCTCCCAGAGGGGAGGAGGCGCGCGCCGCGGGAGCGAGAGCGCGCGAGGGACCAGGCTCGCGGTCGAGCCCCTTTGGGCGAGCCGCGAGCCGGTGCGCCCATAGGGCGCAGGTCCCGAGCGAGCGAGAGCGACGGGTCAGCTCGCCTTCTGTTTCAAGAATCGAAGCAGGGCGTTCTCCGACGGATGTAGCCCATGGCGTCTCCGGACAAACTCCTCCACCGTCCGAAAGCTTCGTTCGATGACCCGTCCCCGCTCAAAGCCAGACAGCACCGAGGGGAAGATGTAAGCGGAGCGGCAGACCGCGGGCGTGTTGCCCAGTCGCTCCGCCGTTTCGGCGACGGCGGCCACGACTTTTCGGCGACGCGCCGTTCGGCTCTCGGCCGGTTCGGCTCCCGCTCGGGCGAGCGCGCAGGCACACAGAAGGGTGCCTGCCCAGGTCCGAAAATCCTTGGCGCTGAAACGCTCTCCCATGATTTCCTTGATGTAGTCGTTGATGTGCCTCCGCCGTACGTCGACCCATTCGCCATTGTCCCCTCGATACTTGAAGACCTCGCCCGGCTCGCGGGCCAATCGGCGCACGATCTGCGCGACTCGCTTGTCGTCCAGCTCGCGCCGCTGGCGCTTACCCGACTTGCCGGGAAAGTCCAGGCGGACCACGGTTCCTTCGACGGAGACATGGCGGCGCCGAAGGGTCGCGACGCCGAAACTTTCGTTCTCCTCCGCGTAGCGCGCGCTGCCGGGCCGCAGAAAGCAGCAGGACAGAAGCCGCAGGGCGCAGCCGAGAACCTTCTCGCGCGGCAGTCCGGGTCTCGCGAGGTCGCGCGCCAGCGCGCGACGCATCTGCGGCAACGCCCGCGCAAAGGCCAGGAGTCGCGCGTACTTCTTGCGGTCGCGCCGAACCACCTGCGCCTCGTGATAGCGGTATTGCCAGCGACCGGCGGCATCTCGCCCGACCGCCTGAAGGGTTCCCTGGGGAGACGGATGGATCGAGACGTCTCTCCAGGCGGGAGGAACCTTCAGCGCCTCGATACGCGCCCGGTCCGCGGCCGTAACGGGCGAGCCGTCCGCGCGCACGTAACGAAATCCTCTTTTCTTCGATCCGCGGCGCTGAATCCCATTTTTCGAGAGCTTCTCGAGCTGCGTCATCGCGCTTTCGTCGGTGCAAGACTCTGGCCCACGATCGGGCGTATCGCTCGAAGTCGAGCGAGTTAACATCGACCGATGCGGGCAGCGAGGCTGTGGCGGTTCCTGGCCGTTCTTGCGCTGTTGTCCTGCCTGGCGTGCGGCGCGGCGGCATGGGTCTCCTTTCGGAGGGCGCTCAACGCAAAGATCGATCGCGCCGCTGAGCTCGAGCGCGCCGCGCTCCTCCCGGCAGCGGCCGCCCGTCTGGAGAGCGCGCTGCTCGAACGACGTCTCTCCTCGATTTCTCACGAAGACTCACGGGCGGTGGCGGCCGCCTTCCAGAGCGCCGACGCCTCCCGGGCGCTCGCCGACTACCGCGCGGCCGGCGGAGATCCGGCGATCGCCGCTGAGGCCGGGAAGTCGTTGGCCAGCGAGAAGCCGCCGGGACCAGACGCGGAGATTGCCTTGATGCGCGCGATCCGAGGTTTGCGCGCGCAAATTTCTCGGCTCCCTCCGGCCTCGCGGCCCTCTCCGCCCCCCGACGCGGCGCCGGCGGGAGAACTCCTGATCATTGCATCTTTCGCGGGGATCGCCGCACTGCTGGCAGCGTACGCTTCCGGACGAGCCGCCGGCAGCCACTGAGTCAGGTCCTTTCGGTCCTCTCACCGCAACCCGCCGCGGCAAGCGCGCTCTCCGGAGGCCGAGACCCGATGGAAACCGCGCGAAGCAGGCCGGCCACGGCGAGAAACGCCAGCGGGAACAATTGCTGGGTCAGCAACCGGGCCCAAGACGTTCGGAAGTGCCAGACAAGGTCGTGCGGGCTCGAGATGTACACAACGAGATAGAAAACGATCTGCAGCAAGGCGGTCGCCAGGACGAATATCTCCTTGCGTGCCGTCCGGCGGCCGAGGAAAACAAGAGCGAGAAGGACGAAGATCCAGAGGACGGGTCGGTCCGGCAAGTTCCGGGTCAGGGCGTTCCAAAACGGAACCGGATTGCGCAAGTGGCCGAGCACCCGGGTCCAGGCGGACCCGACGAAGACATCCGTCGACAAGCCATGCCAATGGCGGGGTACCAGCCAGGACGCCGAGAGCAGAGCGGCGGGCCACAAGCGAAAGATGTTGCGCCGGGACTCCGGCGAGTCCAGCAGCAGTCCGGCAGCCGCCGCGATCAGAAGCGTGACCCCCTCGTTCTTGGTCAGAGCCCCAAAGCCGAGAAGGCAGGCTCCCATCGCCCAGGAAGCGGGGTGCCTGCGTCGCAGTCCCCGTCGAATCATGAGCAGGCCCAGCGATCCGTAGGCGATCAAGGGTCCCTCGGCCAGTCCGATCCAGATCACCAGCGCCGGACCGGCGAGCGCGAGCGTGCCGACCGAAGCCAGCGTGCGCGAGCCAAGCTCCTCGCGCAGAAGCTCTCGAGTGACCAGAAGCAGGGCGACGGCATAGGCCGTGAACAAGAGGCCGATCCACCGATCCTCCCATGCGCCTGCGACCATCGCGAAGAAATCGAGGAGCAGCGGAAGCAAGAGCGGATAGTCCGGATGAGCAAACAAATTCTCCGCGCTTTCGAGGAAGCGCCAGTCGATCCCGCGATGAAGCCAGAAGGCCTTCGCCTTCAGACCCCAGACGGTCCAGAAGTCCCATTGCCCCAGCGGAGCGAGCGACGCGTAGATCCCGTGGCCCGCAACGCAGACGCCGGTCAGAAGATCGGGAAGGCTCGCCAGGAGACGGCTGCCGCCCGCCGGCGGCACATCCCAGCCGACCGCGGGGCGGCCTCGCCTCTTCGCAACCACGGCCAGAAGAAGCGCCACGATGGGAGCCGCCAGGAAGGCAAAGTTCCACAGGCTCCAGGGAAACCCGGCGGCGGAGAGACCGGCGAGCAACAAAGAGACGATTCCGCCACCAAACAGAAATCCCAGACCCAGCCGCGCCCCTCCCGGCAAACGGGGATCGAGACAAAGAACCGCGGGCACACCTACGAGCAAGAGCAGGACGATCGCGAGCAGCGCGGCGCTCACGGCGCCCGCTTCTCCAGCACCCCTCCGTGGCCGGACCAGATCGGTCGGAAGCGAGGATCCCGAAAATCCATCCCCCAGGAGGCAACGTACCGCGCGCGGTCCAGGTTCTCCGCCAACGCGCGTCCTTCGGAGTCGAACGCGGAGAGAACGGTTCTGTCGGTCATCAAGTAACGCGCGCGAAAATACGCATAGGCAGGTCCATAAGCGGAGCGCGTCACGCTCGCCGCGATGAAGATGGGCTCGCGGGGACCGGTTCGCCGCCGGACTTCCTCTAAGAACTGCGGGTAATCGGGCGCGGCGCGATCGGCGGCGGCGGCCAGCTCCTGTTGGAGAAGCGTCAAATCCGAAAAGGGAAGCCGCAACAGATCCAGACGCAGGCCCGCCAAGAGAATCCCGATGAACAAGAGGGCGGCAAAGACCTGTCGCGCGACGGGCGCCATCCGCCGTTCATCTTAACTCCCGGAGAGCGATCCTCGACCGTGCGCTAACATCCCTTCGATGCGGCCGAAAGCCGTCCCCGAAATCCTCCGAGACGCTTTTCCGCACGCGATCTTCTTCCTTCTTCTCCTCACCTCCTGGAACCGCTGGATCGAGCCTTATGTGGACACCGGTCGCGAGCTGATGGTCCCCTGGAGGATCGCGCAAGGTGAGTCCCTGTACCGCGACATCCATTTCCATCACGGGCCCCTTGCTCCTTATCTGGGGGCCGCGATCGATGCGTCCTTCGGCGCGTCGTTCGCCGGGCGTCTTCTCTTCGCCGCGTTGATCGCGCTTGTCCACATCGAAGGGCTGCGGCGGCTCGCAGCCCGATTTCTCGCCGCCGCGCACGCCTCGCTCGCCGTCGGGCTCGCCGTCGGGCTGGCGGTGTTCTTGAGCCCGGGAGGCTGGCTCTTTCCATTCAGCTTCGACACTGCGTTGGCGGTCATGGCGATCACCTGGGCTCTGGCCCTCTGGCGGAAAGGCCCTTCGATCGGACCCAAGATCGCAACCGCGGCCTGCCTTCTCGCCGCTCTTCTTTCACGGCTCGAGCTCGGCCTCGCTGCAGCCGTCGTGATCGCTTTCGAAGCAAGGCGCCCTCCGCGCCGGAACCTGCTGCTCGTCGTCGGATCGGTGGCCGCGGCCATTCCGGTCTACGCCGCCCTCTCGGTCGGAGTTCCGTTGGAGAAACTCCAGGCGGACGGCTGGCTGCGTCTGCTGTCGCCCCCGGAGGCGTTTCAAAACGTTTATCGAGCGTACGCCGGGCTCGACAGGCCGGCCCTGCGCCTAGCCGAGCTCACGCTGGCGGCGATCCTGCTTTTGATGGTGGCGTCTTTCCTCTGCGTCGTGGCGATGGTTGCCTCGAGGTCTCGAGCGCCCTCCGCGATCGAGACTCTCGCCATCCTCCTCCTGGCGGGGCTGTCCTTATGGTGCCTGCGCCCGCCTCCGGCCCTGGCGGCAACGTTGTTTCTCCTGCCGCCTCTGGTTCGCGTTGTTCCAATCGTCGTCATCGCAGGCGCTCTCGGCCATCTGTTTCGTCTTTTCGCCAAACGACCGGCCTCGACTCTCTGGGCTCCGGTCCCGACGCCGGTCTTCTTGATCGCCGCCCTCTTCGCAGCGAGGCTGCTTCTGGCCGCGAGCTACATCGGCCCCTACGACGCATTCTTCCTTCCCCTGCCGACGGTCGTCGCGGTTACCGCTCTCTGGCGAATCGCCGAGAAGGCGTCGCGCCTACTCGGAGCCTCGCTTCCCCGGTTGACAACGGCCGCCCTGGCGCTCTTTCTGCTTTTTCGCATGGTTTCGCTCTGGCAGGTCTATCGACGGCCCGGATGGAGCGCGGTCTTGACTCCGGTTGGGACCCTGATGCTGCGAGAGCCCGTGGCCGGCGCCACGCGTCTGGCTCTCGAGGATCTGGAGCGGCGGGTTCCTCGCGACGGGTCCTTGACTGGTTTTCCCGAAGCGGGTTTCTTCAACTACGCGCTCCAGCGGAGGAATCCACTCTGGCTCGAACAGTTCTACCCGGGCCACCTCGACGCCTCCGGTGAGCGAGCGGTCATACGACGGCTCGATGAGCGACCCCCCGACGCACTCGTCCTGATCGACGCTCTGGCGGTGGGTGAAGGAGCACGTGCCTTCGGGACGGATTACCTTCGGAATCTCGGGCGGTTCGTCGATGAGAACTTTGCTGTAGCGGCGCGATTCGGGCCCGGGGGCCGACCGGGCGCCCGCATCGGGGACCCCGACTTCTTCATCGAGATTCGCGTGCCCGGCAAGCGGACGAGCGGTTCGAGCGCACCCGAGCGATGAGGCTCGACCTCGCGGTGGCGCATCGGTGGAACCTTTCGCGCCGGGCCGCGCGGGAGGCAGTCCGGGCCGGGCGCGTGGAGCTCGGCGGCGAGCCCTGCGACGAACCGGGCCGTGAAGTTCTGGAGGCGACCAGACTTTCGTTTCATCCGAATCGCCCGGCGCGCCACCGAGTCCGCACGCGACTCTCGGTGCTCCGCGAAGACGACGACTTCGTGATCGTCGACAAGCCCGCGGGTCTCCTGACTGTTCCGACCGCCGAGCGGGAACGGGACACTCTGCTCGCGCGAGTCCTCGACTACTTGCACCATCGCTACCGGCGGCGGCCGACCGTCTTCGTCGTTCACCGGATCGACCGTGACACCTCCGGAGCGCTCGTCTTCGCACGCAACCGCGAGTCGATGCGGTTTCTTCAGGATCTTTTTTGGACGCATCGGATCGAGCGCGAATACGTAGCGCTGGTCGAGGGTGACCTGTCGGGCACGGGAGTGTTCGACGCGGCGTTGGTGCGAGACGGCGGAGATCGCCGGAGAGGAGTCGCGCGACGCGGGCAGGAGGGGAGGCGCGCCGTCACGCGCTACCGCGTGGTCGAACGCTCCGGGCCGGCCACGCTCGTGTCGATCGAGCTGGAGACCGGGCGCACACACCAGATCCGCGTTCATTTCGCGGCCGCCGGTCACCCTGTCCTCGGAGATCCGGTGTACCGCCCGCGTTTCGCCGCTGCTCCCCCGTTGGCAGTGCCGCGTCAGATGCTCCACGCGCGGCGGCTCGGGTTCGCTCATCCGCGCACCGGAAAGATGGTTCGAGCGGAGTCTCCTCTGCCTCCTGATTTCGCCGAGGCGCTCAAGACCTTGAAAAGTCGACAGTCGACAGTCCACAGTCGACAGTTGAGGAGAAAAAAAAGACCCGGGGAGAAAACTCGCCCCGGGCCCTAACTGTCGACTGTCAGCTGTCAGCTGTCAGCTGTCAGCTAAGCAAGCACACCACCACGACACGGCGGTTCTTCGCGCGGCCGGTCTTCGTTTTGTTCGAGTCGACCGGCTCCTCTTTGCCGTAGGAGATCGTGGACATCCGGTTCAAGGCGATCCCCTGCTTGTTCAGGTAGCGACGCACGGCCTCAGCCCGCTCTTCTCCGAGCCTGTAGTTGTAAACCGTTCCCCCGGTCGAGTCGGTGTGACCCTGGACCTCCAGGTAGACGTTCTTGTTTTCGGACTTCAACCTCTCGGCGAAATCCTTCAGTTTTTCCTCGGCGTCTTTGGAAAGTTCGTGGCCGTTCAACGGGAACTTGACGGCATCATCGGAAAGAACCAACGAATACACAAACTTGCCTTCCGCGAGCTTGCCCGCGGCTTGCGCCCGTTCGAGCGCCTCGCGCGTGGTCTTGTCCAGTTCCGCGATCCGAGTGTCGTGCTCTCGGACTTTGGTCTGGGCCACCTCGACTTGAGACTCCACCTCGTTGATCCGCTTCTCGGACGCAGCGCTGCTTTTCGAAACCTCCTCCCCGACGTAGCGCTTCGATGCGCAGCCGGAAAGGCCGAAGATTCCGAGAAGGAGTGCCCCGCCGGCGATCCAGGAAATCCTCCTTTGGTTGGTCATTCCACCCTCCTTTGAAGTTGTTACCGACTCGCCGCCACCGCGTCGGGGGGGGCCGCGCCCCGGCCCGACAGCGGAAGTGGTGCGCTTCCTCGATACCCGCGCCGTGCCCGAACCACCCAGCTGCCCGGCTTGGCCACGGACACTATGATGATGCGATATTTAGGCGTCCCCCGTCCAGAGGGCGCGAACCCCAAAAGATACTGTTTACGGACCTCCGCATCGATCTTGGCCGCCATCGGCCGGAGGTCTTCCTCCCCTCCCGCGAGCAGCATGAGACCTCCGCTCGAGCTGGCAAGGATCTTCAGGTTGTCCAGAGCCAGATCCCGGCGCTCCTCGTCGGTCAGGCGGTCGAAGGCGGCGTTCTTCATTCCGATCGCGTACACCGGAATGGATACCTCTTGCAGGATCTCTGCCATTTCCAGCGGGGTCACGTGGCTCGCGTTGTCCACCCCGTCGGTGAAGAGCACGATCGCCCTCTTTCCATTACGCCCGGCGAGCATCCGCGAGGGGGTGGCCGCGACGGCGTCGAAAAGCGCCGTCTCTCCGGACGCCTCGAGGCCGTTGAGATCGCGCAACAGGCGAGTCGGGTCGGAGGAAAAGTCGTCCACCATGCGGACCTCGTCTTCCGCGAAGGCCAAGAGCGCGAAGTCGTCGCCGCGGCGACGCTGCGCCACGATGTGACGCACCGCAGCCTTTGCGTGTTCGAGCTTGTCGGCCAGCCGCATGCTGCCGGACGTGTCAATCAAGAAGGCGAAGGAAACGGGCGCGTTGTCGTCTCGTTCGAAGGTATCCACGTCGACCGTGATCCCCTCCACGCGCACTCGGAAGTCCTTCTTTTCCAGCCCCTCGACAAAACGCCCCTTCTTGTCGAAGACCTGGACGGGAAGCAGCACGTATTCCGAGCCCGTTGTCTCGGAGTACGTCGGCATTCCAGGTTGCCCCGGTTTTTGCTGGCTCCGAGCGGGTGCCGCCGCCAGCAGGGCGGCGCCGAGCCCGAAGGCCAGCCACGACCCTCTCATAACCCCTCATTTTAAACCCGCCCGGACGGAAGCCGCCGCAGTCGTTCGTGAATAATGCGGGCTTTAATGACTCTCGAGCGGTTCTCCGTCGTGCTGGTCCGCCCTCGCCTTTCCTCCAATCTGGGCGCCGTCGCGCGGGTCGCCAAGAACCTGGGGGTTGCCGACGTGAGGGCCGTGGAGCCCGCCGCGCCGGCCGATGACGAGGCGCAC
>Ga0207646_10008238_pt1 | contig 10469 bp, 9 predicted proteins | sample KBSK5502metaG_FD_184343 | JGI IMG/M metagenome (GOLD analysis project Ga0207646, IMG submission 184343) | Corn, switchgrass and miscanthus rhizosphere microbial communities from Kellogg Biological Station, Michigan, USA - KBS K5-50-2 metaG... | ecosystem: Host-associated > Plants > Roots >...
ATCGGACATCGTCTGCCACAAGTAAGCGATAGGATTCGGATCCCCCTCCCGCATCCCCTGCATCACGCCCTCATGGTAACGCGGCTTCTCCAGCCCGAAGTCGCCGGTGTGGCCAAATTCCAGACGACTGCGGGGGCTTTCCAGGATGATCCAACCATGCGCCCACGGACGCAGCCAAATTGACAAGAGGAGCGACGCCGGAGTGCTGAAGTCCCAATTGGCAGCTTCGGTCAGAATATAAAGGTAATAGCCCTTGTCCCCGACGGGCGTTCCGGTGGCGGAATCCAAGTCGGCATCGGGAGCAAAGCGAGACAGGATCACGATGGGCTGGGCACTCCAGCCATCTGGTTGCATCGGAGCATAAAGCCGGTGGGCGCAACCGGCCGCAATCCCCGTCGCCAGTATCACCACCACGGGGAGACACGCTCGATATACGCGTTCGGTTGCTTTCCTATTCATTTCGCGTTTCCCGCCCCGAGGGGACGGCGGGCCAGAACCCGAGGTATCTGAGGATCCTTTCGATCAACGCCTGTCGCTCGATCAGAACGCGATCAACCGCCGGCCGGCGATGCTTGAATAGAATAACGCTCGGGATAGACGTCGCACCCAGACGCGCCTTGGTCTTCTCCGCGCCCTGCCCCGCGTGATAGAGAGGGATTTTTTGCTCCACGCAGTAGCGGACATTTTCAAGCCAGGACAAAAAATACAGGTTGTACTTGCGGCCGAGCTCATAATCCATGCAGAAATACTTGTCCACCATCGCTTCTTGCTTTACGACGAGAAGATTGAAAGCGACCAGCTCTTCTTGCACAAAATAGAGCGTGTACTCGGCGCCTGGCACTCTCTCACAGACTTTCTCAAGGAATAGACGGTTGTGCGCGCCAAGCGCCATGGGGCACCGCTCCACGGTTTGCAGGTAGAGCTTGTACATCCTGTCCAGAAAAGGAGAGATATTGCGGCTTCGAATCACCTTGACTTCGTCGGAGACGCGCATCTTCCGACGCAGGTCTTTTCTCACGTTTCTCGAAAGGCCGCTTACGTATTCCTCCAGGCTGTGAAAAGTGATCGGCAGTCGGGCGCAAGGCAGACATTGTACCCGGTTGAACCTCCTGAATACTTCCTCGGGAAGTTTGCCGTGATGATTGAAGTTGTAGAATGCCACGATGTCGCTCTTGAGCTCTATCGCAAGCGCTTGCAGGGCGCCCAAGGCCATTTTCCATGCCGCCTCAAGGGTGCCGGCATCGATTTGAGGATCAATCCCAATTTCACTCCATTCCCCTACTAGCAACCCCACCCCCAAGATGCGGGGATGAAAAATCGAAGGGACGAGACGGCCTGCCGCTCGCAGTGATCTCTTGATCCATCCCTCCGTAAAAGTGGACAAATCAAAACGGCTTTCAAACAATGGCAATAGGAGAATCGGGGCATTGTTCCTTGACACCACGATACTTCGCAGGTGAAACCCGTCAATGCCCGATTCTTGCAACAGAGAAAGAAGAGCGGCGGTGCTAGAAGGCTCCGGAAAGAGCCATTCTAGTTCCGCCTCGGACACTCCGTCTAGCCGGGGGACGCAAGTGCAGGTAAGGTTATCCATGGCCTATGCTTCGCTTCATTCCGGGACTCTCACAGTGGAGAATGCCGGATCTCATCTCGAGCGTCTACCTCTCCGGCCTTATCTTTCTTGTTCTGGCGGCACGAGAACACATCACGGACTGGCGCTGGCTGCTGGCGAGGTACGCCATCCTCCTGATCTTGCAGGCGGGGGTGGCCGCGGGCAGAGGCCGGGGTTTGCCGCGGATCATCACCGCCTTCTTCCCGTTGGTCCCGGTTCTGGGGATCTACGACTCGTTGCGATTCATCCCGGAGCTCAATCCCGGAGACCGGGACGACCTCTTGATCTCGATCGACCGAGCGGTCCTGGGCGGGGACCCAAGCGTTTGGCTCGAGCGAATCAGCACTCCCTGGCTCACCGACCTCCTCCAGGTTGCGTATCTGGTCTACTACGTTCTTCCCATCGTATTGCTCGGAACCCTGTACTGCGGACAGTCTCGCTTCGCGAAGGAACGTGGGCAGACACGCGAACACGGCAGGGCCTTCGACCTGTGCGTCGTGGCTCTTCTCCTGTCCCACTACTTCGCGTTCACCGGCTACATGGCAATCCCGGCTCTCGGGCCCCGATTCGCCCTGGCGTCCACGTACCGAACGGGACTCACAGGTCTCCTGGTCGCCGAGCCGATCCGGCACTTCCTCGACGCCCTGGAAGGAATCATGCGCGACGCCTTCCCGAGCGGCCACGTCGCCGCGGCTTTGCTCAGCGTCCACTACATGTTTCGGTTCATGCCTCGCCTGGCCTGGTGCGCCCTCCCTGCGGTCTCCCTCATGATTTTTGCGACACTGTACCTCCGCTACCACTATGCCGCCGATATCTTGGCGGGCGGGATGCTCGCCATCCTCTGCGTCCTGCTGGCACCGCGACTCCTTGACTACCAGCACCCGACCTCCCGGAGACCGCGGTAGGGACACCGTCTCCCTTCCCGGGCGTACCCGGCACTCTTGCGATGGCGCCTCCCGATGGGATATCGTTCGCGTGCCCGCTCATAAGGGGGCTCCCGGCGCGGGCTGGGAATGGGCGTCTGCGCCGCCTATATTCACATCGGCATCAAGAGGATCTATAACGTGACGAACCCGACATGCCGCAGGCCATCCGCGACCGCGCTGGCGAGCAGATCACGTCGCGCAGCCTGCTGCGGCGGTTCGGCACGCCGACGATGGAGCGGACGGGGATGATGCCAGTGGAAATCACCAAAGAGGAGATCTTGGCGGTCTATCCGAAGGTCGCCCAGATCATGGCGGACGCGCTCGGTTGCGACGTCGAACAGGTGGGACTCGGCGTGCCCCTCATCGAGGGCCTGAATGCGGAATCGATCGATTTCCTGGACATCATCTTTCAGCTCGAACGGACTTTCAAGGTCAAGATCCCGCGCGGCAAGATTGTGGAGGACGCGCGCGGGGACCTCCCGGAGGCCGCGTTCGAGCAGAAAGGCCACCTCACCGAGGCCGGCCTGGAGCACCTGCGGAGGTTTCTCAGCGAGGTCCCGGCCGACCGCTTCCGTTCGCCCATGAAGGTGGCGGACGTCCCACGGCTCTTCACCCCCGAGACGTTTTGCAAGGTCGTGGTACGCGCGCTGCGAGCCGTGCCGGGCGGTGCTTCGCGGGGTTGAGGGTCTGAACCGTCCACCTGTCTCGATACGCCCCATTGAATTGGGGAACAGACGGCAGCTCAAGCAGTTCATCGCGTTCCCATGGAAAATCTACCGGGACGATCCCAACTGGGTCCCACCTCTGATCTTCAACCAGCTTCAATTCTTCACGCCTGGAAAGAATCCCTACTTTGCCCATTCGAAAGCCCAGCTCTTCATGGCCTTCAGAGACGAAGAGCCGGTGGGAAGAATCTCAGCCCATGAGAACAACCAACACATCCGGGTCCACAAGGACGGGGCCGGATTCTTCGGGTTCTTCGAATGTATCGATGACCACACGGTAGGCCAAGCGCTGTTGGATGCGGCCTCGAACTGGCTGTGCGAGCGTGGGCTCAAGACCATGAGGGGGCCCCTAAGCTTTTCCGTGAATGATGAAGCCGGATTGCTCATCGATGCCTTCGACGAGCCACCCGTCATCCGGATGACCTACAATCCCCCTTACTATGCCGGTCTGATCGAAGGATACGGTCTTCAAAAGATCCAGGACCTGTACGCCTATGCGATGTTCGAGGGTGAGGACCTATCGGAGAGCGTACGCGGCATTGCCGATGCGGCTCTTGAGGATCCCAAGCTCGTCGTCCGGACGGTAGATGTGAGAGATTTCAAGAATGAAATGGAGAAGATAGGAAAGATCTATGCGGAGGCCTGGTCCGAGAACTGGGGCGCGGTGCCTCTTACGGATGACGAGTTCGATCGTATCGTCGGCGACCTCAAATCGATTGCCGACCGGGATCTTTTCTTCATCGCCGAGTACGACGGCGACCCGGCCGGCATGTCTCTGGTTCTTTCCGATGTGAACGAGGCCCTGAAGAAAGCGGACGGCCGGCTGTTCCCCCTGGGCCTGCTGAAGATCCTTTGGCATAGGCGGAAGATCAAAGCCATGCGCATGCCCCTGATGGGAATCCGGAAGGAATATCGCATGAAAGGTATCGATGCCGTCCTTTGCTCCCGTACGTACGATGTCGTGAAGAAGAAGGGCCCCCGGAAGATCGAGTTGTCATGGATTCTCGAAAGCAATACGGCAGCCAACGCCGTGCTGAAAAAAATGGGCGCCCGGAGGTCGAAGACCTATCGGATCTATGAAAAGCCGCTCTAGCAGGCTCCCCCCAGGGACCGACTCGGCGTGCGGGTTCTGGTGACCGGAGGGACAGGATTCATCGGGAGCCACCTCGTCGAGGCCCTGCTCGGCCGGGGCCACGAGGTCCGCTGCCTGGTCCGGGACAGTCGACGACTCGGCTGGATCGCGGGGCTTCCGTCGGTGACGATCGCCCAAGGGGACCTGGACAACCCGCGTTCTCTCCGGGAAAGCACGCAGGGGGTGGACCAGGTCTACCACGTGGCCGGATTGACGCGGGCCCGTACCGCGCGGGAATTCCTCCGCATCAACGGTGAGGGAACTCGGCATATGGTCCAGGCGTACGTGGACACGCCGGGGGGACCGCGCCGCCTGATCCACCTGAGTAGCCTGGCCGCTGCGGGTCCCATGCCCATGTCCACGGCGTATGCGGAGGACGTTTCACCCCGTCCGGTTTCCCCCTACGGGCGGAGCAAGCTGAACGGTGAGGCGGCCGTTCTCGCAGTACGGGATCACCTGCACGTTACTGTGCTGCGTCCCTCCGTCGTGTATGGTCCCCGAGACCGCGGCGTCCTGGAAATCGCTCGGTGGGTGGCCCGAGGTCTCCTGCCAATGCCGGCCGGTCCACCGCGGACTCTCAGCCTATGCCACGTCCAGGACCTGGTGACGGCCCTCCTGGCCGCGGGCGAGGCAGATGTCCCCTCCGGCGAGATCTTCCACGTGGCCGGAGCGGGAGCCTTCACGTGGGAGCAGGTGGGCGACGCTCTGGGCGAGGCCTTGGGAGTCCGGCCCAAGCATGTGCGGATCCCGGTGCCGATGCTCCTCGCCCTGGCCACGGTCGCGGACGCTTGGGGATGGGTCACGGGACGACCGGGGTATTTCTCGCGGGGGAAGGTGCGGGAGGCTGCGGGGCACTGGCTCTGCGACACCAGCAAGGCACGGCGGCAGCTTGGCGTCGTCCCTCGCGTTGGACTGGCGGAGGGGGCAGCCATCACCGTGAAGTGGTATCGGGAGGCTGGCTGGCTCTCAGAGTAGCCGTAACTTCGGATCGCTCTGGAGGCGCGCTGATGCTCGCACGACGTGTGGTCATAACCGGCCTGGGAATAGTGGCTCCCAACGGGATAGGAAAAGAAGCATTCTGGCAGGCCAACATCAATGGCCTCTCGGGCGTGTCCGCGGTGCGGCACTTCGACACTTCGGTTCTTCGTTCGAAGATCGCTGGAGCCATTTACGATTTTGACCCCGCCAAGTTCATGGCCCCATTGGTCGTAAGAAGGACGGATCGGTTTGTTCACTTGGGTCTCGCGGCCGCCCGACTCGCCCTCGCCGACTCGGGCTTGAACCTTGGCGGCGAGGATCCGAAACGAATCGGCTGCATCATTGGCTCCGGGCTAGGGGGCGTACTCTTCCACGAGGACCAGATCGAGATGGCGCTCGAGAAAGGGCTCAACCGGCTGAGCCCCCAGTGCGTGCCGCGGATAGCGCCGAACGCGGTATCCGGGCATATCGCCATCGAGTTCAATCTGCGTGGACCCAACATGACGATATCCTCGGCCTGTGCTTCGGGGACGATCGCCCTTGGGGAGGCCTTCAGGAAAATTGCCACCGGCGGCATCGACCTGGCGCTCGCCGGTGGCGCCGAAGCTCCCTTGACGCGGTTTACTTTCGCCGCATATTGTTCCCTGCGGGCACTCTCGACGAGAAACGACACTCCACGGGAAGCCTGCCGTCCTTTTGACCGGGACCGCGATGGTATGGTCCTGGGCGAGGGAGCCGCCATCCTTGTCCTGGAGGAGCTGTCGCATGCGCTCCACCGCGGCGCGAGCATCTATGCCGAGGTGGTCGGTTACGGCCACAACTCAGGCGCCTACAACATGATCATGCCGGTGGAAGATGGGCACGACGTCGCCGACGTCATGCTGGCCGCGATTCAGGACGCGGGACTCACATTGAGGGACATACATTACATAAACGCACACGCTACCGGGACGGAGGCCGGCGACAAGGCGGAGAGCGGTGCCATCAAGACGCTCTTCGGCGAATACGCCCACGCCATCCCGATATCGTCCACGAAGTCCATGATTGGCCACACGATCGGAGCCGCGGGGGCGATAGAAGCGACCGTGTGCTGCCTGACTATCCAGAACGGCATCATTCCGCCGACCATCAACTACCGGGAAAAGGACCCGGAGTGTGATCTGGACTATGTTCCTAATCAGGCCCGTACTGCCCGGGTCGAGAACGTACTGTCCAACTCATTCGGGTTTGGCAGCTGCAATGCCTGCCTGGCGCTCAAGCGGTATGGTTAGCGATCGCCCATCGGCATGAATACGAACGGTCGGCGCGATGATACCCGCCGGGTGGTCGTGACCGGCATGGGTGTTGTGACCCCCATCGGGGAGACTCCTGCCGAGTTCAGTGCGTCGCTCCGGGCGGGCCGCTCCGGCATCACGCGCTGGAAGCAGATGGACGAGCGGACCCTGTCCAAGATCGGTGGCGACATGTGTGACTTCAATCTGGGCGCGCATTTCGAGCGGGTCGGGGCGAGATATCCCCCTGACCTGATCAAACGGGCGCGCACGGTCCTGCGCGCGACGCCGCTGTCCGGGCGACTGGCCTGCGCCGCGGCCTTGCAGGCCTATGTCGACGCCGGCCTGCACGATGCCGGGCTTGATCCCGAGCGCGTGGGCCATGTGGCGGGCGGCAACAACCTGAACAACAACTACTTCGTAGAGAACGTGCGGGCGTTTGATCGCGACCCCGAGTCAATCGAGCCTCTTCTGGGAGTCGTGCTCTGGGACACCGACGTGCTTGGCAAGGTCGGGGAGCTCTTGACCGTCAAGGGTCCCAACTACATGGTCGGCAATGCCTGCGCGAGCGGTAACGTGGCGCTCCTGTGCGCGATCGACCTGCTGCGCGCGGGCCGCGTGGACGCCGTGGTGGTCTCGGCCGCTACGCAGGAGCTGGACCCGGTCGGGTTGCAAGGCTGGGCGCTGATGGATGCACTCGTGTGGCGGTCTTTCGCCGACGATCCGGCCCGCGCCAGCCGGCCCTTCGACGTACACCGCCAGGGCTTCGTGCCCGGCGAGGGCGCCGGCGCGGTCATCCTGGAGACCCTCGCCGGCGCGCGGGCGCGCGGGGCGCGGTGCCATGCCGAGCTCCTGGGCGGCGCCTCGACCTGTGATGCCACGCGGCGGCCCAAGCCGGTCGTGGAAGGTCACGTGCGGGTCATGCGCGGCGCGCTGCGCGACGCGGGCATCACGCCGGACCAGGTCAACCATATCAATGCCTATGCGGCTTCGACCGTGCTCGGAGATGCCGCCGAGGTCGAGGCGATCAAACAGGTCTTCGGCGATCATGCCCACCGCATCCCGATCAACGCGACCAAGTCCATGCTCGGGCACTGCCTCACCGCGGCCGGTCTCGTCGAGCTGCTGGCCCTGCTCGTGCAGATGGAGGACGGTTTTTTGCACCCGACCATCAACCTCGACGAGCCGGAGCCAGGATTTGACCTCGACTTCGTGCCTCGGGTGGCCCGGTCGTACGCGATCGATATCGCGATCTCGAATTCGTTCGGGTTCGGCGGACTCAACGCCTGCGTGGCGGTGGGCCGCGTCCCGCAGGGGCGACGGGTCGATTCATGACGAAAGACAGTGAACCCGCCATCGACGTCGAACACCTGACGAAGCGCTACGACGATTTGCTGGCCGTCGACGATGTATCCTTCACGGTCAGGTTGGGCGAACTGTTCGCGTTCGTGGGTCCAAACGGCGCGGGCAAGACTACGACCGTCGAGATCATCGACACCATCCGCACGCCGACGTCGGGAACGGTCCGGCTGCTCGGGATGGACGTCACGAAGAGGAAGCGCGACATCCTGCCCCGCATCGGCGTCCTTCCCCAGGGGTTCACCTCGTTCGACCGGATAACCGTCACGGAGACCATCCAGTACTACTCGCGACTGTTTTCGTGTCGGAACACCGACATCGAGGGGCTGATAGAGCTCGTGAACCTCGAGGACAAGAGCAAGGAACTGTTCCAGAACCTCTCTGGAGGCCTGAAGCAGCGGCTCGGAATCGCGGTCGCGCTCGTGAACGACCCCGAGGTCGTTTTCCTTGACGAACCGACGACCGGACTCGACCCCCGCGCCAGGCGTGAGGTGTGGGAGGTCATGGTGGACCTGAAGAAAAAGGGGAAGACGGTATTTCTCACCACCCACTACATGGAGGAAGCGGAGCTTCTTGCCGACACGGTCGCAATAATCTCCAAGGGGCAGGTCGTCGCGATGGGCTCTCCCGAGGAGCTCATACAAGGCAACGCCAAGTGCCTCGTCCTCACCTTGAAGTCCGCTGACGAAAGGGCCCTCGAGATCGTCCGGGCGGTGGGCTTCGAGCCGGTCCAAGACGACCACAAGAACATCACGGTCAACGTGGAGCACCCGAGCGACGTCCGGAAGATACTGAACGCCCTCACGGACGCCGAGGCGTCGTTCCTCACCCTGGACCTTCGCAAGCCCAGCCTCGAAGCGGTCTTCCTCGAGCTCACCGGCGAGGCGCTCCGCCAAGGGTCAGCCGAGACGGTGTAGGAATGAGCCCGGACGTCATTCGCGCGAATCTCGTCGTCAGTCTCAAGAGCTTCTACCGCGAGAAGTCCGCGGTATTCTTCACGATTGCGTTCCCGATAATCCTGATACTCGTGTTCGGAACGATCTTCATGAACCAGGACAACGTGAGCCTCGACCTTCACGTGCAGGACCTCGACCAGACGACCTCGTCCGCCCAGCTCCTCAAGACGCTCGAGCTCGACGGGCGGTTCAAGATAGCCACGGTCGACCCGGCCGTCAGCGCCACGCAGTACGCCAGGGACAACAAGCTGAACCTCGTCCTGGTGATCCCCATGGGCTACCAGAAGGCGCTCCTTCAGAGGCTGGGATTGGTCGGTGGGGTACCGAGTGCGGCGTTCCGTAACTCCAACGCGTCGGTCACCGTCACGTACATCTACGATGCGAGCTCGAGCTCGGTATCCCCGAAGATGCAGACGCTCCAGTCCGCGCTCGGGGCGGTGAACCAGGGGATGTCGGGCGAGCCGCCGTTCATCCGATCGGCGGACATATCGATCCTCGCCAGGAAATTCCGGTTCATCGAGTTCTTCGTTCCCGGTATCATCGCGATGTCGGTGATGACGTCGAGCTTGTCTGGCGCGGTGAACATGAACGCCGAGCTCCGGCAGAAAGGTGTCATCCGGAAGCTATCCACCACGCCGATCACCCATGGCGATTGGGTACTGTCCAACATCCTGTACCAGGTCATCCTCGCGGTCATATCCGCGACTGCGATACTGCTGGTCAGTTACGCTGTGTTCAACGTGAGCCTGCGGATAGACGTCTGGCTCCCCACGTTCATCGTGCTCGAGGTCTTCGCGTTCGCCGGAATCGGAATGATTCTCACCCGCGTCGCGAAGGAGGCGGAGAGCGCGATGGCGGCGGCGAACGCCATCATGTACCCGATGATGTTCCTCTCGGGGAGCTTCTTCCCGCTCGAGATGATGCCGGGCTTCCTGCAGAAGATCGCCCGGATACTGCCTCTGTACTACGGCAACGAGGGGCTCCGGTCTGCCATGGTATTGGCCGACAACATGGCTGCGCTGCGTTGTTCCGCGATCATCGGGGTGTTCGCGACCGTGGTGTTCGTCGTGGGCATCATGACCACCACATGGGAAGAGGGCAAGTGAATGGGGATTCAACTGGCTCGACGTGAACAAGGGAGCGAACGATGACGGACGCCCTTGCGGGGAAAGTCGCGCTGGTCACCGGCGCGTCCCGAGGCATCGGCCGTGTCATCGCGCACAAGCTTGCCGCGGCTGGCTGCGACGTGGCTGCCAACTATTACAATAGCCACGACGAGGCCGAGACCCTCTGCGCGGCGATCCGGGCCATGGGCCGGCGCGCCTGCGCGATCCAGGGAAACGTCGGAAATCCTGAGAGCGTGGAGGAGCTCTTCTCTGAATTCCGCCGGCACTTCGACCGCCTCGACATCTTGGTCAGCAATGCGGCCAGCGGCGTGCTCAAGCCCGCGCTTGAAATGTCACTCAAGCACTGGCGATGGTGCCTGGAGACGAACGCCCTGGCGTTGGCC
>Ga0207646_10008242_pt1 | contig 10466 bp, 10 predicted proteins | sample KBSK5502metaG_FD_184343 | JGI IMG/M metagenome (GOLD analysis project Ga0207646, IMG submission 184343) | Corn, switchgrass and miscanthus rhizosphere microbial communities from Kellogg Biological Station, Michigan, USA - KBS K5-50-2 metaG... | ecosystem: Host-associated > Plants > Roots >...
CCTCGTGACGTGGTTCGACAGCCCGACCGTGTCGCCGGACGGAAGCCACGTCGCGGTGGTCGCGGACAGCGGCGAGGGCTACTCGGATCTCATGCTGTTTGACGCGAAGACCGGAAAGCAGCCCGTAGCCCTCTCGAAAGGCTCGAACCTCGCTGATCCGGCGTGGTCGCCTGATGGGAAAACTGTCGCGGTCACGTCGTACACGCTCGGGACCCCGCGACTCCTTCTCGTGCCCGCGGACGGCCGAGCGTCGATCCCGCTGACGGCGGCGGAGGGTGAGCCCTATCGGGCCTCGTACTCACCCGACGGCCAGTGGCTGGTCTACACCTTGCGGCACGACAATCGGAACGATCTGCACGCGATGCAAGTGAGCGGGACCACTCATAAGGATGTTGCGCTCACAAATGACGGAAAGTCTTGGAACGGAGTCTTCTCACCGGACGGAAGGCAGATGGCCTTCCTGAGAGAGAAAGATGGAGTGATCGATCTCTACTCAATGGATTTGGCAGATGCGCTCTCGGGCGGCTCACCGAAAAGCGCGATCAAACTCACCAGAGGCGAGGGCATAGACGGAGCGAGCCGCCCAGCTTGGGGCGCGTGATATCCCGACCCGCGGGTGGCACGGGCGAGCGGGTTGCGCGCGAACCGCGGGTGCCCCGGGGACCCGCCACGCGGAGTGAGCGGGAGCGAACGACGCGACAGGCGGGGAGGGTGCGGTGAGCGCGCGACCCCGAGCCCGTGACAGGACCCGCGGCCTGGGCTACAGGCCTGAGCTAGAGGAGCCGCTTCCGGATTTGCGCTGAGGCGAAGTCCATGGCCGCGACAGTGATCACGATCATGAAGATGATCAGCCCGGCGGCGCCATATTGGAGGAGGTTGATGGATTGAAACAGCAGAATTCCGATGCCCCCTCCGCCGACCAATCCAAGGATCGGCGCCAACCGTACGTTCGCGTCGAGCCGGTAGATCGTGAATGAGATGTACGGGTTCACGATCTGCGGAATGACCGCCGTCCAGATCACCTGCAGCCGGTTCGCGCCCGTCGCGGTGATCGCTTCCAGCGGACCCGGGTCGATGCCCTCGATCGCCTCCGAATAGAGCTTGCCGAGCACGCCGACGTTGTGAAAAGCGAGGCCGACCACGCCCGCCGCGCTGCCGATACCGAGCAGAACGCTGGAGATGATCACGACGATCAGCACGTCGATCGATCGCACGATCGTGAAGATCAGACGCACGACGACGTAGATGCCGGCGGTGATGGGGTTTCCGGCCATCACGTTTCGCGCCCCCAGGAACGAAAGCGGAAGCGCGATCACGAGTGAGAAGGCGGTGGCGATCACCCCCAGGAGGATGGTGACGACCATCTGACCCTCGGCCGTATCCCACCAGGTCTCGAACTCGTTCTGTGGCGTCAGGATGCGGAAGTCCCAGTTGAAAAGCTCCCGTATGACCGAGGCCGCATGCTCGGGGTTCGCCCGCGAGAAGTCGAGATTGGTCACCATTAGGCCGAGATAGACGACGGCGAGACTCACACCGACGACGAGCAGACGGCGCCACTGCAGGAGCGGATTCCGAGTGAGCTCCGGAGGGACGGGGAGTCCGCGGGAACTGAAGTACTCGGCCATCAGGGCCTCAGGGTGTCAGTAGTGTCGGTAAGCGCCTTGAGCGCCGCTTCGGTCGCGCTCATCGGCTGAGGGGTCGAGCGCTCGGGTCCGATCTCGACCTCAACGGCGTCCTCGCCGTAGATCTCCTTGAAGCGGCGCTCGTCGATGTCCGCGGGTTTGCCGTCGAACGCGACCGTGCCGCCCTTGAGGGCGATGACGCGCGTTCCGTATCGGCGCGCGAGCGACAGGAAGTGGAGCGAGCAGATGACGGTGATCCCGTCCTTCTTGTTGATCTCTTCCAGGTACTTCATCACGGAGTGGCTCGTCGCGGGGTCGAGGCTCGCGACGGGTTCGTCGGCAAGCATCAGATCTGGATGTTGCATGAGCGCCCGTGCGATCCCGACGCGCTGCTGCTGCCCACCGGAAAGCGCATCCGCCCGCGCGTACGCCTTGTCGGCGATGCCCACGCGGCCGAGGTTCTCGAATGCCGCGATCACGTCCTCAGGCGACGGGCGGCCAACGATCGTGCGCCAGGTCGTCCGATACCCGAGCCGTCCCGCCAACGTGTTGCTGAGGACCGAGGTGCGGCGCACGAGATTGAATTGCTGGAAGATCATCCCGATCTTGCGCCGGATCCGTCGCAGCTCGGGGCCGCTGGCGCGCGTGACGTCGGCGCCGTCGAAGACGATGCGGCCGCTCGTCGGCTCGACAAGGCGGTTGATGCATCGAAGAAGCGACGACTTACCCGAGCCAGAGAGCCCGATGAGCACAACGAACTCGCCGCGCTGGATGTCGATGGAGATTCCGTCCACCGCGCGCGTGCCGCTCGGATAGACCTTCACGAGGTCCCGGATCTCCAACACCGCTTCCACGGCGCGGAGTCTATGAAAGAAAAGGCCGCCGGAGCGTCCGGCGGCCTTCGCGTCTATGCGTGCGGAACGACTAGGGAGACTTCGACGGCGCCGCTGTCGTGGGCGCCGGCCTGGGTGTCGCGTTCGCGAGTCCCTGCACGTCGACGCCCGCGAGGGCCGCGGCCGTCTTCATGTCGTCGTAGAAGGTCGCGCTGATCTCCTGCATGCCGTCCCACGAGAACAGCGTACTGAACACTTTCTTCCCGTCATCGGTCTTGCTGTAGTCGATGAGCGCCGTCTTGACCTGCTTCGCAGTGTCGTCGGGAAAATTCTTGGCCAGGGCCACGCCGTCGTTCGGGATCGGCCCGGCCGTGTCGATCACTTTCGTCTTCGTCTTGATGTCCGGCGTGGTCGCGACGAGGCTGTCGCGCGCGTCGATGAAGGTCGCCGCGCCGTCGACGGTGCCCTGGTACACGGCGAGCGCCGCCTGTGGGTGACCGCCGGCGAAGATCGTGCTCGAGAAGAACGTCTTCGGCTCCTGGCCGGTCTTGTTCTTGACCACGAGTGTCGGGTACACGTAGCCGGAGGCCGAGAGTGGGTCAACGAAGGCGAATTTCTTGCCTTTGAGGCCGTTGATGTCGGTGATGCCGCTCGCGACGCTCACCAGGATCTGCGACTTGTACGTCGTAGAGAGCTGTCCGGTGTCGTCCTTGCGGAGCGCCCCGAGCACCGGAGTGCCACAGCCCTTGCTGAGCAGCAACGTCATTTGGAGCGGTGCGAAGAAGCCCATGTCCACGCTCCCGGAGCACATGGCCTCGACCTGGGCCGCATAGCTCGTCATCACGGTTACGTTGAATCGGAGCCCGGTGGATCGTTCCAGCGCGCTCTTGATCGCCGCGCCATTCGTGGAAATCGTGGCCGCCTGCGTCGACGGCGTGAATGCCAGTTGGATCGGTCGATCGAGTCCGCCGATCCGTGCGGTCTTGGCTGGACTACTCGTTGCGCCGGGGCTGCTGACACTGTTGCATGCAGTCGCGAGCACGAGACCGGCGGCCAGCGCCCACCCCAACGGGCCGCGCAAGGTCAAACGCATTGGTCCCTCCTCATTTGCGGAAGCGTCCCTATCATATTCGGCTGAGTTGTCCTTCCTCGCAAAGCTCAGCGTGGCGCAGCGCACGCATGAAAGCATCCTCTGTGTTGGCCTCGATCCCGAAGCCGCGTCAATCCCCGAGTCGCTCGGCCGCGGACCGCAAGCGGCCGTCCGGTTTCTTCGCCGGATCATCCGTGCGACCTCGCCGCACGTGTGTGCGTACAAGCCCAATCTCGCCTTCTTCGAGCGCTATGGGAGCGCCGCGATGGATGTCCTCGCGCTCACGTTGCAGGCGATCCCAACCGACATTCCCGTGATCCTCGACGCGAAGCGCGGCGATGTGCCGAACACCTCTGCGGCCTACGCCGACGCGCTGTTCGATTCGTTTCACGCGGACGCGGCGACCGTCGCCCCGTACGTCGGGCTCGATTCGATCGAGCCGTTCACGACCGGTGACCGTTACGCGCTCGTGCTGGCGCGGACGAGCAACCCCGGCGCCGGGGACTTCCAGGACCTCGAGGTTGCGGGCCGTCCGTTGTATGAGCGCGTCGTCGAGCGGTGCGTCGAGCGCTTCTCGGCCGATCGGTGCGGGTTCGTCGTTGGCGCCACCTACCCTGACGAGGCACGACGCCTCCGAGCCCTCGCTCCCGACCGCTTGTTCCTCATGCCAGGGATCGGCTCGCAAGGCGGCGACATCGGCGTCGCGCTCCGCGCGGGTATGGATGCGAAGGGCGGGGGCGTCCTGGGGTCCGCGTCGCGCTCGGTCCTGTATGCGAGCCGCGGCGACGACTTCGAGAAGGCCGCAGGGGAAGCGGCGCGAACCCTCCGTGACGCCGCGAATGCCGCAGGTCGTGCGGCAGTGACGGCCCCGGTCCGCTGATGTTCGGCGTCGGACCGGAAGAGCTCGTCCTCATCCTGATCATCGCGCTCATCGTCCTCGGGCCTGAGCGCATGCCGAAAGTCGCGCGCGATCTCGGCCGCGTCGTCGGCGACCTGCGGCGGACATCGGATCAGCTGCGCGAAGAGTTCCTCAACGCTGACAAGCTCTTAGACAAGGCCGCGGACGCCACCGGCCCGCAAACGCCCGTACCGTCGATCCCTGCCACGGTGCAAACGAACGAGACGCCGCCGATCCCCGGTGAGACCGCGTTCGATCGCGAGATGCGTGAGGCACGGGAGCGCCTAAAGGCCCAGCGCGACGCGTGATGACCCAGTACTCGCTTCGCTCGTACCGACGTCGCTCGTCCTCACGCACGAATTCGTTCGCGCTCTCGTCCTCGCTAGCCGGTAGAATTCTCTTGTGAACCGCGCGTTCCCCTGGCTCGTCTTCCTTGTCTTCGTGCTGTCGGTCTTCGTCGACATCCCGAAGCATCAGTTCTCGTTCCCGTTCCCGGCGAGCTGCCCTGGCGTGTGCCTGAACCTCGGCCCGATCCAGGTCAACCAGGAGATCAAGACCCACCTCGGCCTCGATCTTCAGGGCGGCACTCAGCTCCTACTGCAGATGAACGTCGCCGATATCCCCGCCGGCCAGAGCATCTCCGACTACAACGACCGAGCGCGACGGGTCATCGACCGGCGAATCAACGGTCTGGGGGTCTCAGAGCCCGTCATTCAAGCGGTCGGTGACGACAAGATCCTTCTCCAGCTGCCGGGCATCGACGACATCCAGCAAGCCAACGACATCGCCACGAGGCAGGCGAAGCTCGAGATCAAGATCCCCGACAAGGAAAACGCCGGGCAGTTCAAGTCGCTGACCCCGCCGCTGACCGGCGAGCACCTGAACGCGACCTATGTCGCCTTCGACCAGGCCAACCAGCCGGTCGTGCACTTCGAGTTCACGGGCGCCGACGCCGACCGCTGGGTGCAGCTATCGAAGGACTGGCTGAATCAAGCGGTGCAGATCACGCTCGACGGCCAGCAGATCTCCGCGCCGGTCATCCAGAACGTGTTCACCTCGGGCGCGGGGCAGATCTCGGGCAACTTCACCATCGCGTCGGCCAAGCAGCTCTCGAACCTCATCAACTCCGGTGCGCTGCCCGTTTCGCTTCAGGTGATCCAGTCGCAGCGCGTCGAGCCGACCCTCGGCCGGCAATCCGTGGACCGGAGCCTCATCGCCGGCGCGATGGGTCTCCTGCTCGTCGCCTTTTTCATGATCGCCTACTACCGCGTGCCGGGAGTCCTCGCGGTCATGGCGCTCCTTTATTACACCGCGCTGACCTACGCTGTTTTCCGGCTCATCCCGGTCACCCTGACGCTCGCTGGCATCGCGGGATTCATTCTCTCGATCGGTATGGCCGTCGACGCGAACGTCTTGACGTTTGAGCGCCTCAAGGAAGAGCTGCGCTCGGGCAAGTCACTCCGGGTCGCCGTCGAGGAAGGCCGCAAGCGCGCGTTCCCGTCGATCTTCTACTCGAACCTGGCGACGGTGCTGACCGCCGGGATCCTCTACCTGTTCGGCACCGGCACGGTACGGGGCTTCGCATTCACGCTCGGGATCGGTGTCGCGGTGAGCTTCTTCACCGCGGTCGTCGTGACGCAGATGCTGCTGCACGGCGCCATCGAGTTCTCATCGCTGCGCCGCCGCTGGCTGTACGGCGTCGAGGAACGAACCGCGGAACCGCCACCTGACCGTCACGCTCCGCGCCCGGCGCCGGCGCTCTAGCCGTGCTCTTTCACATCGTCGAGCGCAAGTGGTGGTACTTCCTGTTCTCCGCCTTGCTCATCGTGCCGGGCGTGTTCTTCCTCGCGATCGGCGGACTGCGCCCGGGCATCGAGTTCAAGGGCGGCACGCTCCTCGAGGTCACCTTCGCGACGCGACCCGACGACTCACTCGTCAAGAACTACTTCGCTTCGCATGGCCATGACGAGGCGACGATCCAGGGTGTGGCCGGAGGCGGGGTTGAGGTCCGCACGACGGAGATGCTCCCCCAGGAGCTCGTGAGCACCGACGCGGGATTGAAGGAGACGTTCGGTCCCCAGACGAGGATCACGAATTCGTCGGTCGTGAGTCCGTCATTCTCGGCGGAGCTGATCCAGAACGCCGCGAAGTCGATCGCCCTCGCGAGCGTCTTGATCGTGCTGCTCATCGCGTGGGCGTTCCGAAACTTCGGTTGGGCGGCCTTCCGCTACGGGATCGCGGCGATCATCGCCCTGCTGCACGACGCTCTGATCGTGCTCGGTCTCTTCGCCATTCTCGGGTACTTCCTCAAGGTCGAGGTCGATAGTCTCTTCGTGACGGCGGTCCTGACGATCATCGGGTTCTCGGTGCACGACACGATCGTGGTCTTCGACCGGATCCGCGAGAACCTCCGCCTCAACCCGGGCGAGGCGCTCAACCCCGTGATCAACTACTCGATCATGCAGACGCTGGCGCGGTCAGTGATCACCTCGTTGACCGTTGTCTTCACGCTGCTCGCGCTGTTCCTCTTTGGCGGGTTCTCTGTCCGCAACTTCGCCCTCGCGCTGCTCATCGGGATCATCTCCGGGACATATTCGTCGATCTTCAACGCGAGCCAGATCGTTTCCCTCTGGCAAGAGGTCGAAGACCGCGTCCGGCATCGTCGCCTGGCAGCCGCGACCTAGGTAGAGTCGCCGCGATGCGGCGACGCCTCGCGTTCGTCTTTCTCGTCGTCGGGGTCGCGATTCTCTGGCGTCCGTTCCTTCGACCGATCGGCGCAGGGGCCATCCTCGTCACGGACATCTACTCGAGCGCCCTCTGGGATCGGAACGTCGCCGCCTACGTGACGCCACTGCCAGTGGTGACTGGAACGCGGGAATCGTTCGGCGGTATCGAGATGCGTGTGACGTGGTGGCGTCCAGGTTGGGGCGAGCGTCATCCCGCCCTGATGGTGGTGAACGGGGCCACTGCGCTCGGGAACGACGATCCCGAGACGACGCGACTCGCCGAGGCGCTCGCGCGAGCCGGATATCTCGTGATGCTGCCGGAGTTCCCGTTCATCCGCGAAGGCACCCTCGAACCGCGGGCAGCGGCGATCATCGACGCGGCCTTCGCGAGATTGCTGTTGCTGCCGGACTCGAGTGGGATGGCGGTCGGGGCCTTCGGATTCTCAGTTGGCGGTGGAATGCTGCTTGCTGCCGCCGGCCGGGACGAGGCACTCGCGCGCGCTTCCTATGTCGGAGCGCTCGGGGCGTACTACGACCTCGACACCTATCTCGCGAGCGTGGTGACGCGGACGCAGAAGCTTGGGGGCGACCAGTCACTGTGGGATCCGGACCCGACCGTGCGCCTGCGGCTGCCGCTGGCTGCCGCAGCTGCGGTCAGCGATCCGCACGACCGCGCGCTGCTGGAGGACGAGCTCCGAGCCAACGACGGCCGAACCGCAACCGATCCACCACCCGGTGTTGGTACCGAAGCTGGGTCGCTGTGGCGCTCGTTGGGAGCGACCGATTATGACCTGGCGCTGGCTGGTCTCCGCGAGCTGCCTCCTGCGCTGCGCAAGGTCTTCGATGACCTCTCGCCGCGCGCGAACTGGTCCAACATCCGCGCACCGGTGTTCTGGCTACACGACGAAGGAGACCGTTTTGAACCGGTGAGCGAGGCGGAACGAGCCGCCGCGACCGCGCACGCGGGGCCGACACGCTTCCAAAGGACGGCGCTGCTTTCGCACGCAGCGGCTCTGGGTGCCGGTGCGAAGGAAAAGGGTGTCGACTTCTGGGCCTCCGAACTTAGCGGGCTCTTATTTTTCGCGGCCAGTGCCCTCGGAGCAGGCCAATAGGGCAATTACCGCGCGTAGACTGCCAATGGTGGGGCTCAGACGGCTCATCGCCGGTTCGGCGGGGACGTTGCTGGTCGGCATGTTCGCCGGCTTCGTCATCGCGTCGGCAGTCGGCGTCTTCGTACAGGACAGCGGACTTTTCGGCGCGAGCGGCGAATCGCCCGTCGCGCGGGCGTACATGCTCGGTCTTCTCCAGCGTGACCCGAACTCGATCGTCGGTATCCGTCCGAATCAGAGCATCGCCCAGCGCGCGGCGGAGCTGCAAGGCGCTGACACCAGCCGCACGACTAGCACGATCCAGCCTCTCTCCCTCACCTACATCGGCGGCGCGACCGTCGGCGGCTACTCGGTGCACATCTACGCCGTCGATCTCCGTAACTCGCAGGGCGTCGATCAGTTCTTCCCGCTGGCACTGACGGTGTCCGGCGGCAAGGTGGTTCGCAGTGAATGAGGCGCGGGCGGCGGTGACGCTCTCGCTCTTCGCGATCGGAATCCTCGCCGGCGTCGTCGTGCATTCGGTCGTCGATAGAGGCCCGGCCGAGAACCCCTATCCGACCCTTCCCAAGGTCGAAGAGCCGCGCGCAGCGCACGACGTCGTCGCCGCGATCGGAACGGACGATGCCCAGTCCCTCTCGAGGCTGGTCGACTCCAAGATGCTGAGCGATCTGGACGCGGCCCTTCAGCCCATCACCGACGTCCGCACCACCAAGTTCGTGGGCGCGGTCGAAAGCGAAGGTCGTCTGCTCTCCGCCTACGTGGTCACCGGAAAGACCACGGAGGGGATCGATTTTGTCGTGGGGTTCGTACTCCGGGTGGCGAATGATCAGGTGGTAGGTGTGAATTGACCGCTCGGGGATTCGTGACGACGAGCGCATATGTGCTCGAGCACAACAAACGGCGTCTGTTGATCCTTTTGGGGATCCTCGCGCTGATCCTCTTCTTCTACGGCATCCGGAGTGTCTTCGAAGGCCTCGCGGCACTCATCGGCCAGATGCCGGGCCTTCTCGTCACTCTGATCTTCTACGCCTTCGCGTTCATCGCGCAGTTCGGTCTGCTGATGTGGTTCCTGTCGCGTCCGCGCACATACACGGTGACCCCCGACGACCCCCAGCTCGGCCTCAGCTTCAACGACTACCGCGGCCAGCCGGACCTCGTGGATCACGCGAAGACGCTCGTGCGGATCCTCGGCGGGGTCGAGCGCTTCAAGCTCGCGGGTGGAGAGATGCCGAAGGGCATGCTCCTCTCCGGGCAACCCGGAACGGGCAAGACGTTCCTTGCGGGCGTCATCGCCGCGGAGGCGAAGCTGCCGTTCATCTACATCGACGCGTCGAGCCTGCGAAGCATGTGGATGGGCGTCGACGCCCTCATCATCATTTCGCTCTTCCGGAAGGGTCGCGGGCTCGCGCGCAAATACGCGAAGCCGGGGACGCCGGGCGCGTGCATCTTGTTCATGGACGAGCTCGACTCCATCGGCCTCTCCCGTGGCGGCGTACAGGGCGGCCAGATGCAAGGCGGGATGGGCGGCATGGGCATGTTCGGGGGCACGGGCATGGGCTTGAACACCCTGCTCAACCAAATGGACTCCCTCGGTCAGCACGTGGAAGATCGCTTGAAGGTCAAGATCGCGCGGTGGCTCGGTCTGGTGCGCGGGCCGGTACCGCCGAAGCCGCTCGTCTTTGTCATGGGCGCGACGAACCGCCCCGACGTGCTCGACTCGGCGCTCACCCGGCCAGGCCGGCTCGACCGTTCGCTGATCGTCTATCCGCCGGACGGCGAGGGGCGCAAGGACATCATCGAGCACTACCTGAGCAAGAAGGCGCACGACGAGACGTGCAGCGTCGACATGATGGCTCAGGACTCGATCGGGTGGACCCCGATCCACATCAAGACGATCATCAACGAGGCGCTCATCATCGCCAACGAACAAGGGCGCGACAAGTTGAGCTACAAAGACTGGCTGGCGGCCGCGGACATGCGCTTCCTCGGCCTCAAGCAGCCGATCTCGAAGATGAGCGAGGACGACAAGCGCGCGGTCGCGTATCACGAGGCGGGCCATGCTGTGGTCACCCGTTACCTCAAGCCCGAAGACCGCATGCAGAAGGCCTCGATCGTGCGACGCGGAGAGACACTCGGCGTGGTGTCGCGGTCAGAGCGTGAGGAACGTCACCAGCTGCACGCACGGCAG
>Ga0207646_10008243_pt1 | contig 10464 bp, 8 predicted proteins | sample KBSK5502metaG_FD_184343 | JGI IMG/M metagenome (GOLD analysis project Ga0207646, IMG submission 184343) | Corn, switchgrass and miscanthus rhizosphere microbial communities from Kellogg Biological Station, Michigan, USA - KBS K5-50-2 metaG... | ecosystem: Host-associated > Plants > Roots >...
CGGATAGGTGTCGGATTCCGCCAGTTCCGCCGCGCCCACCGTGACAGTGACCCCAGACGCGGCCGTTGCGAGGGGGACCCAGGCCCGGAGCCCAGTCGAACTAAAGGGCGTGAAAAACGTATTATCCGTGGTCCCAAGAGCAGGATTCCCATAGAAGAAGCGGATTTGCGCATCGGCATTATACGGCGTGGCGTTGGTGTAGTTGTAGCGCCCAAACACGCCCAGCAACCGGAGGGCTAGGCCCGCCCCAGGCGGAGGCACTAAGGCCACCGGCGTGGTATTGAGCCCACGAATGGCCGTCGCATCCAACGTCACCGTCGCACTGCGCACGAGCTGCGCACTGCTGATGGCCGGGACAAATGCGAGACCAGTCTCGCCCCCATTCACGGCGACGAACTGCCCCGCCGCCCCGGTATAACTCGCGGGGACATCGGTCAAGGCGGTAAACGCACTGGCGCCCCCGCCGCCGGCCGTCCCACACGTAAACCCCGCCGCCGCCGTATAGTTGAGATGCCCATCGCCATCGGCGCACTCGGCGATATGCCGACTGACTTCCACGCCCCAGGCGCTACTGCTCAGCACCTTGAAGACGAACACTTCATACTGGATCGCGGTACTCACGGCGCTGTTGACGCCGTTGAGCATATCGGCCCCCGTGGGCGCCACGATGACGCTGTTCGTCCCCGCATCCACTTTGGTGGCGACGCATTCGGTGCCGAGGGCGAGCGTCGAGGCTGCCGGGAGGGTGATGGTGACATCGGCGGACGAGCCCGTGGTGACAGCGCTAAACTCGCACTGCGTCAAGACCGTATTGGTTGAGCGGTCCGTGGGCGGGTAGACGAGGCCCTTGCTGCCTAGCACAATCGTACTGGCGGGTTGACGTGGGCTGATGACTCCGGCATTGTTTTGGAACGGGCCGGACGAACTGACGGTGATCGCCCCCGCCTGGCCGGTCAGCAGGAGCAGGGACAGGATCCCCACCAACAGACACCGCAGAGTTCTCGACACAGGTATGCTCCTAATCACATGCCACCGCCCACGTCCCAATGGTGCCACTGGTGCCGGAGCCGGTGATGTACTTCAGCGTCAACATCTGCCCCGCGGTAAACGCGACAGTATGCGTGCCATCCACTAACACCGCGCCCGTCCCGCTTGCACTCGTAATCGTGCCCGTCACGGCGGTATCAGCGCCATCTTTTTCCACCGTAAACGTCGTCGTGACACCCCCCGCGTTGGCGGTCTGTTGCGTCACATAGAGCTTGGAGATGGTACAGGCAATCGGCAGCCCCATTTCCGCATTGGCCAGGGTCGTCGAGGTCGTCGAGTTGAACGGCTGGGCGTACGTGGCGGTCGTCGTCACGGTCCCGTTAATCTGCCCGCCAATGAGCGACGTGGACGCACTCGATGGCACAAAGCCCAGGGAATAATTCTTGGCCGTCGCCGCCGTGCCAGAGGTCTGTGTCACCTTGACGTTGACGTAGTCGCCCGCCACCACGGCCGCCGTATTCGTGAGATCCGCATAGACCCCCGCCGCGTCCGTGGTTTGAATCGTCGCGGCAATGCTCGTGGCCACGCCGTTGACAAAGACCGTCGCCGTCTCCGCATTGGTGCCGGGCGCACTGGAAAAATTCATGACGAAATAGCGCAGGGTGCCGGCCACGGGCATGGGGTTGGCGGTTTGCAGCGCTGCGGCGGCCCCCGACTCGCCCCAAAAGCCGAAGAACGGAAACGACGTGCTGGTGGCGTTATTATTGGCCGAGGCGAGCAGCGTATAGGCGCCCAGGTCCGAGACGAACTCGGCCGCCATGCCCGCCACGGTGGCCGCCGTCCCCGCACTGGCACTCTTATTCCAGTAGAACAGGACGGTGCCCAACTGATTCATATAGAGCGCGGGGGCGGTATCCGTGTCCTGGACCGCCCCCGCCGCGGCTCCCGGTTTGACGAGCGGCCCGCCCACCACCGCTTGCGGATTGGCGTACACCGTCCAGAAGGCACAATCCACGTTGTAATTGCCCCGCATGACGACGCCGTTGCCATTGGCACCGCTGGTGGTCAGGACGGCATGCCGGACCCAGCCACTGACGCCATACGCCTGCGTCACGCCCGTTTGACACACGGCCTGGGAGTTCGTTTTACTGCCCAGGAGGGCGCCGCCCGCGGTGGCGGAATTGTTGAACGTGGCGCCGATGATGGAGCCTTTGGTGGTGGTATTCGGGCCGGTCGCACACGTCGGGCACGACAGCGCCGTGCCTGACAGGACGAGGGGACTGCTGGCACTGCCCACGCTGCCGGTGGCCCCAGTGGGTCCGGTGGCCCCAGTCGCTCCCGTCGCCCCCGTCGCTCCGGTCGCCCCCGTCGCACCCAGGTCGCCAGTCCGACTGAAGTTGACCGTCATGGCCAGGGCGTTCGCAGGGAGCGCGCCGCTGACATAACTCACCGGGATAGTTTTGTAGGTCGTATGATCGACCACCGCCCCGGTAATCTGAAACACGTTGACGGTGGTGCCGGCGTTGGCGTTGTCTTTGAGGAGCAGGAATCCCCGGCTGGCCGTCGTGGTTGACGCATCCCAGAGGGCTTCAAAGGCGCTGTGATTGACGCTGTTGGCATCCGTATAGTTGATGTTGATGTGCGCCACGCTGGCGATGGTCGCGTTGTCATAGAGCACCTTCCCGGTCCCAGGGTCCCCGGACGTTGCGGTGCTAAAGGCAAAGCGGAGGCCGCCTTGATCGCCCTGAGGCCCAGTAGGCCCCGTCGGACCAGTGGGGCCCGTCGGACCAGTGGGGCCGGTGGTGCCAGTCGGCCCGGTCGCCCCGGTATCTCCGGTGGCTCCGGTAGGCCCGGTGGGGCCGGTGGCACCCGTTGGACCGGTGGCACCCGTTGGACCGGTAGGACCAGTCGCGCCGGTCGCACCGGTGCTCCCCGTGGCGCCCGTGGCTCCCGTCGGCCCGGTCGCCCCGGTGGCTCCCGTTGGCCCTGTTGGGCCGGTAGCCCCCGTAGCCCCCGTGGCCCCTGTTGGTCCCGTGGGGCCGGTAGGGCCGGTAGGGCCGGTAGGGCCGGTAGGGCCGGTAGGGCCGGTAGGGCCGGTAGGGCCGGTAGGGCCGGTAGGGCCGGTCGCTCCGGTGGCACCTGTTGATCCCGTCGGCCCTGTGGCTCCGGTAGGTCCTGTGGGTCCTGTGGGTCCTGTGGCTCCGGTGGGTCCGGTGGGGCCAGTCGCTCCGGTAGGACCAGTGGCACCCGTGGGACCCCGCGTATAACTCCAGGTGGTCGGCCCGGTGACCCGAAAAATCAGCTCTTCGGCTTGCAGGGCCGTCGTCACCGGCGTGGCGAGGCCGTTAAACGTATCACTGCCCTGGCGCGTGATAATCAGCGCCTTCGTGCCGCTATCAATCTTGGTAAACCGGCATTCTGTCCCCACTAGCAACGTGGCCGCGAGCGGCGGTTGCAGTGTCAGATCGCTCGTATCGCCTGTGGTGGCGTGGACAAATTCACAGCGGGTCAGCGTGGCATTGGTCGCACGCGCGGTGGGTGGATAGACGACCCCCTTGGTGCCAAGGACCACCGTCGCATCGGGCGGATTGGGGCGCAGAAAGCCGCCGTTCCGCTGCCAGGGCGGGGGCGGGCTCTGGCCGACGACACTGAGCGGACTCGCGCACAGGAGCAAGCAGAGGAGGAGAGGAAGGAGGCTACTGCGCCGAGGGCGGGGCATCGGCTTTCTCCTTCACTGAACCAGCATCCTTCTTGAGCTTCTCCAACTCACCCTGTAACTGTTTGACCTTCACCTCTAACTCATCCGCCTGTGCCCACGCATCGCTGAGCGCCTGTTTGGTCTCCGCATGTTGCTGTCGTTCCCAGCGCAGCTCCCGCTGCAGCATCTTTAACTGCTTGTCCGGCGAGACGACCTGCGGGGGCATCTGCGGCTGCGGCCACACGACACTGCCCAGGCCGATGACCAGAAACGTGGCCAGGAGCAGGAGCGGGACCAGGAGCCCCGAGGGGAGCGGCGACCAGAGCGTGTCGCTCATTGGGGTGGCCCTTCGTCTCGTAAGACATGCTGGGAGACCAGCGTCTCTGGATCATCCTCAAAACATCCCTGCGGGGTCCAGTACCCGTCAAAGGCCGCCCCCCGTTGCAGCAGCCGTCCCTCGGCCCGTTCGTAGATCGTAATGCGCGCCGCAGTATGGGGTTGTCCCAGCGGGCTCGTCAGGGGGACAAAGATGGCCGCGTCCGCCGCGACCTCAAAGAGCACGACAAAGGTACGTCCCGCGTGGTGCCAGGTGCGCAGAGACGTGGCGCTCTGGGGGGCGGCCCCGAGGAGGAAGCCCGCCAGGAGCAGGAGCGGGACCAGGAGCCCCGAGGGGAACGGCGCCCAGAGGGTGTCGCTCATGGACTCTCTCCCAGGGCCGCCCGCACAAACGCATCTTTGGCCAGGAGCAATTGCCGCAGACCAAAGGTGAGTTCTGGCCCATCGGGCAGGCGATCCACCATGCTCAAGGCCAGCCCGGCACAGGCTGCCGAGATGCCCTGGAGATGCCCTGGCAGATGCGCATAGGTGAAATACTGCATGATCTGCTGGGTGGCGGGATGCCGGGTCGTCAGGTCCAGGCTCATGTCGTTTTCTCCACCACGGTGACGATGCCGGAGGTGCCACCCGTGCGAATGCACTTATAGGCTTCCTGTGCCTCGGTATCCACCCCCAAGACATCGCCCACATCGAGCGTAAAGCCGGCCGTCGTGCTGGGATTGCCTTGTCCACTGCTGAGGCATTTGATCTGTCCGCCAGACACCAGCTTAATTACGGCGCCACACCGGGTGATGGAGGACCCCAGGACGGTCACGCCGCCGGAGGTCGCGTCCACCGTGATGTCGGCGAGTGCGCTCCCCTGGAGATTGGCTTTGAGCGTCTTACAGGGGGCCGCGCCTGGCGTGCCCAGGGCCGCCAGGGTCGCTTCTGTCGCACCGCCCGTCGGCAGGGGGAGGGAGGCCACGGAGACCGGCTGCGTACTTTGGAAGAATGTGCCAGTCACCGGGGTCGTCGGCATGGTGGCAATGCTCACCGGCTGCGTCGACTGGAAAAATGTGCCAGTCACGGGGGTAGTGGGCATGCTGGCGATACTGACCGGTTGCGTACTTTGGAAAAACGTGCCGGTGACCGCCAGCGGGCTGTTATCGCTCGCAATGGCCACCCGCTGCACAGCACTGCCCACCACGCCATTGCCGGTCGCAATCGCCACGCTGTTGACTTTGGTCAGATTCAGATCGGTCATGGTGAGGGTGACACTGGCGCCGCCAATGTCCACCCGGACGCACGGCGCTCCGGTCCCCAGACAGTCGTCATACGACCCCTTCTGGAGGTCAATGAGGGCCGTGGGCAAGGCCGCATCGCCCGGTAACGCGAGGAAGGTACACAGAAGCACGAGAAGGAGGAAAGTGCTTAGCCAACGATAGTGTAGAGGTGACAAAATGTAACCTTTCCATGATGTTCAAGGCTCAAATTGTAACACGGGGCAAGGAATTTTTCCGTGCGCTTGTGGTACACTCCATACGCGGCGTAAAGCGTGTGTTGCAACATGCGCTTGCACTCTCTCCCTTAGGGGCGCCGCGTTTGTCCACCACATAAGGGAGGCTTCAACCACAAAGGGAGGGTGGCTATTATGCCTACATCTTTGCTTCGCCTTGTCCTCGCTACGGTTTTCTCTGTTGGCCTGACCATGCCCGCCTGGGCGTCTGAATCCACACCTCTGGAATTACATGAATATGCCTGCTTAGGGACTATCTACCATGATGAGCAGCGCATGCGGGAACTTGCTAGCGAGTTCATTGAAGCCTACCTCTTTGCGTGGTTTACTGAAACCCCCGCTCTCCAACGCCAACTGCTGCACAGGAGCATTAATACTCTCTGTCTTGTCCATCCAGACTGGGCCTTATCTGCCGTAACCCAATGGGTGACAAAAGCGGAAGTTGACCGTCGAGGGAAGATCCTTGACGCCGCCATTGCACGCGAGCGGCAAGAGCAACGCCTCAAGATCTTTGACCCGGCCCACTTGCTCAATCGTTAATTCTTGCACGCAGGAGGTGCTCTATGTCTAGTCATGCACTCATAGTCGCAAACGTCCCGATTCTGCAAGACAGCCACGGACGATACAACCTGAACACGCTGCATCAAGCCAGCGGGGCGGATGACGCGAAACGTCCTTCAGATTGGTTGCGACGAAAAACCACTAAAGCCTTGATTTCAGAACTCCAATCCCAAGTGGTAAATTTACCCTTTGACGTCGTTAAAGGAGGAAACGCCCCTGGGACCTATGTGCATGAGTTGCTCGCCATTTCGTATGCCGGCTGGATTTCTCCCGTCTTTCAACTCCGGGTCAATCAGGCATTCCTCGACATGAAACGTGCCGAAACGTCTGTTCCCGTGCTCCACGATCCCACCATGCAAGCGATTATGGCACTTGCCATCGAACAGGATGCCACTAAGTACCGCTTGGCCCAGGTTGAAACGGAGACCTCCCATGTGCGTGCGCTTGCCGAACAAGCCATTGCGAATCAGCAATGGTTGAGTATCCGTGAGTACGTCTTTGTTAACAAGTTGCAGCACCAGATGCCCCCATCGCTCCAAACCGTTTTTGGGACATGGCTGGTCGGCTATTGCCAGGAAAATGGGATCCCCGTCCGTAAGCAACCCGTGGCTGATCGCACCTGGAAAGATGAGAACGCCTACCACGTCGAGACGATTGCTGAGACCCTCCCCGGCTGGCTCACGCGCCAGCACAGTCAAACCACCCTGTACCCCGTGCGGCCGCGCCCGGGGGCCTAGGAGCCTGCGATGGAACTCCTGCACATGTTGTGGTCTGCTCTCATGTCCGCCGCCGTCTGGCTGTGGACTGCTGACCGGTGTCCCTTGCCCTGGCATGGCTGGGCGCTGCTCGGCTGCGTTGTGGCCATGTATGCCTGGGATTTCTTCTTCCCTATGGGGCACCCTCCTCGGTTCGCTCGTCCGCGAGCAAGTGATACACTTCGGGATGCTGCACCGCGGCATTCCACAGGGCCATCGCCCGCGCATCAACGCGCCCACCCGGTTGCATCAGCCGCCGCAAGAGCGGCTGCATATTCGGGCGAAGTAACATCCGCGCTAAGCCATAACTGAGCGCATCCGCCCCTGCCAACCCTAGCGCAATCTCCTGGTGTCCCGTGGCATGCCCCCCTGCCATGGCGACCATATCCAGGAAAGCCCGACGGCCACTCATGAACGGTGGCAACGTGGGGGCTGTCGGTGCCGGGGGTGTAAACGGTGGGACAGGCGGGCGGAGTTCCAACGCCGTTTGGGCCGTCACCCGTGGTTGTGGGAGCGGAATTGTTTTCGGTGCCACCGGCCCTGGCGGCGGACCCACATCGGTGACCTCAACACCGCCGGGCATCCGTGGTGCCCGCGCAGGAATCTGCGGCAGTCCGGTCAAGGCTTCCACATTACTGCGCAAGCGTTGTAAGGCTTGGGCAGAGAAGCTGCCGGCAAACAGCGGATCTTCCGCAATCGTCCGCTCCAGACGTGTGACAAGCGCCCCGGCGTCAAGCCGTACCTGGCCGTCATTCCCGACGCGGATAGCGCGTCGGATGAACCGCTCCAGGTCCTCCACCGCAAACTCGCGTCGGGCTGCCGCATTGGCTTGGCGGAGGAGGTTGGTGGCGCCTGGGGCGGTCGCCAGGGCCTCTTGCAACCCCCCGTACAACTGTTTGGCTACCCGCCGTACCCGACTATCGGCATGGCGGGTCAGCGGACCGATGTCCTTGAGATACTGGTGCACCTGGTTGACGGTACCCTGTTCCCCAAGCTCTTGAATATCGGTGGCAATTTGCTGTAACCGGCTGGGTTGCATACTGGGGAGGGGTGCGCCCAATTGATCCTGCACGATGGCTGCAGCTTCTTGCGCTGCGGTCATGCGCACCGGCACATCGCCCACTTCCCGCACAAACTGTTCGTAGAGCTGTCGGGAGGGCGCTGCCGGAAGAAAGGTGCCTGGGAGATGGCGGGCGGTGGTGGCTCCTCTCTTCTGGGCTTCAACCGCCCCGAGGTATTCCTGCCTCGCCTGCCGATAGGCCGCCTGCGCGTCCTTGGCTTTCTCCAGTGCCGTGGTATAGGCGTCCATTTGTTTGGTCTCATACGCCTTTTGTACGGCGACAGTCGCGGCATCGGCTTCCTGTTTCGCCGCATAGGTTCGGTCCGCATACTGTTTCCAGCGGGATGTTTCGACGGCCGCATATTTATTATGCGCCAGAATACTGGCTTCCCGTTGCCGTGCCACCACAGCGGCATGCTTCGCTTCCGCCGCAGTAAGGTCCTCGGCAGTCGTGTGCTCTGCAGCCCGTAACGCCTTGCCAGCCCGAGCAATGGGCCCCCCAGGGACTTTCCCGAGTGTTTTGACGGCGGAGCCAGCATACGGCACCAACGGCGCCGCGACCGACAGCACGTCGCCGAGCGTCCCAGGCTCTTCTAACCCCAGGTATGTGTTCAGTGTCCGTGCCCCAAAGCTCCCCAGCGCTGCACCAGCGGGGATCGTGACAGGCGCCACTGGGCCCAGGAACCCACCAAGCGCCGCACCGCCCGTCGTTCCTCCCAGCGTAATCCCCATGGCCGCGGCCATCTTGACCAAGTCTTGCGCCTGCAATGCGCGCGACTTTTCTGGCGTCCCTGGCATGCCGGGAAGCTGTGGCGTGGGAGGAAGAGTACGGAAGGCCTCAGGCACCTGTGTTGCCAGAGGGGATGGAGTGCCCCTGGTCACTACTGGCGTCGGAGTCGGGACAGGTGGAGGAGTAGGCTGCCTCGCGTCAGGGGGCGCAATACCACGCGCTTGGGCTTTGGCTTTGTGCTCCGGGCTGAGCGTGTCCCAGTCACGCAGGATGATGCTCTTTTCTTCCTCGGTATACTCTCGTGGCATGGCTAATCCTCGTTGAGAATATCCGTGCCGGTGCGCTCCGCCGGGGTGTCCATCTCATGCTCAAACCGGCGTCCTTTCATCGGGCCGCCCGTCTCGGGATCAATGCCCATGTTGCGCAGCATCTTTTCGGCCGGCATCCGCCCCTTCTCAATGATGTCGTGCACCGTCTTGAGTTGGGCTTTCAATTTTGGGACACTGGAGCGCCAGGCCTGCGGGTTAAACCACTCTCTGACTTCCTGAATGTCATTGGCAATGACGCCACGTTGCGCACCCCCACCGGCCGCAATCGACTTCACACTGTTCGCGTGGATGATAGCAATCGCATGACTTAAAACTTCCAGCCGTGGGATCTCCGGGTTAAAGAGGCCGGCTTTCAACGTCGCATCCATCGGGATCCGTTGTGCCACGTCTTGCACCCACCCATTGATCCAGCCCGCAAACCCCACATTCTTCTCGGTGAGTAAGGGCTCGACCAAATCCAGCATCTGTTTCGACTCTTCTAACGACGCCAATTGCCCCAGATACGGTCGGGCACGTTGCAACACCCGAGCAAAGCCAGCCTCACTTTTGGTGTCCGCGACTTGCTTATTGACCTTGTCCATATCGGCAGTCGAGAGTTGGCTGAGGTCGATCTGCCCGCCTACGGTGGGCGCATTCGGGAGTTGTCCCTTCTGCGCCAGCGCAATGGCCGCCGCCGTTTGTTCTCTAGTAAATCCTGGCAGCCCCACATCCTTGCGGTAATGGCCCACCGTTTCGCCAGGTCGGGGACCGCCAGCCGGCGCCTGCGTGCCAGGCGCCGGCGTTGGTGGCGTTGGGGCGACCGGCACAGGCGCCACCGGAGGCAGTCCGGCGCCTTGCCGTTGGCGTGTCGTGGGAAACTGCGGTTCTGGTCCTGGAGGAGGTGTCGGGGCATCGGTCACTGACACATCAGGATCGTTCGGGTAGGCTTTCGCATACCCGGCAATATGGGCTTTGGTGATCCGTCCGGGTTCCCCGCCCTTGAGGTATGTCGTGTCCCGGTTCACCCACTGCGCTAGATCGGCTTTGGCTTTTTCCTGCCCCATGGCGGCATACGCTTTGGCGTACTCGTCAATCATCGCTGGTGAGGGTTCCCCATTCGGCAGCGTTTTTGCTGTTGGACGCGCCGTCGGCTCTGGACGGACAACTGCTGGTGCCTGGGGTTGTGGTGCCTGAACGGCGGGCGGTGGGGTACTGGACGAGGTGCCTTGCCCAGGGAGCGGCACCGCTGGCAACGTCGGCTGGATGCCTGATTCTGCCGGTTGCCGCAGCTCATGCCGCACGCGCCCTTCGACGTAGCGCTGCAAGGCAGGGTCAAAAGGAATTTCGCCACGCTCCATCTGAAACCAGCGTTGCCAGACTTGTAACTCTTTGGGATCGGTACTCCTCGTGAGCCTTTGAAATTCGCCCGTAGCGAGCTGCTTTTGCAGCGGGCTGCCGCTTTCCATCATGTCCACGATACCCTTGAGCTTTTTGATGTAGGCGGTTTCTTTCACCGGACCTGGACTGCCAGGCT
>Ga0207646_10008244_pt1 | contig 10461 bp, 9 predicted proteins | sample KBSK5502metaG_FD_184343 | JGI IMG/M metagenome (GOLD analysis project Ga0207646, IMG submission 184343) | Corn, switchgrass and miscanthus rhizosphere microbial communities from Kellogg Biological Station, Michigan, USA - KBS K5-50-2 metaG... | ecosystem: Host-associated > Plants > Roots >...
CAGATTGCCTTCCCACCCTCCGCCCGTGAGATGGGCGATCGAGTGGATATCCGCGACCTCACGCAACGCGCGGAACTCGGCGAGATACGGGCGATGCACCGCGAGCAGGGACGCGCCGAGGGTCCCGCCGCCGAGCTCGTCGCGGGGGGCGAGGAGGACGTCACGCAGCGAGGCGCTGCGCTCGTGCATGGCCCTGCGCGCTGCGATCTCGCGGGCCAGCGAATACCCGTTGGTGTGCAGTCCGCTCGACGGGATCCCGACGAGGGCGTCGCCTTCGCGCACGCGCTGCGGCCCGAGGATTTTTTCGCGGTCGACGACGCCGACGAGGAAGCCCGCCAGGTCGTAGGTGTCGGGCGCGTACATGCCCGGCATCTCCGCGGTCTCGCCGCCGAGGAGCGCCGTTCCAAACGACGCGCAGGCGTCGGCCATCGCGCCCACGACGCGCGAGAAGACGTTTGGATCGATCTTCGAGGTCGCGAAGTAGTCGAGGAAGAAGAGCGGCTCGGCCCCCATCGCGAGCGCGTCGTTCACGCAGTGATGCACGAGATCGGCGCCGACGACCTCGTGACGGTCGAGAAGTCGCGCGACCTCGAGCTTCGTGCCGACGCCATCGGTCGTCGCCACGAGGACCTTGTCGGCGCCGGGCGACGCGAACAGCCCGCCGAACTGGCCGACCTCGCCGATGACCTCGGGGCGCTTCGTGCGCGCGATTCGCTCCCTCACCTTCGAGAGCGCGTCCTCCGCCCGCCCGATGTTCACGCCGGCGTCTTTGTAGGTGACGCTCACGCCTTCACCGGTTCGGCCTCGAGCGAATCCTTGGCGAGCTCGAGCTGCACGGGCACGAGGTAGTCGCCGGTGAAACACGCGGTGCAGAGGTCGCCCACGGTACCGCCGGTCGCGCTCACCATCCCGTCGAGCGAGAGATAGCCGAGCGAATCCGCCCCGATGTGCTGGCGGATCGCCTCGATGTCCTTGCGCGACGCGATGAGGTCATCGCGCCGGGCCATGTCCACCCCGAAGAAGCACTGATGGCGTATCGGGGGGGAGCAGATGCGCATGTGGACCTCGGTCGCTCCGTGCGCGCGAAGAAGCTCCACGATCGGGCGGCTCGTCGATCCCCGCACGATCGAATCGTCGACGACGACCACGCGCTTGCCGTGAAGGACATCGTGGAGCGCGTTGTATTTGAGCGCGACACCCTGCCGGCGCAGCTCGGCCGATGGCTGGATGAAGGTGCGTCCGATGTACCGGTTCTTGATGAGTCCCTCGCGGAACGGGATGCCGCTCCGGCGTGCGTAGCCCACCGCGGCGGGGATCGCGCTGTCCGGCACCGGGATGACGACATCGGCGGCAACGGGATGCTCGTCGGCGAGCGTCTCGCCCATCCGCTCCCGCGTCGCGTAGACGGAAACGCCTTCGAGATCGCTCGCGACCGATGCGAGGTACACGTGCTCGAACACGCAGAGGCCCCGACGGTCGGCGGCGAAGTCGGCGACCGTCACCGGACCGCGGTCATCGATGCGCAGCACCTCGCCCGGCGCAACGTCGCGGATGAAGCGCGCGCCGACGGTGTCGAGCGCGCAGGTCTCGCTCGCGACGAGCCATGTGTCGCCCTTGCGACCGAGACAGAGCGGGCGCACGCCGAGCGGATCGCGAACGGCATAGAGCGCGGAGGGCGTGAGGATCACGAGGGACCACGCGCCCTGAAGCTTCGGGAGTGCTCGGGCGAGCCGCTCGTCCCAGGTCGGGCCATCCTCGTGCGCGATCATCTGCGCGATCACCTCGGTGTCGCTCGAGGTCGTGAACGGCACACCGGCGCGCGCGAGATCTGCGCGAAGGTCGCGCGCGTTGATGCAGTTGCCGTTGTGCCCGATCGCGAGCTCCCCGAGCCCGTCGGCGCGCACGACCATCGGCTGCGCGTTCTGGATGCGCGAGCTGCCGGTCGTCGAGTACCGCGTGTGGCCGATCGCGGCGCGGCCGCCGAGCACGCCGAGGTCCGGCTCGCTGAACACCTGGCCGACGAGTCCCATGCGGCGGACGATCCGCATGTCGCGACCGTCGGTCGCCGCGATGCCCGCCGACTCCTGGCCGCGGTGCTGCAGCGCATAGAGCGAGAAGAACGCGAGGCGCGCGGCCTCGGTCGGATCGGCGCGCTCCGGATTCCAGACCCCGACGATGCCGCACATCTCTACGCCTCCCTTTGGAGCGCGCGGCCGAGACCGCGCGCGTGCGCTTCGGCGAGGGCCGCCACCGGCGTGCCCAGGACCGGCGCGATCTCGAGCAGATCTCCGCCGACCGTGCCGAGGGTCCACAAGGGAACGTCGTGGTCGCGCGCGAGCGCGCGCACATCGTTTTCGCGCGCGGCCTCGATGATGAGGACTATCCCCGAGGGCGCCTCGCCAAAGAGCGCGACGCGCTTATCGATGCCGCGGATCGCGGGCAGCGTCACCTTCATCCCGATGCGGTCGCGGATGGCGATCTCGGCGAGCGCGACGGCGAGGCCGCCGGCGTCCCGGTCGTGCGCCGCGCGGATCGCGCCCTGCGCGTGCGCCGCGAGGACGAAGCGCTGCAGCCGCGCCTCGAGCGCCAGATCGATCGAGACCGGTCCTTCGTGGATCCCGTGCGAGCCGCCGTACGCGGACGCACCGAGCGACACGTTCGCGTTGCCCGCGAGCAGCACGAGGTCGCCGGTCTTGCCGCTGGTCGGCGCGATGTGCTTCGTGACGTCCGCGAATCGTCCGACCGCGCCGATCACCGCCGCGGGCCAGATGTCGGCGCCGTGCGTCGCGTTGTAGAGCGACACGTTGCCGGACACCACCGGAACGTCGAGCGCGTCGCACGCCGCAGCGATGCCTTCGACCGTCCGGGTGAGCTGCCACGCGCCCTTCGGACGCTCGGGATTGCCGACGTTGAGGCAATCGGTGATCGCGAGCGGGGTCGCGCCCATGCACACGAGGTTGCGCGTCGCCTCCGCGACCGCCGCCGCAGCGCCTACAAATGGGTCGATCGCAGCGAGTCGGGGCTGTGCATCGATCGTGAGCGCGATGCCGTCAGCCCGTCCTTTGATGCGCATGACCGCGGCATCGGCACCCGGACCGACCACGGTGTCCGTGCCGACCATCTGATCGTACGTGCGATAGATCGCCTTCCTCGACGCGACCGCCGGCGACGCCAGCAATTCGAGTAACTCCAGTCCGATCTTCGCCATGGTCTGCGGCGAGGACGAGGCGTCGCTCGCGCGCAACGGGGGGCGGTCACGCGCCTGAGGCTCGGTCCCGCTGGAAAGGGGCCCGGTGAGCACGAGCGATGCCTCGGCCTCGGCCGCGTACGAAGCTGCGCCGCCAGCCCCCTCGTCCGCTTCGCCGCGGTACGACGCCGCCATCTCGGAGATGTCGTATTCCGGTGCATCGTCGGCGAGCGATCGCGGCGGCAGCGATGCAACTACCTCCCTGCCATCGCGAATCTCAAGCACCTGATCGGCCGTCACCTGCCCGATGCGGCTGCCATGCAACTCCCATTTTGCGAAGATCTGCTCGACATCGCGCTCGCGGCCGGGACGCGCGACGACGAGCATCCGCTCTTGAGATTCGCTGAGCATGACTTCATATGGCGTCATCGCGTGCGCTCGGCGCGGAACGAGCGCGACGTCGATGCGCATCCCGACCCCGCTCTTCGCCGCGACCTCGCTGACGGCGCACGTCAAGCCGGCGGCACCGAGATCCTGAACGGCCTCGATCGCGTCGGCCTCGACGAGCTCGAGCGTGGCTTCGAGTAGGAGCTTTTCGAGGAACGGATTGCCCACCTGGACCGACGGGCGTTTCGCATCCGAGCCCGAGCCGAGCTCGAACGATGCGAGCAGCGAGGCGCCGGCGATCCCGTCGCGGCCGGTGTCGCTCCCGACGAGGTACACGGCGCTGCCCGGGCGAGCGCCGCTCGCCTTGCGAAGGTCTTCGGAGCGGGCAAAGCCGACGCACATCGCGTTCACGAGCGGGTTTTCGGCGTAGGTCGGCTCGAACGAGATGTGGCCTGCGACGTCGGGGATGCCGACACAGTTGCCGTAGAAGGAGATGCCGCCGGTCACGCCGGCGATCGTCCGGCGGACGGCGGGATCAGTCGGATCGCCAAAAAAGAGCGCGTTCAGGACCGCGGTCGGGCGCGCCCCCATCGCGAAGACGTCGCGCAGGATCCCGCCGACGCCCGTGGCCGCGCCCTGGAACGGCTCGATCGCGGACGGATGGTTGTGGCTCTCGACCTTGAAGACGCAGAGGAGCCCGTCGCCGAGGTCGACGGCGCCCGCGTTCTCACCGGGGCCGACCGCGACGGACGGCCCCCGCGTCGGCAGCGTGCGCAGCAGCTTCTTGGAGTGCTTGTAGGCGCAGTGCTCGCTCCACATCGCGCCGAACATCGCCCACTCGAGCGCGTTCGGCTCGCGGCCGACCTGCTCGCGTACGAGGGCAGCCTCGTAATCGGTGAGGCCTGCGTCTTGTGGGATCTGGTTAGGCTGCGCCGTTTTCGTCGTCCCCAAGGCTGGGGACGCACTCACGACCGGGTGATCGCTCCGTGCGACGCCATCAACAGGAAGAGTAGCGCCAACGCGGGAGCCTCAGTCAAGCAGCGGTCTGGCCGGCTATCGAGCGCGCGACGATCGCGGCGTCCTCGCCGACCCCCATGAGCAGCGACGACTTCCGCGTGCGCAGAAAGTGGACGCCGCAAAAATAGAGCCCCGGGACGACGACGCTTCGCCCGTCCTGCGTGACCGGGAACCCGAGATCGTCGAACGCGCCGTCGGCATGGATCCACGATCGGTAATCCGGACGAAAGCCCGATGTGAAGATCACCGTTCCAAATCCCGCAATGTCAATGCTCCCTGGCGCCGCCGCGCGGAATGTGTCCGGGGGCGGCAGCTCCGGCGCCGCTACGCCCCGGCTCTCGAAGGTCTTGCGGATGAGCGAGCCGACGTCGGCATAGCGCGCGTCGCCAAAGGCGACTGACTCGGCGAGATCGTCCGCGAAGTGAAACCGCGTCGAGTCGGCGCCGGTGAAGTGGCCTAGGAGGTTCACTCCGAGTCGCTGCAAAGCACGGTAGTGGAGGTCATGGCCGCCGCCGTGTCCGGTGGCCTGGGGATTCGCCGTCAGGCGCGCCTGGGGCGATGGGAGATCGGCGAGCGCGAGGTCGAAGAACGGAGTCTCGCAGAGCCACGACACGAAATCGCGGCCGCCGAGCCGGCGCGTGATCCACGGAGCCCGCCCGCAGGCGAGAAAGACGTCTCGTCCAGCCTCGTGAAGCTCCTCCGAGATCTGGCATCCGGTCTGTCCGCTCCCCACCACCAGGACCTTTCCAGGCGGAAGCCCGGCCGGGTTGCGGTAGCCCTCGGCGTCGATCACGTACAGGCCGCGCGGCAGCGACGCGGCACCGGCCGGACGATGCGGCTTCTGGTACGCGCCAGTCGTGACGACGACCGTCTTCGCACGCATCTCGCCTTCCGACGTGCGCAGCGTGAACCCGTCCCCCGTCGGACGAAGTGAAATCACGGACACTCGCTCGCGGACGGGTGCCGTGAACGAGCGGGCATACGATTCGAGGTGCGCGACGATGGCGTCGCGCGGCATGAATCCGTCGGGGTCGTCGCCGGCGTACGCGCCCCCCGGCAGGCGAACTGTCCAGTTCGGGGTGACCAGGCAGAAGGTGTCCCAGCGTCCGCGCCAGGTCTCGCCGACGCGTCCGCGCTCAACCACGACGTGCTCCACGACGGCGGCCGACAGCTCGTGGCTCACGGCAAGGCCGGCTTGGCCCGCACCGATCACGACGACATCCGGTGTGCTCACGGCGGAACTCTATGGTCGGCTTGGCAATCGTGTCGCGCTCTAGGAGAGGTCTCCGGTACCCACGAATTTTTCGACCTGATCGGCGAAGGCGACAAGGTCCGGGATCCGGGTCTGGATCTGGCTGTAGACGTCGTCGATATCGGTCTGCTCGCGGTCGTAGGCGAGCAGGTTTCGCAGGTTGGCGAGGTGCTCGAGCCGGTACGCGAGTGCTCGCTCGATGACCGCGTGGCCGGCGAGCGCATCGAGGATGTCGTGGTACGCCTCGGGCTTCGGGAGGGCGAGGGCGGTCACGAGGTACGCGCCGGTCCCGAGGAGGAGCTCGACGGCCTGCTGCAGGTGCCATTGCGCCAGGCCGTAGAGCTTGGGGTCCGCCTTGAACTTGGTGTGCTCTATCTGGCGCAGGTCGGCGAGGAGCGTCGTGTACTCGCGCAGGCGCGCGATGCGCGCGCGCACGTACGCCGCATCAATGGCGAACCGCTCGCCACGCGTGCGCTCGGCGAGCGCCTTCGACTGGACGTCGTCGTACTTCTTGAACTCGAGGTACTCCATCACCGATCGCGCTTCGAAGTGCACGCGGCGCTTCTGATCGCGCTGGTAGAGGAGGCTCCAGCTGCGAATGATCTGCGCGCGCTGGAGGAGCGAGGCCTGGTTCAAGATCACGACGTCGAGGCCCTCGATCTCGAGCGTCTTTGAGAGCTCGCTCACAAAGTAGACCTGGTAGTCGAAGAACTCGCTCGCGTTCACGCGCTGCAGCAACAGAAGAGCGACGTCGAGATCCCCATACTTCCCCGCGATGCGCCTGCCCGTGGGCGTCCCCTGCGCGTAGGCCGCATCGACCGGCGAGGTCTGAAAAAGGCTCTGCAGCTGGGCCTGCTTTTCGAAGAGGTCCATACCTATCTATATAGGGCAGGAGCCGTGCCGTGGTGCGCTCCTGCGAGGCTCGCGAGCATCCGATACCCATCCGTACCCCCGAGGAGCGCTTCCACGCACCGCTCGGGGTGCGGCATGAGTCCTATGACGTTGCCGGTTTCATTCGCTACCCCGGCGACATTCGCCAGGGAGCCGTTCGGATTCGCGTCGGCGGTCACGATGCCGCGCTCGTCGACGTAGCGGACCACGACGCGGCCGGAGGCTTCGACGCGGGCGTGCGTTTCGGGATCCGCGACCCAGCAGCCCTCGCCGTTTCCGATCGGCATGCGCAGCACCGCTCCGCGAAGGCCGACGGTGAAGGGCGTGTGGTCGGTCTCCACGCGGATGCGAACCCAGTCGGAGCGGTATGCGAGGTCGGCGTTGCGAATGAGCGCGCCGGGGAGGAGACCGGCCTCGCAGAGGATCTGGAATCCGTTGCAGCTCCCGAGGACCGCGCCGCCGTCCGATGCGAAGCGCCGCAGCTCCTTCGTACCAGGCGACAGCTTCGCGATCGCGCCGGCGCGCAGGTAGTCGCCGTAGCTGAAGCCGCCGGGGACGATCGCGGCGTCGAAGCCTCGCAGGTCGACGTCCTCATGCCACTGGATCTCCGTTTCGACCCCCTCGACGAGGGAGAGCGCGTGCGCGAAGTCGCGCTCGCTCCAGGTCCCGGGGTAGCGCAGGATCGCGACGCGGGTCATCACCACCAGTTTGATGCATGCGCGCGCGGAGATGCGAAGTAATTTCGAGTCGTGAAGGCTGCCACCCTGGCGTTCGCGCTCATCCTGACCTCATCCTGCGGAGTGATCGGCAGCCTGCGTCCCGGCCCGACGATCGCGCCGCTCATCTCGGCGGCGTTCTTGAGCGTGCATCTCTTCGTCGGCGACCAGGGTGATGCGCAGGAGCGCTCGCGCATTCCCGAGCTGCGCGACGAGATAGCCGCCGCGCTGCCGAACGCGTGGGCGACGGCGACGGCCGGGCGAGGGCACCTGTCGCTCCGTACCGACGGCGACATCGACCTGGAGCTCGACGGGACCGACGGGACCTCGGCGCTCACGCAGCATTCGAGCGGCGGGCGGGTGATCTCACGGAAGATCGCGGTCCACACCGTGGAGGGGCAACGGCGTCTCTCGATCCCGGAGCTCATGGCGACAGTCCTCCACGAGCTCGGGCACATCTGGTGCTGCTTTGGGCCGGGGACGAAGGACGGCCACTGGAGTGACACGCCGACGGACTTTTCGAGCGTCGGCCTCATGTACTCGCCGATGACTTGCCGCGTCAGCAAGGGAAGCGATCCGGTCTGTCCGACCCTGTTCAGCGAGCGCGAGCTCGCCGAGATGCGGCTCAGCGGGCCTTAGCGGCGGCCTCGCGCTCGACTTCGACGGAGTAGCTCTCGATCACGGGGTTCGCTAGCAGCTGATCGCCCATCCGTTGCGCCGCTTCGCGTGCCGCGGCCTCATCGCGCGCCTCGAAGGTCACGACGATCTCCTTGCCGGTGCGCACCTCGGCGACGTCGTGCCCGAGCGAACGCAGCGCCGCGAGGACGGCCTCGCCCTGCGGGTCGCGGACCTCAGCCTTCGGCCGAACGAGAACGTGCGCCCGGAACTGAGCCATCAGCTCACCCTCCGGAAGCCCGCCGCTTCCAGAAGCAGCTGCCGCCGAAGATCACCGGCCGTTGTACACGACGTCGTCGATCTCCTTGTTTGAGACGGGCTCGAACGAATCCTTGCCGACCATCTCCCAGAGTGCGTCGCGTTCGGGCAACAGACGCGCTTCCATCTGACTGCGGACCGCCTCTCGCACTAAAGCGCTCTTTGAGCGTCCGGTCCGTCTAGAGACGCGCTCAAGCGCGGCGTCGAGGTCCTCGTCGATCAGAATCTGGAGTCGCTTCATTGGATGAGCATGCACCACATCACAGAGATGAGCACGTGTACTTTACGAAAGGTCCTTCCCGACGATGCGCTTGTATGCCTCGCGGTAGCGCTCGCTTGTGCCTTTCACGACGTCGGGCGGAAGCGCCGGCGCGGGCGGCTCCTTGTTCCAGCCGCTCGCAGTGAGGAAGTCGCGCACATACTGCTTGTCGAACGAGACGGGCGACGTGCCGGGCTTGTACGCCTCGGCGTCCCAGTACCGCGACGAGTCCGGGGTGAGGACCTCGTCGATGAGCGTGATCCGGCCGTCGGACATCCCGAACTCGAATTTCGTGTCGGCCAGGATGAGTCCCTTCGACGCCGCGTAGTCGTGCGCGAACCGGTAGAGCGCGAGCGTGAGCCGCTCGAGCTCCCGGGCGAGCTCGGTGCCGATCATGCCCGCGAGCTGCGCGCGGCTGATGTTCTGGTCGTGGCCCGACTCGGCCTTCGTGGCGGGGGTGAAGATCGGCTCGGCGAGCTGCTCCGATTCGATGAGCGCCTTGGGGAGCTCCTCGCCGGCGACGGTTCCGAGCGCCTTGTACTCGGTCCACGCGGAGCCGGAGATGTACCCGCGCGCGACGCACTCGATGTCGATCCGATCGCAGTGCTGGACGAGCACAGCACGTCCCGCGAGCGATCGCGCGTCCTTGAAGGCCTTGGGGAAACGCCGCAGGTCGGTGGAGACGAGGTGGTTCGGCACGATCCTGTCGGTCTTGCGGAACCAGAAGTTGGAGAGCTGGGTCAGGACGCGGCCCTTGTCGGGTATTGGCGTCGGCAGCACGGTGTCGAACGCCGAGAGCCGATCGCTGGCGACGATGACGAGCTTGTCGCCGCCGGCCTCGTACACATCGCGGACCTTGCCGCGCCGGAAGAGCGTCGCACCGTCGACACGCGACTCGAGCAGGACGCTCATTCGGGGAGGATGCCCTTGAGACGCTCGCGCCAGGATGACGCGATGTCGCGCGCGACCTCGGGGGCGAGGCCGCGATACTCGTCGGGACGTTCGAGGATGCGCCGCTCCTCGGGGGCGAACTTGGTGAGGTACGGGCGAAGGTCGCCGTCGAGGGTCGCGACCTCGAGGAGCGAGCGCGAGCCGCGCTCGGCCTCGAGCGTGAGCCGGCGCACGGCCTCGTGCGCGTCGGGATGGCCGTACTTCGCGAGGAGGACGTAGAGCGGCTCCGCGGCGATCGCCCCGCGCGACAGCGCGAGGTTCGCCTTGAGTCGCTCGCGATCGACGCGCATGCCGTCGAGCGACGACGCGAGGCGGCCCGCGGCATACGTGGTGGCCGCGAGGATCTCGCCGAGGAAGCGCTGCGACGCCGAGTTGGTCAGGTCGCGCTGGTGCTCGCTGATCTGGTCCATGTATGTCGTGAGCATCCGCGGCGCGATCGCCTTCCAGATGGACTTCACGTTCTCGAAGGAGACCGGGTTGCGCTTGTGCGGCATGGTGGAGGATCCGACCTGTTCCGCGGCGAAGGACTCGGCGACCTCGCCGATCTCGCTGCGCTGGAGCTGCCGCATGTCGTCGGCGAGGTTGGCCATGACACCGAGCGCGCTCACGCAGGCGTGCGCGAGGTCGGTCCAGCCCTCCGGCGGGACGATCTGCGTCGACACGGGAGCGGGGTGCAGCTGCAGGCTCGCGAGGAACCGGCGCTCGAGCGCGCGCGGGTCCGCGGCGAGGAGCGCCAGCGCGTTGTACGCGCCGACCGCGCCGGAGAGCTTGCCGGGAAGGCGTCGCGCGGATAGACGGAGCTGCTCGAGCCGGTCGCCGAGGCGCGACACGTACTCGGCCATGGCGAAGCCGAACGTCACAGGCTCGG
>Ga0207646_10008245_pt1 | contig 10460 bp, 19 predicted proteins | sample KBSK5502metaG_FD_184343 | JGI IMG/M metagenome (GOLD analysis project Ga0207646, IMG submission 184343) | Corn, switchgrass and miscanthus rhizosphere microbial communities from Kellogg Biological Station, Michigan, USA - KBS K5-50-2 metaG... | ecosystem: Host-associated > Plants > Roots >...
TGCAGCCCTATGAAGTGCTGAAGCACGATCGCCTGGTGCTCTCAAAGGACGCAGTGGCGCGCCTGGTGCGCTCGCTCGATCCGGAGAAAAAGCCGATCCAAGTTCCCGACGTTGAAACCATTGCTGCAGCTCCAGCGAAGAAAGAAGCCGCTGCGAAAAAACCGGCCGCAAAAAGAGCCGCCAAGCCGGCGGCAAAAGCCAAAAAGGGGAAGGGATAATTTATGTCAACCCCTCACTATCAGATTATTCGCCGCCCGATCATTACGGAAAAGGGTTTAAGCGTAAAAGAGGTTCACGGCACGGTCGTTTTTGAAGTCGCTTCAAAAGCCACCAAAACGCAGATCAAGGAAGCGGTGCAGCAGATTTTCAAGGTGAAAGTGGCCGATGTGCGCACCGCGAATTTTCCTGGGAAGATGCGCCGCCGGGGTCAGACCGAAGGCTATCGCCGTGACTGGAAGAAAGCGTACGTAAAGCTGGCTGCGAAAAGATGATTGAGTTCGCGGAGAATTTATAGTCGCAGTGAATTGCTAGTTCGGTTCAGCAGGAAAGTCAGTTAGGCAGTACAGCGGCTGGTGCAAGCCGCCGAGATGAGCAGGGCAAGAGGCAGCGATGGGACTGAAGAGCTTTAATCCGTATACAGCGTCGCGGCGGTTTATGACCGTCCTCGACAAAAGCCATATCACCAAGGACACACCGGAAAAGGGTCTCCTGGAACCGAAAAAGCGTTCTGGCGGACGTAACAACCAGGGTGAAATTTCGGTCTGGCACCGCGGTGGCGGCCACAAGAAGCAGTATCGCAAGATTGATTTCCGCCGCGATAAAGATGGCGTGCCGGCAAAAGTGGAAGCGATTGAATACGACCCAAACCGCAGCGCTAACATTGCGCTTTTGCACTATGCGGACGGCGACAAGCGCTACATCCTGCACCCCGTGGGTCTTGAAGTTGGCGCCACGGTTGCCACCGGTGAGTCTGCCGACATTCTTCCTGGCAACGCCATGAAGTTCCGGCACATTCCTCCTGGCACCATGGTGCACAACATCGAACTGTATCCGGGCCGCGGTGGTCAGCTGGTTCGAACTGCGGGAGCTTCCGCGCAGTTGCTCAGCAAGGAAGGCGACCTGGCTCTAATCAAGCTGCCTTCGGGTGAAGTGAGAAAGTTCGCGATCGATTGCATGGCGACGGTAGGACAAGTCGGCAATCTCGATCATGAGAACGAAACGTACGGCAAGGCTGGACGGACGCGGTGGAAGGGGATTCGTCCTACGGTTCGCGGTGTGGCCATGAACCCTGTCGATCACCCGCACGGCGGTGGTGAGGGCCGCGTCAAGGGCAATCACCCGCAAACGCCATGGGCATTTCCGACGTTGGGCAAGAAGACGCGTCACAACAAGCGCACCGACAAACACATTGTCGAGCGTCGAAAGTAGACCAGACGACGGGTTTCAGGGTTTGTTCTGCAAACCCTGAGATAAAAACGTTTAGAGCAGCTGAGTGAGAGCATTCGCGGCGCAGTCACACTGCGAATGAAGAGCAGAACCGATGCGAGCGACACGAACAAGTACAGCAGGACGCCGGGCAGCGGTACGGCGCGGCGCGAAGCGGTCGAGCAAGCGTGTAGCAAAGCGAGTGGCCCCTAAACCGGTCACCAAGCCGGCGGCGAAGGTTTCCGTCCCGCTGCGCAAGCAGGCCGCGGTTCCGTTGGAGCCGATGCTCTACAAGTTGTGCAAGCCCGGATGGGCGGTCGTCGTGGACCGCACGCCGAATGCGATGGGGACGCGCTTTGTTTGCCCGTTCTGCCCGAAATCGCATCGTGTTCCAGGGCCGGTACGGGGATTTAAAAAGATGCGGCACGCCCAGTGGGGCCGTTTACGCCGCGTGGAGGAATAGTAAAGAGATGGCACGCTCACTGAAAAAGGGTCCGTTTGTTGACGGGCACCTGCGCGAAAAAGTCGAAGGACTGAACACGCGCAACGAAAAGAAAGTGGTGAAGACCTGGTCGCGGCGATCCACGATTGTGCCGGACATGATTGGTCACACCATTGCCGTGCACAATGGCAAAAAGTTTATTCCGGTCTATGTGACGGAACAGATGATTGGACACAAGCTGGGTGAATTTGCTCCGACTCGCACCTTTAAAGGCCATGCCGTCAAGGCTGCGCTTGAGAGGGCTGCGGCGCCCGCTCCGGCAGGAGGCGGCGCTCCGGCGCCGAAGGCATAAGCCATGGCTGACGTACAAACTCAAACTCCGTTGATCGAAGCGCATGCGCTTGCGCGCCATGTCCGCATGTCGCCGCAAAAGGCGCGCCTGGTGATCGATTTAATCCGCGGACAGGGCGTGCAGGAAGCGCTGCAAACACTTCGCTACACGCCAAAGCGCGCGGCAAAGCCGATTGAAAAGTTGCTGCGCAGCGCGGTAGCGAACGCCGAGCGCAAGGCCGATGATGCCGGTGCGCCGCTAGATGTTGACCAGCTCTTCGTATCGGAATGTTTTGTGAACGAAGGCACGCGCTGGAAGCGGCTGCGTCCAGCTCCCATGGGCCGCGCCTTCCGCTATCAGAAACGCACAGCGCACGTGTGGGTTGCCGTCTCAGAGCATCACGTGGCGGCGGCTGAGCGCCATGCCAGCAACGTTGCCGAAGCGGAAGCCAACAAGGGTGTTCGTGGAACCGCTCGCCGCGTTCGCAAGGCATTGACCGGAAAACAGCAGGCTGCAAAGAAGGGCAAGAAGGGATAACGATGGGACAGAAAACACATCCATACGGATTCCGCCTAGGCTACAACAAGCCCTGGAAGTCGCGCTGGTTCGCCGGACGCGACTACGCTGAACTGCTTCACGAAGATGTGAAGCTGCGCAAGGAATTGAAGGAAAAACTGAAGTCCGCCGGCATCAGCTCCATCGATATCGAACGAGCGGCCAACAAACTTGTTGTCCGGATCTTTACCGCGCGGCCTGGCATCATCATCGGCCGCAAGGGCGCGGAAATCGACAAGCTTAAGCAGGACGTTCAGAAACGAACCAAGCGTGAAGTGCACATCGACATTCAGGAAGTACACCGCCCTGAACTCGATGCAACGCTGGTGGCGGAATCGATTGCGTTGCAGCTTGAAAAGCGCGTTGCGTTTCGCCGTGCGATGCGTAAATCGGTTGATTCGGCGCTGCGTTTTGGCTGCAAAGGCATCAAAGTCCGCGTTGCCGGCCGTTTGAACGGCGCGGAAATCGCCCGCAAAGAGTGGTACTTGCAAGGCCGTTTGCCTCTGCAGACTCTTCGCGCGGACATCGATTTCGGCACCGCGGAAGCGCACACCACTTACGGAGTGATCGGCGTGAAGTGCTGGATTTATCAGGGCGAAAACGTTCCAAAGCGCAACACGAGGACGAAGGAAAAGCCCGAAGCTGTGGCAGCAGACTGAAGTAAGTCAACGGGACATTAGGGAAGCGAGAATAGAACGATGTTGATGCCGAAGAAGGTGAAGTACAGAAAACAGATGCGCGGACGACGCAAAGGTAAAGCGTGGCGCGGCGGAACGCTTTCGTTTGGTGAATACGGGCTCAAGGCTATGGAAAATGCCTGGATTACCGACCGCCAGATTGAAGCTTCCCGCGTGGCCATCACGCGCTTCATCAAACGCGGTGGCAAACTCTGGATCAGGATTTTTCCGGACAAGCCTTTCACCAAGAAACCTGCGGAAACCCGCATGGGTAAAGGCAAAGGCGCTCCGGAAAAGTGGGTCGCGGTAGTGAAGCCGGGACGCATCATGTTTGAAATGGCAGGCATTGACGAAGCGACAGCGCGAGAAGCCTTGAGCCTTGCTTCGCACAAGCTGCCGATTCCCACCAAGTTCGTTTCCCGCGCAGGAGGATTCTGAGTATGCCGCGGCGCATTGAAAAGATTCGTGAAGCGGGCGTTAACGAGCTCGAAGCGCAGCAGAAGGAACTGACCGAAGCGATTTTCCGGCTGCGGTTTCAACTGTCCACTGGGCAAGCGGAAGCGCTGAAACGGCTCCGTGAAACGAAGAAAGATTTGGCGCGCGTGAAAACACTTCTCCGTGCGCGAGAATTGAATACTGCGGCAAAGGCAGGTAAGGCGTAATGACAGCAGAAACACAAACCGCAACAGTGGCCGACCGTGGGGAGCGCACCGAACTGATCGGCAAGGTCACCAGCGCGAAGATGGAAAAGACCATCGTCGTTGAAGTGATCCGACTGGTGCAGCATGCGAAGTACCGCCGCGTGATCCGCATCAGCAAAAAGTTTTATGCGCATGATGAAAAGCGTCAGGCCAAGCAGGGCGATACGGTCTCGATCTCTGCGTCGCGTCCGCTTTCCAAGCTGAAGCGCTGGCGGTTGAAGGAAGTGCTGACGCGGAACGCGTCGGCGCAGTAAGCGGAATAGGGAGATAAAGCCATGATTCAAATGCGAACCTGGCTGACGGTGGCGGACAATTCCGGCGCACGGAAGCTGATGTGCATCATGCCCATCGGCGGCGATGTCGGCTTGAAAGCCGGCTTGGGCGACATTATTACGGCGTCGGTGAAGGAAGCGACACCCGAGAGCGCCGTGAAAGCTGGAACAGTTGTGAAGTGCGTTGTCGTCAGAATGCGCAAGGAAGCGCGTCGTAAGGATGGCACCTACATCCGGTTTGACGATAATGCTGCGGTTTTGATTAATGATGCGAATGAGCCCGTCGGTACCCGCGTGTTCGGGCCGGTGGCAAGAGAGTTGCGCGAGAAGCAGTTTACGAAAATTGTCTCGCTCGCTCCGGAAGTCTGGTAAAACGATGAGCGCACACCAAACAAAGCGGTACACAATTCTGCTTCGCAAGGGCGATCAGGTAAAAGTGATGTCCGGCCGCGATGCTGGCAAGAGCGGCAGGGTGCTTGCCGTCAATCCGCGAAAGAATACGGTTGTCGTTGAGCATGCCAACATCATTAAGCGCCATACTCGTCCGAATCCGTCGAAAAACATCAAAGGCGGAATCATCGAAAAGGAAGCTGGCATCAACGCTTCCAACGTGATGATTGTCTGCAGCAGCTGCGGCAAGCACACCCGCATCGGACACAATAAACTTTCCGATGGCAGCCGTGCGCGTGCATGCAAACGCTGCGGCACTACGCTGGACAAGTAAGGCTGAAAACGGGATCACAGGAAAAAGAGAAGAACTGAAATGAAGAGCAGAATGCAGGAAAAATACCGGAACGAGACGACCCCCGCGCTGATGAAGCGCCTGGGGTTGAAAAACGTCATGGCCGTGCCGAAGGTTTCGAAGATTACGGTCAACATCGGTCTCGGCGAAGCCAGCCAGAACGTGAAGCTTCTTGACACCGCGGCGCAAGAACTCGGCCAAATCACCGGCCAGAAGCCGATCATCACGCGTGCCAAGAAGTCCATTGCGAACTTCAAAATTCGCAAAGGCATGCCCATCGGCTGTGCGGTCACCTTGCGTGGCGACAAGATGTACGAATTTCTCGATCGCCTTTGCAATGTCGTACTGCCGCGCGTGCGCGACTTCCGCGGTCTTCCGCCGAATGCCTTCGACGGTCGCGGCAACTACACCCTCGGTTTGAAGGACCAGTTGGTGTTTCCAGAAATTGATTACACTCGCGTGGACAAGATCAAGGGCATGAACATCACCTTGACCACCACCGCGAAGAATGACGAAGAAGGCCGCGAACTATTGCTGGGTCTCGGCTTTCCTCTACGCAAGCCCGGAGGAGCGAACTAAATGGCACGCACCGCGAAAATCGTAAAGGAACTCAAGAAACCGAAGTTCAAAGTCCGTTTGCGAAACCGTTGCCGCTGCTGTGGCCGCGCTCGCGGGTACATTCGCAAGTTCCAGATGTGCCGTATCTGTTTCCGCGGCATGGCACTCAAGGGAGAAATCCCCGGCGTCGTGAAAGCCAGCTGGTAAGGCCCGACAGGAGAATATCAGGAGAATTATGCAGACCGATCCCATTTCCGATTTTCTGACCAGCATCCGCAACGCGGTTGCCGCCAAGCACCAGCGCGTCGACGTTCCAGCATCGCGTCTGAAGAGCGAGATTGCCCGCATCCTCAAGGAAGAGGGTTACATCTCCACATTCAAGATGGTGGACGAAAACAAAAGCCACAAAACGCTTCGCGTTTTTCTAAAGTACACGCCGGACCGCCGCAGCGTCATCTCCGGCATCAAGCGGATTTCGCGTCCAGGCGCTCGCCTTTATGTCGGTTCCCAGGACGTCAAGCCCGTCGTCGGCGGGCTGGGCATCAGCATTTTGACCACGCCGCAGGGACTGATGAGCGGACGCGCGGCGCGTAAAGCTAAAGTCGGCGGCGAACTGCTGTGCGAAGTCTGGTAACAAGGCTTGATCGGGTTTTTGAAAGTGGAAGCATCCGAATTTACGAAGGGTTGAAACGAAAACAATGTCACGCATCGGAAACAAACCAATTCCATTGCCTTCCGGCGTAAAAATCGCCGTCGCCGCGGACAAAATCGAAGTCCAGGGCCCGAAGGGCAAGATGAGCGTTTTAGTTCCAAGAGGTGTTTCCTTCGAGCAAAAGGACGGCATCTTGAACGTGAAACGCTTGGCTGAAGAGCATCGCGCGGTTCACGGTCTGGCTCGCGCGCTCGTGGCCAATGCCGTTCAAGGTGTTACGCAAGGCTTCAAGAAAGAGATGGACATCGTCGGCGTCGGCTATCGCGCGGAGCTTAAAGGTAAAGTAATCAATTTTGCCCTCGGCAAGTCGCATCCCGTCGAGTTTCCGGTCCCGGAAGGTATTCAAATCGCCGTGGACAAGCAGACGCACCTCGTCATCAGCGGTGCGGATAAGGGACAAGTTGGCCAGGTTGCTGCCGACATTCGTTCGCTGCGACCGCCAGATCCCTACAAGCAGAAGGGAATTCGCATCACTGGCGAACGTCTGAAGAAAAAGGCTGGCAAAGCAGGAGCCAAAGCAGGGACGTAATTTCGCCTTTGCGGCATAGGAAATTGGTGAGAGTTTTTTCAGGAGAAGAACAGTGGCATCCGTACCAGTTCGCAGATTATCGAGAGATTTAAAGCGCCAGCGCGTTCACGATCGCGTGCGCATGAAAGTTTCGGGCACCTCCGAGCGGCCGCGTCTGTGCGTATATCGCTCGCTCGATCATATTTACGCGCAGATTATCGACGACCGCGCCGGCAAGACGCTGGTCGCCGCGAGTTCCGCGGACAAGGGCACCAAGAAGAGTTTGAAGGGCGGCGGCAACGTCGCAGCAGCCAAAGTCGTCGGCAAGGAAATTGCCGAACGCGCCAAGGCTGCAGGAGTGGCGAAAGTTGTGTTCGACCGCGGCGGGTACAAGTACCACGGCCGCGTCAAGGCGCTCGCGGACGCGGCGCGGGAAGCGGGGTTACAGTTCTAAGCCTATGTCGAAGCAAACATTAAGGGACAGCCTTTCGGTGCGGCGGTTACTCGAAGTGAATCCTTCGGACTTGAAGGATGACGTTATCGCCATCAACCGCGTCACGAAAGTCGTGAAAGGCGGCAAGAACCTGAGCTTCTCCGCGCTTGTCGTCGTCGGAGATCATCGCGGTCATGCAGGATTTGGCATGGGCAAAGCGCGTGAAGTGCCGATGGCCATCAAGAAAGGCATCGAGCAGGCCAAAAAGAATTTGATTCAGCTCAATCTGACTGGTTCGACGATTCCGCATCAGGTGCTTGGTCGCTACGGCTCAGCGCAAGTTTTGTTGAAGCCGGCGCCTGAAGGTACGGGCGTCATTGCTGGTGGCCCGGTGCGCAAGGTCATGCAAGTTGCTGGAATTCACAATGTGCTGACCAAGTCGCTTGGCACCTCGAACCCGCACAACGTCGTGAAAGCTACATTTTCAGCGCTTCTTGGATTAAAGGATGCCGCGCAGGTTGCTGAAACGCGCACCAAGACAGTGGAAGAAATTACTGGCCGCGAGAAGAAAGCGGAGAAGGCAGCAGGGGAATAATGGCAGCAGAGAAAAAGGCCCCCACTAGGGGAACGACTAAAGGCACCGTCAAGGTCAAGTGGGTGGTCAGCTTTATCGGATGTACCGACGACATGCGGCAGACGATTCGCGGGCTTGGCCTGCGCCGCCTGCACCAGGTGGTCGAGCGCCAGAACACACCTGAAACTCAGGGCATGATCCATAAGGTGCGGCACCTCGTGGAAGTGGTGGACTAAGCTCATGGCCAAAAAAATCGTCAGAAAAGCGTCAAACAGAACTCCCGGCAAGAAAGCCGCAAACAAAGAACGCCGCAACTCGTTCAATCTTGAAACGCTTCGCCCGCCGCGCGGCTCGCGCAAACGCAAAGTACGCGTCGGCCGCGGTATCGGCTCGAAGCTTGGCAGAACCTCCGGCGCCGGCAACAAAGGCCAGAAGTCGCGCCGCGGCTATTCTCGCCGCCGCGGATTTGAAGGCGGCCAGATGCCGTTGCACCGCCGCATTCCAAAGCGCGGCTTTCGCAGCCCGTTTGGAAAAACGTTTGCCGTCATCAATTTGCAGGACTTGAACGCTTTTCCGGCAGGAGAGACAGTCACGCCGGATCTGCTTCGCGCGCACGGATTTGTTCGTACCACGCAGCAGATAAAGATTCTGGGCGATGGCGATCTCCAGAATAAGCTCGTTGTTCACGCTCACGCTTTCAGCGCCTCTGCCAAGGATAAAATTACCAAGGCTGGCGGCACGTTCGAGGTTTTGGCTTAATTTTTCGGGAGACACGGTACTCACAAGGGCAGGCATGAATCGTTTCTTACAAGCACTCGCAAATCTCTTCCGCGTGGAAGAGCTGCGAAAGCGCGTTCTCTTCACGCTGGCGCTGCTGGCCGTGTATCGCATCGGTGCGCACATTCCCACGCCGGGAATCAACAGCGCCGTGCTCGATCAGATTTTTTCCCAGGCTGCAGGCACCGCGCTCGGCATCTTCGACCTTTTCAGCGGCGGCAATTTCCGCCGCTTGACGATTTTTGCGCTCGGCATCATGCCCTACATTACGTCATCCATCATCTTGCAGTTGATGACCGTGGTGTTCCCATATCTTGAGCGGTTGCAAAAAGAAGGCGAACTCGGCCGCCGTAAGATCACGCAATACACTCGCTATCTGACAATTTGTTTGGCCATCATCCAGTCGTTTTCTACGGCCAGCCTTTTGCAGTCGCAGAATTCGGGCGGCCAGGCCCTGGTCTACCATCCTGGATGGGGCTTCAAGCTGTTGACCGTGCTGACTCTGACCACAGGTTCAGCGTTCATCATGTGGCTTGGCGAACAGATCAGCGAACGCGGCATCGGCAACGGAATGTCGCTCATCATCTTCGTAGGCATCGTAGTTGGCTTGCCGCGCGCCATTCTTGACCTATATGAAAAGTTTAAGACCGGCGCTTGGGGAGTTTTTACTCCGCTAGCCATTATCCTGCTTCTCGCTTTGATGGTCGCGGTCGTTGCTTTCATCGTCCTTGTCGAAGGCGGCCAGCGCCGCATCCCGGTGCAATACGCGAAGCGTGTTGTTGGCCGGCGCGTCATGGGCGGCCAATCCTCATATCTGCCGCTGCGTGTAAATTCCGGCGGTGTCATCCCGCCGATTTTCGCAAGCTCGTTGCTGGCGTTTCCCGCCACTATCGCGCTGATCCTTGGGCAGAAATATGCCTTCATCAAGACTTTTGCCAATGCCGTGAAGTGGGGCGAGCCGTTGTACACCCTGCTCTACGTCACGATGATTGTGCTGTTCGCATTTTTCTACGTGGGCATCGTGTTCAACCCGACCGAACTTGCCGACAACATGCGCAAGAATGGTGGCTTCATTCCTGGCATCCGGCCGGGCCGCAACACAAGCGAGTACGTCAGCAGGATTTTGAAGCGTTTGACCCTCATCGGTGCGATTTATCTGGCGCTGGTCTGCATGCTTCCGGAATGGATGATTGCCGGCATTCACCTAAACCACTTGCCAACCTGGCTTGGTGGCAACTGGTTTGACCGCCACTTTCCGCAATTCATTTTGAACGGGCTTGGCGTCAATTTTTATTTTGGTGGCACATCGCTGCTCATCGTTGTCGGTGTCGCGATGGACACCGTTCAGCAGCTTGAAGCGCAGTTGGTCATGCGCAACTACGAAGGATTTGCACGGAAGGGCCGGTTTCGCGGCCGGCGATAGAGGGAGACGACCGAGTGACGCCGGACGTGCTTCCGCACGAAAAGCTGGACCGTGCAGTAATTTTTCTCGGCCCTCCGGGGGCCGGGAAAGGTACACAGGCGAAAGAACTGGCGCGCAGGTTTTCCGTGCCGCATCTTTCGACCGGCGACATGCTTCGCGAGCACGTGGCGCAAGGCACTTCGCTCGGCCAGCGCGCGCAGCCCATTATGGGCCGCGGCGAGTTGGTTCCGGATTCGATTGTACTTCGCATGGTCGCGGATCGCATCGATCGCCCGGACTGTTCGCACGGGTTCGTGTTCGACGGATTTCCGCGAACCGTGGCCCAGGCGC